>Ga0126311_10001433_pt1 | contig 11605 bp, 8 predicted proteins | sample Plot61_FD_92539 | JGI IMG/M metagenome (GOLD analysis project Ga0126311, IMG submission 92539) | Serpentine soil microbial communities from UC McLaughlin Reserve, CA, USA - Plot61 | ecosystem: Environmental > Terrestrial > Soil > Grasslands | place: USA: UC McLaughlin Reserve, Lake County...
ACTGGATTGCCGCGATCATCGGTGCGGCAATAGAGGCCGTTCTCGAACGTGGCAGCTGCGACGTAGCCCCGCAGCACGCGTTCAATCTCCGCCGGGTTCAACGTTTCCTTGGTCGCCTTGTCCTTCACGAGCTCGACGGCATAGAAGTAACCGTCTCCCCGCACGTCGCCAACGATCGGCAGGTCATAGAGCCGTTCGAGCGTGCGTCGGAAGGCGTTCTCCTGGCGACGTACGTTGCCGAACAGATCTTCCCGCTCGAAGAGATCAAGATTGGCCAAACCAACTGCACATGACACAGGGTGTCCACCAAATGTGTAGCCGTGCGGAAAGGCCGTGGTCCCGTGGCCAAAAGGCTCGAATACGCGATCTGAAATGATCGCCGCCCCGAGTGGCGAATAGCCGGAAGTCAATCCCTTGGCACTGGTAATGATGTCGGGCTGGTAGCCGTACTTCTGGGAGCCGAACATCGTGCCCAACCGTCCGTACGCGCAAATCACTTCATCGGAGACAAGCAACAAGTCGTACGCATCACAGATCTCTCGCAGCCGCTCGAAATATCCAGCAGGGGCCGGAATGCAACCGCCGGCGTTTTGCACCGGCTCGATGAACACGGCTGCGACGCTGTCTGGTCCCTCCTGGATGATCGCTTCTTCCACCCGATTGGCTGCCCAAAGCCCAAACTGCTTCTCGTCACCGGCCAACTCCTGGGGCGCGCGATAGAAGTCAGTGTTCGGCACCCGCGAGCCCCCAGGCACCAAAGGCTCGAACGGAAGGCGGAAGCCCGGCACGCCGGTGATCGACAACGCACCATGAGGTGTGCCGTGATACGCGACGGCGCGAGAGATCACCTTTGTCTTGGACGGCTTCCCGATCAGCTTGAAATACTGCTTGGCTACCTTCCACGCCGTCTCCACTGACTCCCCGCCACCGGAAGAGAAGAACACCTTGTTCAGATCACCGGGAGCTTCTGCCGCAAGTCGATCAGCCAGCTCGATCGCCGTTGGGTGGGCGTAGGACCAGATCGGGAAGAACGCCAGCTTGCGCGCTTGAGCGGCCGCAGCTTCAGCCAGCTCAACCCGTCCGTGCCCGACCTGCACCGCGAACAGGCCCGAAAGTCCATCGAGATACCTCCGGCCATTCGTGTCCCAGATGTAGGCGCCCTCGCCACGTTCGATGGTTGGCACCGGTTTGTTGGCGAAGCTGGACATCCGAGTGAAATGCATCCACAGATGCTCGGCGGCGCTTCCGTCAGCAGCTGAAGGCGTCGGGCTGTCGCTGATCATGCTTGGTGCGCTCATGGGACCTCATTCATACATCGCTCAGAAATGACGCGATCATCAAACCCAGCTGGGTGCTCGATTGCGTCGTGTCGCCAACAACATCAAGCTCAAGTGTGCTGCTTATGCGGGCCCGGATCACAATCATGTTGCGTGTTGCCCACCGCTGACCGGCAAGTCTTGTGGGTATTAGTTTGGTGACCTAGAACTGTTTCGTTCCATACAGCCTAAGTTTCCCTTAGATTCAGACTGATCGCGCCATCACCGAGGCGCACATTGGAGGAGGACATCGCATGCGTGGAAGAACTGGCGGAATGGCCGCTGCGGCCCTCTCTGCCCTCGCTCTCTTCGCCACGGCCTGTGGCGGTGGCGGCGGTTCTCAACCGGAACCGGGTACGAGTCAGGCCGGCCAGGCGGGCGGCGCGATAACCCTTGCGGGCTGTACACCGAAGAACCCACTTATTCCCGGGAATACAAGTGAGGCCTGCGGCGGCGACATGATCGACGCCATGACGTCGAAGCTCGTGCGGTACAACAGCGAGAATGCCGCCCCGGAGAACGACATCGCGGAGTCCATCGAGACTTCTGATAACAAGCTGTTCACCGTCAAGCTGAAGCCGTACAAGTTCCACGACGGCACCGACGTCAAGGCCAAGAACTTCGTCGATGCCTGGAACTACACCGCCTACGGTCCCAACGGCCAGGCCGGCAGCTACTTCTATGCCCCGATCGCCGGTTACGCCGACGTGCAGTGCGCCGACGTGGACTGCAAGAGTAAGCCCAAGGCCAAGACCTTGTCCGGGCTGAAGGTGGTCGACGACACGACCTTTACCATCCAGACCAGCGAGCCGGTGTCCAATCTGCCGGTCCGGCTCGGCTACTCGGCCTTCGCTCCGCTACCCGATTCCTTCTTCGCGGACGAGAAGGCCTTCGAGAAGAAGCCGATCGGTGCAGGGCCGTTCAAGATCGACTCGATCAGCAACACGGATTACGTGATGTCGAAGTTTGCCGATTACTCCGGCGCCACGAAGGCGAATGCGGACAAGCTCACGTTCCGGATCTACCAGGACCCCTCCGCGGCGTATGCCGACGCCGTAGCCGGGAGCCTGGACTACATCGACGAGAGCAACATTCCGCAAGACCAGTTCATTGGCGATGCGTACCAGAGCGACTTTCCTGACCGGTTCACCCAGCGCGAGGCCGGTCGGATCAGTTGGATCAACTTCTCTCCTGATGATCCGCAGCTAAAAGACAACCCGGATCTCCGCAAAGCGATCTCGCGTGCGATCGACCGCGATCTGATCAACAAGCAGATCTGGAACAACACCGTGACGCCGGCGACGGGCTGGGTCTCCCCTGTGGTGGATGGCTACAAGGCCGACGCCTGCGGTGACTCCTGCAAATTCGACCCCGCAGCGGCGAAGTCAGCTTTCGAAGCGGCCGGCGGTTACAAAGGCACACTGACGATGACCTATAACGCCGACTCGCCGAACAAGGCGTGGTCAGAGGCGGTCTGCAACTCGATCAAGAACACGCTCGGCATCGAGTGCACTGCGGTGCCGACGGTCGACTTCGCCACATTCCAAAAGAAGATCGACGCCCACGAACTCAAAGGCATCTTCCGCAGTTCGTGGCAGATGGATTACCCGTCGATCGAGAACTTTCTGACGCCGATCTACGCCAAGGGCGCAGATTCGAACTGGACACGCTATGACAATCCGGAGTTCACCAAGCTGACGACCCAAGCAGCGGCGGCAAAGACCTCCGATGAAGCCAACGCGTTGTATCAGCAGGCCGAGGCTTTGCTGGCCAAGGACTTCCCCACCGCGCCGCTGTGGTACCCGAAGACCACAGGAGTCTGGTCGGAGCGGGTCAGTGATGTGAAAATCAACGCCTTCGGTGTCCTGGATTTCGAGGCAGTCAAGGTCGTGAAGTAGGCGACAAGCTCGTGAAGCATCGCTGAAAAGTGTCGGCCCGCCGGAGCAATTCCGGCGGGCCCGCCGCTATGTTTCGTCTAAGAGGCTCGTCCGAAACCTTTATGAGAGGGGGTCGGGGTGGGCAAGTACATCATCCGCCGGCTGCTGCAGATGATCCCGGTCATCATCGGTGTCACGTTCATCATCTACGTCGCGGTCTTTGCCCTCGGGGATCCGACGGTCGGGCGCTGCGGCGAGCGGTCGTGCCCAGAGGGCTATATCGCTAAGTTCCGGGCCGACTACAACCTCGACAAGCCGTTAATCGTTCAATACCTGCTCTACATGGGCAACCTGGTGCAAGGTGACCTGGGGACGAACTTCTTCGGCAACAGGGTGATCGATGAACTGGCGGAGCGTTGGCCCGTCACGCTCAAGCTCGGCCTGATGGCGCTGGTCATCGAGTCCGTGATCGGCATCACCGCCGGCGTGTTGGCCGGGATCCGGCGCGGAAAGTTCATCGATTCTTTGGTCACCGTGAGCACTCTGCTGCTGATCTCCATCCCCATCTTCGTGATCGGCAGCTTCTCCCAGTTGATCTTCGGCGTTCGCCTGGGCTGGTTCCCGGTGACTGCAACACAAGGCACGTTCTACCAGCTCATCATGCCCGCCTTCGTGCTGGCATCAGTATCCGTCGCCTACATCGCCCGCCTGATGCGGACCAACCTGAGCGAGAACCTCCGCGCCGACTACGTTCGTACCGCGAAAGCGAAAGGGCTGACCAACGCACGCACGGTGGGTGTACACACGCTGCGTAACTCGCTGATCGCGGTTGTCACCTTCATCGGCATCGACATCGGCTTCCTGATGGGCGGGGCCATCGTCACTGAGCGGATCTTCAATATCAACGGCATCGGCAACTTCTTGTACCGCAGCATTAACCAGAAGGACGGCACGTCTGTAGTCGGCACGATCGTCTGCCTGGTGCTCATCTACCTGGTGGTCAACCTGCTGGTCGACATCTTGTACGGCTTCCTGGATCCGAGGATCTCTCATGACTGACACGACCGACTCCAGCCTGGACACCACCTCCGTTGTTCCGGTCACCACTGACGCAGGCGGGGGCCTCGAGGCTCCGTTGCAGGCCCCGGCGAAGGGCGAGAAAGCGCGGTCGCTCGGTACAGACGTCTGGGACGAGCTCCGTCATCGGCCGATGTTCTGGATCTCGGCGGCGTTGATCGCCTTCTTCGTCCTCATGGCCGCATTTCCCCAGTTGTTTACTAGCACGGACCCGCACCTTGCCGATCTTTCCAAGGCGCGGGAGGCGCCCTCGGCCGACGCGTGGTTCGGCAGGGACAATCAGGGCTACGACGTTTACGCCCGCACGATCTACGGGGCCCGAGCCTCGATCTTGGTCGGCATTTTCGCTACGTTGTTCGTGGCTCTGCTGGGCTCGTTTGTCGGCGTCATCGCGGGTTACCGAGCCGGCTGGATGGATTCGCTGTTCAGTCGCATTGCCGAGATCTTCTTAGGCATCCCGTTGTTGCTGGGTGGGATCTTATTCCTCTATGTCTTCCCGAACGACCCACTGACCACGCCATTTCTCGTGCAGGTAGGGAAGGTGGCCTTAGTGATGGGCATCTTCGGCTGGCCGACGATCATGCGGCTAATGCGCGGCAGTGTGCTGCAGGTTAAGCCCAATGACTACGTCCAGGCCGCCCGGGCACTCGGTGCCTCTCCGACCAGGATCATCGGCTCTCACATCTTGCCCAATTCGCTCGCTTCGGTGATCGTGGTGTCGGCGATCAACCTAGGCGCCTACATCTCCGTCGAGGCCACCTTGTCCTTCCTGGGCATCGGACTGCAGCCGCCCGCCATCTCCTGGGGCATCCAGATCTCTGAGGCCTCCGGGATCGGAATGATCCGAGCCGCGCCCCACATGCTGTTCTTCCCTAGCCTCTTCCTGTCCTTGACAGTGTTGTCGTTCATCATGATGGGCGACGTTGTCCGGGACGCCCTCGATCCGAGACTGCGCTGAGGAGGTCGCGATGACGTTGTCAGCGGGGAGCGGGGGCGGAGCGCCCAACGTCGAACTCCTCGACAGTCGTGGCGTGTGGCGGTCCGTCGAGGGTTTGCTGCTCGAGGTCGATCAATTGCAAGTGGAGTTCCGCACTCGGGACGGCGTTGCAAAGGCCATCAACGGCGTATCGTTCGAGCTCCACGAGGGCGAGACACTGGCCATCCTCGGTGAGTCTGGATCAGGGAAATCGGTGACCGCACAGGCGATCATGGGCATCCTCGATTCCCCACCAGCCTTCATCACCGGTGGTGAGGTGCGCTACTGCGGGCAAGACATCCTCAAGCTGAGCGACGAGGACCGACGGCGAGTGCGTGGGCCAGAGATCTCGATGGTTTTCCAGGACGCGCTTTCCGCACTCAACCCGGTGTTTCCCGTTGGCTGGCAGATCGCCGAGATGTTCCGCAAACACCGTGGAATGAACAAGTCCGACTCGCAGGCCCAGGCCATACGCCTCATGCAGCGCGTGCAGATCCCAGGGGCAGCACAGCGCGTCAAGGCCTATCCACATCAGTTCTCCGGCGGCATGCGGCAGCGCATCATGATCGCAATGGCAATCGCGCTTGACCCAGCGGTCTTGATCGCCGATGAGCCCACCACTGCCCTGGACGTGACCGTACAAGCCCAGATCATGCAGCTCTTGGCCGACCTGCAAGAGGAGCGCAAGATGGGCCTCATCCTGATCACTCACGATCTTGGCGTGGTGGCCGACGTGGCGGATCGGATTGCTGTGATGTATGCCGGTCGGATCATGGAGCAGGCCGATGCATTCGAGCTGTACGCGCAACCCGGCCATCCCTATACCAAAGGCCTGCTTGACTCCATCCCGCGGCTGGACCAGAAGGGCGAGACACTCGCTGCAATCGGCGGCTTGCCGCCGAACCTGATGCACATCCCGCCGGGGTGTCCCTTCAACCCCCGCTGCCATTACGCCCAAGACATCTGCCGGGTCGACCCGCCACCGCCGCTCCGAGAGGTCGCTCCCCAAAGGCTGGCTGCCTGTCATTTCTCCGAGTTGTTGCTTGCTCACAGCCCAGAGCTTGAAGTCACCCAGACCACCGAGGATGTTGAGGCTCATCTGGAGCTCGGCCTTGAGTACCCCGTAGCCCAGGAAGATCTTGATCGTGGGCAAGTGATCGAGCGAGGAGATGAGCTGCGATGAGCCAAGAAGTCGCCCCTCGGCGCGCCCCGACGAGTCAAGAGGTCGTTCTGAAGGCGGAGGACCTGGTGAAGCACTATCCGATCAAGGCGGGTGTGCTGCGGCGTACGGTCGGTCACGTCAAAGCGGTCGACGGGGTCTCCTTCGAGCTCTACAAAGGGGAAACCCTCGGCATCGTCGGCGAATCCGGTTGCGGGAAGTCAACCTTGGGTCGGATGCTGATCCGCCTGGAGGAGCCGACCGCCGGCAAGCTCACTTTCGACGGCGTCGACATGTACTCCCAAAAAGGCGGGGACATGCGCCGGCTGCGGCGGGATATCCAGATCGTCTTCCAAGATCCCTACACCTCACTGAACCCGCGTAAGACGGTCGGAGACATCGTCGGTGAGCCGTTTGAAATCCACTCCGATGTGGTGAGCAAGAAAGACCGCCGCCGCAGAGTGCAGGAACTACTGGACTTGGTCGGGCTCAATCCCGAGCACATCAACCGCTACCCTCACCAGTTCTCGGGTGGGCAGCGGCAGCGCATCGGCATCGCCCGAGGGCTGGCGCTCAACCCTAAGGTGATCATTTGTGATGAGCCGGTTTCGGCGCTGGACGTCTCGGTTCAGGCTCAGGTGGTGAATCTGCTCGAGCAGCTGCAACGCGACTTCGGCTTGGCATACATCTTCATCGCCCATGACCTTTCGGTAGTCCGTCACATCTCGGACCGGGTCGGTGTCATGTACCTCGGCAAGATTGTGGAAATGGCCGATGAGGATCAGATCTACTCCAGGCCGACACACCCGTACACACAAGCTCTGTTGTCAGCGGTGCCGCTGCCGGATCCCACCATGCGCAATATGCGAGAGCAGATCGTGCTGACTGGTGATGTGCCTAGCCCGGCCAATCCACCAGCCGCATGCCGGTTCCATACCCGTTGCTGGAAGGCGCAGGAGATTTGCTCCATCGAGGAGCCGTTGCTTGTCGAGCGTCCCGATGGTGAATCGGCCCACCTGTCAGCGTGCCACTTCGCCGAGCCTCGGATAATCCTTTGATCGCTCGGCTATGCAACCCGGCATAGGGTGGTGGCCGTGATTTCCGATGTTTTCTCCGAGCCTGCTCGCCGGCTCATGTTGGTTCATGCGCATCCCGATGACGAGACGATCAACAACGGCGCAACGATGGCCAAGTACATCTCCGAAGGTGCTGAAGTCTGTTTGGTCACCTGCACGCTCGGCGAAGAGGGTGAGGTGCTGGTCGAAGATCTCAGCCATCTCGCCCCAGAGCACAACGACGAGCTCGGGCCGCACCGGCTCGGGGAGCTGAAGCTGGCTATGGAGATTCTCGGCGTCACAGACTTCATCCGACTTGGAGATGACGGCCGATTTCGAGATTCCGGCATGGCGTACGCCCCCGATGGTCGTGCCATCGCTCGTGACGTGCTTCGCGACGGGATCTTCTGGACTACCGACCTGCTTGAGGCTGCCAACGAGCTAGTTCCGGTTATCCGCGATCGGCGCCCTCAGGTGCTGATCACCTACAACGAGATTGGCAACTACGGTCACCCCGATCACATACAAGCGCATCGAGTCGCGATGTACGCCACTCAGCTGGCCGGTGTGCAGTCCTATCGTCGAGACCTTGGTGAACCGTGGACGGTTGCTCGAGTGTTCTGGATCACCATGAGCAAGAGTCGAATGGTCGCTGGCATACAGGCGCTGCGCAACGCCGGTGACATGGAAACCTTTAAGGGCTTTGATCCTGACGGCCCGATGTCCACCATGCTCTCAGACGACGCGGACATCGCTGTGGAGATCGACGGCCGCCGGTGGGTGGCACAAAAGATTGCCGCCATGCGGGCCCACGCAACCCAGATCACGCCCGATGGGCCATTCTTTGCGGCCGCCGACGTGCTGGGGGACGATCGCTGGGCATTTGAGTACTACCGGCTTGCGTGCGGTGTTCCCATTCCGGAGGGCGAAGGCTGGGCTGACGACCTATTCGCCGGATTGAGTTAGCGCTCGTGACGAGCGCGAGCTGGTCCAAGGCGTCTGCCAACGCGCAGACTGCACCCGACCGGGCGGGAGGTGTACCGGGATCGCCTGATGCGCTCCGCCACGTCATGGGTCACTTCGCCTCCGGAGTTACCGTCGCGACAGCGCTGCATCACGGGATTAAGCACGCAATGACGGCAACGGCTGTGTGCTCGGTCTCGTTGGAGCCGCCAATGGTGCTGGTTTGCGTCAGCAAGTCGAGCCGCTTCCACGGCGCGATCATCCACGCCGAGAACTGGTGTCTGTCGCTGCTGACTGTCGATCAAGAGCCGCTCGCGAGGCACTTTTCCAACCGCGGCCGAGACCTGCTGAGCCAGTTCGACAACGTTCCGCATACTCCCAGCCCACTTAGCGGGACACCACTGATAGACGGCTCGTTGGCCTGGCTGGAGTGCAGTACCTACGGCGTCCACGACGGCGGCGATCACACGATTATGGTCGGTGAAATTGTCCGTGCCAGTGGTCTGCCATCTGACGATGACCCAGACGCGCCGGCTCCGTTGACGTACTATCGGGGGACTTACTCCTAGAGGCGTTGGGGGAGGAGACGCCTCGGGCGGTGGCATCGTGCGTCCTGATGACGGTGCGCGCCCCAAACTCAGTGCCGTTGATTCGAGGTAGCAGTTTGTGACCACTCAGACGCCAAAATGGGATTCTGAGCCAGAGGAGACAACCATCTCCGAACCGGCTGACCCGGCGGATGAACAGTCCCTAGCAGAGACCCCGTCCGGCCCACAGATCAACTGGATCCTGGTTGCTGCCGTGGTCGGCGGTCTGCTGGGCATTGTCGCAATCCTGTACGTCGCCGGTTACCTCGTGGCAGGTGACAAACTGCCCAAGAAGGCGCAGATATCTGGCGTCGCGGTCGGCGGCCTGCACCCGTCGGAGGCCATCGACAAACTGACGGCCGAGCTTGGCGGCAGAGCAGCAGAACCGATGAATCTCACGGTGAAAGATGATCAGGCGCAGTTGAAGCCGGCCGATGCCGGCCTTGCGGTCGACTATGCGACGAGCGTGGACGCAGCCGGCGGAGGCAAGAGCCTGAACCCAGCGCGAATCATCAAGGTTCTGACAGGCGGATCGGCTGTCGACGCCGTCGTTGTGGTAGATGAGCCAAAGCTTCAGGCGGCAGTCGGCGAACTGTCCAAAACGTTCGATCACTCTCCTGTCGACGCCGCGGTGGCCTACCGGGGCACGAAAATCAAGCAGAAGCGGGCTCGTGACGGCACGACGTTGCAGCAAGACCCGGCAGCGATCCTGATCAAAACCAACTTCTTGAAGACCACGGGCCCGCTCGAACTGCCAGCTGATGTTGCCCCGCCTGCGGTTACTGATCAGGAAGCCGACCAGCTGATCGCCGATTTCGCTAAGCCCGCAATCGCGGGGCCGGTCGAGGTAGATGTCAAGGGCCCCGGATCATTCCAGGTAACCCCGAAGATGCTCGCCGCCTCGATCGACTTCGTTCCGCAGAACGGCACCCTCGTTCCCGCGCTTGATGCCAAGAAGCTTCGACACAGTGCTGCACCTGCCATCAAGAAGGTGGAGCTTGTCGAGCCCCGGAATGCGACTGTCCGCCTTGTGAATGGCAAGCCGAAGGTAATCCCATCAGTCGACGGGACGACCGTTACTGCCGATGACCTGAAGAAGGCGATCGAGCCGGTGCTGACCAAGTCCGCCGCAGACCGGACCACGACCGTCGAGCTCACCGGCGCCAAAGCGACCTTCTCCACCGAGGATGCGAAGAAGCTTGGCATCAAGCGGGTCACGGGGCAGTTCACGACCTACTTTCCCTATCTGCCTTACCGCAACATCAACATTGGGCGTGCCGCTGCCTTGATCAACGGCACGATGCTTAAGCCCGGCGACATCTTCTCTTTGAACCAGATCGTCGGTGAGCGAACCAAGGCCAACGGCTTCACTGAGGGCTTCATCATCAAGGGTGGCCGGTTCCGCAAGGAGCTGGGTGGCGGAGTCTCGCAAAGCGCCACGACGACGTTCAACGCAATGTTCTTCGCCGGACTCAAAGACGTCTTCCACAAACCGCACGGTCTCTTCATCGACCGCTATCCGGCAGGCCGGGAGGCCACTGTGGCCTGGCCAAGTGTGGACCTCAAGTTCCAGAACGACACAAAGTACGGCGTACTGGTGCAGGCCTACATCGTGAAAGGAACCCCTAGTAGGAAGGGATCGATCACAGTAAAGATGTGGTCGACCAAGAGCTACGACAAGATCGTCGCCACGGCTCCAGACAAGTCCAACTTCAAGAACGGACGTGAAGTTACCGATGATTCGCCGAAATGCGAACCCAGCAGTGCGGTCCCGGGCTTCGACGTCCGCTATCAGCGGTTGTTCTACCAGAACGGCGATGTGGTTCGCCGGGAGAACTTCTTCTGGCGCTATGCGCCTACCGACAAAGTGACGTGTAAGGAGCCAAAGAAGGGCTGAAGCCAGGGGGCTTCCTGCGGCTGTCGTTAGTTGATCGGAGTGAGATACAAGTATCGGTGGTGAGGTGCAAAGCCGAGTCTGGTGTACGCGGCAATGCCGGCCTCGTTAACCGTAGCCACTTGGACGTAGGCGTACCGCGCCCCTTGCCTAGCCGCCCAGTGTCCGAGTGTCGCTATCACCGCGGTTGCCAGCCCCCGCTGGCGATGATCCGGTCGGGTCCAGATGCTGCTGAGTCCGAGCCAGTCCCCACTCTGGTGGCCACGGGCAATAGCAACTAGCTCGCCGCAATCGTCGGCTGCATCGCCGGCCACTGCGGCAAACGCCCGCGGCGGGCTGCCTTCCAAGATCATCTGGACAATGCCGGGATCTGCGGAGGTCGGCCGACTGCGCTGATATGCAAGCTCCCAGTCCGGCTGCAGCCTGTCCGTTATCTGCACCACAGGATCAGCAGGTCGGCCAGCCAGGAAATCTGCGAGGCGGCTGACGAGGACAACCGTTGGCTGGTATGCGCTGACCCAGCCAAGATTGCGTAGCGCCTGTTCTTCGGGCGAACCCCCGATCACTTGCGCCAGTGCCGGAATCTCGTGATCGATAGCGAAGGCGATGATCCGATCGGCAGCCTGCGGCATCGACACGCCTGGGTCACCGACGGCATGACAGGAGTTGGCGCGTCCGGTGAAGCCGCCGCCGGCCCGCAG
>Ga0126311_10001435_pt1 | contig 11603 bp, 9 predicted proteins | sample Plot61_FD_92539 | JGI IMG/M metagenome (GOLD analysis project Ga0126311, IMG submission 92539) | Serpentine soil microbial communities from UC McLaughlin Reserve, CA, USA - Plot61 | ecosystem: Environmental > Terrestrial > Soil > Grasslands | place: USA: UC McLaughlin Reserve, Lake County...
CCGCCTCCGCCGGAGACGATCCCTACGAGCCCCCGCCACCATGCGTGTGGAGGCCGACGCCAGGGGCACACGGCTCCGATAGCGTGAGTGTGGGTCTGCGTCGGGGGGCGGTGCAGAGGCCCTGCCGCTCAGCGCCCTCAGGAGGAGTCCACGTGGTGACCATCCAGGATGTCGCGCGCGCCGCAGGCGTGTCACCGATGACGGTGTCGAACGTCATGAACGAACGGGGACGCGTGGGCCCCACGACGCGGGCGAAGGTCCTGGACACGATCGACGCTTTGGGCTATCGCGTCAACGTCGCCGCCCGCAACCTCCGGCAGGGAAGGACGGGGACCATCGGCTTGGCCCTGCCAGAGCTCGACCGAGCCTATTCTTCGCAGCTCGCGGCGAGGATCGTGCGCGCCGGCATGCGGGAGGGCCTGCGGGTGGTGGTCGAGGAGACGGGTGCCCGCAAGGAGAACGAGCTCGACGCGATCGCTCTTTCGCGGCTCCGGCTGTACGACGGGCTCATCCTCAGCGCCGTGGACATCGAGACGGCGGACCTCGAGCACATGAGCGCCAGCGGCCCGGTCGTGCTCCTGGGGGAGAAGGTCTCCGCAACACGTGTCGACCACGTCGGGGTGCCCAACGTCGATGGCGCGAGGGCCATGCTCGAGCACCTCCGCGCGACGGGGCGCCGGCGGATCGCCGTCCTGGGCGCCAGCGTCGGCTTCCGTGAGAAACCGGATGCGTATGCCCTCGAGGCTGGAGCGCTCCGCATCCGGGGGGCGCGCCAGGCGCTGCAGGCTGCGGGCTCCGACGTCGATCCCGACCTCGTGATCGAGGTCCCCGAATGGTCGATACGCGCGGGATGGGAAGCGACGACTGAGTTCCTTCAGCGAGGACAAGGCTTCGACGCCATCTTCGCCTTGATGGACTCGCTGGCGTTCGGTGCCCTGCGCGCCCTCGCGGACGCGGGTCTTTCCGTGCCGCATGATGTGGCGGTCGCCGGCTTCGACGACGTCGAGGAGGCGCGCTTCAGCATCCCCAGCCTCACGACCGTCGCCCCTGACCACCGGCAGATCGCCGAGACGGCCGTGCGGTTCCTGGTGGAGAGGATGACCGTTGGGGATGACGCCGGCCCGCCCCGGGACGTGACGAGCGACTTCCACATCGCCGTACGGGAGTCGACGTCTGCCGGGCCGCGCGATGGGGAGCCGCGAGCCCAGTAGCGCGGCGGCCCGTCGCCGGGCTGCCCGGATCGCACACCGGAACCGCGTGCCCGAACGGTCGGCGGGCCCTGGCGCACTTCACTGTTGACACGAGGCAGAGCGCCCGTTACTTTATCGATACACCTCAAGTTTATCGATACACCGCCCGCACATCCGCTGGTGTATCGATAACGCACGCCGCGGCGCACGCTGGACGTTCGTGCTCCAGGTCGGCTGAGGCATACGCCGGTCCCCGGTCCGCTGGTCCCAACACCCCCACCGCACCACCCAACCTGGCCCAAGGAGTCATCCCGATGAAGCGAAACTCCCGCCGTTCCCTGACCATGATCGCCGCCACGGCCCTCGCCCTGACCGTCGCCGCCTGCGGCGGTGGCGGCTCGGCTGGTGGCGGCGGCGGGGAGAAGCTCACCTTCCTGTCCTGGAGCGGCGAGGAGATCATGGCCCCCGTCGTGGCGGACTTCGAGGCCAAGCACCCGGACATCGACGTCGAGGTCTCCTACGCACCGCCGGTCGCCGAGTACATCCAGGCGCTGCAGACCCGCGTGCTGTCGGGTACCGCGCCGGATGTTTTCGTCATCGCAGCCGAGAACAAGACCAACCTCATCGAGGGCAAGCACGTCGTCGACCTGTCCGGCGAGCCGTGGATGTCGGCCATCCCTGAGTTCAACAAGAAGACCTACGGCAAGGACGGCGCGGTCTACGGCGCCTCGACCTCCACGTGGGGCGCGGGCGTCGCCTACAACAAGGAGCTCCTCGCGAAGGTCGGCGCGAAGACGGTGCCGGCCACCTGGGAGGAGTTCCTCGACCTGTGCCGCAAGCTCAAGGCCGCGGGCGTCAAGCCCTACCTGGAGGACCTGTCGCAGATGCCGACGATCGTGTCGTCGTTCGTCGGCGCCCACAACGCCGCTCAGGACTTCACGATGGACCAGAAGATCTTCAGCGGCACGACCTCCTTCGAGAAGGAGTGGACGAAGCCCCTCACCGAGTTCAACAAGCTGTACGCCGAGGGGCTGGGTGACGCCAATGCCGTCGGCCTGACGTCCGACCAGGTGTTCGACGAGTTCGCCAACGGGCGTGTCGCAATGATCACCTCCGGGCCGTGGAACGTCGCGCCGCTGAAGAAGGCAGCGCCGGACATGCAGTTCGCGATCGCGCCGGTCCCCGCGGCGCCGGGCGGCGAGCCGTTCCTGGCCGGCGCGGCGAGCCCCGGCTACGCCATCAACGCCAAGTCGGACAAGGTCAATCAGGCGAAGACCTTCATCGAGTACCTGGTCAGCCAAGAGGGCGTCCAGAAGTTCCAGAAGCTGTCCAACGACATCACGGTCACCAAGGACTACCAGCCGGTCCTGGACCCGTCCCTCAAGTCCATCGTCAAGGACGTGCGCGCCGGAAACGTCTACCTGCCGATGATCGCGTGGACGCGGTCCGAGGACGTCCTCAACGTCGAGGCGGTCGCCCAGATCCAGCAGATGGTCAAGGGCACCGTCACGCCGCAGGAGGCCGCGGCCGCGCTGGACCGGAAGCTCGCCAGCTCCTGATCCCCGGCCGGTGGTGCGCGGCTGCGCGCACCACCGGCCCGGTCCATCCCGGAAGGAGTTCCCATGGCCCTTACCGCTACAGGCACCACGCCACCGGCCGAGACGTCCACGACCCGCGCCGTGCGCACCCGCCGGCCCCGGTCGTCCGGGTGGCGCGGCCCCAGCGCCAGCCAGCTGTTCCTCGTGCCGATCGTGGCCGTCTTCGTCGTCTTGTTCCTGATCCCATTGGCTCAGAGCGTCTACTGGAGCTTCACGGACTTCACCGGCTACTCGGTCGACGTGAACTTCGTCGGGCTGGCCAACTACGGGACCATTCTGCGCGACCCCTCGATGCTCGCGGGGCTCGCGTTCACGCTGCTCTTCGCCGTGGGGACGACGCTGCTCGTCACGGTGATTGCCATCCCGCTGGCCGTGCTTCTCAACAAGCACTTCGCCGGGCGCAACTTCGTGCGGTCCGCACTGTTCTTTCCGGCGATCCCCAGCATGGCTGTGCTCGGCCTCGTCTGGAGCTACATCCTCTCCCCCATCGCCTCCGGCGCGCTCAACACCATGCTGGAGAACCTGCTCGGGCTCGGCCCGGTCCCTTGGCTCTCCGAGGACTCCCTCGCACGGATGTCGGTCATCCTCGTGGGGGTCTGGGGCGCAGCCGGCTGGCACGCCGTCCTCTACCTGGCGTACCTGCAGTCGATCCCCGCCGACCTCCACGAGGTCGCCACCATCGACGGTGCCTCCGCGCTGCAACAGTTCCGGCACATCACCCTGCCGATGTTGACGCCGGGCATCATCGTCAGCCAATTCCTGCTGATGACGGGCGGGCTGAAGGTCTTCGACCTGCCCTACACCCTGACCAAGGGTGGTCCGGGCTTCGCGACGTACACCATCACCCAGTCGATCATCACCTCCGGGGTCGGTCAGGGCCGGTACGGCCTGGCCTCCGCGCTCGCCGTCCTGTTCACGCTGGCCGTGGCGGTGCTCTCGATCGGCCAGCTCATCATCTCTCGGCGCGTGGAGAGGAACATCCTATGAACACCGCTCGTCGGACGGCGCTCAGCGTCGTCATGATCGGCCTCGCGTGCCTCGTCGCGCTGCCCCTCTACTACATCGTGGTGAACACCTTCAAGACGCAGGCCGAGATGGTGGCCTCGCCGATCGGATTGCCGCCATCATTCAGCCTCGACAACTATGTGCGGGTGTTCGAGAACGTGCCGCTCCTGCAGAGCTTCGCGAACACGCTGTACGTGACGGTAGTAGGCGTCGTCGTCCAGGTCGTCATCGGCGCCATGGCGGCGTACGGGATGATCATGCGCGCGACGACGTTCAACCGGATCCTCGGGCTGGTGCTCGTCCTCGGCTTCGTCGTGCCGGCGCAGTCCACGCTCATCCCGCTGTACCGCATGCTCGTCGGCGTCGAGCTCGTGGACAGCCTCAACGGGCTGGTCATCATGTACTCGGCCGGCGCGATCTTCTGCTTCTTCCTCATCCAGGGGTACATGCGGACCGTGCCGTTCGAGGTGATCGAGGCTGCGATGCTCGACGGCGCCGGCGTCGTCCAGATCTTCTGGCGGATCGTGCTGCCGCTCATCCGGCCGATCCTCGTGACCGTGTCGGTGTTCCAGACGATGTGGGTCTGGAACGACTTCATCATTCCCAACGTGTTCCTGTCGTCCCCCGACAAGCGGACGATCGTGCTGCAGGTCTACACCACGGTCGGCGAGTTCCGGACCGACTGGCCCTCGTTCATGACCCTCAGCGTCATCGCGCTTCTCCCGATGGTGGTCTTCTTCGTCTTCACCCAGCGGCACATCGTCAGCGGCCTCCTCGCCGGGAGCGTCAAGGGATGAGCACCACCGTTCCGGGCACCGTGCCGGCGCCCCTGTTCTCCGACCCGGTGCACCAGGCGCCCACCGACCCCGTGCTCGTCGAGGCACCGGACGGCACCTGGCGGATGCTGTACACCCAGCGCCGCGCGGGCGACCGCTCGCCCGGGTTCACCTGGGTTCACGGGACGGAGATCGGCGTCGCGACGTCCGACGACGGGGGCCGGACCTGGAGGTACGCCGGCGTGGTCCAAGGCTTGGACCATCTCGAGGGCTGCAACACCCTGTGGGCACCCGAGGTCGTCCGGGTCGACGGCACCTACCACCTCTTCCTGTCCCACGTGCCGGGCGTGCATGTCAGCTGGGATGGCAGACGGAGCATCACCCACCACATCTCCCCGGACCTGGAGCGGTGGACCTTCCGCGGGGAGCTGCCGCTGTCGTCGGATCGGGTGATCGACGCCTGCCACATCGCGCTGCCCGACGGCGACCATCGGCTCTGGTACAAGGACGAGGCGCGCGGCTCGCAGCAATGGTGCGTCGACTCGCCCGACCTCGTCACCTGGTCCGCGTCTCGGCCGGTCATCACCGACCCGCCGGGCGAGGGGGCGAACGTCTTCCGGCTGGGCGGCTGGTACTGGCTGCTCGTCGACGAATGGAGGGGCCAGGGCGTCTACCGGTCCACGGACGCGGAGACCTGGGAGCGCGACGGGATCATCCTGGGCGAGCCCGGGTCGCGTCCGTGGGACCAGGGAACCGGGCGGCACGCCGACGTGGTGGTCGGCCGCACGACAGCCGGCGAGGAGGTCGCCTGGGTCTTCTACTTCACGCACCGCGTGGAGCCCGGGCCTGGAAACGTCATGACGACCGATCGGCTTGACTCCGACGGCATCCCCGCGGCCCACCGCACCGACATCCAGGTGGCACAGGCCGCAGTCATCGACGGGCACCTCGTCTGCGACCGGGACGCCCCGGTGGACCTCGACCTGCGACGGGCGCACACCATCGCCGGCTGAGGCAAGCGGTGCCCATTTGCTGCCCGGCGTACGTGTGCTGCTCGACTGCGCCGTGCACCCGCAGGCCGCCGCCGACGCCGCGTGAGCCACATCTCTTGCGGTGGGCCTGCTGGTCCGCCGGCTCAGGGATGACCGCCCGGATCCCGCGCAGCGCGGCACGGGTGGCGCGGGAGGAGTGACGACCAGCACCAGCGCCAGCCCGCGGCCGTCCACCAACGCATGGGTCTTGGTCGTCAACCCGCCGCGGGACCGGCCGATCGCGTGATCGTCCGTTCCGTCCTGCCGACGGCTGGGGATCTTGTCATTCCACCGAGGCCGCCGTGAGCGAGGTCGGCGTTGCGGAGGACCTCCGCAGCGTGGCGGCGTGCTGGTGCACCCGAGCGACGGTGGAGTCCACCGAGACCCGCCAGTCGACTTTGCCGGCGGCGTCGGCCCGAGCCTGGAGCACGGTCAGAACCTTGTCCCGGGTCCCGTCCAGGCTGAACCGGTGGTGCCGCTTCTCGGGGTCTGCCACGGCCCGAACTCGGCCGGCAGGTCCCGCCACCGGATCCCGGTCCGGTACCGATAGATCGCCGCCTCCACCAGCAGCCGGTGCTCGCGCATCGGCCGACCCATCGGCCGCTTCACCGGCGGCAGCACCGGCGCGATCCCGTCCCACATCTCGTCCGTCAGCACCGCTCCAGACGACATGAACCGATCATGTGGCCGGCACGCAGCTCCACTTCGGGACACGCCCTGGCCGGCCGACCAAGTCCCACCGCGAACGCAAGGGCTCGCGCGGTGGTCGACCCGTCGCCTTCGACGCCGAGGACTAGTCGCCTTCGACGCCGAGGACTACAAGACCCGCAACGTCGTCGAGCGGTGCTTTAACCACCTGAAGAACTGGCGCGGGATCGCCGCTCCCTTGGTGCCGGGGACCGGGCGAGTGGGTATATGACCGCCAGCGGGGCACGGTGACCGCCCGTCTTGACTTAGTTCACGACTCGTACGAAACTGATGGCACACGCAGCGGGGCGGAGAAGGAGACGACGACATGAGCCAGAACCTGGTGCTGGGGATCGACTCGTCGACCCAGTCGACGAAGGCGCTGCTGGTGGACGCCGAGGACGGTCGGGTGGTCGACCAGCGGACGGCGCGGCACCCGGAGGGCACCGAGGTCGACCCTCGCTTCTGGCTCGACGCGCTCGACGCGACGACGGCCGAGCTGCTCCCCCGGGCCGGCGCGGTAGCCGTCGGCGGTCAACAGCACGGCATGGTGGCGCTGGGCGCCGACGGCGAGCCGGTGCGCCCCGCGCTGCTCTGGAACGACGTCCGGTCCGCGCCGCAGGCCGAGCAGCTCATCGCCGAGCTGGGCGGCTCGCAGGCCTGCGCCGAGCAGATCGGCTCGGTGCTGGTGGCCTCCTTCACGTCGACCAAGCTGCGGTGGCTCCGCGACAACGAGCCGGAGAACGCCGAGGCGGTGCGCCAGGTGCTGCTCCCCCACGACTACCTGACCTGGCAGCTCGCGGGACGTCCCGACGAGCCGACGACCGACCGCGGCGACGCGTCCGGCACCGGGTACTTCTCGCCGTTCAAGGACACCTGGCTCCCCGAGCTCGCCGAGGCGGCCCTGGGGCGCGCGGTGCGGCTGCCCCGCGTGGCCGGACCGGCCGAAGTCGTCGGCCACGCCGACGGCCGCCCGATCGGGGCGGGAACCGGCGACAACATGGCCGCGGCGCTCGGCCTGGGTCTACAGCCGGGTGACGTCGCCGTGTCCATCGGCACCTCGGGCGTCGCCTCGACCGTCGCCACCGCGCCGACCGCCGACCGCACCGGCCTGGTCACCGGCTTCGCCGACGCGACGGGTGCGTTCCTGCCACTCGCCTGCACCCTCAACGCGGCCCGCGTGCTCGACACCGCGGCCCGGATGCTCGGCGTCGACCACAACGGCCTCGCCGAGCTTGCCCTCGAGGCGGCGCCGGGCGCGGGCGGCCTCACGCTGGTGCCTTACCTGGACGGCGAGCGGACGCCGAACCGCCCGGACGCCACCGGCACCCTGCACGGCCTGACCACCTCGACCGGCCCGGCCGAGCTGGCGCGGGCCGCCGTCGAGGGGCTCCTCTGCTCGCTGGCCGACGCCGTCGACTTCCTGACCGCGGCCACCGGCGTCGAGGTCCGGCGGATTGTGCTGGTCGGCGGCGGTGCCCGCAACCACGCGGTGCGGACGCTCGCCCCCGCGGTGCTGGGCCTGCCGGTGACCGTGCCCGCCGAGGCCGAGTACGTCGCCCTGGGCGCCGCCCGGCAGGCCGCCTGGGCCGCCGCCGGCACGGCCGAGCCGCCGTCCTGGGCGCTGCCCGACGTCCGGACCTACGAGGCCGAGCCCACCCCCCAGGTGCGCGAGGCGTACGCCCTGCTGCGCGACCGCACCGCCGGCTGGTCCGGCGAGCGCTGAACCGCCCACCCCATAGATGCCAAGAACCGCAGACCCCCGCACCGCACCCACCCCGAAGGAAACTCTGTGCAGATCCCCGAGCCCACCCCGGCCGACAAGTTCTCGTTCGGCCTGTGGACCATCGGCTACACCGGCCGCGACCCGTTCGGCGACCCCACCCGCCAGCCGATGGACACGGTGCGCGCCCTGGAGAAGCTCGCTGAGCTCGGCGCCTACGGCGTCAACTTCCACGACAACGACCTGATCCCCTTCGGCGTCGACGACGCCGAGCGCCAGCGGATCATCGACCGGTTCAAGAAGGGCCTGGCCGAGACCGGGCTCGTCGTGACCACCGCGACCACCAACCTGTTCACCCACCCGGTGTTCAAGGACGGCGGCTTCACCTCCAACGACCGCGACGTGCGCCGCTACGCGCTGCGCAAGGTCATGGAGAACATCGACCTGGCCGCCGACCTCGGCGCCAAGGTGTACGTCGCCTGGGGCGGACGTGAGGGTTCGGAGTCGGGTGCGGCCAAGGACGTCCCCGCGGCGCTGGACCGGTACCGCGAGGGCTTCAACCTGCTGAACGAGTTCGTCACCGACCGCGGCTACGACATCCGCTTCGCGATCGAGCCGAAGCCGAACGAGCCCCGCGGCGACATCCTGCTGCCGACCGTCGGGCACGCCCTGGCCTTCATCGAGACCCTCGACAAGCCGGAGCTCGTGGGGGTCAACCCCGAGATCGGCCACGAGGAGATGGCGAACCTCAACGCCGCCCACGGCTACGCGCAGGCGCTGTGGCAGGGGAAGCTGTACCACATCGACCTCAACGGCCAGCACGGCACGCGGTTCGACCAGGACCTGAAGTTCGGCGCCGGCAACGTCCGCGGTGCGTTCTGGATCGTCGACACCCTGCTCGCCGGTGGCTACGACGGCCCGGTGCACTTCGACTACAAGCCGGCCCGCACCGAGGACGAGGACGGCGTCTGGGTCTCTGCCGCGGCCTGCATGCGGAACTACCTGATCCTGCGTGAGAAGGCCAAGGCGTTCCGCACCGACCCCGAGGTGCAGCAGGCCCTGGAGGCGGCCCGCGTCGCGGAGCTGTCGCAGCCGACCGCCGCCGAGGGTGAAGGCTGGGCCGAGATCCTCGCCGCGCCGGTGCCGGACGTCGACGCGATCGGCGCGCGGGGCATGGCGTTCGAGCGCCTCGACCAGCTCGCGCTGGAGCACCTGTACGGCGTCCGCTGAGACGCGACCGCATTCCATGACCGACGCCGAGCTCGCCCAGCCCGTCGCCACCGAGCGGCTGCGCCAGCAGAACACCGCCCTGGTGCTGCGATCGCTTCGGGGCGACGGGTCGGCGAGCCGCGCAACGCTCGCCGCCCGCACCGGCCTGTCCAAGGCCACCGTGGGCACCATCGTCCAGGCGCTGCAGGACGTCGGGGCGGTGCGGGAGGACGACGCGGTCGAGGCCGTCCGGACCGGCCACAGCGGCCGGCCCGGACGGCCGGTCGTGCTGGACGGCGCCAACATCGTCGGACTGGGCCTCGAGGTCAACGTTGACTACCTGTTCGGCACCGCCCTCGACCTGTCCGGTCGCCCGGTGCTCTCCCGCCAGGTGATCGTGAGCCGGGACGGCGACCTGCTGGCGTCGCTGGTGAACCTGGCCACCCGGTGCCTCGACGAGCTGGTCGGGCAGGGCCGCAGGGTACTGGGCATCGCCGTCGCGATACCCGCCCTGGTCGACCGGGCGACCAGGCACGTGGTAGACGCCCCTAACCTGGGCTGGCGCGACCTCGATCTGGGGGCAACCCTTGCCGCCGCGGTCGGACAAGATTGCCCTGTCCGGGTCGACAACGACGCCAACTGCGCCGCTACCGCCGAGCTGGACCACGGCGCCGCGCGCGGTGCCACCGACGCCCTCTACCTCACTGGGACGGTCGGGCTCGGCGCCGGCCTGGTCGTGGACGGGGCCGTGCGGCGGGGCGCTCACGGCCTCGCCGGCGAGGTGGGCCACACGCCCTTCCCGGGCTCCCCTACCGCCCGCTGCATCTGTGGACGACGCGGGTGCTGGGAGGCGAGTGTGGGTCTGCGGGCGACGCTGCGTGCCGTCGGCCTGCCCGCGGACCCCGGCACCGACCCCGTCTCCGCGGGCGAGGAGGTCGCCCGGCTGGCCCGCCGCGACGCGTCGGCCCGCGCCGCCGTCCGGCGGGTCGCCGCGGACCTCGGCGCCGGCCTGGTGCCGCTCGTGGGCGCCCTGGACCCCCAGGTCGTCGTCCTCGGCGGCTACTTCGTGCCCCTCGGCCCCTGGGTCGTCCCCGTGGTTCAGCGGGCCCTCGACCGCGGACGTGGTCCCGGACGGGCGACGGCCTCGTGCCGGGTCGCACTGAGCACCCTCGGGCTGCACGCGGCCTCCACCGGCGCGGCCACGGACGTGCTCGGCGACGTCTACGCCGGGACGCTCGCCCTCGGCTGAACCCGCTGCTCGCGCCCTCCCCCGAGCGCGCCCACCGCGTCGCGGCAGGCGCCGGCCAGCTCGCGCGCCGGGTCGGCAAGCACGGCCTGGAAGCAGGTCTCCGCCGCTCCGACGAGCACCGCGTCACCACCGAGCGCGGGCACGACGACCCGCACCTGCTCGCGCGGTGCCAGCAGGGCGGCCGTCGTCAGGGTCTCGTCGGTCACCTCCCGCACCGCGGGGTACAGCAGCCGAAGCACCCCACCGAGGACCACGACCTCGGGGTTGAGGACGTTGACGATGCTCGCCAGGCCGAGGCCGAGGTAGCGCCCGACCCGGCGCAGGGCCGCGTTCGGCGCGCGGACTGCGGCCAGGCGCGTGGCGAGCCGCTCGAGGTCGCCGGGCGGCGGGATGCCCAGCGCCCGGCTGATTGCCGCGCCACCGACCTCGGTCTCCCAGCATCCGATGCTGCCGCAGCGGCAGGCACGGCCGCGGGGGTTCACCATCAGGTGACCCAGCTCGCCGGCGTAGCCGCCCACCCCGCGCAGCGGCCGGCCCCCGACGATCACGCCGCCGCCGATTCCCACCTCCCCCGCCAGGAACACGACGTCGCCCTGCTGAGTCACCGCACCACGGGTGTGCTCCGCCAGTGCCCCGAGGTCGGCGTCGTTCGCGACACGCAGCGGCAGCGGGCTGGCCATGCGTTCGCGCAGCAGCGCGGCCAGCGGCACGTCGCGCCAGCCGAGGTTGGGCGCGAACCGGACGACGCCGTCGTCCTCGCGGACCACCCCGGGCACGCCGACCCCGATGCCCAGCACGGCCGCGCCGGGTGGCACGGCCGCGACCGCCTCCCGCAGCAGGGACACCAGGTCGGCCGCCACCCGTCCCGGCGGGTCGGTCGCCAGGTTGCTGCCGACCCGGTTCAGCACGCGCCCACCGAGCCCTACGCGGGCCACCCGCAGGGTGTCCACGCCGATCTCCGCGGCCAGCACGTACACGTCCTCGCAGCTCGGCCGGACGTCCAGGGACGGGCGGCCGGCACCGACTCGACCGCGCGCCGGCGCGGTCTGCTGCACCACGCCAAGGTCGACCAGCTCGCCGACGAGCCCGCCGATCGTGCTGCGGTTCAGCCCCATCCGCTCGGTGAGGGAGGCCC
>Ga0126311_10001436_pt1 | contig 11599 bp, 6 predicted proteins | sample Plot61_FD_92539 | JGI IMG/M metagenome (GOLD analysis project Ga0126311, IMG submission 92539) | Serpentine soil microbial communities from UC McLaughlin Reserve, CA, USA - Plot61 | ecosystem: Environmental > Terrestrial > Soil > Grasslands | place: USA: UC McLaughlin Reserve, Lake County...
ATCTTTACGCTCAGTCCGAGCGTCGACTACAACATCGGCTCGCCCAGCATGGCCACGGGTACCATCAACAACGACGACACTACCGTGTCGGTGGCGGTATCACCGGGCGCAGTGGACGAGGACGGGGCGACTAACCTCGCCTACACCTTCACCCGCAGCGATTCCAGCGGCGCGCTCACTGTCAACTTCTCGGTGGGTGGGACGGCCACCTTCACCAACGACGCGACGACCGACTACACGCAATTGGGCGCCGTCACCTTCGGCGCGACCGGCACAGTAAGCTTTGCTGACGGCAGCGCGACGGCCCAAGTGACCATCGATCCGTCGGCGGATGCAGCGGTCGAGCCCGACGAGACGGTCGTGCTGACCGTGACAGCAGGGACCGGCTACGCCGTCGGCACCCCGGCTTCGGCGTCGGCGACGATCACCAACGACGACACTGCCGTGACGGTAGCTGTATCGCCGTTATCGACCGCCGAGGACGGTGCGACGAACCTCGTCTACACGTTCACGCGAACCGGCGTCACTACCGGTCCGCTAACAGTCAACTTCTCGGTTGGAGGGACAGCCACCTTCAGCACTGACTACACGCAGACGGATGCGGCGACGTTTACCGCCATAGACGGCACGGTGACGTTTGGCACTGGCAACTCGACGGCGACCGTGACGATTGATCCGACGGCAGACAACACGCCTGAGGCGGATGAGACGGTGATTCTGACCGTGACTTCCGGGGGCGGCTACAACGTGGGCGTGCCCAGCGTGGCCACTGGCACCATCACCAACGACGATTCGTCCGTCTCAGTAGCGGTGGCGCCGTCTTCGGTGGATGAGGACGGGGCGATCAACCTCGTCTACACCTTCACCCGCACCGGTAACACTACCGGCGCGCTGACGGTGAACTTCTCGATCGCTGGAACGGCCGACTCCAGCACCGACTACACGCAGACGGGCGCGGCGAGCTTTACCCCGCCCACTGGGACCGTGACGTTCGGCGCCGGCAACTCGACCGCGACCGTGACGATTAACCCGACGGCGGATGCGACGTCCGAACCGGATGAGACGGTGGTCCTGACCGTTGTTGCTGGCACCGGCTATGAGGTCGGCGTTCCCGACTCGGCCACCGGCACCATCAACAACGACGATAACGCCGTCTCGGTGGCAGTATCACCGGGCGCGGTGAACGAGGACGGTGCGACCAATCTCGTCTACACCTTTACCCGTGGCGACTCCAGCGGTGCGCTAACGGTTAACTTCTCGGTTGGAGGGACGGCCACCTTCAGCTCCGACTACACGCAGACGGGTGCGGCCACCTTCGGCGCGACTGGCACGGTCACCTTTGCTGATGGCAGCCTGACGGCCACGGTGACCATTGATCCATCGGCCGACTCCACAGTCGAGCCCGACGAAACGGTGATCCTGACGGTGACCGCAGGCGCGGACTACACCGTCGGCGCCCCGGCTTCAGCGAACGGGACGATCACCAACGACGATACCGACGTGACGGTAGCTGTATCGCCGTTATCGACCACTGAAGACGGTGCGACGAACCTCGTCTACACGTTCACGCGTACCGGCGTCACTACCGGTCCACTAACGGTCAACTTCTCGGTCGGAGGAACGGCCGACTCAAGCACCGACTACACGCAGAGTGGCGCGGCGAGCTTTACCCCGCCCTCTGGGACAGTGACATTCGGTGCCGGCAACTCGACTGCGACCGTGACGGTTGACCCGACCGCTGACGGCGCGGCCGAAGGGAATGAGACGGTGATCCTGACGGTAACAGCCGGGACGGGCTACAACGTAGCGATTCCCAGTTCTGCGACCGGCACCATCATCAACGACGACACGGAAGTGTCGGTGGCGGTCTCTCCGTCTTCCGTCCTCGAGGACGGACCAACCAACATGGTCTTCACCTTCACGCGCACTGGCATCATCTCGGGCGCGCTGACGGTGAACTTCTCGGTCGGCGGGACGGCTGCTTACGCACCTCCGGGCGGCGATTACCAGACGGACAATCCGCTCACCTTCTCAACGACTTCCGGCACAGTGACATTCCTCGCCGGCAGTTCGACGGCGACCGTGACGGTTGATCCGTTCGGCGACGCGGACCTGGAGCCCAACGAGACGGTGATTTTGACCGTGACCGGGGGTGCGGGTTACACCGTCGGTTCGCCGAATTCAGCGACGGGCACCATCCTGAACGATGACAACAGCCCGCCCACGATCGTGGTCGGCTACGGCCAGTGCAACGCGGCATCGTCCGGCACGCTGAACCTCCTCGTTGGGGACGTGGAGACGCCGGCGGGCAGCCTGATTCTGACGGCCACCTCGTCGAACACCTCGGTAGTGCCGCTCGGGAACATCATCTTTGGCGGCAGCGGGGCCAACCGCACGCTGAGGGTCAACGCCCTGACGCAGAGTAGCATCGCGTTCTCGGATCTCACCATCACGGTGAGCGACGGAACATTCACGAGCTCCATCAACGTCAGAGTCATTGTCGGCACCAACAAGACCGAGGTCATCAACATCGGCACGACCACTGTGGGCACCGATATGATCTTCGGCGGCAACGGCGACGACACGATCAACGCCGGGGCCGGTAACGACCTGATCTGCGGCGGCAACGGCGGCGGCGTGATCAACGGGGGCCTCGGCGACGACACGATCGACGGCGGCAATGGCAACGACACTCTCCGCGGCGGGGACGGCAACGACCTCATCCTCGGCGGGGGTGGTAATGACATCCTTGAGGGTGGCAACGACAACGACACGCTCGATGGCGGGACCGGAAACGACATCCTCCGGGGTGAGAGCGGCAACGACACGCTGACCGGCGGGTCGGGCGCCGACTCCTTCAACGGCGGGCCAGGCACCGACACCGCGACCGACTTTAACGCCGGCATGGGCGACACCAAGGATATTTCGGTGGAGATCGCCTCGCTGTTCGGAGCAAGCGATTGGGGCGGGGTGTTAGCTTACCTCGCCTCACCACCTCGGTGGTGGATCAGCCCATTCGCACCGCCGGCTAGTTACTTCGTGACTGGCAATGGTCAAATCAATTGAGACAAGCAGTAACTGATTAACTTGAACCTAAAAAATCCGTGTAATCCGTGGCAAGTTTTAGCCACGGATTACACGGATTACTACTGATTATGTCCGCTCCACTTACTGAAGCAGAATTCTCGAAACACCTGAACACGAAGTTCCGCGTTGCAAGCGAACAGCCGACCGAACTTGAATTGACGGAAGTGAAGGGCTATCTAAGCAAGGCTCACGAGCAAAGCGGGATGGAAAGATTCTCCGCGTTCTTTAAAGGTCCACGCGAGCCTTTTCTGCCGCAACGCGTTTATGCCCTGGAGCATGAGCGCATGGGTGCTTTTGAATTGTTTTTGGTACCGCTCGCGAGAGATGAGAATGGGGTCCGGTATGAGGCGGTGTTCAACTACTTCAGGCAATAGGTCCTATCCTCGCCATTCCATGTGCTTGTAAGCACCGAGATCCTCGATAATAGAAAACCCCAGTCTTTCGTAGAATCGGTGGGCATCGTTGTTCAGGACAAAGACCATATGACGCAGCAGTTTGCCTTGCCGGGCGGCCTCCTGCATTAGACGACGCAATAGTGCGGTGCCTACACCGCGGTTCTGAAACTGAGGCAGCAGAGCGATGTCGAGGAGACGGATCTGTTCCTCATCGCTTCCTGTCCAGATACGTCCAGCCGGTTGCTGATCAACCAGAATGATATCGTAAGCAGCATCAGGAAACCGTGTCTCATACTCGCGTCGCTGTAAGTCAAACTGCCAACGGAGAAACATGTCCTTCTGTCCTTCGGCCCACTCAGCTTGTGCGAGCTCCTCATCACGAGTGGTCGCGTAGACCGACAGCAAGAACTGATCGTCACTGGCAGACACCGGGCGAAGTTCTACCTTGCCGCCATCAGTCAGCTGAAAAGTGTCGCACCAGCTTTGCATGCCGACGACAATATCACAGGTGCGGAGAGCGGGGGCAATCCACACTTCCTCACCTGTTCTATGGTTTGGCTCGTTCTCTCCCAGCTAAACGAGGGAAGGAGAAAAGAACAAGTCTGGAAGAGGGGCTTGCCCCCGCATTCGCTTAAACCAGGTGATTGACGATCGCGGTGTGCTGAAACTTAGCGCCCTTCTCTGAGTGAGTCATGAAGAGATCGAAGCTGCCGAGCTTGCTGTGCTTCAGGTTATGGAGTCCGGCGGTAGCTGGGAGTCGCCCCGCGGCGTGAAATCGCAATGAAAAGCAATCAGTGCGGGCGATCCTTCCGGTAGTAATACCCTTGGCGGCCGGTTGAACATTATCGAGAGCCACCAACTTTAGCTCAACCATTTGCTTTCCAACGCGCACGCGAAAGATGTCGCCCACATAAGGCGCAAACATCTCGCGACTGTAGGATTGGACGGAATCAGGGGAGTTGTTGGACCACAGGGAGTTTCGGCCGAGAACAAACGTGCCAGGCTTTAACACGAGGGCAGCAGACACTACGGCGGCAGATCTCAAGAACCTACGACGTGAAACAGACATTTTTATCGATTCTCCTCAGACAGGATTGTTTGTGGATTGATTAGGCGGGTGGAGCCTGCTTATAGAGCGGTGAGATTGGGGCGGCTAGATGGTCCAGCCAGACAGCAGTGTATTGAGTCAGTGGGTGTTTGACAACACTTTAATTTTGCCTAACGTTTAGCTTGATATTCTGAGGCTCTGCGGGTAGAATCTCCGGCGCTTCAGTGCAAGTCTTGCAAAAATGCCCTCAAGCAGGTTTCCTAAGGTCTTCAGCTAAGCAATCAGTTTGCGGCACCATATCGAGTTTGAGTCCTGCAATTTCGTCAATATGTCACAAAAACTTCACGGCTGTACGCTCCCACGGACAGTCCGTGTCAACAGTTCTCGAAGTTAAATCTACGAGGAGTAAACTATGGCAGAACCCTTCTTGTCTGAAATCAGAATCATGAGTTTTGTGTTTGCCCCCAAAGGCTGGGCCCTTTGTAACGGGCAACTTCTTCCCATTAACCAGAACCAGGCCCTCTTCTCCCTACTCGGTACTACTTTTGGCGGCGATGGGCGCGTCAATTTCGCTCTTCCCGATAACAGGGGACGGACGCCTATCCACGTCGGCAGCGGGCACACGCTGGGCGAAAGAGGAGGCGAGCAGGCCCACACACTCAGCATCTCCGAACTGCCGCAACACGTTCATGTGCTTTCAGGCGTCAATGCCAATGCGGCAACGAACGACCCCACCGGAGCTGCGTTAGCGACTGCTGCTGCCATCTACCACGGTCCTTCCAGCTTGACGGCCCTCCGGGCTGCTTCAGTAACCAACGTTGGCGGAAGTCAGGCGCACCTCAACATGCAACCGTTCCTGACGCTCAGCTTTTGTATAGCGCTGCAAGGCATATTCCCGTCACCGAACTAAGGAGAAAATAATGGCACAACCATACGTTGGAGAAATTCGCATGTTCGCCGGGAACTTTGCCCCTGCGGGCTGGATGTTCTGCGAGGGCCAGTTGCTCCCGATCTCGGAGAACGAAACATTGTTTCAGCTAATCGGCACTACCTATGGCGGCGATGGCCAGAGCACATTTGGTCTGCCGGATCTAAGGGGCCGTATTCCCATCCATCAGGGCAATGGTTTCATCCTGGCCGAAACAGGTGGGGCGGAAGAGATTACGCTGACTGTCAATCAGATTCCCGCCCACACCCATGCACTGCTCGCATCCGGAGACCTTGGCAATCAGGGCACGGTCGCGGGCAACCTGACTGCTAACTCACAAGGTGCTTTGTACTATATAGAGCAGGCGCCGAATGTAAACATGAATCCAGGCTGCATCGGGCCCGTCGGTGGCAGTCAACCGCACACGAACTTTCAACCCTACCTTTGCATCGACTTCATCATTTCACTGTTCGGGATCTTCCCAAGTCCAACATAAAAAGATGCGAGTAGTGTCTAGTTTGCTGTGAGGTTCAGACTGGAACCGATTGAACTTTTTCTTTGGTCAACTCTTAAGGAGATTTGTCATGGCAGATCCTTTTGTCGCTGAGATTCGCATTTTCCCATTTAATTTTGCGCCGAAGGGCTGGGCCTGGTGCGACGGGCAGTTATTGCCGCTTTCGCAGAATACGGCGCTGTTTTCATTGCTTGGCACCACCTACGGGGGTGACGGTAAGTCAAACTTCGCCCTGCCTGACTTGCAGGGCCGCGCGCCTATGCATCCTGGACAGGGACCCGGACTCTCACTTCATGATCTGGGAGAGACTGGTGGTAGCGAAACCGTCACGCTGTTGGAATCGGAGATTCCAGCCCACTCTCATGCGTTACGAGCCTCGCTTGATGCGGGTGACCTCGCTATTCCTGCTTCAACCCGCAGTCTCGCGTCGTCTGCGCAAGGTATTATCTACAACGTTAGTGCTCCCAACTCAATGATGGCCGCTGAGGCTCTTACGCCGGCCGGTGGGGACCAGCCACACAACAACATGATGCCGTACCTGACCTTCTATTTTAATATCGCGCTCCAGGGCGTTTTCCCGCCGCGGACTTAGGTCAAGGTACAGTTTGGAACTCCTTCAGGTGGCCCTCGCGGGCCACCTCTTTTTGTGCTAAACCCAGAAAAACATTGACTATCCCTCGGCCCTTGGACTAGAGTCAAAACTGTCTGCTCGTTCCTGCAACGCGTACCAAACCTGCGTTGCCTAGTTCGTCTTTAGAAAAAAATCTCCGACTTTGGTTAGACACTCGCACAAGTGCGTTTACTCGCTGCCGTCAATCACTACCTAAATAGAGGACTCAGATGAACTCAACATTTGTAGATCGGTATCAAATAATTAAGACCTTTATCGCGTGCCTCATCATTTCATTGATGATACTGGGTCCGCTTGCGCCACTTTCTTTGGCTTCTCCGAGTTCATCTTCAAAGCCCAACAAAGAGAGCACGAATGCCGCGCCGGCGCCTGCGGCGGTACCCGCTCCTGTTGCCGCGCCTCTAGTACCCGATATCTCAGCTACGAAGGTCGATTCGTTCCCTGATGCGGATATGGACGGCAAGGCTGCTCCAGGTGAGACGATCACTTACGACGTCAACATCACCAACAACGGCACTGACGCAACGGGTGTTAATTTCACTGACACGATCGACAGCAACACAACCTTAGTCCCAGGGTCTTTGAAAGTCTCTCCACTCGCTTACGCTGATACTTTCTCCGCGGCCCAAAACACACCGTTGAGCGTCGGCGCTCCGGGCGTGCTGGTGAACGACACAGGTATTCCTTCGCCAACCGCAGTAGCGATCGCGGGCGGCGCAACTGCGCAGGGCGGCACAGTCACTCTCAATACCGACGGCAGTTTTCTTTACACGCCTCAGGCGGGCTTTACCGGCGTAGATACCTTCAATTACACAGTCACGAACGGCTTAATGCCCAACGATATTGCACAAGTCACGATTAACGTCGACGCACCACCAAGCGTTACGGCCACAACTCCCATAAACGGCGCGACCAATCAGCCAAACAATACCGATATCACAGTCACATTTAGCGAACCTGTTAACGTCACTGGCAATTGGTTTCAGATCGTCTGCACGTCGAGCGGTACTCGCAACGTCGCCGATACAGTCGTGACCGGCGGTCCAACTACTTTCACGATCAACCCGACTACCGACTTTTCGCAGAATGAGACTTGCACCGTTACGGTGGCCGCCGCACAAGTTTCAGATCAGGATGCAAACGATCCGCCGGACAATATGACGGCGGATTTCGTTTTTAGTTTTACGACAACAGATGCCGCTCCGAGTGTCGCGAGCACTACGCCCACCAACGGCGCCGCCAATCAGAACACGAATGTAAACATCGACATCACCTTCAGTGAGCCGGTCAACGTCACCGGCAACTGGTTCCAGATCGTTTGCACCAGCAGCGGAACCCGGAATGTTGCTGACACGGTAGTCACTGGTGGACCTTCCGCTTTCACGATTAATCCGAACGCAGACTTTGCCGGGGCTGAGACCTGCACCGTGACAGTCTTTGCTGCCCAGGTGACCGATCAGGATTCAGACGATCCGCCAGATAACATGGCGGCCAATTTCGTTTTTAATTTCAGCACTGAAGCTGCGCCTACGATCAATGCTACGACACCCACCAACGGCGCAACTCAGATAGCGAACAACACGAACATCACGCTTACGTTTAGCGAACCCGTAAACGTTACCGGCAACTGGTTCCAAATCGTCGGCTCGACGAGCGGCACGCGGAATGTTGCCAACACAGTGGTGACTGGTGGCCCAACCACTTTCACGATCAATCCGAATGTCGACTTCGCAAACGGCGAGTCAGTTACTGTCACTGTTTTTGCTGCACAGGTGACAGATCAGGACGCGAACGATCCACCTGACAACATGGCGTCCGACTTCGCCTTCAGTTTCACGATCGATCAGGCGCCATCAGTCAACGCAACCACGCCGACCAACGGCGCGACCAATCAATCAGGCAGTACGGACGTAACGATTACCTTCAGCGAGCCGGTGAACGTCACGGGTAACTGGTTCCAGATCGTCTGCACAACCAGCGGCACACGCAATGTTGCCGACACTGTAGTAACGGGTGGTCCGACTACGTTCACGATCAATCCGAACGCTGACTTTACGGCGGGTGAATCGTGCACCGTTACTGTTTTCGCAGCCCAGGTCACCGACCAGGACAGCGGCGATCCGCCGGACAACATGGAGGCGAACTTCGTCTTCAGTTTCCAGACGACAGACTCCGCGCCGACCGTTACTGCCACCACACCGATCAACGGCGCGGTCAACCAGGCCACGAACACAAACATCGACGTCACGTTCAGCGAGCCGGTCAACGTCACTGGCAACTGGTTCCAGGTTGTTTGCACCGTGAGCGGCACACGCAATGTCGCTGACACAGTAGTGACTGGTGGTCCAACTACCTTCACCATCAATCCGAACACGGATTTCACCCAGGGCGAAAGTTGCACGGTGACGATCTTTGCCGCACAGGTAACAGATCAAGACTCGAACGATCCGCCTGATAACATGGCGGCCAACTTCGTCTTCAGCTTTTCAATGGACGCCGCGCCCAGCGTCACGGCAACCACGCCAACCAACGGCGCGACCCAGCAAGCAAGCAACACCAACGTCAGCATCACGTTCAGCGAGCCGGTCAACGTTACGGGCAATTGGTTCCAGCTCGTAGGCGCCACCAGCGGCACACGCAATGTCGCGGACACTGTTGTGACCGGTGGTCCAACTACGTTCAGCATTAATCCGAATGTTGATTTCGCCCCGGGCGAATTGGTGACGGTGACCGTCTTTGCCGCCCAAGTATCCGATCAGGACAGCGTTGATCCGCCGGACAACATGACGGCAAACTTCGTCTTCAGCTTCACGATCGATCAGGCGCCCTCTGTTACGGCCACAATACCGGCGAACGGCGCAACGAATGTGGCGTTGAACTCGAACCTCTCGATCACGTTTAGCGAGCCGGTTAACGTCACCGGCAACTGGTTCCAGATCGTTTGCCCGACCACGGGCACGCGCAACGTTGCGGACACGGTCGTAACCGGTGGCCCAACTACTTTCACGATTAATCCAAACGCTGACTTCACGTTCAACGAGACGTGCAGTGTCACTGTTTCTGCCGCGCAGGTGTCTGACCAGGACAGCGCCGATCCGCCTGATAACATGACGGCGAACTTCGTCTTCAGTTATACGACGATTGACGCCGCTCCGACTGTTACCGCGACCACGCCGACGAATGGCGCGACGCAACAGGCTACGAACACCAACCTCAGCGTGACCTTCAGTGAGCCGGTCAACGTCACCGGCAACTGGTTCCAGATCGTTTGCGGCAGCAGCGGCACGCGCAACGTCGCGGACACGGTTATGACCGGTGGACCAAGCGTCTTCACGATCAACCCCAATACCGATTTCACGAATGGCGAAACTTGTACCGTCACGATTTTTGCAGCGCAGGTGACGGATCAGGATTCGAATGATCCGCCGGACAACATGGCGGCTAATTTCGTTTTCGCCTTCACGATGGATACGCCGCCTGCCGTCACCACGACGATACCGACCAGCGGCGCCACACAGATAGCAACCGACACCAACATCACGATCAATTTTAACGAGAACGTCAATATTCTCGACGCGACCGCATTCACGTTGGAATGTCCCGTAGCGACGCCGATCGCCTTTAATGTTTTGCCGGCTGCACCGGGTGGCGTTAACAGCTTCGTGCTCGATCCAATTTCAGATTTGCCTGTTGGAACAATCTGCACGGTGACTGTAGTAGCGGCGAAAGTGACAGACGTGGACGCCGGCGATCCGCCTGACAATATGACGGCGAACTTTGTCTTCACTTTCACAACTGATCAGGCGCCGTCAGTCACCACAACCGTTCCAACTAACAATGCGACTGACGTGGCGCTGAATTCCACGATCTCTATCACTTTCAGTGAACTTGTTAACGTCGCGTCGGGTGGCGTGACGATCAACTGTGGTAGCACAGTAAACTTCACGCCAGCGTTGCCGCAAAACAATCTCACAACGCTCGTGCTGACTCCGACCGGAGGTCTCCCCGCGGGTAGTAACTGTACGGTCACCGTCGATAAGACGAAGATCTCCGACGTTGACACCAGCGATCCGCCTGACAATATGGTCAATGACTTCGTCTTCAGCTTCAAAGTCAAACCAGACGCTATCAACGATACTTATCCGGGAACACTCATCGGCAACGTTGGCGTTAACTCTGCCGGAGTTCCTTACAGCATCACTACCAACGACGTGTCCGCGAATGCGTTCTCGATTACTGCGGTCGGGGGGAACTCCACCGTTGTAACAAACACTATCACCGCCGCGTCAGCGAACGGCGGCAGCGTTGTGATGATTGTGTCTGGCGCGAGTAGAGGTCAATTCACATACAATCCGCCAGCCGGCTTCGAAGGCACTGACACTTTCAGTTACACGATCAGCCGGGACGATGGCGGCGGCACTGACGCAGCTACCGTCAGCATTCCGATCAGCGGCATGATCTGGTTTATCAATAACAACGCTTTGTCCTGCGTTGTGGCCGGATGCGGTCGTCTGTCGAATCCATTCTCCAGCCTCGCAGCGTTCCAGGCCTTGAACAACGGTAGTGGCAACAATCCTGCTGCCAACGACAACATATTCGTCTTTGAGAGCGCTACCGCTTACGTTGGGCCAGTGACGCTGCTCAACGGTCAGAAATTTATCGGACAAGATGCCGCGGTAACCCTTGCATCGGCTACTGGTCTTACTCCACCGGCGGGCAGTGATCTTTTGCCCGTCACAAACAGCGCCAACGGCACGATCGCCAACATCACGAGCGCGGGCATCGGAATCACCGTCGGTCAAAACAATACGCTTCGTGGATTCACCGGAGGCAATGCTGTGCCCGACATCACGGGTAACAACTTCGGTACACTCACGGTTGCAGACGTCATCCTGAACGGTACTGGCCAGGCGCTGAACCTTACGACCGGCACGCTCGCAGCAACGTTCTTAAGCATCGCTTCGACCAACAGCGCAACTACCGGCATCAGCTTGAC
>Ga0126311_10001438_pt1 | contig 11593 bp, 8 predicted proteins | sample Plot61_FD_92539 | JGI IMG/M metagenome (GOLD analysis project Ga0126311, IMG submission 92539) | Serpentine soil microbial communities from UC McLaughlin Reserve, CA, USA - Plot61 | ecosystem: Environmental > Terrestrial > Soil > Grasslands | place: USA: UC McLaughlin Reserve, Lake County...
CGAGGTCTCCCGCCGCTTCGTCGAGCGTTACCGTTATCGTCTCGCGCCCCTTCAAGGTCTCCGCGCCGGGCGCGAGCGTGAGGTCGAGCGAGTATCGAACGTCCCTGTAATGCTCCGCGCGGTGGCGTGCGAGTTCGCGCGGGACGCCGGGCGCGGCCGCCGGTCGCGGGGCTTGTGCTTCGGCGTCGAGAGGTGCGGCACACATCAGCGTGAAGAGGAGTAGAGCGGTAAGAAGGCGCACGTGGTTGGTCGCTCCTTTGAAACGTTTTCTGTCGCGCTCGTCGAAGGCATTGTAAAAATTGCGCAGGGGTGTTTTATTCTCGCCCGTCGGCCCCGCCGTGGCAAGTCTCTGAGTTTCCGCGCGCGGCCGGGGCGACAAACATTCTCATGGAGATGAAGCATGGCGGACGAAACTAAGAACGACGAAGCAACGCGCGACGACACGACAGACGCGGGCGGCACGGACGAAGGCGGCGACACGGGCGTGCGCGAGACCGGCGACCTCACGGGCGCGACCTCCACGCACGCGGGCGCGGGCGGCGTGATGGAGAACACGGGCGGCACCGGCACCGCGCCGACCGAAGGCTGAACGGGCCGCACGCGGCGGGCCTGTCGAGCCGCACACGATACACTCCAACCCGGCCCGTTTTCGTGTATCGGCGGCCTTCGGAATCCGCGCGGAATCTCCGAAAATCCACGCTTTTTCGACGCCTCCGGCGACCGCGGCGCGGCACGCAGGTTGTTAATATAAGCACGCCCGGCGGACAGGCTTTCGAGGATGAAGGCCGCTCTGTTTGGAATCGTCAAAGCGGAGGGTTGAAAGAATCATGAGGAGCAGCTTTATAAACTTCAGGACGGCTTGCATGGCCTTTGCGCTCGCGTTCTTCGTCGCCGCTACGGGCGTCGCGGCGCAGGCGCAGGGGCGCGTTGACGTGGGACGCCTCGGCGGCTCGCTCGTCAAGTTGAAGGTCGGCGAGTTGACGCTTGAGTCCATAGACTTCCGCGACCAGACGGCGCGACTGAGTCTCGGGCTCGACGTGTCGAACGGCCTCGTGCCCGTCACACTGAAGGACTTCGACTACAGGCTCAGGCTCGCGGGGCAGGACGCCATCGAGGGCACGTACGACGGCGCGCTCAAGATAGGCGGGCGCAGGCAGTCGCGCGTGAACCTGCCCGTCGTCGTACACCTGCGCTCTATTCCGGGCGTGGTCTGGTCTGCGTTCAGGAATCAGGGGCGCGTCGCGTACGACATGGACGCGGGCTTCACGCTGCCGCTCTTCATAACGGAGCGACGCTTCGACCAGAGCTTCTCCGGCGAAGTCCCTCTGCGGAGTCTCGTTGACGCCGCCTCGATACTCCGCGCGAGCCGCGCGACCGACTCACGCGGCCTCGGCGACTACATCCCGCGCGGGAACGGCTGGCCGTTCTGAGGAAGGGTCAAAAAACGGAACCGGGGGCGGCAGCGGGCGGGTCACAAGAAACATAACCACGGAGACACGGAGGCACGGCTAGTTGAACCTTAGCCGTGCCTCCGTGTCTCCGTGTTGTACCCGGTCGCTAACGCCCCCGGTTCCGTTTTTGCTTTATGCTTCGCTCGCGGCCGCGGCGCGCGCCGGGAGGAGGCGCGTGATGAGCGCGTCGAGGTGTTCGGGTTCGAGCGGCTTGACGACGAAGTCGCAGCAGCCGACCGCGCCCGCCGCGGCTCGGAACTCCGCGGTGTCGAAGGCCGTGAGTGCGACGACGGGTACGTCGCGCGTGCGCTCGTACTCGCGTATGCGCAAGGTCGCGGTGAAGCCGTCGAGCACGGGCATGTTCAAGTCCATCAGGACTAAGTCCAGCTCGCCGTGCTGCGAGAGCTCTATCGCCTCCTGGCCGTTCGACGCCTCGACGACGCGGCAGCCGCTTCGTTCGAGCATGTAGCGCATCATCTCCCGCGTGTCGTGGTAATCCTCCACGAGCATCACGACGGGCCTGCCCGCTGCCTCCGCTCCAGCCATCACAGCCTCCAGCCTTTCGGGTCCCGGAAAAATCAAGACCGACGCCCACGCGCGTGTGTGTTCGGTGTCGCAATAATAACCGAAGACGCCCCGCGTGTCAGCACCGCGTCCGCGCGCTGCGTGCGAGAGCTTGGGACGGCCGCGCGCTTCCGAGACTACCCGTTTAGAAACGCTTAATAGGCGCGTGCTCGCTGAAATTTCGTCGGGCGGTGGGGGCCGCGCTTCGCGCCGTCGGACGTGGGCGCGAAGCGGCGGCGCTCGTAGACTCCGTCCGCCCTAGCCCCGCGACCGCCCGCGCGCGAAGGCGGGCGGCGGCGGAGCGCCTCCCACTCTTCGGGCGTCACGCGCCGGAAGGCTTCGACGACCGCGGGGTCGAACTGACGCCCGGCCCACTCTTCCAGCTCGCGCGCGGCCGCCTCGTAGGGCTTGCCGACGCGGTAGACGCGGTCGCTCGTGATGGCGTCGAAGGCGTCGGCCACCGCGAAGATGCGCGCGTTCCGGTCTATCTGTTCGCCGCGCAGGCCGATGGGGTAGCCCGAGCCGTCCCAGCGCTCGTGGTGCTGCGCGACGACGCGCGCCGCGCCTTCGAGGAAACCTATGCCGCCGAGTATCTGCTCGCCGTGCAGCGGGTGCTTTCGCATCTCGTACCACTCGGGCTCGGTGAGCGGCGCGGGCTTGCGCAGGACTGCGTCGGGCACGCCTATCTTGCCTATGTCGTGGAGGAGCGAGCCGAACTCAAGCGAGGTCAGCTCGTCCTCGCTCAGGTTCATCTCCCGCCCGAGCCGAAGGCTGAACGCGACGACGCGTTCGGAGTGCCCGTGCGTCTCCGAGTCGCGAGTCTCAAGCGCGGTCACGAGGGCCTTGAGCGTCGTGCGGTAAGCGCCTTCGAGCGACTGCAAAGCGCCGTCCAGCTCCGACGTTCGCTGCGCTATCATGCGTTCGAGGTAGGTCTCGTACCGGCGCTTCGATTCGAGCAGACGCTGGTGGCCGAGCGCGCGCCGGACTGCGACCTCGACCAGCCCGAGGTCGAAGGGCTTGAGCACGTAGTCGAACGCGCCCGCGCGCATCGCGCCGACGGCGCTCTCCACGTCCTGCGAGCCGCTGACCATGATGATGAGCGTGTCGGGCGAGGCCGCGTGTACGTGCGGAATCATCTCGATGCCGCTCATGCCGCGCATGGAGATGTCGCTGATGACCAGCGCGAAGTCGCCGCGCCCGAGGAGCGCCAGCGCCTCCTCGGCCGAGCCCACACATTCGCACTCGTACTCGACCGAAAGAAACTCGCGCAGGATGCTGCGCACGCAAGAGTCGTCGTCGGCTATGAGCAGCCGCGCGTCGTTGATTGGCAGAGACATGCTTCCCCCCACGGAATCCGTCCGTCTGATGAGCGGGTCGCGGCGTCCTTTGGGGTAGACACCGCGGCCCTCGGCGGCGCGCGCGCACCGGTCGCCGTAAGGTCGGTTCAAATCTTGGGGTTCCTTCTGCGGGGCAGCGTCGAGCGTCGGCAAAAGCCATGCCGCGTAGACGGAAGGGCGGACTGCGGGCGGCCCAACGCGCGTGCGCGTTAAGCTATACGCGCGCGTAATCCTGCCTCTTTCGGCCCGGCGGCCGACGCGCTACCGTCTTCATCCTAAACTGTTTCCCGGCAACTGGACGTGTGTTTTGCAGCGGCGGGATTTACGCCGTCGCTGCACATTGCATCGCGTCCGAGGGCCTTAGTTTGAGCGTCTCCGTACGCTCGCGGCGCTCGACGTGGCGCTCGAAGGCTTGACGCGGGCCGCGCGTACGAATGCACGCGCGCGCGTCGAAATGACTTTTCCCTTTTACCGTCAACGAGTTCACCTCCCGCGAAGCGTCGATGAAAGAGTCTCCGGGCGGGCGCGGGCGGGCGTCGGCGGGGCCGTACGCACAGAGATTCCGCGCCGCCGTCCCTACGGAGCGCGGGCTGGAACGGGCCTTGCTCGTCTAACACGAGTCCGTTAACCGCCCTTGCAAACCCTCTGGATACTTTAGAACGTTCGGGCCGGAGCCCGTCGTGGAGGAGCCCTTGAAATCCCGCAAGCACAAGCGTCTCCGAAAGTGGCTGTTGACTGCCTCGGCGGCGTTCGTGCTGTGCGCCTCCGCCTTCGCGCCTTTCGGGGGGGCGCGCGCGGCGCGGCGGGGCGCGGGCGACAAACTCTCGCCAGACCTGCGCGCGCTCGCGTCTTCGCCCGACGGCTTGTCGCGCGTACACGTCATCGTTCAGCAGGACGCGTCGGGCGGGCTCTCGCTCCCACCCGGCCTCGACTCGCTGCTGAGTCAGTTAGGCGGCGTCGTGACGCGCAGGTTCGGGAAGCTCGGCGCGCTCGCGGCGAGTCTTCCGCCGAACGCATTGCGCGCTCTGGCGGAACGCTCCGACGTGCGCTACGTATCGGCGGATAGGGCCGTAGGCTCTTCGGGCCACGTCGAGACGACGACGGGGACTTCGCTCGTGCGGACGCAGACGGGACTTTCGCTGTTGGGAATCCCCATCACGACGACGACGCTCGACGGCGCAGGGTTAGGCATCGCGGTTCTCGACTCGGGCGTGGACACGAGGCACGAGTCTATGCGCGACGGCCTTGGCTTGAGCCGCGTGGCCGCGAGCATCGACTTTACGGGCGAGGGGCGCACGGACGACGCCTTCGGTCACGGGACGCACGTCGCGTCACTCGCCGCGGGTCGCGGCGTCGCGCCCGCCGGCGCGTATCAGGGAGTCGCGCCCGCCGCGAAGGTCTTGAACCTGCGCGTGCTCGACTCGGGAGGAAAGGGGACTGTCTCGGGCCTGCTCGCCGCGCTCGACTGGGTCTTGCAGAATCGCGCGCTCTACCAGATACGCGTCGCGAACCTTTCGTTGGGCACGGCCGCCGTTGACGACTACCGCAACGACCCCGTGTGCGCGGCGGTGCGAAGGCTCTCGGACGCGGGCGTTGTCGTAGTCGCCGCGGCGGGGAACTCGGGGCGCGACTCGCTCGGGAACAAAATCTACGGTCAGATTCACTCGCCCGGCGACGAGCCTTCTGCGGTAACGGTCGGCGCGTCGAACACCTTCGGCACCGACACGCGCTCCGACGACGCGGTGGCGACCTACAGCTCGCGCGGGCCGACGCGCGGCGCGTGGACGGACGAAGGGGATGTCGCACACTACGACAACCTCTTGAAGCCAGACCTCGTCGCGCCCGGCAACAAGCTCATCGGGGCGGCCTCGGGCAACAACGCGCTGCTCGCGTCGCACTCGGAATTAAACGCCGACGCCTCGCAGCCCTCGTCGCGCAGGATGATGTACCTTTCGGGGACTTCGATGGCCGCGCCGGTCGTGGCGGGCGCGGCGGCGCTCGTGCTTCAAGCGAACTCGTCGCTCACGCCGAACCTCGTCAAGTCGGTGTTGACTCTCACGGCGCAGCCGCTCGCGGGCTTCAACCAGTTGGAGCAGGGCGCGGGCGAGCTGAACGTCGAGGGCGCAGTCCGGCTCGCGAAGCTCGTGCGCAGGGACTTGTCGAACTCGACGCCTTTGGGGGCGCCGCTGTTAACCTCGCAGCCGCCCGCGAAGCAGAGCCAGATAGCGGGCGAGTCGTTCGAGTGGTCGCAGGGGCTCGTGCTCAACCACACGTACGCGACGGGCGCGGAGCTGTTCACGCTCTACCAGCGCGTCTACGGCGCGGGCGCGCTGCTCGGCGACGGCGTCGTCGAGTCGGGCGCGCAGTACGTCAACACAACGCTTATGACGCCGGGCGTCTCGCTCGGCACGAGCGTGATGACGAGCGACGGCTCGACCATCGGCGGCGGCCAGCACTTTCTGGATTTGACCGCGCTGCTCGACTCGACGCTGCCGAGCGGGATACTCGTCGGCGACGGGATACTGGTGGGCGACGGAATATTAGTAGGCGACGGAATACTCGTCGGCGACACGACGCTTACGGCGCAGTCGGCGGCCGTGGAGGGGGACGACACGCAGTGCATGAAGTGAGCGCTTGCGGACTGACAAAGGGGTCGCAGTCCTGTGATACTGTCATCCCGTTTGTTCTCTCCCTGAACATTCTTGCTCCCCATACATCGCTCAACGAGTCCTCGCGACGAACGGCAAAGCTGTCTCTAAGGGACGGTCTATCTTCACGGACAAGGGGTACGTGTCGGCGTGTGCGCCGCGGGCCGGTCTGGCCGCGGCCGACGAGTCAGGCGCGGCCTCTTCGGGCGCGTGCCGTTTCGGCGCCGATTGGGAGGGTATCAAGTGAAACGCGTTAGACGTTCACACGCCTCAAGGTGGGCCGTCGTGCTCGCCCTGCTCGCGTGCGCGGGGGCGGGACAGTTAGGCGGCGGGCAGAGCCGTGCGGGGATAAGAGTCAGGCGCGCGCGCGCCGCGGCCGCCGCCGCCATGCAAGAGGCGCAGCCGCAGCGGCCCGAGGCGCGAGTCTCGCCAGACCTCCTGGAGATCGCGCGCGACCCCGGCGCGCGGGAGGCGCGCGTGCGCGTCATACTCCAGACGGGCGGCGCGGCAGACCCCGCGCTCACGTCGCTACTCGGCCGCCGCGACGTTCGCTCCGACGCGCAGCTACGCTCGGTCGGCGCGCGCGTCCTGGAACTCCCCGCGCGACTCGTCGAAAGGCTCGCCGAGAGTAAGGGCGTGCGCTTCGTCTCGCTCGACCGCGAGACCGTCTCCTTCGGCCACGTCTCCGCGACGACCGGCGCGGACGACGCCCGCACGTCCGCCGGGACGAACGTCAACGGCCTCGACGGCACGGGCGTCGGAATCGCCGTCATAGACTCGGGCGTTGACGCCAAGCACACGGCCTTCCTCGACCGCAACAACGGCCTGCGCGTCGTCTACTCGAAGGACTTCACGGGCGAGGGGCGCACGGACGACCCGAACGGCCACGGCACACACGTCGCCTCGATACTCGCGGGCAACGGCCGCATCTCGAACGCCGCGTACGTCGGCGTCGCGCCGAACGCGAACATAGTCAACCTGCGCGTGCTCACCTCGCAGGGCACGGGCCGCGTCTCCTACATCCTCGGCGCGCTCGAATGGGTCTTGCAGAACCGCGCTGCCTACAACGTCAAAGTCGTCAACCTGTCTCTCGGCACGCAGGCGGTCGAGTCTTACAGAAACGACCCCGTGTGTCAGGCCGTGCGCAAGCTCGTCAACGCCGGAGTCGTGGTGGTCGCGGCCGCGGGTAACCTTGGCAGGGACGCCGCGGGCCAGAAGCTCTACGGCGCGATTCACTCGCCGGGCGTCGAGCCTTCGGCGCTCACGGTCGGCGCGACGAACACGTTCGGCACAGACCAGCGTTCGGACGACACGGTCGCCAGCTACAGCTCTCGCGGGCCTACGCGCGGCGGCACGACAGACCTTCTCGGAGTCCGCCACCACGACAACCTCTTGAAGCCAGACCTCGTCGCGCCCGGCAACAAGATTGTGGACGCGGCGTCCGAGAACAACTATCTCATCACGAACAACCCCGCGCTCGACGCGGGCGTGAGCGGCAGCGACAAGCGCCGCATGATGTACCTGAACGGCACTTCGATGGCGAGTCCGATAGTCGCGGGCGCGGCGGCGCTGATGCTACAGGCGAACCCGAAGCTCACGCCGAACATGGTCAAAGCGCTCCTGACGTACACGGCGCAGCCGCTCGCGAACAACAACATGCTCGAACAGGGCGCGGGCGAAGTGAACGTGGAGGGCGCCGTGCGTCTCGCGAAACTCGTGCGGACGGACTTGGGCGCGCTCACGCCTTTGGGCGCGCCGCTGCTGACCGCCGCGCCGCCCGTTCAACAGAGCACCATCGCGGGCGAGACCTTCGCGTGGTCGCGCGGACTCGTGCTCGGCTACGGCTTCGCCACGGGGGCGGAACTGATAACCGCGTACCAGAAAATCTACGGGCTCGGCGTGCTCGTCACGGACGGCGTGCTCGTGACCGACGGCGTGCTCGTCACGGACGGCGTGCTCGTCACAGACCGCACGATGCTCTCGTCGGGCGTGCTCGTCACGGATCACGTCGAGTTCAGCGGCGGCGGCGTGATGGGGAGCGGGTCGGCCTACATCGGCTCGGGCGTGCTCGTCACCGACAGGTTCTTCGCCCCGGACGGCGTGCTCGTCACCGACGCGGCGCTCGGCGCGGACGCGTTCGCGCAGGCCCTGTCGGCGACGACTAAGGGCGACGCCGGCTCCACTATGCAACGGCCCGTGGACGCGGGCGTGGACTGCCTCAACTACTGACGGCAGGGTTTACAGGGCTCGAAGGAACAGCCCCTCGCTTCAACGTTAACAGCAGCGAATCGTTTAAGGAGTGACGTGATGCCCCAGTTCACGGAGTCGAAGAAGGCCGCCGTAGAGAGGCACGCGCGCGCGTCGGAGTCGTCCCTTCTGGTTCACCCCCTGACCGAAAGGCACGACGAGACGGAGGTCCTGGACTTCCTCGCCGAGCGCCCCGCACACACCGTCGTCATGAGCGGGCTCATACGCGACAACGGGCTTGAGAGCCCCTTCAACCGCGGGACGTTCTACGCGTGCCGCGACTCGGGGGGAGGGCTCGCGGGCGTCGCGCTCGTGGGGCACGCCACGTTCGTCGAGGCGCGCACCGAAGGCGCGCTGCGCGAGTTCGCGGCGCTCGCGCAGAAGGAGCGCGACGCGCACATGATTCTCGGCGAGCAGGGCTTGATGCACCGCTTCTGGGGCCACTACGCGCCCGCGGGCCAGATGCCGCGCCTCTTCTGCCGCGAGCTTCTCTTCGAGCAGCGCTGGCCCGTCGAGGCCTGCGAGCCCGTGCCCGACCTGCGGCGCGCGACGCTCGACGACCTGATGCTCGTCATGCCCGTACACGCCGCGATGGCCTACGACGAGAGCGGCATCAACCCGCTGGACGTTGACCTCGCGGGCTTCCGCATGCGCTGCGCGCGGCGCATAGAGCACGGGCGCGTGTGGGTGCTCGTGGAGGACGGGAGCCTCGTCTTCAAGGCCGACGTGGCGTCGGAGACTCCCGAATGCACGTACGTCGAGGGCGTCTACGTGGAGCCCGCGAGCCGGAAGCGCGGCCACGGCCTGCGCTGCCTTTCGCACCTCGGCCGCAAGCTGCTCGCCGACAGCGAGTCGGTCTGCGCGCTCGTCAACGAGCAGAACCTCGTCGCGCAGTCGCTCTTCCTGCGCGCGGGCTACAAGACGCGCGGCTACTACGAGACTATCTTCCTCGAACGCAATAAAGCTGTTAGCTTTTAGCTGTTGGCTTAGAACCTTTGCGTCCCCAGCGACAGGTTTGCGTCCTTCGCGGGTAGAGAAGCTTGGCCTAAACGCCAAAGGGCGCGAAGTGGACGCAAAGAGAGCACAGGGCTTAAGCTAACAGCCAACAGCTCCCCGGAGTCGAGATGGATAAGCAGCGTTTCGTCAAGCCTTACATGCTGGCCTTCATCGCGGCGGGCGCGTGCGTGATTCTGTACGCGTCGCTGCGGCTGCCCGTAGAGCGTCTGGACCTTCGGCTCCTGCCGCTCGTGGCCTTCACGCTCCTGGTAAGCTCGCGCTTCTGCATACCCATCCCGCGGACGACGGGGCAGATTTCCTTCTCCGACCTTTTCATCTTCCTGACGCTTTTGCTCTACGGCGGCGAGGTCGCGGTGCTGCTCGCGGCCGCGGAACTGTTCGCCGCCTCTCGACTCGGCAAGACGTGCCTGAGCCTGTTCACGAGCCTCTTCAACTCGGCGATGATGGCCTGCTCGATGATGACGACCGTCGTCGTGCTGCGCGTGCTCTTCGGCGACGAGACGCTTTTGCGCCGGGGCGAGTTCTCGCAGAAGTACGTCGTCGCCCTCTGCGTGATGGCGCTCGTGCACTACGTCGCGAACTCGACCATCGCCGCCGTCCACACGTCGCTCAAGGCCAACGAGCCGCTGTGGGCGACCTGGCGAAACAAGTACCTCTGGGCTTCGATAACCTACTTCGCGGGCGCGTCGTCCGCGGGGCTCATCGTCAAGCTGGTCGCGACCGCGGGGCTCTACGCGCTCGTCGCGGCCGCGCCCATCATCTTCATCGTCTACCTGACCTACCGCACCTACCTCGAAAACCTCGGCGCGATGGCCGAGGCGGCGAAGGCGGAGGCCGCGGCCGAGGCGCGCGCCGAGGCCGCCGCCGAGCAGGCCGAGCAGGCGCGACGCCACGTCGAAGAACTCTCGCACTACATCGCCGAGCAGGACAGGATACGCGAGCAGTACGCGCAGATAGAGAAGCTGTCGGCCCTGGGAGAGCTGGCGTCGGGCGTGGCGCACGACTTCAACAACACGCTCGCCGGGATACTCGGCCGCGCGCAACTGCTCCTCTCGGCGAAAGACCCCGAGAAGATAGAGGCGGGACTCCAACTCATCATCAAGACCGCGAAGGACGGCGCGAAGACCATCAAGCGCATACAGGACTTCGCGCGGCAGCGCCGCGACCACGACTTTCAACCCGTCTCGGTAGACCAGCTCCTGCTCGACGTTCGCGAGATAACGCGCCCGCGCTGGAAGAGCCGCGCCGAGTCCGAGGGAGTCCACATCACCCTTGAGCTAAAGCTCGGCACGGACGAGGCGCGCGTGATGGGCGACGAGTCGGAGCTTCGCGAAGTCCTGGTCAACATGGTCTTCAACGCGGTGGACGCGATGCCCGAGGGCGGCAGGATAACGCTCTCGACGCGCGAGGCCGGGGGGCAGATCGAGATAGCCGTCTCGGACACGGGCGAGGGGATGACCGACGAGGTTCGGCCGCGCGTCTTCGACCCCTTCTTCACGACGAAGGGCAAGGCGGGCATGGGGCTCGGGCTCGCCGTCTCTTACGGCATCATACGCCGCCACGAGGGCTCGGTCTCGGTTCACTCCGAGTCGGGCCGCGGCACTTCGTTCCGAATACTGCTTCCGCCCGCGGCGAGCGCGCGCGCCGAGTCGAAGCCGTCGGGGGAGCCGCCCGCGATCTCGCTCGTCCCGCAGCAGCCCGGCCGGACGAGGATACTCGTGGTCGACGACGAGGAGCGCGTGCGCGAGTTGCTCCGAGATATTTTGGAGAGCGAGGGCTACTGCGTCACGCTCGCGCGCGGCGGGCGGGAGGCTTTGGGGCTTCTGTCGGAGTCGGAGTACGACGCGGTCTTCACGGACTTAGGCATGCAGGGCATGAGCGGTTGGGAGTTGGCGCGCGCCGTGAGAGAGCGAGACGACAGGCTGCCGCTCGCGGTCATAACGGGGTGGGGCGAGGCCGTCGGCTCTACAGAGCGCGACGCCGCGCGCGTCGACTGGGTCGTGACGAAGCCCTTCGACGCGTCGCAGATTCTCGCGATTGCGCGCGAGGTCGCGCGCCGCGTCGAGGCGCGACAGCGCGGAGCTACGGCCGCGGCCTGAAGTTTTTTCCGAAAGTTTTTCCGAGCAAGGGGGAAAGGGAAGCCGCGTGTCAGGCGGGCCGCCAGAGCCCGCCGACACGCGGCTATTTTTGTGCGCGCGTCGGTTCAGTCTTGAGGGCGTGAGCCGTTGTTGTTGCCGTCGTCGCCGTTGGAGCGCGCGGCCGTCGAGGCGTCGAGGCCGTGGCGCTTGAGCATGCGTTGTAGCGTCGTGCGGTCTATGCCGAGCACGCG
>Ga0126311_10001441_pt1 | contig 11584 bp, 8 predicted proteins | sample Plot61_FD_92539 | JGI IMG/M metagenome (GOLD analysis project Ga0126311, IMG submission 92539) | Serpentine soil microbial communities from UC McLaughlin Reserve, CA, USA - Plot61 | ecosystem: Environmental > Terrestrial > Soil > Grasslands | place: USA: UC McLaughlin Reserve, Lake County...
CCGGTCAACATGGACTCATCCACCGCACTGGTTCCCTCGAGCACCTCGCCGTCGACCGGGACCTTCTCCCCGGGGCGGATCCGCAGCAGGTCGCCGACGGTAACCTGCTCGACCGGGACCAGCACCTCGGCGCCGTCGCGGACCACGCGGGCCTGCTTGGCGCCCAACTCCAGCAGGGCCCGGATGGCCTGGCCGGCGCGACCCCGAGCGCGGGCCTCGAAGTAGCGGCCCAGGGTCAGGAAGGCGATCAGCAAGATGGCGGTCTCGAAGTACAGCTCCGTCCCGCCAGTGAGCAGCTGGACGACGCTGAAGCCATAGGCGGCCAGGGTGCCGACCGCGATCAGGGTGTCCATGTTGGCGGTGCCTCGACGGGCCCGGCGGGCCGCCTCGCGCAGGAACGGCCACCCGATGCCGAACTGCACCAGGGTGGCGACCGCGAACAGGGCCAGCCGCCAGCCCGGGTCCTCCATCAGGGCGAGACCGGCCAGCATGGTCGCGACCGCGAACACGGCGGCCGGAGCGACCAGCCACACCCGGCGCCGCCACGACCGACGCGCCCGCTCCTCCAAGTCATCGCCACCGCCGGGCGTCTCGGCCAGGGGGGTGAGGCCGTAGCCGATCCTGGCCACCCGGGCCTGCAGGTCGGCGGTGGGCAGCGGACGCTGAAGGGTGAGGTGCGCGCGGCCGGTGGCCAGGTTCACCTCGGCATCGGCCACGCCGTCGGTCTTGGCCAGCACCCGCTGGACCCGCGCCGCACACGAGCCACAGGTCATCCCCTCGACGCGAAAGTCGATCGTGCTGGGGGCGTCCTTGGTATGCGGCTGGACGGCGGCCATGCCTCCTCCTCTCCTAATCCGAGCCGACGGGTGCCGTGGTCAAGCGGGTACGTCGTAGCCCTGGTCCTCGATGGCGGCGACCAGGCGGCCGCGGTCGGTCAGCGTCTCGTCGACCTCTACGGTGACCGCCCGAGCCGCGACGTCGACCCGCGCCGACGCAACGCCGGGCAGGGGGGCCAGCGCGCCCTCGATCGAGTGCTTGCAGTGGTCGCAGTGGATCTCGGGGACGCTGATGGTCATTGTGGTCATCTGGAGCCTCCATCCGCGATGGCCGATAGGGTGGTGGCTAGGACTTGAGCAGCCGCTCGATCGCCTCGGTGGCCTCGGTCACGATCGCGTCGCCGTCCACCTCGCTCTCGCCGCGGACGGCGTCGCGCACGCAGTGGCGTAGATGGTCATCCAGCAACAGCACCGACACCCCGCGCAGGGCGGAGTTGACCGCCGAGATCTGGGTGAGGACGTCGATGCAGTAAGCGTCCTCATCGACCAGCCGCTGCAGCCCGCGGATCTGGCCCTCAATCCGTCGCAGACGCAACTGCAGCTTGTCCTTGTCCGCCGTGTAGCCCCGCATCCTCAACCTCCTCATGCCATACCCCCCTAGAGTATAGCGGCGGTGGCCAGGACGGGCAGGCCGACCGGCCCTGGAATAGCGGCCCGTTGGACCCTGCCCCATACCCTTGAGGGCATCTACGGTGGGGGGTGTCGCCGGAGACCAGGTCCGATCGACAGGAGGTGGTCCCGATGATGCACGGCTATGCCATGAGTGGCTGGGGCTGGCTGCTCATGACCCTGGGCATGCTCGGCTTCTGGGCGCTGGTCGCCGTGGTTGCGGTCGCCCTGCTGCGGCGCCCCGGCCAGCCCGACCAGCAGCGACAGCCCGGCCAGCCGCCACGGCCCGGTGCCGAGGAGATCCTGGCCGAACGGCTTGTCCGCGGCGAGCTCGACCCCGACGAGTATCGCCAGCGCCTACAGACCCTCCAGGAGACGACCAGCCGGACATGACCTAACGCCCACAGCGCACCTGGCCGGAGCACGGTTGCCCAGGATCGGGACCAACATGGACCCGGGGAGCAGCAATCTATCCGTGGTTTTGCGCCTCCTGGGCCGGCGACATACCCTTCGCCAGCCGACCACTGGACCCGCGAGCAGCTGCAGGCCCATCAGGCACGCGCCCTGCAGCAGCTGCGCGAATACGTCTATGCCTATTCGCCGTTCTTCCGGCGCTTCCACGCCGGCCGCACCGACCACCCCCTCCGCGAGCTGCCGGTGCTGACCAAGGCCATGGCCATGGAGCACTTCGACCAACTGGTGACCGACCCGGCGGTCACGTTGGCCGAGGTCCAGGCCCACCTGACCGCCCTTGCGGGCAACGAGACGCCTCGACGATGTCGGTCACCGTGAAGTTGGCCGGTTCTCAGGGATCCATCTCGCTGTAGCTGGTGCGGATCCCTGAACGGGTCGACGACCTGCGCACCCGGGGGTCATGACTGCGCTGTTGGACGGGCGACGAGCTCGGCATCATCGGCAGGTGCCGCGTGCCCGAGGACGCACGCCGCCGGCGGGTCGAGATCGAGCATTTCGGTTCGGAGGTGCTCGAACCCAGCTTCAGTTCGGATAGCCGTGCGGCTTTGGCACCAGGGGCGGTCGGTCGTTGCGAGCCGGAGAGGCCTACGCGACGGCAGGCCTCTCCGGCTGGATCGCTAGGGCCGGAACTTGGCCGGGAAGTTGGCGATGATGCTGTCGCTCAGCATGTCGGCCATCTCGAGCACCTGCTCGTGGACCTTGTCGTAGGCGGCGACATCGGCGGGCCAATTGCCGTTCTGCCGCGCCACCACCTCCTCGGTGGTCCGGTCGAGGTGGTCCTTCATCATGGCATCCATCTCAGCCAGGGAGCCAAGGGGAGGATCCAGCGTCTCACTGAGGAAGACCGCGATGTCGTGGGCGTTGGCGTACAACCGCGCGTTGGCGTCCTCGTAGGCAGCTGTATTGCCAGTCTTCACGGCCTGCAGGATCTCGCCCGCAATCGCGATGTGGTCGTGCAGCAGCGCCGTCAGCTCATCCCCCCTCTCGTTCCCGTAGTACGGCTTGATCGCGTTCCCGATGTCGACCTGGTTGGCGAACAGCCGGTCAAGGGCAGCGCCCAGATCCGGGAGCGTCGCGTTCGGATCGGGGTCGTTGACCTCGAAGCTGATGATGACATTGCGCGTCCAGGTGATGTGGTCTTCCCAGAGCTTGCGCATCGCGTCGTGGAAGGTGACCGCTGACCGGCTGATCACCGGCGACGCTGGCGGCGTGCTGCCCTGTGCGGGCCGCACGCTCGCGATTGCCGTGACGGCGAGCGCGACTGCGATCGCTGCGGTCAGGAGGCCAATCGACCATCTGCGTTGCGTAACCAACTGTGCTCCCTTCTCCATGACGCCCAGTCGAGCCGCGGACCGTGGACCGCAGCCACGCTGGCGCGTCGGCATCTCTTGGCGAGGTTGCGCTCCAACCTGCACGCCGTAGCTCAGCCCGGGGTGCGACGATCGGCGCCTCCTCGCCCCGGCGACCGCGTCCTTGAGCCCGCCCGTCAGCTGCTGTCGCAGCGCTCCAGAGAGCTTGCTCTCATCGAGGCTTCGGGCCGCCCTGCGGACCCTCGAACCGCAGCCTCACCTAGAACCTGACGCTCGCTTGGTGCCGGTCGAGCCCTGTTTCCGCCGCCTTGTCGCAGCGTGCTAGTGGACCTGGCCGCGGATCTCCCCGCCGGGGAAGTCCCCCGGGCCGGTGTTGGGCGGGTCCACCCCGTCGTTGGTATGGACGTTGACATAGGTGGCGCCACTTGCCATCGCGGCCAGCACCGCCGCCAGGTCGGTCCAGCCGCAGCCGTTACCCGCATCGGGGGCGGTGATCGTCCCCTCAGCCAGCGTCCCGCTCACGCGGCCGCCTCCGGGCGCGCCCACGAACAGGGTGACGCCAACCGGGCCGTTGACCCCGACGGCACCACAGTGGATATGGGCCGCGACGACGTTGTCGATGTTGGCCACATTCAGCTTGAATGCCAGCGCCGTGCCGTCGGCGCTGAGCTTGAAGGTGGCCACGCCCCTGGCCTGGGTGTCGCGCGCCGGGACCTCCTGGCTGCCCGACAGCGTGGCCACGAAGTTGTCACCGGCCACCGCCGCCGGCGCCACCGCCAGCAGCCCCAGCGCCAGCATGCCCACCAGCATGATCGTCCTGCGCATCGGTGCCTCCTTCTCCGGCTCTGGCGGAGGGCGCCAACGGCACCCTCGGTCACCAGGACGCTGACTGCAGCGGCAGATCGGGGTTGCCCAAACTCCTCATGACGAGGAACGCCCAGCAGGCCAGGTGCGTTTCGGTGGGGCACGGTTGGCGCAGCCAAGGACCGCCCGACACAGTTCTCCCCAGTCGCGGATCGACCCTCCTGCAGCTGGAGGATGCGATGGGTGCCACGCCGCAGCCACCTGGCCGTCGGCGCCGACACCCAGCCGCTCCACCGCGTTCCGCCTTGACCACAGCGCACGGGCATGGCCGCTCGCGGCGAAGGCAGCGACCGGCATGGCGACCTCCTGGAGACGGGGAGGCAGCACCTCAACCAGGACAGCGAGCACGACAGCTTGCAGTCAGTCAACCAGCAGGCCGCCTGACCGATTCCCCATCGGCCTACCAGACCCGCCATCACACTCCGCAGGGCACTGATGATGGGGACATAGGGCAGGCCAACGTCGCTGACTTCCAAGCATCCGCCAACCAGCACTTGTGCGCCTCGTCGGCGCGCCTGGGCGGCCAGTTCGGTGAGCAGTCGACTCTTACCGACCCCAGCCTCGCCGACTACCAGCACGAGGCCCGGCGATCCCTGCTGGGCGCGTTCCAGCGCGGCTAGTAGGCGGACCAACTCATTGCCCCGCCCGATGAACCCGTCCGAGACAGCGACGGCCATGTCCCAAGTATGAAGTCGGACGATCCGGAGAGGAATTCCTACCGGGGCCTCCCAGCTGACCAACTGCCGCTCGTCCCCATTGGGAGCCAACTGTGAGCACCCCTCATGCCTGACGGCCCATCATGGCGTCCGGTGGGTAGCCGTGAGATCACCATGGGATCCATCGATGCCACTTCGAGAGCACTTAACTGAACGCCAGGAGACCAGTTAACTGCACCGTCCGCGGTTGAAGGCCACCTGCGACAACAGCGGTTAGCACAGCGGTTCCCCGCTGTTTGCTGACACGGAAGAGGACGGAGGTTCAACTCCTCCGCGCCCACCACCCGCTCTGACCACTGCAAACGCGCTCCATTAGGCGCATTGACGGTTCCAGGCCACAGACCCGATGGAGTGGGCCCGTACAGCGGCCAAGAGCACTTTACCTGTTAACCAGTTGTGTTCTTATGAGCGGATGAGCGCCCCTGGGCATAGGTTGAACCGCCAGTGAAGATGGGGCGGTCCCCGATGATGGGGATGGTCCTGCCGGGTGGGTCTGACCCTGAACCGCCCTGACCGTGGTGTCATCCCGGGAGCTGTCGGCCTGGCCGGCGGGGCCGCGTGAAGGTGCACGCGACCGGACGGGCTTGTGACCTGATACGAGCTTGTGCGCTCAAGCCCCATCACTGGTGTGTCCGCCCGCCCGGCCGGTGCGTGCCTGTCCTGGCTCGTGGCTCGAGCGGAAAGGCGGTACCAGCATGCCGAAGCGCACCAGCAATCGCACCCGGGTGGTCATCGGCGGCGTGGACACCCACGGCCGCACCCACCACGCCGCCGTCATCGACCAGCAGGGACGGCTGCTCGGCGACCGGGAGTTCCCCGCTGACCGTGGTGGCTACCAGCAGCTGCTGGGCTGGCTGGGCCGTCACGGGCAGCTGGAGGCGGTCGGGGTGGAAGGCAGCGGCAGCTACGGCGCTGGCCTGACCCGGTTGCTGCTGGACCGTGGGGTCAAGGTGGTGGAGGTCGACCGGCCGGACCGGCGTACTCGCCGGCAGCGTGGCAAGTCGGATCCGATCGACGCTGAGGCCGCCGCCCGGGCTGTCCTTGCCGGTGTGGCCACCGCGCCGGCCAAGCGACGCGACGGCATCGTGGAGGCCATCCGGGCGCTGCGGGCGGCGCGCAGCGGTGCCATCAAGGCCCGGACTGCGGCGATCAACCAGCTCAAAGGCCTGCTGGTCACCGCGCCGGCATCGGTGCGGGAAGGGCTGGACGCCCTGCCCAGGGCCGCGCTGGTTGCTGCCTGCGCTCGGCTGCGACCGGACGAGGCCACCCTGGATGATCCGGTCCAGGGCGTCAAGGCGGCGCTGCGGGCGGTCGCCTGCCGCATCCACCAGCTCGACGAGGAGCTCAGCCTGGCTGATCAGCGGCTGGCCACACTCGTCCGCCGGGCCGCGCCCAGGCTGCTGAAGCTGCACGCGATCGGGGTCGACCACGCCGGGCAGCTGCTGACCACCGCCGGGCAGCGCCCCGAGCGGCTGCGTGGAGAGGCCGCCTTCGCTCACCTGTGCGGGGTCGCCCCCATCCCCGCCAGTTCGGGCGCCACCCACCGGCACCGGCTGCATCGTGGCGGTGACCGCGACGCCAACCGGGCGTTGCACCTTGCCGTGGTGGTCCGGATGCGCTGGTGTCCACGCACCCGCGGCTACGCCGAGCGGCGCACCACTGAAGGCCTGAGCAAGCCGGAGATCCTGCGCTGTGTCAAGCGCTACCTGGCCCGCGAGGTCTACCACGCCCTGGTCGCCGACTTCGAGGCCCTCCACGCCACTTGACCATCTATACGAGCATCCCGGGATTCCTGACGATCAAACGCTAGCCCAGGTCATGGCGTGACGGCTGGGCGTGTCAGTACCGAGGTGGCAGCGCACAGCAAGCGGTCGGGATCGAATCGGTACACCAACGACCCGCGGCGGTCGGCAACCCAAACGGCGCCGCCACCAACGGCCAGTTCCCCGAGGGCAGGCAGCCGCCCGGTCCTGCCTGAGGGGCTCGCGCCCGGCCCGATGCACTCCAGCGCCCCTCCAGCAGCGTCCCGCTCGGTGATCCAGACAGCTCCCACGCCGGCCGCCAAGCCAGTCGGCAGGCCGCTTGGGACGATCTCGCGCACACGGCCGGTCGCGGCTTCGATCCGAGCGACAGCACCAGCCGGCTCCAAGCTCGGATCGGTCATCGGACCGGCGACCCAGATCGTGCCGCCGTCGGTCGCGACCCGATTGGCTTGGACTTCGAGCACGACCGGCCTGAGCAGCCGGTTGGTGGCCGCGTCGATCCGGCCAGGCCGTGATCGCCTTCGGCGACCCAGACGATGCGGCCCGCGACCGCGATGTCCGTGGGATCCTGATGGGCGAGCTTGATCACCGCGACTACCCGGTTGCTGGCCCGATCGATGCGTGCCACCACACCGCGAGTGGTAACAACCCATCCCGCACCCGCCCCGACGGCAACCAGCGACGGCACAAAGCGGCGATCGCCAGGCGCGAACTGGAACGGCAACGGACCGAGCTTAATCCTGGCGACGAGGTGGCCGGTCCTGGGTCAAGCCGCACTACCTCATCGGTGTCGGGATGGACCACCCAGACCGTCTCTGCATCAACCGCCAGGCCGTCGGATTCTGTCCGCCGACCGGGAACCGGCCGACGACCCGGTTGGAGCGCGGACGATCTGCACGACCTCGCGGTCTCGCCACGCGCCGACCCACAGGGTGCCGGCGCCGAGCAGCAGCGGGCCACCGCCATGGCCGACATCGATCTGCGCTGTCATCCAGCGATTTGGCCGGACGGAACCCTGGGGAGGCGCCCGCATCGTTGCGAGCGTCGGCCGCGGCTGGGAGGCAGGCTCTTCGGGGCTGATTCGCCCCACCACGGCGAGCACCGCAACCGCCCCGAGCACTGCTGCACTAACGCGCAGCCTGTCCTGCCGTGAGGCCATGGATCGACCTCGCTCGTTACCAGCCCGCAGAGAGCCATCGGCTGCACGGCATCCAGCGGCCGAGCTGTCTCACTGCTTCCTACAAGGCCATCGTAGCCGCTACGCCCACTCGGAACCGGTCGAACGCTGGAGTGCGCATAGCTCGAACGGCATACAGCCTCACGTCTGGAACACCTCCAGCCGCTCGACGGTCCATACAGGCCTACCAGCGCGAGTCCACGCACGAGCGGCTCCTGCCATCGAGGCTTGACAACAATAGACGCTTCACGGTCGCCGCCCCGGCAACGTCCGGCGGAGTGTCCACCCACTTGGGTGGCGACGGTGGGGCGCCGGCGCCCCACCGTCTGCTCGGACTGACCTAGGACGATGCGGCCAGGGCGTCGGCACGCGCGAGCAGTGCCTCCGCCTTCGCGATGAGGCGCTTCGCCTCTTGCTCGTTGATTGCCACGTTGCTGAATGCGGCTTGTTCGAGGAGCGTTCGCATGCGATGGGCGATCGTGTTGCGGTCGGCGGCGAGCTGCTGGAGCGCGCCGGCGAGCTGGGCGTAGCGTGCTTCGTCCGTCGCCCGCACCGCGGCGTCGTTGATCTTGATCACGTCGAGGCCGAACCGCCCCAGCGGGGCGTTGATCTGCTTGTAGGCCGCTCCCAGCCGCTTGAGTGTTTGCCTGTGCGCCCGCAGTGACTGGGGGACGGCCTTGGCGTCGAGGATCTCGGTGATCACCCGCCCGTCGTGGCGGTAGTCGTCGCTGAGTCCGCTGAGGGTCAGGATGGTCGGTCGCAGGTCGGTGTGGTCGACCCAGGTCGCGTCGTCGCGACGATGCTGGACACCGGGTCCAACCACGCCGGCCCAGATGCGGACGATGTCGGGGGTGTAGCCGCCGTGGTTCCAGGCGAAGGTGGCGTGCGACCACGACCCCGGCGCGGTCACGCAGGGGCTGGCGCAGTCCGGTGGGCCGGTGAAGCCGAAGTAGTCGTCGTCGAGGAAGTCGACGAAGGTTGGCGTCCGCAGCGGGTCGCCGGTGACCATGTGCAGGGCATCCATGCCGACACGGTCGACGAGCTTGTCCGAGAGCCGGTCGGTCTGGCCGGTGATGGGATTGGTGGCGGTGAGCGAGCCGACGTCGCGTTCAAACTGGCGGGTAATGGGGGCGTCACGTGCCGGGTTGCCGTCGAGGTAGAAGGCGGGTGCCATGTCGGCGTGCACCTGGAACGGCGTGGTGTTTCCGGCCTGGGTGGCCAGCAGGCCGCGCAGGTTGGCGTTGACCTCGGTGACGTTGTGGGAGCAGTCGGCCGACGGAGCGGTGCAGTCGACGTGGGTCCACTGACACGGCGTGGCCACGCCGTCGCAGCCGGGATTGAGCGGCGTGCCGCCGACGAAGTGGTCTTCTTCCTCGGTGGTGATCACAAACAGGGTGTTGTCCTTGGTGATCCCGTCGCGCTCCAGCCGCGTCAAGAACGCCGCGAACGCGCGGTCGTAGCTGCGCAACTGCTGCACGTAGCCGGCCTCGCCGGGGCCGTACGACTTGTGGATCTCGCCGGCGACGCCGTGGTCGTCGTGCGCGTCTGAGAGGTAGCCGAACGTGACCGGGACGCCATGCTCCTGCATCTGGGCGATGTACGACAGCGTCACGGACGGGAACATGCCGTCAAAGCCGGGGAAGCCGACGTGGCCGCTCGCGTCCTGAATCACGTTTCCGGACAAATCCTTCAGCGGCAGGCTGCTGGTGATCTGGGGGGCGACGTACTTGTGTCCGAACAAGGCCTGGTAGCCGTCGTAACCACCCGGCTCGTCGGGTAGCACGTCCGGGCGGCCATGGTTCCCGGTCGAGCACATGGCGGCGCCCTTGGCACAGTGCACGGCGATCCCGACAAAGTCGGCGAAGGCCTGCCCCGGATCGGACGCGACCTCGGCTGCCTCGGGCGAGCCTGGCCCGAACACCTTGGGCACGTCGGGGCCGATGTTCTCAAGCACGGTGTTCGCCGTGCCGACGGCGCCCCAGTTACACCCGGCGCGGGTGAACGGCACCCAGGGAGCAGGATCGTTGCGCCCGTCGGCGGTGAGCATGTTGTAGCTCGTGTCGGTCGGCGTCGGCGTCGTGGGGTCGAACACGGAGTCGGTCCAGTAGGCGAAGGAGACGCCCACGCCGCTGGTCCCGTCCGGCTTGTAATAGCGGTAGCTGTTGGAGACCGCCTGGCCCTGCCGGTCGGGATACAGGCTGGTCAGCGAGGTCAGGATCCCGTTGGCGGTGTGGGAGATCAGCACCGTGTGGTCGTTGGTGAGCAGCGTCCCGTTGCTGGTGATGAAGTCGCGCAGGTGCGGCATCTGCTCCAGGTCGGACGGCACGCCGGCGAGGTTCCGCTGCAGGTGGACGTTGTCGAACTGGAGGTAGATCACGTGCTTGATCGGCCCGGCGCCGGCGACCGCGCCGTCTTGGCAGGGCAGCGCCGGGAACCCGCCCAGGCCGGGTGGGCTGGCGCCCGTCGACGCCTTCGCCGGCAAGCCGGTTGCCGCGCCGGCCGGCGCGATGGTCGTTCCGGCGAGACCCGCAACAGCTACAGCGACCAGGAGCGCGAACATTCGCTTTCTCATGCGTCTCCCCTTCCCGGGCAGTCCGCCTGTGGGCGTCGGTTTCGAAGGCCTCAGTACCTCGCTTGCTGTTCCACCGAAGCCGTTGTGCGTAGCCTGTGGTAGATCGTCCTATCCAACACATTTAACCCCCGTACAGGGCCTCGGCATAGCCCCTAGGAGCAACAGTGAGGACCTCGCCTCTGCCCCCGTCGGGTAGGCTTCGATCGAGATCTAGAGGTCTTCGTTCTCTATCGATGTGCGTGCTGGGAGAGCGCTTAACTGCACGCCAGGAGAGCACTTAACTCTGGCCCTACGGTCGGATGTGACCTGCAGGATCGCCGGTCCGCACAGCGGTTCCCCGGTGGTTTGCTGACACGGAAGAGGACGGAGGTTCAACTCCTCCCGCGCCCACCACAGCTCGCCTGAGCAGGGCTTCTGCAGATCACTTCGTCCCCCTGATGCCCTGGGGCCGGTGGCGGCGCAGGCGTCAGCGGCAGGAGAGCACTTCCCTGTTTAACCAAGGTGTTCACGTCTGCGGGCTGCCGAACCTGTGAGTGGCCCACCGGTTCCCCCGCCACCGGCTCACCTGACGCCATCGTGCCGCTGCAGACGCGGGCGGTAGTTGGCGCAGTGGCAGAAGGGTGTGTACGGGTGGCGTCAGATCGCCGGCCAGCCGAGCGGCTGGTGGTGTTGGTGGGCTCGCTCGATGCTGAAAGGCAGGTGCCGCTCGCGGTAGCGTCGGTGGGCGATGGACCTGCTGGAGCGCTCCTCTGCGCTGGGCGAGCTGGGCGGCCTGTTGGCCGCGACGGCCACGGAGGCCGGGTCGTGCTGGTGGCGGGCGAGGCCGGCATCGGCAAGTCGGCGCTCGTCAGGCAGTTCACCGACCGGCAGTCGGCGGACGCCTGGTTCCTGGTGGGGGCCTGCGACCCGCTGCTCACGCCGCGGGCCCTGGGGCCGCTGTACGACATCGCCCGCCAGACCGGCGGTCGGCTAGCCGAGCTGCTGGCCGCGGGGGGGCCACGGGAGGCCGTCTTCGCCGCGTTCCTGGACGCTGGACCAGGGGGGCCGGCCCCGGGTGGTGGTGGTCGAGGACGCCCACTGGGCCGACGAGGCGACCCTGGACCTGCTGGTGTTCCTTGGGCGGCGGATGGAGCGGACCCGGGCGCTGCTGCTGGTCACCTACCGAGACGACGAGGTGGCGGCCGACCATCCGCTCCGCGCGGCCGTGGGCCGGCTGGCGCCGGAGGCGGTGCGCCACCTGCGGCTGGAGCCGCTGTCGGAGGC
>Ga0126311_10001442_pt1 | contig 11582 bp, 12 predicted proteins | sample Plot61_FD_92539 | JGI IMG/M metagenome (GOLD analysis project Ga0126311, IMG submission 92539) | Serpentine soil microbial communities from UC McLaughlin Reserve, CA, USA - Plot61 | ecosystem: Environmental > Terrestrial > Soil > Grasslands | place: USA: UC McLaughlin Reserve, Lake County...
CAAACCCCTACCTATCTAGGAGTCACCCAATGCATCAAACTACGCCGCTAGGGCGCTCGGCATCCCAGCACTTAGTCCCGGCTGGAAAGCCTCGCTGCAGAGCCTCGTGCAACAGGCTGGCGGCTTGTCCGCCCGGGGCGGAGGCAATACCGGGTTGACCGCAGCCGCGGCGAGCCCGCCGCCGGCGTGGGCTGGGTTCCGCTCGCTACAAGTGATCAACATTCATGATGAGAGCCGCGATGTCTTCTCGCTGTCCCTGGCCAGCTCCGACGGCGCCCCGTTACCCAGCTGGCTGCCCGGCCAATCGGTCACGCTGCGGCTGCGCACTGGCGACGACCGTGCACCATTGATCCGCTTGTATTCACTGTCCAACCAGCCCGGTTCGACGACGTACAGGATCAGCGTGAAGCAGGAACCGCATGGCGCTGCAGGCGAGTATTTGCGCGCCCGGATACACATCGGTGACTCGCTCGACGTTGCGGCACCACGTGGCACGTTCTTCCTCGACGATGGCGACGGTCCAGTGCTGCTGTTGTCCGCCGGCGTCGGGGTTACCCCGGTGCTCTCGATGTTGCATGCCCTCGTTCAGGCGCAGTCGTCCCGCGAGGTCTGGTGGCTGCAAGGCGTACGGAACCGATCTGAGCATCCATTCGCAGCCGAGACACAAGCTCTGCTGGAGGCACTGAGGAATGTTCGCAGGCGGATTGCCTACAGCCGTCCAGCAGACACCGATCGTAGGGGCGTGGACTATACGACCCGCGGCCGGTTGTCCATGGAATTGATCAATGACCTGGGCGTGCCCAAGAACGTCGATGCCTACCTCTGCGGCCCAGTGTCTTTCATGGACGAGCTTCGCGCCGGGCTGGTGGGCTACGGTCTGGATCCGGCCCGTATTCACACCGAGATCTTTGGCGCGGCAGGATCACTGACACCAGGGATAGAGTCGCCGTCGTCGAGACCGCCGCATCAGCCCCCCGGACCTGTTGGCGAGGGGCCGGAAATCTCGTTCGCTCGCAGCGGCATCGCCGCGCGGTGGGCTCCCCGTTATGCCAGCTTGCTGGAGTTCGCCGAGGCGTGTGACGTGCCGACTCGCTGGTCCTGCCGTACGGGCGTGTGCCACACCTGTGAGACAGCCATGCTGTCCGGGGCCATCCAGTACGACCCCGAACCGCTGGAACCCCCTGCGGGCGGAAATGTGTTGATCTGTAGTGCGCGCCCGACTGAGGGTGTGGTCATCGACCTGTGACTCGGCATAACTTCAGAGAGTCGCAACAGCCATTCTTCGTAGCGGCCCACGGCCCGAAAGCCGAGCCCGGTGTACAGGCGCTGGCCCATTCGAGTTGAGTGGAGGCTGGCGGTCCGCGCTCCGCGATGCCAAGCATCGGCGAGCACGTGTTCCATGAGCGCTCGGGCGAAGCCTCGGCGCCGCCACTGCGGCAGTGTTCCAGCCCGGCCCCCGATCTCGGTTCCCAGTCCGCGATCGAGGACGTGGTCGCCAGTTGCAGCTAGCACCTGGAGCGTCTGGCTACATAACTGGTAGTCACTCAGTCGACGCGAACGTTACGCGAATACCTACGATCACTGCGGCGGCGTCGTGAATCGCTCGTCTAAGCTGCCGACATGCTTATCCTCGGGCTCATTCTGTTCGGCATGCTGATCGGTGCCGGCGCGCAGTTGATCTTGGGCAAGTCGGCCAAGGGCGTCGACTGGACGCTGGCGTTCGTTGCCGGACTCGCCGGGTCATTCGTCGGCGGGCTGCTCATCAGCCTGCTGTCAGGAGACGGGCTGAAGTTCCGGCCTAGCGGTATTGTCGGATCGCTGGTCGGCGCGCTGCTGGTCACCGTAGGGTGGCAGTGGTATCGCCGCCGGAGTAAGGCCTCGCACGCCTGAGGGGCGGCTACATTGACGATGACTCGTCCGGCAAGCCTACCGATTGCGGCGCGGCATTAGCGGCACATTAGTGCTCGTTCAAGCTAGACGGACGAAGGACACGGCATTGGAAGCATTAGTGCTCGTCGTCATTCTGGTCTTGCTTGGCGGAGCCTTTTATTACGTGTCGCTGAAGCTCAATCCGTGGATGACATGCCCAAAGTGTCACGGCCAGCCCAGGATTAAAAGCTGGGTATTCGATAAGGCACACCACACTTGTCCCAAGTGTGACGGCACCGGGCGAGTGGTCCGGCCCGCGTACAGGTTCTTCAAGATGGGACGAGGAGGCCAACCGCCGCGTTAGGCCGCGTCAGAGCGAACGCGTCACGATTTCGCTAACTTCTTGATCACCTAGATCGATCGGATTTCCTCGCATGCTGGACGCCTTCTGGGCGGCGGCAACAACGGCATCGATCTCGGCTTCGGCTAAGCCGTAGCTTGCGAGCCCTGGGATCGAGAGGACGGCCGTCAGCTCTTGCAGCCAAGAGATGGCGTCCTCTGCAGTCGCATCCGGCCGGCCAGTGAATAGAGTCGCCACCTCCGTAATTCGCTGCACAGCTTGATGATCGGGAGCTCGGTCGCGCAGGGCACGCAGATTGACGTCGATCGCCGCGGCGAGCACCGCGGCGCACACGGCACCATGCGGCGCAGACAGACGGGCACCTGCTGCGGCAGCGAGGCCATGGACCGCGCCCAGGCCGGAATTCGCCAGACAGATCCCGCTGAACAAGCTGGCCATTGCGAGATCTTCGCGTACTCCAGGATCCTCCATTCCGTCTTCGTACGCGCGGCGCAGTGATCGAGCCGAGCGACGGATCCCCTCCCGTGCCAGCGCATCGGTGAATGGGTTGGCACGCTGCGACAGCAGGGGCTCGATGAGTTGGGACAGTGCGTCCATCCCACTCGCCGCAATCGTCGGCTTCGGTACGCCGACGAGTAGGTCGGGATCGACTAGAGCGACCTTTGGTAACAGCAGCGGACTTCGGAGGCTCGCTTTGACTCCGCTGCCGGAGAGCACCGAGTTGCGCGTTACCTCCGAGCCCGTGCCGGCGGTAGTCGGCACCGCGATGCACGGCAAGCCCGGCCGCTCGATCGGGCGTCCGGCACCAATGACCTCCAGATGTTCCAAAGGGTCGGTGCCTGATGTGGCCAGCACGGCAACAGCTTTGGCGACATCCAGCGGGCTACCCCCGCCGAATCCCAGGACGGCGTCGCAGCCCGTTTCCAACAGCAGGTCAACCGCGGCGCGTACCCGCTCGATTGAGGGCTCGCTCGTGACCCCAAACACCACGCTGGAGGTGTTGGCCTCGTTCAGCGCCCATCGGATGGCATCAGCTCGCGATGTCGTTCGACCAGTGACAACCAGCACTCTGCTGGCACCAAGATCGGCAAGCACGCCCGGCACTTCACTGACCCTGCCGGCACCGAAACGTATATCACCCGGGACTGCGAGATCGAAGCGAACCACTTCTGCTACCAGTCGGAGTCGTCGGGAGAGGTGTTGACGTACCGGGTCGCCTCGCGGGGCCGGGCCATCATCTGCGCGACGATGTCGCGCCAACGCTGGTAATGCCCGGTGTCTTTGTGCGCGGCGGCTGCCGCTTCATCTCGGTAGATCTCCACGAGTACGACATGAGTCGAATCGTCGCGATCGCTGAGCACGTCGAATCGCACTACGCCCGGCTCCTTACGACTTGCCATGGCGTTTTCCTCAGTCGCGTCGAGGAAGCCCTGGAGTTGATCAGGCACGACCGCGATGTCCACATGGACGACAAGCAGGCTGTTTGGCACGAGCTGACCATATCGATGATCGCCCGTACCGGCCTAGGGCCCTTCAGTAGGTTTGCGCCTCTTCGCATTGACCATGATCCGAATGGCTCGATAGCAGATCCCGGCGGCGTACACCAGAGCTCCACTAAGCACGGCGCGCAATGGCAAGCTGAGCACCAAAGTCCCGCAGCCGAGCACTCCGATGATCTGCAAGATGCGCGGAAATCGACGTCGATCGGAGCCTTGGGTGTACGCGGCCACGTTGGCGATCAAGTAGTACAGCAAGACCCCGAAAGAAGAGAAGCCGATCGCCCCTCGCAGGTCCACTAGCAAGATCAGAACGCATACCAGCCCAGCCACCGCAACCTCAGCATGGTGCGGCACCTGATGACGTTCATGAACCGCGGCTAACCAGCGCGGCAGATCGTCGTGGCGCGCCATCGCCAATGTGGTCCTGCCGATGCCCGCGATCAAAGCCAGTAGGGCGCCGAGTGCGGCTGCAGCAGCCCCGAGCGGTACTAGCAAGCTGGCCCATGTCCAGCCGGCTGCCTCCACAGCTGCGGCTAGCGGTGCCGCAGTGGCGGCGACGCCGGCTGGGCCGATAGCAATCAAGATCGAGACGGCTACTACCAGATAGATCAACACCACGACGCTAAGAGCGATCAAGATTGCTCGCGGAATGGTGCGTTCCGGGTCGCGAACCTCCTCGCCCAGGGTCGCAATCCGGGCGTAGCCGGCGAACGCGAAGAACAGCAGACCGGCCGACTGGAGGATGCCGTACCAGCCGCCTGCCAGGAAGTCCCATGGCTGAACCGATGCCGTCAGCCTCGGGCCACCGAGCGAGGCAATGACAACCAGCGCCAAGGTGGCAAGCACTATTGCAATGATGATCTTGGTCAGCGCTGCAGTCCGGGTAATTCCGTGGTAGTTGACCGCTGCCAAGATGATCACTGCAGCGATAGCGACCGGCCGGATCCAGGCGGACGGCACGAGATACACGGCAAAGGTCAGCGCCATAGCTGCGCAACTAGCGATCTTCCCGACCACGAATCCCCAGCCGGCCAGGAATCCCCACCAGGGCCCTAGCCGCTCCCGACCGTAGATGTAGGTTCCGCCCGAGGTCGGATATTGCGCAGCTAGCTGGGCAGATGCCGTCGCGTTGCAGTACGCCACGAGAGCGGCGACGGCAAGTCCGATCAACAGTCCGGCGCCGGCCGCGGCGGCGGCCGGGGAGAAGGCCGCGAATACGCCGGCGCCGAGCATCGAGCCCAGCCCGATGATCACCGCATCAACGGTGCCAAGTCGTCGTGCCAGTCCGGGCTGGGTCACTACTCGATGCAACCACACCGCCTTTCAGGAAGCGCGTTCATGGTGCAGGGTTTGCCGTCTGAAGATGGCAAACGAGTGCAGCGACGCTCGCAGCTTCGAGGAACGGCAACACTTGGTCCGTGTCCAATTGCTCGCTCCGCTCGCTGCGGATCGCGCTTGAGAGCGGCCTACTTCGTCGTCGGTCGGGGACAAAAGGTTGTCCCCTCACTCCTCCTCAGCACGGCGGCGCGCGATCCGTGGAGATTGACGCCGCCCTGGTAGCCCGGCTTGTCGGGTCGCAATTCCCGCAGTGGTCTAGCCTCCCGATCGCCGCTGCCGAAGCCAACGGCTGGGACAACCGGACGTTCCGTCTCGGCTCGGACCTGTTAGTGCGGCTGCCCAGCGCCCAGTCCTACGCCGCTCAGGTACGCAAGGAGCACCGCTGGCTCCCCCTGCTCGCGCCGCAACTGCCGCTGCCCATTCCCGTTCCGGTGGCAATGGGCGAGCCGGCCGGGGGCTATCCGTGGAACTGGTCGGTCTATCGCTGGCTCGATGGAGTGCCGGCGAGCACCGCACGCATCGACGACATGACGGCCTTTGTGGAGACGCTGGCACACTTCCTGGTCTCTCTACAGCGGATTGATGCGACGGAAGGTCCACCGCCCTGCCCCCACAACTTCTTTCGTGGCGGGCCGTTGGGAACCTACGACGACGAAACGTGCACCGCGATAGCCGCTGTCCGGAAACTAATCGACGCCGAACTGGCGACGGATGTGTGGGAAGCCGGCCTAGCCGCGACGTGGCACGGCCAGTCGGTCTGGGTTCATGGAGACGTCGCGGCCGGAAACCTACTGATCAGGGATGGTCGCCTGGCCGCGGTGATCGACTTCGGCAGCTCCGGAGTCGGCGATCCCGCCTGCGATTTGACAATCGCGTGGACGTTTCTGTCGAGGGAGAGTCGGGAGGCATTTCGCGCCGCGCTGCCACTCGATGCCGCGACGTGGGCTCGCAGTCGCGGCTGGGCGCTCTGGAAGGCCTTGATCATCTATGCCGGTAACCTCGACGGTGATCCCGCCGTTGCGGCATCGGCGCGCGAAGTAATCGATGACGTACTTGCTGAGCATGCGCGTGGTCAACGGCAATGATCATGGACAAGAGTCCGGTCCAACTGGGAGACATCACCGTGCGCCGAGCACTGATCATCTTTCTCGCGGCACTCCTGGTGAGTTTGCTCGCCGCGTCGGCCATGATCGGTTTCGCCGCGCTCACCAAGTCGCTTACCTGGTCAGTCGTTGGTGCAGTGTTGATTGCGGTTCTGGCATCGTGGATCGTCGCTATCTTGATCTGGCGCCGTGGCGAAGATCGCCGGTCGCCTCTGCGCCGGTTTGTCCTCGGCCCGCTCGTGGTACTGGGCTGCGCTGGCCTGCTCAGCCTGACCTGGCTCTATCCCGGCGTCGGCGGCGCGCGGCCTGATCCCATAGGTGGCGTCGAGTGGCTAGACCTCCCGGACGGATCGCGGCTGGCGCTGCACGTCACCCGTGCCGCTGCGGCGACTCAGCCGCCGATCATCTTCGTACATGGTGGACCAGGAGTGGCCGATATGGCACACGATGCCGCTGCCTTAGCGGCGCTGGCCACCGACCGGGATGTTTACGTTTACGACAGAATCGGTACGGGCGCTTCCACTCGTCTTCCGGATCCGACCGGGTACACCACCGCCCGCGCAGTGCAGGATCTGGAGGCGGTTCGCGCTCGCACCGGCGCGCCGCGGGTTGTGCTGGCGGGCCATTCGTGGGGTGCCCGATTTGTCGTCGCCTATGCCCAAGAACACCGTGATCATGCCGCCGGGTTGGTGCTAACAGCGCCAGGCGACCTGCCGTTGGAGGGCGCAGACGTCCCGCCCGGTGACCTAACGACCCGCCTTGATACCTCTGAGCTGGTCAAGGAATACCTGCGGCTGCTCAGGCCACGGAACCTGTTCGGATACGCGCTGACGACCGCAGATCCGCGGGTGGCGCACAGCGTGGCCGGGGATCGGGAAATGGATCGGCGGTTTTCCGCCATCTATCGCGATTCCACGCCTGCCTTGTTCTGCGACAAACGATTCACCGACCGCATCGGCACCACCGGCGTTGGCTATTACGCCCATTACGTCCCGCAACTGCACCAAGATCCCACCGACGTACCGCTGTACCTGGACCAGCTCGCCATGATCAAGGTTCCCGTGCTGGTGATCAAGCCGGCCTGCGACTATGTGGCGTGGTCGGCGGTCCTCGGTTACCAACGTGCCTTCCCTCAGGCGCAGCTCGTCATGATTCCCGATGCCGGCCACGTCGCCTACATCGAGCAGCCAGCGCTGTATACCGATCTCGTTCGTGCCTTTCTCACCGGCCAGAAACTGCCGCTGTCAACCATTGACGGGACGACGATTCCTGACGGCTACCGCGGTACCAGGTGAGATGCCTGACTAACAGCCCGGAATGCGGCGGATCACGTATCCCCGCTGCTGAAGGGTCCTAATGATCTTGGGAAGCGCTGCGACGGTCTGAGAGCGGTCACCGCCACCATCGTGCAGTAGCACGGTGCTACCCGCTCGCACGGTCGGGCCGGTGGCCGCCTTGACGATCTTCGCCGTACCGGGGCGGCTCCAATCCAAGGTGTCGATCGACCACAACACCTCCCGCAACCCCTGTTGGGCCACGATGCGCCGGACAGCTGAGTTTGTGGCGCCGTAGGGCGGACGCATGCATTTGCCACGCGGTCCGTGACTGAGTTGCCAGCGAATCTGTCCCGCTGTCAGCGCGGTCAGATCTCGATGGTTATAGGTGTGATTGCCGACGGTGCTGCCCTCGGCCCGGACCTGCGCCGGCGCACCCGGATACTCGACCTGGCGGAAGCCCAGCTCGAAGAAGGTCGCTGTGGAGTGGGTTGCCCGCAGGATGTTGAGGATGGCCGGCGTGTACTGGCTGGGTCCGTCATCGAAGGTCAGGTACACGATGCCGCCATGGTTCGCCGCCGGCCGATCTGCGCTTTGCCGAGATCGTGACTTTTCCACAGCCGTCTTGTCGCTCGGCCGAAAGTGAGATCTTTGCGTCAGCCGAGACTTTGCCGGTTGGCTGGGACGCGAGCTGGGTTTGCGTACCGGTGCCCCAGCACGGGGCGGTTGAGCGGTCGCGGACGGGTTGGTCGGTCTCGGATGTGCCGGTGCTACGGCCGATGGCGATGCGCCCGCGACGGCCGTAGTCGGGTTGTCGTCTCCAGCTGCCGCATTGCCGAATACCAACACCAGCACAGCCAGCACCAAGCCGACGAACGGCGTGGGGATCCGGCTCATGGTGAGCCGACGCCACGATGAGACAAAGCTAGAACCCCCGAGTTGGCGCACCTCAAAACGCCGTTGGTAAAACCAAGTCCCCTCAAGCTACGCCGCGATCACCAGCAATGCACGTACCGTTGCCAAGCTGTCCATTCAGCAAGATCACCGGGTGATCATGAGTTACTTTGTTGATACCCGTTTGGATAGACCACAGACTTCAGACTGTTCGGATCCACGTCGCTCTCCAGCGCCTCAGCCGCATGCTCAAGGCCAAATCGGCCGGTGACGAGGGAGTCCAGCTCGACTGCGCCGCTGGACACCATGTGTATGCCTGCCGGCCAGGTGTCGGTGTAACGGAAGATGCCGGTCACGGTGATCTCCAGGTTTTGTATCTGCTCGACAGGCAGGCTCATCTCGGACGAGCCGAGACCTACCAGCACAGCAGTGCCGCCCGGCCGTACGGCCTTGATGCCTGACATCACCGCAGGCGGTGCCCCGCTGGCGTCGACGAAGGCATTGACATCCAGTCCGGCGGTAGCGATGTCCGTCTCCCGAGGGTCGAGTACGCGAGTCGCGCCGTAGCGCACTGCCCGCTCCCGGCGTTCCAGGACAAGATCAGTCACGAGGATCTCTGCCGCGCCGAAGGCCCGTGCGGCCTGGGCGGAGATGATCCCGATGGGTCCCGCCCCGGCGATGAGGATGCTCGAACCAGGCGTGACCCCTGCCTTGCGCATTGTGGTGATCGCCACCGAGAGCGGTTCCAGCAGTGCGGCCGCCTCGTCCGACATGGAATCCGGAATTTTGTGGGCGAATTCGGTTCTGATGACGCAGTACTGCGCGAACGCCCCGTCGATGGGCGGGGTGGCGTAGAACTCCATGTTCGTGCAGAGGTTGTAGCGGCCGGCACGGCACTCCCGGCAGCGTCGGCAGTTCTTCTGCGGCTCGATGGCGACCCGCTCGCCAATCCGAGTTTCGAGCACCTCCTCGCCGACGGCGACGATGCGCCCGGAGAGCTCGTGACCCAGAATCAGGGGACTGGTGACGACGAAGTCGCCGATCCGGCCATGTCGGTAGTAGTGAGTGTCTGAGCCGCAGACCCCTACGGCAGCAACTTCGACCAGCACTTCGTCGCTGGCCATGGGAGGTGTGGGCACCTGCTCAATGCTGAGCGTCTTAATGTCGGTGAGGACGCTGGCACGCATCGTCTCGGGAATGGTGGCTGGGGTGGCGGCGCCGGCAGTCTGGGTCATGGCTGTAAGTCCCTCTCTCGCTCTTTCTCACATTGTGGTTCGGTCAAGTAAGGCGTGGCTAGGTCTTGGCCCGACCAAGAAAGCCGATGATCAACGAATGGTGTAGCCGCCATCGACCAGCAGGTCCACCCCATTGATCATCTTCGCCGCATCGCTGGCCAGGAAGACAGCGACCGCAGCGATCTCATCCGGTTCGGCAAAACGCCCGGTCGGGATCTGGGCCTTCAGCGCCTCACCCTCGGGGTTGTCCCAGAGCTCCTTGGCGAGCGGGGTCATCACCACTGTGGGACTGATGGTGTTGGCGGTGACTCCTCGTCCGGCCCATTCCAGAGCAAGCACCTTGGTCATACCAACCAGGCCGAACTTCGACGCGCAGTAGGCAAGGTGCCCCGGCAGTGCGATCGTCGCTGCCTGGGAGGCCAAGCTGATCACGGTGCCGCTGCCCTGGGCAAGCATGATCCGACCCACCCGCTGACTGACCAAGAAGGCGCCCCGCAGATTGATGGCCATGGTCTGATCCCAAGCCTGGATCGATAGCTGCTCGGCAGGGTCGGTGACGGCAATGCCCGCGCTATTGACCAGTACGTCGACGCGTCCGAACTGCGCCGTTACGGCATCGACTGCGTCGACGACGGACTGCTCGCTCGTCACGTCGCAGCTGAAGGCCGCGGCTGCGCTGCCGTCGCCGACCTTGCGCTGTGCGGCTTCCACAGCTTTGTCAAACACCACCACGGTGGCGCCCTTGGCGGCGTACGCATCGACGATCGCGGCGCCGATACCGGAGGCGCCACCGGTCACGACGGCTACCTTGCCGTCCAGAGAAAAGTCGATCACCGGTCCACTCTCTCAGTTCAGACTGCCTGCTGCCGAGCCGCGCTGGTTCCGCTCGCACTACACTGACGTTCCGCATGTTCAGGCCACTTCCATCTGTTCCGGACCATCCCGCGCTCGAGGAGGAGATCCTCAAGTGGTGGGACGACCGTGGCGTCTTCAATGCGCTCCGAGAACGCAACCGCGGCGGTCCGGTCTGGAGCTTCATTGACGGCCCGGTTACGGCGAACAAGACGCTCGGCGTGCATACGGCATGGGGCCGTACGCTTAAGGACGTTTTTCAGCGCTACATGGCGCTGCGCGGCTTCGACCAGCGTTATCAGAATGGCTTTGACTGCCAGGGTCTGTGGATTGAGGTTGGAGTCGAGCGTGAGCTGGGCCTCAATTCCAAGCGCGAGATCGAGGAGTACGGGCTCGCCGAGTTCGCCCGCAAATGTCGGGAGAAGGTCGCGTGGTCGGCGGAAGAGCTGATTCGCGGGTCCAAGCGCCTGGGCCAGTGGATGGATTGGGGCAACGACTACTACACCTTCTCCGACACCAACATCGAATACATCTGGCGCTTCCTCAAGATCGTGCACGATCGTGACTGGCTGTACCGCGGCCACCGGTCCACCGAGTGGTGTCCGCGCTGCGGGACCTCCATCTCGGCACACGAACTCGTCGGAAGCTACGAGGAACGCACCGATCCGTCGCTGTTCGTCCGCTTTCCACTTCTCGACCGGCCCGGCCAGTCGCTGGCGGTGTGGACGACAACGCCGTGGACACTGCCCGCCAACGTCGCCGCCGCCGTTCATCCGGATAAGGAGTACGGCCTCCAGGAAGACGGTGAGTGGGTGGCGGTCGAGCGCTACCCCGACGCGATATTCCTCGAACGCCGGCGCGGATCCGAGCTCGTTGGCTGGCGATACGAAGGGCCGTTTGATCACCTGCCGGCGGCCGAAGGAATCGAGCACCGCGTCATCGCATGGGACGAAGTCTCGATGGAAGAGGGCACCGGGCTTGTCCACATCGCGCCTGGATGCGGCGCGGAGGACTTCGAGCTCTCACGCGTGTATGACCTCCCGGTGATCACCCCAGTCGACGAAGGAGGGCGCTTCTACAATCGCTTCGGCTGGCTACACGGACTCTCGACGTCGGAGTCGGCCGAGCAGATCGCAGCGGACCTCTCCGAGCGCGGG
>Ga0126311_10001443_pt1 | contig 11580 bp, 9 predicted proteins | sample Plot61_FD_92539 | JGI IMG/M metagenome (GOLD analysis project Ga0126311, IMG submission 92539) | Serpentine soil microbial communities from UC McLaughlin Reserve, CA, USA - Plot61 | ecosystem: Environmental > Terrestrial > Soil > Grasslands | place: USA: UC McLaughlin Reserve, Lake County...
GCCGATGCAAACAAAGAACCGGGATCTACAGTGGTTGTTTTCAGCTCAAAAGCCGCCGGGGGCGCGCCTAACAAAAAAGAACCGGCAGGCGCCAATTATCTCGCTTATGCCGGAGATCTCGCCGTAGTCGATCTCGACACGAGGAAAATAAAACATATTGCCCGCCGTGTTGTGACTGACAGTTACTGGCTGTCGCCGGATGGAACCAATGTTGCTTTTCTCGAGTTCAAAGGTCGCGAATCGGAGGGCAATCTCCAGTTTCTTTACGATCTAGTGGTGATCTCTTTGATCGATGGCCGATCGCGAACACTCGCCTCAGATTTCGGCAGTGACCTCCTGATCCCCCTCAGTTGGTCTCCGGATGGGAAATTCCTGGCGTACATGACTGCCGGTCCCACTGCCAAAAACAATTGCTGGATCGTACCAGTAGTCGGTGGCGAGCCACGCAATACAACTCCTGGCGAGCATCCGTTGTTTGATAGCACCTTTCTCTATCGCGGCCCATTGTGGGACGAGACCAGTAATAACATCTATCTGCTTTCGTCTACTTCGGTTTGGCGAGCATCAATTACTGACGGACGCGTCGAACAGATCGCCCCCATCCCGGGACGCACACTCAAACACATTGTCAGTCACAATGGACGAACTATCTGGACGCGCAAACCCGGTACGATCGTTGTCGTCACGCGTAACAATCAGAGCAGGCAGGAAGGCTTTTACGAAATCAATCTCAGCAGCGGAAAAGCTGAGAAGCTTCTGGAACAGAACAAATCTTATGGATTTGTTCCGGCACTCAGAGTTGTGGTGTCGGCTGACCAGCGTCAACTAGTCTACACGTCGCAAAGCGCAGGTGAGCCGGAAGACATTTGGACCACCCGTGCAGAAGAATTTCGCCCGAAAAGAGTAACGCATATCAATCCCATATTTGACCGTTATGTGATGGGTGAAGGACGACTAATCGAATGGAAAACCTTGAAAGGTCAGGTAATTTACGGCGCTCTCCTCTTACCTGCTGGATACACACAAGGGAATCGTTATCCGTTGATTGTCTATCAATATCCCGGCTCGATGTGGTCCAGTCATGGAAATCTGTTCGGCTTCAGCCCTTTTTCCGGCGCTGTCGAAAACTGGCAATTCTTTGCGACGCGTGGATACGCTGTGCTCGTGGCCGATGTGCCCGCGAAACCGGAGACATACATGCGCGACATTGCGGCAGCAATCCTGCCCGCCGTCGATAAAGTGATTGAGCTCGGTATTTGCGATCCGGAACGTGTTGGAATTACGGGACAAAGTAATGGCGGTTACGGCGTGTTGAGTCTGATCGTACAGACCAACCGGTTTAAGGCAGCAGTAGATCGCATGGGCCCAAGTAACCTTATTTCGCAGTACACCCAAATGTCAGAAGCCGGCGCCAGCGTTTACACTGGAGAGATGGTCCAGCGAACCGGAGGATCGCTCTGGGAGAAACGAGATAAATTCATTGAAAACTCACCTATCTTCTTTTTCGATAAAGTCGAAACACCACTCCTGATCATCCAGGGAACCGCAGATCGCCAAGTGATGGCCGCCCGCAGCGATGAGGTTTTTGTCAGCCTCAGATTTCTCGGTAAGGAAGTCGAGTACGCGAGATATACGGGCGAATCACATGGCGTGGCTTCCTGGGAATTTCCCAATCAGGTGGACTATCTTAACCGGGTGATAGCCTGGTTTGACCGCTGGCTTAAACGTTGAAACCTGTAGCCCTCGCACACACCTGTTCAGCCTCGTTCACCTATAGATGACGATTGAAAAAGTTAAGAATCGCTTCATACGCATGTATCGCATTCTTCCGTTTTCTGAATCCATGAGCCTCATCATCGTAAACAAGGTATTCCACTGTGCCGCCGGTTCGCCGGATTGCCGCAACCATCTCGTCTGACTGTTCTTTGGGACAACGAGGATCCGTCGCACCCTGGAGAATCATCAAGGGCTTCTTGATCCTGTCTGCATAAAAGAACGGTGAGATTGAACGGAGCAATTCTTGCTCTTCTTCCGGATCTCCGAGCTTTTCATAAAAACGCTTCGCATCCCAGTAGCGCGGAAGGCTTTTGGCAAACGACACAAGATTGGAAACACCGCAAATGTTTACGGCGGCCGCAAACTCCTCGGGGTGAAACGTCAACGCAGCAAGTGCCATGTACCCGCCAAAACTTGCGCCAATAATTCCGATTGAAGATGAATTCACGTAGCCTGTGCCAGCCAGGTACTCTTTCGCTGCCACACAGTCCCAAAGCGGCTCCCGCCCATGCTTGCGATGATCAGCGCGAAAGAATTCCTTTCCAAAACCCGAGCTGCCGCGATAATTGAGGCCCAACACCACGTAGCCATGATTCACGAGGTACTGAATTCTGCCTTTATAACCTTTTGCCATTCGTCCCCCAGGGCCGCCATGAACCCAAACCAGTGCGGGCGCTTTGTTGACCTTGTCAGTTCCATGAGGCCGCCAGAGCAGGCACGGAATCTCGAGGCCGTCGAATGAACGAAAGCTAACGATCTCCGACTCAACCAAATCGTCTGGGTCAATCTGCGGAGTCAGACTCTCGGTGAGCTGAGTAAGCGACCGCTGCTCAAAATCGTAGAGATAAATGTTGCCCGGCGATCGATCTCCCTCAACATAAAATCCCAGTCGCTGCCCGCTTCTCGAAATGACAGCGGAGGTGATGCTTTGTTGAGAAAAAACCGGCAAAGTGAAAACTGACCCGCTGGCTTCATCATGAATTTCCAGCACCCGGCGCGTCGTCGCGATATCGTTGCAAAACGTGACTCGCCGCCGGTAATCGGGAGAAAAATACGTCGCGATCACGTCGCCGCGTGCTCTTTCTATGCACTGAGTTTCGCCGGTGGTCAGCTCAAGTCGCTGGACGTATCGAAAATCGCTGTCTTTATCCGTGATGTAATAAATCGCTGTTCCCTGGCGATCGAAAACGGGCAAGCAGTTAAGCACGTCTCCTTCGTGAGGTGTAAGGCACTTCATCTCTACGTTCGCAACATCATAAAGAAAGATATCTGAGTCGCTCTTTCGCGCCGACTTTAGAAACAGGACGTACCGTTCGTCTGTGGATATGGCGCAGAAATAGTACTTCTCCGTGGCACGATAGATCAGTTCGCGGTCGAAAGTCTGTGCGTTGATCCTATAAAGGTCGTAACAGCGCTCATCGCGCTCATTCGTCGAAACATAAAACGCTTGTTCATCAACGCTCCAACCGTGAAAGAACGCCTGCACTTCGTCCCCAGGAGTTAGGACGATCTCCTTTCGATCGGGTTGCAACACGCAAAGAGCCGCATTCTCGCGATTTCCGTGATCCTTTGAAATGAGGATGCGCTCGTCGCTTGGAAAATAGGAAACGCTGTGAATGTTTTCAGTGAGCGAATGAGTGAGTTGCCGTTGCGTGCAGTCGCTGAGACATACGTCGTATGCATTGAGAATGCCGGAGGCATCGCTTGTAAACAGTATTCGGGTTTCGTCTGGAGAAAACGCCAGCCCTGATGTCTTCACAGTGCTCATAAACTGAGCACCGCTGTACTGCGTCGTGGATCGCATCAGGCATCCTTAGTCGGCATCGTCGGCGATGAGAGTTCGCAGCGACTGAGTGGGACCATCGTCGAAGAAGATGCCTTTGCTGCATCCGCGAATAATAGTTTGTGCTGGTCCGATTACAAGGACGTCCGCGGCGATGTAGTCATTAGAAATCATGATTTGCCTCCTACCAAAAGAACACGTGGGTTGGAGACGCAGTGGCATATCCGACGGAAGCGATCGTTGATCGAGTGCTGTAGAACGGTTGGACCGTTATTCGCAACTTGTTGTTCATCGTACTGGATATGCCCTGCGCACAATCGGAATCGTCAGAAGCATCTGACTTATTCGTCATCAGCAGTGTCGTCGCGGCGTGGTTGAACTGGACCGTCGTCAAAGATCTCCAGCACCTTTGAGGAGCCAAGAATCACGTCCTGAGCCCTGCCGATCTCTACGATTTCGGCTACTTCGTAATGATTAATCATGGTCATGCTCTCCTTTCTTTAGAGTTGATTCGTCTTCGGGTAATTAGCAGTTATTCGTCATCGGCCATTTCATCTTCACGGAAATCCTGTTCAGGACTGTCCGAAACTTTCCAGATCAGCTTTGAGGAACCAAGAATCACATCCTGAGCCCTTCCAACTTCAATGACTTCCGGTACTTCGTAGTTGTTAATCATCGCGGTATTTCCTCCTTTCTTTAATGGTTAGCAGTTATCCGCAGCTGCGATATCAAAAGACTGACCCGTAGCTTAGGAACACACTTCGACTACTCTTTCCTTGCCGGCCAGCCGTGAGGAGAATTCAAATGTAGAAGTTTGATTCAACGACTGCGAGCGCCTTTCCAAATCGCGCAGCCAGAGTTCCAGGTAACTAAGTCGGAGCACAAATAGACCTTCCGGACTGCCCTCGAAATTTGGCTGTGCTATCAGGGCCTTGAGAGCATCTGCATTTACATATCCACGCTCACAAACAAGGGCATTTCTCAGTAGTTCCCGCAGTCGTGGCCATTCGCGACCGACAGCCCGAAGAGTTGCTTCAGCGGGGTTTCCTTTGCCCTTTCGCTTTGCTATTTCCACCGGCAAATAGGTTTGCAGCGCTCGTCGCAGCAGTGATCTGCCCTGACCCGGACGAACCCATTGTGTCGGCGGAATTGCCTGCAGAAACTCAAGCAGTGGTCGATGTGTGAATGGATAGGTGATCGCAACGGGGCCCCACGCAAGCAAATGACCTGAACAGATGACGTTCCTGACCGACAGGTAGGCACTTGCCTGCCCACGACTACTTGGCAATCGACAACCAAATACGTCCTTTGGACCAAGCAGCCTATTGTACAGGCCAAACTCCTTAAGGAATCGGGGTTGAAGAAGCGAAAAACGTTTTACTTGCTGCCGGCGTTTGTGAAGGCTTTGTACTCGACGCGGTAACGCAGGTATGACGCTGTGACTCAAAAGCACGTCGAAGTAAGGTTTCTTCAAAGCCAGACTCCAAACTTGCGAACGTCGGTGTAAGTCCCTGAGCTTTCCTTGGACCAATAGATCAGCCAATTCGGGCGAAGGATCGGGCGAGGCAGTGAGTAATTCATCACCTCCAATACCCGTCAGCAAGACGCGCGCCCTCCGCTCGCGCATCTTCGTGCGGACGGCTTGGTGATATTCACCCCACATCTCAAGCGGATTCGGAATCGGGCGCAACCCCTCAAAAGCAGACACACTCAACAGTGGATATTCACTTTCTAAAAAGTGATGACCGTGTTGTCCGCGTTTTTGTTCAACGACACTGATGAACTTGCGCTCATCCGATTTAGACGACTCGTCAAACACGGCGGAAAGCGTCTCAAGACTCCTCGCCTGCACTGAGCCATGTTTCATGACTTCGTCTGCCACACAAACTACTGACGACGAATCGAGACCCCCACTCAAGTCTGCCCAGACTGGACCGTCCGCTCGCAGACGTGCACGGACTGCTTCCGAAAACAGATCGAGGAAGTGTTCCTCATATTCCTGATCTGTCGGGTAACGAATCTCTTTGTTTGCATCGAGTCCCCAGAACCTCGAGCACACGACTTTTCCGTCGCGTGCGATTGCTAAATGCGCGGGAGACACAGCGTGAATGTTCTTGTAGGGCGTGAGTCCTTCTCCCGGATGCAGGGCAAGGTAGCCGGCGACATATTCATCGTTGACTTCAAGCCCTACATCCGGCAGCGCCAAAAGAGGTTCCAGCCGGCTTGCCCATATGATTCTGTTGACGTCCACGTGGTAGAAGAGCAAACGTGCGCCCACCGGATCACGCGCAAGCAGCAAAGTTCTCGAGCTTGGATCCCAGAGTGAGAAAGCGAAGTCGCCGATGATTCGCTGCGGGAAAGCAAAGCCCCATCTGTGATAGGCGGCCATAACTATGGCACTGTCGCTGTGATCAGCTCTCAACTCTTCACCGAGCAGGCGTATCAACTCCTCCCGGTTGTCGAGTCGTCCATCCCAGGCGAGAATGCACCCGTCTTCATTTACTAAGGGCTGTCGTTCCTGACGTGATTCGAGGTTCGTATGAAACGCCCGGTAGACCATTCCCACCGAGTTCTGACGAACCTCGAATCCTCCGTCGGGCCCGTACGTCTGCAGGTTATCGCCCAGTTGCCCCAGCAACTCCGCATCAACCGGTGCAGCGTTGAAATTGATAATTCCGCCTATCGCGCTCATGACATCAACCTCACAACCTTCTTAACTCTCGATATTTCGTCTTTACTCCCGGTGAGTCACTGACCACCTCACCCGCCACCTCGGCCCAGGCGTGGGCTTTGGGCGGGAAGTCCTGCGCTGCCAGGACCATCTCGGCTGGCACGCCGCGGCGGCGTAACAAGCACGTCACGACTGCCGAGTGCTGCAAACACATCGCTTTCTTCGGGTAGTACATCTGCGCGCGGTCAACCATGCCGCGCACGCGCCGGCAGAGCTCATGATCTGTGGTACATGGCTCCGCCACCGGCCAGCTTTCGACTTTCTTGATCAGCCTTTGAAAGCCGCCGATTTTCAGCAGCAGGTCAAACGCCAGCAGACCGACAAACGCGCTGAATGTTTCGCGTGGTGAGAAGCTGTTGTCTTCTGCAGTCTGTTCATCAGGCGAATCAAGTTGATCAACTGCGGTTGCCGGAGCTGAAGTTGTGCCAGTAACGTCCTGCCCGATCGAGTAAAACTCCACACCACGCGAATCTAATGACACCTGAAGCAGGCCCATCGACACCATCTTCTGCAGAAACCTCTCGGTATCAGCGCGAAGTTGCTCGTGTGGCACTTCGTACAGCAGCTCGCCCTCAGCATTGATTGCTTCGAATTGCTGTTCGAGCGCGAACACGATTTCATCAAGCGCGAGAGCGACAGAAATGTCATCGAGGATCATCCAGGTCAATGCGCCGACTCCGTTCAGCTTGCACACACGGTCTTCGGCAATCGAAAGCAACACACTGCCATCCTTGTGCTTTCGTGCTTTGTCCGTGATGCGCTGCGGAGAATCCACAGTTGTAGGCATCGGCATCATTTTGAAACCGGCTCCTTCTGAGCTCTGCGCTCGTTGGTATTTTGTTTAGTTGAAGGCTTTTGGGGGAGCCTGCGCCGCGTGTCGTTGGACCACAACCGAGATGCTTCGCACGCTACACTTCGGAATAGCAAAACGGGAAATTTTTTTATTTCTGCTTGGAATTCCAAGCGTGGCATGTTTTTGCTGGCAGTTGCGAATGCAGGTGGCGATTCGAGTAGTCGCTCTTGCTTGCTATCCGAAGCAAGATTGAACTATTCGGTTATTCCGTTCCCGACTTCGCGGGCGGAGAGCTCAGCTCGACGATGCGGTTGGCCCAGTTTGTTGGGTAAGGTCGGTGGGAGATGATGATTGTGGTTACGCCGCGCAGATGCTGATCGAGAGCATCAAGCAGATTTCTTTCAGTGAGCTCGTCGAGCGCTGACGTGCATTCGTCGAGGATAAGAACCTTTGGATGTTGAAGTAGCGCACGCGCCAACGCCACACGCTGGCGTTCGCCACCCGAGAGCCGGTTGCCACGAGGGCCGAGCGATTCGTCAAGCCCTTTCGGTAGACGCCTTATCAAGACATCCAACTGCGCCAGACTCGTTACACGGTCGAGCTCTTCATCACTCGCGTGCGGATTTCCGTAGAGAAGATTTTCACGCAACGTCACATCGAACAGGATTGGATCCTGCGGCACGAAAATCACAGCCGCTCGCAAACTCTTGAGTTTGATATCGCGAACGTCTGTTCCGTCGAGTAACACTGTGCCTGCCCTGACGTCGTATATGCGTGCTACTAGTTTAGCGATGGTGCTCTTACCGTTACCACTCGTCGCCGCAAGTGCTACTCGCTCACCACGACTTACACGCAAACTCAGTGCATTCAGCACCGGACGATCAGAGTGGTAACTAAAACAGACATCTTTCAGCTCAACCGCCGCTGGCGCGTCAACATGCAGTGGCATTACGCCATCATCCAAAACCGACTTCGCCTCAGTAATCTCAATTAGCCGCCGCGCGCTTGCCGCGACGCGTTGAATCTTCGCATAAATATCCACCACGGCGTAAAGCGGCATGAAGAGTTGAAGGGTGTATCCATAAAAGGCAACCAGGCCGCCGGCGGTTAGAGTTCCGCTCATGACCTGGTAACCGCCGTAACTCAAAACCATCGCCATACCCGCAACCACGATCATGTAAAGAACGGAGCTGAAAAAAAGCTCAGTGCCGCGCCTCTTCATTTGCGCCCGAACGACACCACTCGAAAGACGAGCGAACCGTCGCGCCTCCCGCTGTTCGCAGGAAAGCAGTTGGACCTGAACGATCGCGGAGAGATGTTCTTCCAGAAATCCGATTAGCTTTCCCGATTGCTCCTGGACGGAGTCAGACGCACCGCGCAAAGAATCCTGAAATTGCCGGCGCACCAGAATGAAAACCGGTATCAGCGGCAAAACGATGATGGTGAGCCGGTAATTCAGCACTAACATCGTGCTCATGACGAGGATAAAAGTGGTACTCGTGCGCAGCAACACGGGAATCACTTCGCCTGTGAGGGTTCCCACCTGGTCCACATCCATTTGCAGCCGGTGCAGAGTTTGGCCAGGCGGTGTGTTGTCGTGATATTCGGCCGAGAGGCGTTGCAGGCGACGCAGCAGAGTGAGCCGGGTTCGATACGTCATCTTCTGCACGGCGCGGAAGTTCAATATCCCGGCAAGGCTGTCAAAACCCAAGCGTCCGATGTAAGTAAGGAAGAATGCTGCTGCCACAAGCGGCAGCCAATTGATACGCCGGTTAGGAATAACTTCATCAATCAAAAACCTGACGATGAGTGGATCGATAAGGACCAGAATACTCGCGCCAACAACGCACAAGTAACTTCCGGCATGCAGACGAAAGAATGGCTTGACTTGTGATAGCAGCCACCCAAACTCGGCGGAACGTTTCGCTTGCATGCCTTTTCAGACCCCTGCGCGAACATCGATGCAGCTTGTACTGTAACCAACCACGCGGCCGACGATCCCCGCTTCTCTTGGAAAGATGAAACGACGCACACTCGCCGCCGAGGATTGGTGTGGAATGATCAGCAACTGATTGCCCTGCAACTCACACCAGCCACATGCATAAGTGTCCCGCCGTAGTTCGATGAAGTAGATCGGGCGCTCATACTCGTTGCGCCACGCGCCCGTCACGAGCTTGTTCTGGCTGGTATCGATCTTCAAAAGCGCAGTCGGCCTGATCATCGGATACATCGTGAAATCAGTCAGGCCGAGATGCCCGTACTTGATGTGGCCCGGGCAGTCTTCACCATTAGCAGGCTGGCCCTCATTCAGACTGGTCACTGATTTATCTTCAGAGGACGACATCACAGAGAATGCCTGGCCGTTGCCGTTCTTAGAAAGCAACTGCGTGAGATACGGATCGGCGACCGGCCCGTACTTCTCCTTGTCATTTACATCAATATTGTAGAGAAGAAGCAGCAGATCGAGCAGGTTAGCGTGATAGATGACGCTTAAGCTGAAGAGCTTCCAAATGCTTGGTTCGGAGTCGCCGTTTTCCAACTGGGCCAACCAACCGTTTGAGATGCAGAACCGCTTATCGCCTTTGACGTCGGCGATTCTCCGGCTCGCCTGTTCAACTTCTCGAACAGTGATATTGCGGCCATTTCGAAGAATCTTGAGCTTCTGACCAGCCGGCACACTCATTCTCCAATAGATCTGCCGGGAGGGATTTAAGTTTCTGGGAATAAAGATGCGGCTTTATGACGCAGTTTAGAATTCAGCTTGTTGGACCGGGCCGGTTGGGTACTGACCCGAAAAGCCGCTGCGTAAAGGCTGAACTCTGACTTTTGCGGAGTGTACACAACGGAATGGTCCACTGAATAGAACCATGCTGAATTGTCCGGTATCACGGAAGAAACTTGCGGGTCGTTCACTCGTCAAAGTGTTATTGTGTAGTCACTTACTAAACTGATCCATCACGACTCAGGTGTTTACCGGATAACACCCTCAGGCTGGTCCAACTCAGGATCTGATCAGGCGGATCAACACCTCGGCAGCAGCAACTGATTGAGTTCATAGAATTTTTTCTTTCATCGCACAGCAGCAATTGTTCTCGATCCCGGAAAATTACGATCGCACCGGAAAGAGCACGCCCACCACTTGTCCGATGATCTCCACCTCGTCGCGGTGAAACTCTTCACGCATGTTGCCCGATGCCGGATGCGGAATCAGCACGATCCTGTCGCTCGCGGCAGTCTCGACATACACGCAAGTGAAGCCTCTCGGCGTCAAAACATAAAACAGCTCGCGCTCGTGAAAACTCACGTTCTCCGCCGGATGCACTTCGGTCAAAAGTTTGTTTATAAGCAAACGACTACCGGGCGGCGCGATCGGTGAAGCATTCGTGTCCGCTTCGCCAACAACGACATAAGCAAGATGTGGCGGGTAGAACGATCCGAGATATTCAACCTCAACGTCGGCCCAGCGCGACGGCAACATCTGCGTAGCTTCCAGGTCAACATCGTCACGCAGGATCGGCACCCTTACACGACGCTGACGCGTCACCGCATCAATCGGCACTTCGTGTGTGCGCGCTCGCGTCATCTCCAGTTGCTCATTGAAACGACGCTCGGGTTGCAGACCGATGGCGGCATCCATGTCCGCGCGCGAAAGATTCAGAATCACTCGCAGGCTATCGAGTTTAGCCGTGCCAGGCTGGCGAATGCTGCCGCTGATGATGTTGCCGATCGTCGATTTACCGATGCGTAAATCAGGGTTGTTGTTGAGCCGGGCCAGATGCTCACTCGCTGAAACGACGTCTTTGTAACTAAGCCCGAGAAGTTTCATCGCATTAAGAATCAAATTGCCAAGTGGCGACATTGTTTGCCGTTGCGGCCGGCCGCGCTTGGCCTCCCCCGAGGATTGGCGAACGCTCATGCGAACGTGACTCTCCTATTCCAGCGTTGTAACAGGGAGGTATTTGTAGGTCGTGTTAAGTGGTTTCGTAGATTGCGGAAACCATTGCTGGGCTGCGAACAGACGGATCGGCGGACGGCAATGGCTCGTCTTCAAAGCAGCGAGCGACAAACCGGGGACCGCAGCGAAATTTACTTACCTGGGATTCGTACAATTACCGGGAGGTCGTGGGGAATTTTACACCATCACGGTCCATTTGAGAACAAAATCTACGTTTCTTTTCAAACCGATAATTTCCCCACGCGTTCTCTGCTTCAGTTACTTTGAAAAAGACCGGCTTTGCCCGAAAAATTTTTTCCGTTGCTCCGAAGGAGCAAAATGTTTATAGCCCGACATTCCCTTAACTTTACCCGCTCCGTTAGGAGCGGAATGTAAATTGAACGCCTGCAAGCACATTGCGCTCCGCTGGAGCGCAGAGCCATTTTAGGCTATCAGGCTATAAACATCGCACGAATCTCGATTCAAACCACTTTTCGGGCAAAGCCAAAAGACAAAAAGACCCTAAACCGAAAATTCTTGTGGCAATATGGTCTGGCACCCCA
>Ga0126311_10001445_pt1 | contig 11562 bp, 12 predicted proteins | sample Plot61_FD_92539 | JGI IMG/M metagenome (GOLD analysis project Ga0126311, IMG submission 92539) | Serpentine soil microbial communities from UC McLaughlin Reserve, CA, USA - Plot61 | ecosystem: Environmental > Terrestrial > Soil > Grasslands | place: USA: UC McLaughlin Reserve, Lake County...
CCGAAACGGCGCGGCGACGCTCGTCTAGATCGGCCGTTCGGCCGCGCGCGTCTCCTCGACGTCCCGGCGGATCTGCTCGACCAGCTCCTGTTCGCTCTCGAAAGCCCGTTCGTCGCGCAGGTGCTTCCAGAGCTCGACGACGAGCCGACGCCCGTAGAGATCGCCCGCGAAATCGAGCAGGAAGGTCTCGACCCGGCGCTCCTCACCGCCATAGTGGGGGTTCGTGCCGATCGAGATTGCTGCACGGCGATCAAGTGCGGAGCCCGCATAGATCCCGTAGGGCGGCACGAGGAGATCTGCCGGGACCGCGAGGTTTGCGGTCGGAAAGCCGAGGGTGCCGCCTCGAGCGTCGCCGCTGACGACCGTTCCCTCAACCTCCGCTGGGCGCCCCAGCAACGAAGCAGCCCGCGCGAGCTCGCCCGAGCGGATCAACTTGCGGAGCTGGCTCGACGAGACGCCTTCGACCAGCGGCACCGGCCTCACGTCGAAGCCGAGCGTCGAGAGCAGCGCGAGGTCGCCGCGCCGTCCACGACCGAAGCGGAAGTTGTCGCCAGCGAGGATGACCTTCGTCCCGATCGCGCGCAGGGTCGATTCCGCGAACTGCTCAGGCTCGAGACTCGCCAACTCGAGCGTGAATTCGACGACGAGCGTGTCCTCCACGCCCAGCTCGTTCAGGAGCTCGAGCCTCCGCTCGAGCGTCGCGAGCAGGTCCACCTGGTTCCCCAGCGCGACCCGCGGGTGTGGATCGAACGTCACGACGGTCGGCGTGAGCGCCGAGTCGAGCGCGGCCTGGATCACCCGTCGGTGTCCAAGATGGAGCCCGTCGAACGTCCCGATTGCGACCGCACGGTCGCGGCGCTCGAGCTCGCCCGCTGAGCGTGCGACGTTCAACGAGAGCCCGGCACGCCGCTCACGCTTCCACCGGCCATACGACCTCGATCTCGTCCGTCAGGCGGCCGCTACCGTGGTAGACCTCGCGCGTCGGGCCGGACTGACGAAGCCTCTTCTCTGCGATGAACGAGGTGATCGCGTCGTACAGCTCATGGATCGAGTCGTAGTCCGTCTGCCGTTCGCGAGCAAAGCCGTAGGCGACCGGCCCGCCTGCGAGCTCACGTTCTCCATCGGCGTGCGCGAGCCCGACCTCCACGCGCGAGCGCGTCGACTCGTTCACATGACCGTGATAGATGGCGAACGGGAGCCCGGTCGGTGCGCTCAATCGCCCGCGCAGCTCGGCGACTGCTTCGAGAAGGAACGTCTCGAACTCGCTCAGGATGACTTCGCGCTCGACCGCCGAGTACGACAGCGGCGGAACGTCCTTCATCAGTACAAGCGTCACGGGAGCACCGTCCCGTCGACGGCGACGAGCTCGCCCGCGTGCAGCACACGGACATCTTCGGCGACGCGTTCGCGCCCCTGCCGGATAGCCGCGGCCGTGGCGCCGTCGACCTCACGCACCGGCAGGAAGGGCAGCGCCTCCGCCGGCGGGAGGATCCGCTCCGGATCGGCGTCCTCCACCCGGAACGGCCCCACCTCGGTCCGCCGCAACGTGCGGCAGTGGCCGCCGAGCACGTCCGCGATCGCCCGCACGTAGGTCCCCGAGCTGACCCGCAAATCGAGCGTCACGACCTCGCCCGTATAGGAGATGACATCCAGCGTGCCGATCCTCGACCGCCGCAGCGGCATGTCGAGCGTGACTCCGCGCCGCGCCAGGCGGTATGCCCGCTCACCGTCGACCTTGACTGCGGACGCGGCGGGGATCGGCAGCTCAACGTCGCCGCGGAGGCGCTCGAGCTGCTCCTCGAGCTCGGCCTCGGCCGGCGGATCCTGCTCTTCGAGCGCCTCGCCCTCCGGATCGCCGGTCGAGGTCCGGCCGCGGAGGTCGATCTCCACCAGATAGCGCTTCTCCAATCCGACCAGCCACGGGACAAGCTTAGTTGCCGATCCGGACAACACGAGAAGCAGCCCAGTCGCGAACGGGTCGAGAGTACCGGCGTGGCCGGTGCGGGCGCCGGTCTTCTGCCGGATCGTCGCCACGATCGAGAACGACGACCGCCCCGCGGGTTTGTCCACGAGAATGAGGCCCATCGGCCGAAGCGCCCGCGGAGGCACTTCCTACGCCGCGGCCTTGACCGCCGCGGCGAACTCGCGGCGGATGAACCCGATCAGCTCGTCGAGCGGGAGCTCGCTCGAGAAGCCCGCGGCTTGGCGATGCCCGCCGCCGCCCCCGTTGCGCGCAATCATCGAAACGTCCAGCTCATCGCCGCGCGAGCGCAGGCTGACTCGGTGCTTCGGGCCGCCGCGCGTCGGCGGCTCGCGAATGAGCACTGCCATGTCTGACCCCTCGACGGCGCGAAGATAGTCGATGATGCCCTCGGAATACGGCTCGACGGCGCCGACTTCGAGGAAGTCCTCCCGGAGCAGGTAAGCGACGACGAGCCTTCCACCGTCGTACACCTCGGCCCGCCCGAGCGCGCGCGCAAGCAGCTTCAGCTTCGCGAACTCAACGCTCTCGTATACACCCTGAAAGACTCGGTGGAGGTTCGCGCCGGCCTCGACCAGCTCGGCTGCGAGCCGCAGCGCCCGGGGCGTCGTGTTGGTGTATTGGAACCGGCCCGTGTCGGTGACGAGCGCGATGTAGAGCGACTCCGCGATCTCGGGCGTCAGCGCCACGCCGAGCGCTCGCAGCAGATCGCGCAAGATCTCTCCGGTCGACGACGCCGCCGCGACGATGACGTTGACGTCGCCGAAGCGTGTGTTGTCGTGGTGGTGGTCGATATCGACGACGAGCGGCGCCGACTCGAGGAGCGTCGCGTAGTCGCCTCCGAGCCGGCTCGCGTTCGCGCAGTCGAGCGCGAGCAACACGCGAGTGGCCACATCGGTCGGAACCTCGCGCCGCAGCTCGTCGAGCTTCATGAACCCGTACTCGGCCGGCAGCGGGACCTGGCCCGCGAGGTACATGACGGCGTCCTTTCCCAGGCGATCGAGTGCGAGCTTCGCCGCGAGCAACGACCCCAGCGCGTCGCCGTCGGGATTCTCGTGCGTCGTCAGCAGGAAGCGCTCGTGGTCGCGGATCGCGTTCGCCGCGGCCTCGAGGTCAGTCGTCGTCTGGAGCGAGCTCATCGATCAATTGCGACATCCGGACCCCCCGCTCGACCGTCGGATCGTACTCGAACGCCAGTTGCGGGGTCCGCTTCATCCTCAGCTCCTTAGCGAGCCGGGCCTGCAGCACCCCGTGTGCGGCGGCGAGCGCGGCGAGGGTGTGTTCACGCTTTCGCTCCGATCCAAGCACGCTGACGTACACACGGGCCTCCCGCAGGTCGGTCGCGGTATCGACGCCCGTGATCGTGACGAACCCGATCCGCGGGTCCTTGAGCTCGCCTACCGCCTCGGACAGGACCTGCCGCACGGCTTCGTTGACGCGCCGCATCCGCTCAGTCATCGAGCGTGACGACCTCGCGTTCGACGAGCCCCAGCTCGAAATCACGCGCAGCGAGGTATCGCTCCGCCCCCGCGATCAACTCCTCCACCTCCCGGTGGCCTCGCGCCACGCATGACAGCGTAATCCGCGCCCGCTGCCAGAGCTCGTGGTGGTCGACTTCGGCAACGGATGCCCCGAAGCGCCGCTGGAGCTGCGCCTTCACGGACAGGAGCTCCTTCCGCTTACCCTTGAGCGACCCATTCTCCGGGAAGTGCAGCTCCGCAGAAAGGATTCCGACATATCCGGCGCCCATACGTCTAATTGTTCATGTTGCGCACTCCTCTGAGCCTCCTGACGGGAGTAGTTGCGCTCGCGTTCGTCGCGAGCGCCGCCGACGCCGTCCCGACGGCGAAGCCGAACGCGCTCCGATTACAGCGCCTCGCGCACGCCGACCCAGGTGGCTACAGCGGCGACGTCTTCGGGCACCGCGGCTACGCGTACCTGTCGAGCTGGCACGGGGGCTCGTGCCCGTCGCTCGGCGTGCGCGTGTACGACGTGCGCAACCCGAAGCGCCCCCGGCGCGTGTCGACGTTCGGCGACGCACGCTCGCAGCCAAGGGTGGACGGCAGCTGGACCGAGAAGACCATCGTCCAGCACGTGTCGACTCCGAGCTTCAAGGGCGAGCTGGCCGTGACGACGTTCCAACGCTGCACCGGAGGCGATTTCCAGGGCTTCGGCCTCTACGATGTCACCAACCCGAACGACCCCAAGGAGCTCGCACTCGTCCGCCTGGCGCCGCGCGGATCACACGAGATCTGGCTGCAGCCGAAAGGCGCCCACGCGTACGTCTACACGGCGATTCCACGATCGGAGCTCCTGTCGTCGCCCGACTACGACCCGAGGACGCAGCAAGCGAAGACGCCGGGCGACGCGGACTTCCGCATATTCGACGTCACCGATCCCGGTCACCCGGTGAAGGTCGGTGAGTGGGGCGCCTGGAAACGTCTAGGCGTCAAGCCGACGCAGGGCCGAGGCCACTTTGTGTCGACCTTCGTTCATTCCGTCATCACGAATCCGGCGGCCACGCGCGCCTACCTCTCCTACTGGGACCTCGGCACGGTGATCCTGGACATCCGTGACCCGTCGAACCCGCGCTACCTCGGACGCACCGGAGCATCCGACGCGGAAGGCGACGCGCATTCGGCGGCGCTCGCCCGCAACGGCAAGGTCCTGATCGAGACGCACGAGACGGCCGATGGTCGTCCGACCATCTTCGACATCTCGAAGCCCGCGCATCCCCGCAAACTGAGCGAGATCCGCCTCCCGGGGAAGGTAACCGGCACGGGCTTCACGAACGGCGTCCACGACCCGAAGGTGCGGGGGAATCGGGCCTACTTCTCGTGGTATGCGCGCGGCGTCGTCGTCGCCGACATCTCGAACGCACGGAAGCCAAGGGTGCTGGCCCGTTTCGTTCCTGCCGAGTCGAGCGACGCGGAGAACGCGATCTGCTCGAGTCGCGCGTGCTCGCTCGTCTGGGGTGTCTACGCCGAGAAGAACTACGTGCTCGCGTCGGACATGCTGAGCGGGCTGTGGGTCCTGCGCCTGCGCGCCGTGCGCTAGTCGGGACGCCCGCGTAATTAGGAGCCGGGCGCCTGGGAGAGGTCGGTGCGCTCGACCTGACGTGTCTCGTAGAACTCGAGCACGTCGCCTTCCTTCAGGTCGTTGAAGTTCTCGAGCAGGATGCCGCACTCGAATCCCTCCTCGACCTCGCGCACGTCATCCTTGAACCGCTTCAGCTGCGAGATCGACGTCTCCGCGACAACGGTCCCGTCGCGGACGACGCGCACCTGCGCAGCGCGGCGGACGGTGCCGTTCGTGACGTACGACCCTGCGATCGTTCCGAGGCGCGAGACACGGAAAAGCTGCCGGACCTCTGCCTCCCCGATCGTCTCCTCGGTGGTGACCGGCCGCAGCATTCCGACGAGCGCCTGCTCGATGTCCTCCGTCAGGCGGTAGATCACGCTGTAGGTGCGGATCTCGACGCCCTCCCGCTCGGCGAGCGAGCGCGCCTCCGCGTTGGGCCGTACGTTGAAGCCGACAACGATCCCCTGGGAGGCGGAGGCGAGCATGACATCGTTCTCGGTGATACCGCCGACTCCCGAGTGGATGACGTTCACCCGAACCTCCGCGTGCTGGATCTTCTGCAGCTCCGACAGCGCGGCCTCGACGGAGCCGACGACGTCGCCCTTGACGACGAGGTTCAGGTCCTGGACGCCTCCGCCGGCGAACATGTCCTCGAGCCGAGCGGCGACCGGCCTGCCGGCCTGGGCGAACTGCTCCGTGCGCAGGCGATGTCCCCGCGTCTGTGCGAGGTGCCGCGCCTGGCGCTCGTTCTCGACGACTCGGCCGAGCTCGCCCGCCGGCGGCGGCTTGTCGAATCCGAGGATCTCGATCGGATCGCCGGGTATCGCGTTCTTGACCTTCTCCCCGCGGAAGTTGTAGAGCGCGCGAACCTTCCCCCACGCATCGCCCGCGACAATCGCGTCGCCGACGTTCAGCGTTCCGCGATGGATCAGCATCGTTGCGACCGGGCCACGACCGACGTCCAGCCGCGACTCGATGATCGGTCCGGAGGCCGGAGCGTTCGGGTTCGCCTTCAGTCCCTCTTGCTCGACGTCGGCGACGAGGAGGACCTTCTCGAGCAGATCGTCGAGGTTCGTCCCCTGCTTGGCCGACACGTCGGAAAACTGGGTGTCTCCTCCCCACTCCTCGGGCTGCAACCCTTCTCCGGCGAGCTCCGAGCGAACGCGGTTGGGATCGCCGTCGGGAACGTCGATCTTGTTGACGGCGACGACGATGGGGACCTCGGCCGCACGTGCGTGCGCAATCGACTCCTTCGTCTGCGGCATGACACCGTCGTCGGCGGCGACCACGAGCACCGCAATGTCCGTCACCTTCGCGCCGCGAGCTCGCATGGCCGTGAACGCCTCGTGCCCGGGCGTGTCGAGGAAGGTGATCTGGCGGCCGTTGTGCTGGGCCTGGTACGCGCCGATGTGCTGCGTGATCCCGCCCGCCTCTGTCTCGACGACAGCGCTCTGCCGGATCGCATCCAGGAGCGTCGTCTTGCCGTGGTCGACGTGTCCCATGATCGTTACGACGGGCGGTCGCGCTTCGAGATCCTCCTCGGCGTCGTCGAAGTCCTCGGGCTCGAGCTCCTCTTCGGCCGCGTGCTTGATATGGACCTCGCGGCCGACCTCGGTCGCGATCAGCTCGATCGACTCGTCGGAGAGGGACTGGGTGATCGTGACCATCTCCCCCAGGCCCATCATGATCTTGATGATCTGGGCGACCGGAATCCCGAGAGCGGCGGAAAGCTCCTTGACCGTCGCGCCGGAGGGGACGTCGACCGGCCCCGTTGGCTGGACGACTTCCTTCGCCGGCGACTTCGGGCGCGCATCCTGGCGGTCGCGCGCCTGCCTCGAGTCCTGGCGCGGACGCGCCGCCTGCTGGTCGATTACAACCCGGCGCCGCTTGCCGCCGATTGCGCCCTGGCGGGGACGGACGGGGCGGTTAGGTCGGTTCGAGCCGGAATTAGCCATCGCTGTCCCCGTCAGTGTAAATCCGCGCGAGCTGGGGTTCCAGCCGCACCGATCGTCTCAGGGTTCGGTTGAACGCCCGACGGGAAGCGGCACGTTCGAAGCACGAGAGTCGCCGACAGGTGTAGACGCCGCGGCCCGGCCCCCGCTGTGACGGCGTCAAGGCTCCGTCCGCAGCTATGAACCGAACGAGCTCGCCCTTGGGCGCCTTTCGACCGCACCCAGCGCAAGTCCTGACGGGAACGGTCATGAAACAGCTTCTTCAGCGCTCCCTTCGGGCTGACGGATCTCGTCCTCCTCCTCGTCCGACGGTCTGGCGCCCTCGTCGACAACCGCCGTCGGCTCGAGCTCGACGGCCTCCTCCTCCGTCGCCGTCTCGGCAACCTCGTCGGGCTCGACCTGCGGCGGCTCCTTCCCTTCCAGCTCCTGGTGGGCGGGGACGCCGCAGTACTTCGACCCGGGCAGCGCCGCATTCGGGCAGCGCTTGCCGTTCGAAAGGACGGCCGAACAGCGGCCGGTGAACTCCTCGTCGTCTCCGCCCCCGTAGGCTGCCTCAGCCTCGGCCTGCGCGAACTCGGTGTCGGACTGGATGTCGACCTTCCAGCCGGACAAGCGTGCGGCGAGGCGGGCGTTCAGCCCCTCCTTGCCGATCGCGAGCGCGAGCTGGTCGTCGGGGACGATCACGGTCGCCTCCTTCGTCTCGTCGTCGACGAAGACCTCGCGAACGCGCGCCGGCGAGAGTGCCTTGGCGACGAAGCGGGCGGGATCGGTGTTCCACGGGATGATGTCGATCTTCTCGCCGCGGAGCTCGGAAACGACCATGCGGACGCGCGAGCCGCGCGGGCCGACACAGGCGCCGACAGGATCGACGCCGGGCTGATGCGACTCGACGGCGATCTTCGACCGGTAGCCGGGCTCGCGCGCGACGGAACGGATCTCGACGAGGCCATCGGCGATCTCCGGGACCTCGAGCTCGAACAGGGTCCGGATGAGCTCGGGGTCGCGCCGGGAGAGAATGACCTGCGGGCCCTTCGTACCCGAGCGGACCTCCGTGATCACGGCCTTGATCCGGCTTCCCTGCTCGTAGCGCTCGCCGTCGACCTGTTCTGAGCGCGGCAGCAAAGCCTCGACCCGTCCCAGGTCGACGAGCACGTTGTTGCGGTCGCCGGCCTGCTGGACGATTCCGGTCACGACCTCGGTGACGCGATCGACGTACTCCTCGTACATCATCTCGCGCTCGGCCTCGCGGATGCGCTGCAGGATGACTTGCTTCGCCGTCTGAGCGGCGATCCGGCCGAAGTTTTCGGGCGTGACATCGGCGCGCTTGACGAGATGCTCGGGGATGTCCGACCAGTCGACGTCGAGGTCGTCGTCCTGGACGAGCACGTGCGAACGCTCGCCGTTCTCGGCCTCGAGCCGCTCGAGCTCGGAGATCGCACGCTCGCGCGCCTCCTCGATCAGGCGCTCTTCGATGTCCGGCGGTAGGTCGATCGAGAAAACGCGGAAGTCTCCGCGCTCGTCGACGTCCACGGTGGCGTGACGGGCTGCACCCGGCGTCTTCTTGTAAGCGGCGAGGAGAGCATCCTCGAGCGCCGCGACCAGCGTGCCGCTCTCGATTCCCTTCTCCCGCTCGATCTCGCGGATCCCGTCGATGATCTCCTGGCTCATTGATTCCCCTCGTAGATGAGATTGCCCCGCACGATCTGGTCGTACGGGACCTCCACGTTCTCGTTTCCGGCTTGAACGGTCACGGCCTGTTCTCCCGCGTCGAGCACCTGGCCGCGAACGCGTCGTCGTGCCTCCGTGCGCAGCGAGACACGGCGCCCGACGACGCTGCGGAAATGCTCGGGGCGGCGAAGCGGCCGCTCGAACCCGGGTGAGGAGACGTCGATCGAGTACTCGCGCAGATAGTCCCGGAGCGCATCGGTGACGCGCTCGCAGAGACCGTGGTCGACGCCCTGCGGATGGTCGACGAAGACCGTGAACCGCTCTGGGCTCGACAGCTCAACCGCCAGGACCTCGACTCCGGGCAGGCCCGACTCGACCGTGCGGCTGACCTCGCGCTGTAGTTGTCGTTCCTTCTCGTGGACGGTGGCCATCTGGCCCTCCTCACAAAAAATGGGCGCGACGCGCCCATTTCGCAAAGCCGAAATGTGGTAACCGAAGGTTAGCAAGTCCCGATTAGATCCCGTTCCTCGCGGTGACGTCGAGGACGCGCCCGCGCGCTCGAGCGTGGACGCCGTCGTGGATCAGCTACCGACGCGCGCGGGCCCGTACCAGGTGCGCGATCCGTCCCTGCTCACAGCCTGCAGCCGGTAGAGCAACTTGCCGTGCGGCGCGCGGCGGTCGCGGAAGGAGTAACGCGCTCCCGAGACCGCGCCCTTGGCCAGAATCAAACTGCGGTCGATGCGGACGCGCTTCCGAGCGTGTTCACGGTAGAGGTGGAACCCGAGCGTGTCGGCCTCTGAGCTTGTGCGCCAGCGAACGACGGAGCCTTTCGATGATCGTCTCGCCGACAGGGAGGAGATCGTGATGGCGAGCGGCGCGGCATCCATGCTCGCATCGTCGAAGTCGGCGGATTGCCCCGCGGCGCACATGAGGGTGCAGGTGAAATTGATCTCGAGATGCGCTGACTGTGCGTTGAACGGCGGGTTGGTCGGTGCGGTCACCTGGCCCGTGATCTGATGCCAGAGTCCGTCGGCTAACGCCGAGTTCGTCTGCGCACCGGCAGGCGACGCCACGGAACCCGTGCAGTCGGCATTCGAGAAGAAAATGGGCCCAAATCCGACGAACTTGACGAGCTGGCCCGCGGCAACGCGGTACCAGATGCTCAGGTCGTACTTCGTCCCCGCCGTGACGGCGACGCAGTCGCTGAGGGCGGTCATGATGAAGTTGGTACCCAACGAGCTCATCCGCATGTCTCGCGCACCCGTATGCGGGCCGACGGGGTACCACAACATTGTGGCGCCGGTTTGCGGGAACCACTGACACGGAAGCGACGCACAACCCGTCTCGAACCCCGGGTTCGGCACGATGTTCGCGGCCTGGGCGGATGTGACCCCGAATGCGAGGGTCGCTGCGATCGCCAACGCGACAACGGCTTTCCGCGCAGGCCTGAAGGTCCTTTTCTCCCCCCTCATCCGCAACCGAATATCGCAGGTTGCCGGTGGCCGGTCAACCACTGGACGCGGACGACGTCCCGTGACGGCCTCTGCTTAGATCGGCCGTCATGGCGGATTTCCGGGTCGAGGTGGACGGCGCTTCACTTGCGGCGAGCTATTCGCCCGCCGGTGAGATCGCGCTCGTGGCGCTTCACGGCGCGGGGATGGGGACGCGCGACTACTTTCTCTACGAGCACCTTCACGAACTGCTGCCGCCGGCCGGAATCGGCGTCGTCACCTTCGACCGCCGCGGGGAAGGCGAGTCGACGGGCGACGCGTCGCGGGGACGCTTCCGGCTGCAGGTCGACGACGCGCTTGCGGTCCGCGAAGCGATCGACGTCCCGCAGGTCGGGATGTGGGGCGTCAGCCAGGGCGGCTGGATCGCCCCGCTTGCAGCGGCGCACTCGGACCGGGTCGCTTACGTCGTCGGCGTCGCCTCGACCGGGGTCACACCGTCGGAGCAGATGATGTACGCCACCGAACAGCAGCTTCGGCTCGCGGGGTACGGCGACGACGTCGTTTCGCACGCGCTCGGCCTCCGCCGCCGGTTCGAGGATTCGGTACACGACGTCGGCGTCGACGAGGAGGCTCTCGGGGCCGACCTCCTCGCAGCCTACGACGAAGATTGGATCGGCCACCTGTTCCTCCCGCCTCGGCTCCTGACCGAGGAGGAGAAGCCGCTCTGGATCGAGGAGATGGACTACGACCCGCGGCCGAGTTTCTCCCAAGTTCGCGTCCCTGCGCTCCTCTTCTTCGGAGGGCGCGACTCGTGGACGCCGGTCGAACCGAGCGTCCAAGCGTGGCGGGAGGCCCGCCGCGATGAAGCGGAGATCGTGGTCATCCCCGACGCCGAGCACGAGATGTCGCTGCCGGACGGCACGATCGCGCCGGAGTACGAGCAGAAGCTCGTCGAGTGGCTAGTCGCTCTAGCCACTAAGCCGTCCGGCAATAGCCCATAGACGCCGTCGCAGAGACGCGGGACGCACGCCACCACTACTGCTCCAGCACGATCGTGACAGGACCGTCGTTGACGAGCTCGACCTCCATCCTGGCGCCGAAGACGCCACGCTCGACACGGATGCCGACGGAGGCCAGCGCAGCGCAGAAGCCCTCATAGACCGGCTCCGCCTCGTCGGGCCGAGCTGCGCCGGCGAAACTCGGCCGGTTTCCCTTCGCCGTGTCCGCGATCAGCGTGAACTGGCTGACGACGAGGGCCGCGCCGCCGGTGTCGAGCAGCGACCGGCCGAAGCGCCCCGACTCGTCCTCGAAGATCCGGAGGCGTGCGACCCGGCCGGCGAGCCGGGCGGCGTCATTCTCGTCGTCCCCGCGGGCGACTCCGAGCAGCACGGCGAGCCCGGGCCCGATCGCGCCCACGATCTCGCCGTCG
>Ga0126311_10001446_pt1 | contig 11556 bp, 9 predicted proteins | sample Plot61_FD_92539 | JGI IMG/M metagenome (GOLD analysis project Ga0126311, IMG submission 92539) | Serpentine soil microbial communities from UC McLaughlin Reserve, CA, USA - Plot61 | ecosystem: Environmental > Terrestrial > Soil > Grasslands | place: USA: UC McLaughlin Reserve, Lake County...
CGCGAATTGCGGCTGGCCATTGTCGGCCGCCCGAACGTCGGCAAATCGTCACTTCTAAACAAACTTCTCGGAGAAGATCGCGTCATCGTCTCGCCAATCGCGGGCACGACTCGCGACGCCATCGACACGGTTCTACATACACCCGAACGCAAGTTTCGACTGATCGATACCGCAGGCATCCGTCGCAAAGGCAAGACAGACGAGATGGCCGAGAAGCTCTCTGTGATCATGGCGCGGAAGAGTCTCGAGCGTGCGGATGTTGCGATCGTCCTCGTCGATGCGATCGAGGGTGTTACTGCGCTTGATGCGCACATCGCTGGTTACGCACTGGACGCGGGCTGTTCGATCCTGATCGCGGTGAACAAGTGGGATGCGGTAATGGACAAGGAGACAAACACCGCGTCGGAGTTTGAGCGCGGCCTGCGGGACAAGATGAAGTTTCTGGAGTGGGCGCCGGTGATCACGATGTCGGCGCTCACCGGGCAACGAGTCGAGAGGATTTTGCCGCTCGTTTTGAAGGCGCACGAAGCGCGCAATCGACGGATTCCGACGTCGCAGCTCAACGATTTCTTTGAACGGGCGATTGCGCAGCCGCGTGGCGGGACCGCACCGTCGCCTGCGAAGGGTGGAGTGTCGCGGCTGAAGGTTCAATATTTGACGCAGGTTGGTGTGCGACCGCCGACGTTTGTCGTGTTTACTTCGGGTGGTAAACCGGGACTGCATTTCTCGTACGAGCGGTACGTGATGAATCGTTTGCGGGAGGAGTTTGATTTCTTCGCGACACCGCTGCGGATTGTGGAAAAGCATAAGAAGTTCGCCGCAAAAAGGCACAAAATGCACAAACAATGACGGCACCAGCGATTCGCTTTACAGTTGAAGCCACTGACGGTGAGGCGCGTGCGGGTGTGTTGACCACGCGTCGCGGCCTTATCGAAACACCCGTGTTCATGCCTGTCGGCACTGCGGGCACAGTCAAAGGCATTCGCTTCGAGGAGCTCGAATCGCAGGATCTCGACGCTAAAATCATCCTCGGTAACACGTATCACCTGTGGCTGCGACCCGGAATCGACGTGATCAAGTCTACGCGGGGGTTGCATCGCTTCACCGGCTGGGACCGCGCTCTCTTAACAGATTCCGGCGGTTTTCAAGTCTGGAGCCTCGGCGCACTACGCAAGATCTCGGAAGAAGGCACCGAGTTTCGCTCTCACCTCGACGGCTCGCTGCGCTTTTTTTCTCCGGAGATCTCGATGGAAGTCCAGGCCGCACTTGGTTCCGACATCGTCATGGTTTTCGACGAGTGTGCGCCCGGTGAAGCCACCCACGAAGAGACTGAGCGCAGCATGAGTCTCACCGCCCGCTGGGCAAAACGCTCGAAAATCGCCTTCGATCGACTGCAACTCGAAGGCGCCGACACTGGCCACATCGAGGCTGAAGGCCTCAGCGGAACTCAAGCGCTGTTTGGCATCGTTCAGGGCGGAGGTCACGTCGATCTGCGACGAATCAGCCTCGAACAGACGGTGGATATTGGCTTTGACGGCTACGCCCTGGGCGGATTGAGCGTAGGAGAAGAGAAGTCGGTAATGTTTGAAGTGATAGAAGAGATCGCTCCGAGGATGCCGAAAGCAGCGCCACGATATCTGATGGGCGTCGGCACGCCCGAAGATCTGGTTGAGGCAGTGGCGCGCGGAGTTGACATGTTCGACTGCGTTTTGCCGACGCGAAACGGTCGAACCGGACAGGCGTTTACGTCACGCGGCAAACTGAACATCAAGAATGCGAAATGGATAAACGACTCGCGCCCGCTCGACGAATCGTGTCGCTGTTCCGTGTGTCGCAGGCACTCGCGGGCCTACCTCCGTCATTTATATATAGCGGGCGAGATGCTTGCGAGTATCCTCCTGACCCACCACAATCTGGCCTTCTTCCTTGACACCATGCGAGGCGTGAGGCAATCTATCCGGTCTGGCGATTTCCCAAAATTTCGGCGTGAATTCACCGCGCGGCTGGGTGCGAATGGTGAATAGTGGTTCGCGAGCCGGCCGCGTCTGTTTGTTCGGTTTGGGAAATTGAAGCAATCCTGCGAAACACAAATGCACACTTTACTGATTTTCTTTCAAACTGGATTGGGTGGACTTGCCCAGCTCCTGCCCCTCGTACTGATCCTGGTAGTCTTCTACGTTCTATTAATAAGGCCTCAGCAGAAGCGTCACAGACAACTACAGGAAACAATTGCCAGTCTGAAGATCGGCGACCGTGTGGTTACGAACGGCGGTATCATCGGCGTAATCACCACAATAAGAGATACGAGTTTTGTGATCCGCAGCGCCGACAAGTCGATTATTGAAATAGCTCGTACAGCAATCGCGGATATTGATCGCGAGCCGGAAAAGGCTCCATAAAGTACAAAGCGCCAGATTTCTGCAATGAAGAAAAAGAACCTTCTCACGCGCGTAATAATTATCACTGTCGTTACTCTCGCGGGACTTTACCTGGTTATCGGTCCACGACATCGTCCGGCTTTGAAGGACTTCTCCTGGTCCGGAATTAAACAAAATCTCGCTAACAACATTAAGCTCGGACTCGACCTGCAAGGCGGCTCGCACCTCGTGATGCGCGTCAAGACGGAGGAATTCCTTCGACGCCTGACGGAAGAGAACTACGTCGCTGCCCAAAATGCGGCAAAAGATGCGGGTTTTGAGCCAAAAGGCGGACGCGCGGAAACCAACCCCGGCAACTATCGCGTGCTTCTCCAGCTCGCAGATGCTTCGAAGGCAAACGAAGTTAAAGACGCTGTCGAAAAGAGAATCGAGCTTGGTGACACTTCAGTTTGGAATTACTCCGCGCAGGGCGATCAGCTCACGTGGAGCATGACCGCAGCGGCGGAGCGACTTCTCGCAGAGAACGCCACCACTCAAGCCCTGAACATCATCGACAGCCGCATCAACGCACTCGGAATCGCCGAGCCAACGCTCCAAACCCACGGCGCACAGAGCTCGCACCAGATTCTCTTGCAGATGCCCGGTGTTCAGGACCCGGAGCGCGTGAAGGATATTCTCAAAGGTGAGTCGCGACTCGAGCTGGTGCACGTTGTCAGCCCGCCGAATCCGTCGCCTGCGATGACTTACACGACGGAAGCGGAAGCAGTCGCGGGGCTTAACAGCGGCGGCACGATTCCCCCAAATCGCAAGGTTTTGCCGTACAGCGAGCGCATCGAGAAAACTGACGATCCCACGGTGCAAAGAGAAAAACGTTGGGTCATAGTGGAAACTCCCGCAATCATCGACGGGAGTGAGCTCAGAAATGCTTCGGCCATTCCGTCACAGGGCGGCCGCGCCGACGACTACGAGATCAACTTCTCCCTGAAAAAGACTGGCGCGGACAAGTTTGGCGCCTGGACTGGCGCGCACATCAACGAGTACATGGGCGTCGTGCTCAACGGCGAAGTGAAGTCGATCGCTTACATTCGCTCGCAGATCTTCGACTCAGGACAAATCAGCGGACGTTTTAGCAAGCAGTCGTCCGAAGATTTAGCGCTCACGTTACGGTCGGGCGCACTGCCGGCTCCGATTGAGTATCTTGAAGAGCGTACGGTTGGACCAAGCCTCGGCCGCGATTCGATTCGCGCCGGCGTTCGCGCTTCGCTCGTCGGGCTCGCGCTCGTCGTAGTGTTCATGCTCTTTTACTATCGCGGCTCCGGTGTCAACGCAGTGGTGGCGTTGATGCTGAACATGATCCTGATGCTCGCCGGACTCATCGTTTTTGGAGCGACACTCACGCTTCCAGGTATTGCCGGCATCATTCTTACGATCGGCATGGCGGTCGACTCGAACGTGCTCATCTTTGAACGTATTCGTGAAGAGTTGCGCTCGGGTAAGACGATTCCGTCTGCTGTCGATCTCGGATTTCAACGCGCTTTTATTACCATTATCGATACTCACGTAACCACAATCGTTTCGTCTCTGTTCCTGTTCGTGTTTGGCACCGGCCCGATTCGAGGGTTTGCGGTCACGCTGGTCATCGGACTGCTGGTTAACCTGTTTTCCGCAGTCTATGTCTCGCGCACGATCTTTATCTGGTTGCTGTCACGGAAGCGAATGGAGTCGCTGAGTATTTAGAGAGTCATCATGTTTCAAGTCCTTCAGAATGTAAATGTTGACTGGATGGGTAACCGCCGCTGGTTTATCGGCGTTTCCGTCCTGCTCATGCTCGCGGGTTTGGGATCAGCCATTGTTCGGCAAGCCACTGGTCGACAGGCGTTCAATCTCGGCGTCGATTTCAAAGGCGGCACGGTGGTTACCGCACGCTTCAAGCAGCGACCCAATGACGACCAGATTAGAGCGTCACTCGAAAACAAGGGTGTTCGCGACGCCGTCGTGCAGCCGGTTACCGACCGGCCTGACACTGTCCTGATCAAAGTGCCGCTCGAGGGCGAAGGCCAGGACGGCAGAACGCGTGTCAGAGATGCGCTGAACGAATTCGGACAGGAAGCAGCGGCCACGAGCGAGCTGGAAGCAGATCCAAACGCTGCTTACAAGATCGTCGGAACGGACGCGGTGGGCGCCATTGCCGGAGCGCAGCTACGAAACAAGGCCATCGCCGTCACCCTCGCAGCGCTTGTTGGCATTCTGATCTACATTGCCGCGCGCTTTGAGTGGACTTATGGCGCCGCGGCCGTGATCGCGGTATTTCACGACGTCCTCGTCACGCTTGGTTTCTTTTCGGTCTTTCAGATCGAAGTCAGTCTTAACGTTATTGCAGCGCTGCTGACGCTCGTCGGATTTTCAGTGAACGATACGATCGTTGTGTTCGACCGTATTCGCGAAAATCGCAAGCTCCACCGGCGCGACTCGCTCTACAAGATCACGAACGACGCCATCAACCAGACGCTTTCCCGCACAGTGATCACCAACGGTTTGGTGTTCTTATCGGTGCTGGCACTGGTGGTGTTCGGTGGAGACGTGTTGCGCGCATTTTCGCTCGCATTGTTTATCGGCGTCGTGTTTGGAACCTATTCCTCGATCGCGATTGCGAGTCCGATCATGGTCTGGTGGGAGCAGCGACTCGAGGCCGCGAATCGCGATGCGGCATTGGCTTTTAATCAACCAAGAGTAGTAAAGGCCACGAGAAGCCCGAAGACGGCGAAGCAGGGTTTGAGGGATGCTTCGAAGCCTCTTCACTAGAACGGCTTTGTACGTTTTAGCTTCTTTGGTGGGAACTGTTCGGCCGCAACCGGTGTCCTATTACCGCTTGACTTTGAAACGCCATGCGGACTAGACTGCGACCGTTGCTGGCCAACTGAATATATCAAGTGTCGACCCCGCAGTGTGTGTAAAAAGCAGGAAGTTGGGTGCGGCGGAGGTGTGTTGAGCGGGCCGGCGAGTTTTCTCGCATAGCGGCTTTCCGATTCTAAATTCGGTGTGCTCAATATAGCAGGAGCTGCTGTTATCCCCTTCATTACTGACGGAACGCAAGCGGTATTTAGATCGACATTGGCGAGGTAATTACTGCTTCAACTTTCGTAACCCCTGATCCATTTGGCGCCGGAGTCGGAGGATAATCATGTTCGATAATCTCGTTGAGTCCAGTTCGCACAAAGACGATATCGCACGAAAGGGCTCATTCATCGGTATCACCGCATTGATTTACGGTGTGTTGCTCGTCGCTTTCTTCGTTGCCGGTATTTACTGGTATGACGCTCGTCTCGGCGAGATGGAGTTGGAGCTGACGACGCTCGTCGCTCCCGTCCCGGTGCCGCAACAGGCCAAAGAACCCGACAAACCAGCCGAAGCAAAGCCGCAGAAGGTCGAGCAGAACGTCGACATTCGCAAAGAGCTCGTTGCAGACGTTGCAGAAAGTCGACTGCCGCCGAAAGAGATCTCGGCTAAAGCGAGCGATGTACCGCCAGTCAGACGCGGCGTGACGACCATGATCGGAGCTGCTGACTCAAACTCCGCGGCACCGATGCCGGCGGGACCGGGTTCGGGCACTGGCGTCGTAGGCGCGCCCGCTAAGGTCCAGATTGCCGATGAGCCGCCACCACCTGAGGCCCCAAAACCGACTCCGCCTCGTGCTCCCATTTCCGGCGGCGTTCTTAACGGTAAGGCCATAAGCTTACCCAAACCAGCGTATCCACCGATTGCCAGGGCAGCACGCGCTTCGGGCACCGTGGTTGTGCAGGTGCTAATTGATGAAAACGGCAACGTGGTTTCTGCACATGCCGTGTCCGGGCATCCCTTGTTACAAGGGGCTGCTGTAGGTGCTGCACGTCAAGCGAGATTCTCCCCAACCAAGCTTTCAGGGCAGCCAGTTAAAGTTACCGGAGTGATCCAGTACAACTTCGTAGCGCAATAACTGCGGAGAACTATTGTCGTGTCGCCGCGGTTACCGTGGGCCGTCCCGGCTTCTCTGCTTGCTATCAATTAAATAACCTTTTTGGAGGGGTTCACCGTGACAAGTCTAATGAGTATTTTTCTCGGCTTCTTAATGCTGTTGCAGGAAGCCGCAGCCAGTCCAGAGGCTTCCGGCGCCGACCATTTCACGCTGACCGAAATGGTTAAGAACATGGGCGGCGTTGCTATCGCCGTCGTCATCGTATTGCTGATCATGTCGGTTTACTCAATCGCCATCATGGTCGAGCGGTACCTGACTTACTCTGCGGCGAAGAAACAGTCGCGCGAGTTTGCGCCGCGCGTGGCCCAGGCGCTGAAGAACGATCGTATTGAAGAAGCGATCAACATCAGCGACAAGCACCGCAAATCGCACCTGGCGATGGTCGTCAGCAGCGGCTTGCAGGAATTTCGCGCGCATGAAGCGTCGAGCGACATCTCGGGCGATGAGATCGAAGCGTCGAAGCGCGCATTGCAGAGAGCAATCGCGATCAAGACTGCTGAATTCAAACGCGGCCTGTCGGGTCTCGCAACCATCGGTTCGACCGCGCCGTTCGTCGGTCTTTTCGGAACCGTGTTCGGGATCATCAACGCATTCCGCGGCATGAAGAACGCAGAGTCTGCCGGTATCGCGGCGGTGGCCGGCGGTATTTCGGAAGCGTTGTTTACGACCGCACTCGGATTGCTGGTAGCAGTGCCGGCCGTGTGGCTGTTCAACTACTTCACGGGCAAGGTCGATGGCTTCGTAGTCGAAATGGACAACTCGGCGTCAGAGCTCGTCGATTACTTCATCAAGAACCGCACGAAGCAGTTGAAGGCGTAATTGCTGAAGCAAACGCCGTATGGTGAACCCCGGGTGCGGCTCCGCGCCGCACCGATGTTTACCACTTGAAGTAAAGGAGATTTGTTATGGGAATGTCAGGTGGAGCCGGTCCAGGCGGACTGCAATCCGAGATTAACGTCACGCCGATGGTCGACATCATGCTGGTGTTGCTGATCATCTTCATGGTGGTCACGCCGTTTCTACAGCAGGGCATCACAGTTGCTCTGCCGAAGAACCTGAACAACCCGGATGTCGATCCAAACATTATCAAGGAGTCGTCGATTGTGGTTTCGGTCCCGAATGACGGTGAGTACTACCTGGGTAAACAACGGGTCGCGAAAGAGCAGTTGACCGAGAAGATCGATACGATGCTCAAAGGCATAAAGAACGAGAACGATCGTATCGTCTACATCAAGAGTGGCGTTGGCGTCAGCTACGGCGACGTGGTCAATGTCATCAATGAGGTCCGCAAACTCGGTGTCGACAAGATCGGACTGGTGGCTGACAAGAAGAAGAAGGGTGGCGGCACTGCTACTCCAGCAGCTACTTCGTAACGCAATAAAGAACGAGGAGAAATTTTAGATGTCGAGGATGGGCGATAGCGAAATAGAGCATAGAAGCACGACTACGGCCCAGCCGTATATCAACGTCACGCCGTTGATTGACGTGTTGCTGGTGCTGTTGATTATCTTCATGGTGGTCACGCCGCTGAAACCGAGCCGGTTCAAAGCCGACATTCCGACTCAGCGGGATCCCAACGAAGACCTGAGCAGGCTCAAGCCAAATCCGTTGACCCTGGTGGTTTCAATCTCGCCTGATTTGCAGATCAAGCTCAATCAGGACTCACTCGGTTCGGTTAACGATACTGCACCGCTGGCGCAGAGATTGGACGCGGTATTTAAACAGCGAAAAGATCAACGCGCTTATAGGATTGGCATGGAAGGGCGGGCCGATGTGAAGGAAGACGATCGCATTGAGAAGACCGTGTTCGTCAAAGCGCCAAGAGCGACGAAATACGGCGACGTCGTAAAAGTCATCGACGCGATCAAGGGAGCAGGCGCGAGTCCCGTCGGATTACAAGTGGACGATCTTCCGTAGTAAATAAGGAGACATTGGCGAGAGCTTCGACAACCGGCCCAGAACTCGCCCCGTCGGAGCTCAAATGCCGGTCTTATAAATTTGGAGTCACGCATAAATGAAACTCTCTCAGACCAGGATCGCCATCGTTTTGGCGGTCCTTGTTGCCACTAGCTCCGGATGCGGAGTTATTAATCGAATCAGGTCCAAGAACCAGTTGAACGAAGCCGCGCGCGCGTATCGCGAAGGCAAGTTCCCTGAAGCGGAGCAGCACTCGCGCAGGGCTGCTGAGCTGGATCCTGATAACAAGACCGCCCCGATGTTTATCGCCCGTACAATCCATGCCCAGTATCGTCCAGGTGTGCAAGCTCCCGAAAATATGGCCAAGGCGCAGGAAGCGATTAACGCATACCAGCAAATTCTCGCGAAGAACCCGCAGGATGACGAGGCGTACAAAGCAATTGCTTATCTCTACGAAGCAATTAAAGAAGACGAAAAGCTGAGACAGTGGATCACGGCACGCGCCGCCAGCGACGGGGCTCCAGCGGAAAAGAGAGCTGAGGCTTACGTAGTGCTTGCCAGTAAAGATTGGGATTGCTCGTTCAAGATTACTGAGCTGCCTACGAACAAGACGACGACGCTCGATCCGACTAATAACAAGGCCACTATTTCTTACAAGAAGCCGAAGGATCAGAAGGATTTCGATCAAGCCCAGATGTGCGTGAAGCAGGGATTGACCGAGGCGGAGAACGCAATCAAGTTTGATCCGAATAATGAATCGGCGTGGTCTTACAAGACCAACTTGTTGCTCGAGGCGTCGAAGCTTGCGGAGATGGATGGCAAGCCGGAACAGAAGGCCCAGTATCAAAAAGACTATGAAGCCGCTCTGAAGCGCACCACCGAGTTGAGTGTGGCGAACCAGAAGCGCAAGGAGGAAGCGGAAAAGGCGGCGTCACCTCCTAAGGGTTAGTTATTTAGTTTTAGACAAGGCCGCGGACTTACGCAGATAAACGCTGATCTGAATCAGATCTGCGTTTAGCTGTGTAAATCCGCGGCTCTTTGCTTTTTGTTATAATTTTGCAGGTACTAATGATCCGGATCGAAGACATCGTCGAGAAAGTCGCACATAACCACGCGCAGGCAGACCTCGATCTACTGCGGCGCGCGTACCTGTTTTCTGCCAAAGAACACAAAGGCCAGAAGCGTGCCTCCGGTGAGTCGTATCTCGTGCACCCGCTCGAGGTCGCGAACATTCTCGCCGACATGAAGCTCGACGAAGTCTCGGTAGCCACCGGTCTGCTGCACGATGTCGTCGAAGACACCCTCGTCGATCTCGACACGATTCGCCGTTACTTCGGAGAAGAGATCACGCACCTCGTCGACGGTCTCACAAAGATCGCGCAAATCAGCAACATCTCCCGCGAAGAACAACAGGCAGAAAACGTTCGCAAGATGTTGCTGGCAATGGTCGACGATGTTCGCGTCGTGCTCGTGAAGCTTGCGGATCGTCTGCACAACATGCGGACGCTGCAATACCTGAGTTCGGAAAAGCGGAAGCGCATCGCGCAGGAAACGATGGACATCTTCGCGCCCATTGCGCACCGCCTCGGTATGGGTAAGCTGCGCGGAGAGCTCGAAGATCTCGCCTTTCGCCACCTTCATCCCGACGACTATCGCGAGCTCGCCGAACAGCTTGAAAAACGACGTCCCGAGAACGAGGCATTTTTGAAGAATGTCACCGCCCGCATCGAGCAGAAGATGAACGAAGCGGAAGTGCCTTTTGTCCTGGTCGAGGGACGCGTCAAGCGATTGTATTCGATCTGGAAAAAGCTGCGCGCGCAGAAGATTGGCCTGGACCAGGTTTATGATCTCGTCGCTGCGCGGGTCATCACTCCGAATGAAATCCGCCATTGTTACGCTGCACTCGGAGTTGTTCACAACAGCTGGAAACCCGTTCCGGGGCGCATCAAAGACTGGATTGCTACACCGCGCGACAACTTGTACCAGTCGTTGCACACTTCAGTGATCGGATCCACCGGGCAGTCGTTCGAGGTCCAGATTCGGACCGAGGAGATGCATCAGATCGCCGAAGAAGGTGTTGCCGCTCACTGGAAATACAAAGAAGGCAAGCGCGGTGCGCGCGATGACGATCAGGCGCTGCAGGCGTTGCGATCGCTGGTTGAATGGACGCAGGAAGTAAAGGACTCGAAAGACTTCCTCGACTCGCTCAAACTCGATCTCTATCCAAAGGACGTCTACGCGTTCACGCCCATGGGCAAGGTGATTCAGTTGCCGCGTGGCGCGACACCCGTCGACTTTGCCTACATGATCCATTCTGAAGTGGGTAACACCTGTACCGGCGCTCGCATCAATGGACGCATGGTCCCGTTGCGCAGCCAGATTCAGAATGGCGACGTCGTCGAGATCATCACTTCCGCGAATTCACATCCTTCACGTGACTGGTTGAACTTCATCGTCACGTCGCGTGCGCGCAATCGTGTTCGTCACTGGGTGGCTGAACAACAGCGTGCCGAGTCGATCGAAATCGGGCGCAAGCTCTTTGAGAAAGAAGCTTCACGTTTTCAGCTCTCTCCAAAGAAGTTGCTGAGCGACAATGATAAGGACATGAAGCGTGTCGCGAGCGATTACGGCTATGGTCGCGTCGACGATCTCCTGGCGGGCATCGGTTACGGCAAACTCGTACCGCGCAACGTCATCGCGAAATATCTTGGACCAGAACAGTTTGAGCAGCTCGATAAGCAGAAAGAGTCTCGGCTGCGAAGCGGCGTACGCGCTGTCAAGCGTCTGATTCGTTATGGTGACGACTCGATTGTCGTGCGCGGTATCGACGATTTAATGGTGACACGCGCGCGTTGCTGCAATCCACTTCACGGCGAGGAGATCATCGGTTACGTCACACGTGGCAAGGGTGTGGCAGTGCACACGACGCGTTGCAAGAACGTAATGCAGCTGATGGTGAACCGCGAGCGAATCGTGGATGTTGAATGGGCCGGGAGGCCGGAGAAAACGGCATACGCCGTCAAGCTGCTGGCGATCACTGAAAACCGCACCGGCATGATTGCCGGCATCACGGGCGCGATCTCCGACATGAAGACGGGAATCCGAGACGCGCGCGCCTCAGTCTCGTCCGACGAGCGTGGGCACATCGAGGTGACGGTGGAAGTGTTTGACGTAAAGCATCTCGACCGTGTGATCGGCTCGATCAAGGGTGTCCCCGGCGTCCTCGACGTCGAACGTCTCCAGGGCGTC
>Ga0126311_10001448_pt1 | contig 11549 bp, 6 predicted proteins | sample Plot61_FD_92539 | JGI IMG/M metagenome (GOLD analysis project Ga0126311, IMG submission 92539) | Serpentine soil microbial communities from UC McLaughlin Reserve, CA, USA - Plot61 | ecosystem: Environmental > Terrestrial > Soil > Grasslands | place: USA: UC McLaughlin Reserve, Lake County...
GCGTGAATGTCGCAGACGGACACATGGCCGCAGTACGCGTGAAGCTTTCGCGTAAAGCAGAGTTGTCAGAGTTGCGTGAGGCGCTGGCGTCGTTCAGTTCGTTACCACAGGAGCTTGGCTTGTACTCCGCGCCGCGAGCGCCGATCGTTGTTCGTGATGAACCGGACCGGCCACAGCCAAAGTTGGACCGTGATGCAGGGCAGGGAATGACGATCACGGTGGGAAGACTGATGCCCGATACGGTGCTTGATTATCGCTTTGTAGTGTTGAGTCACAACACGATTCGCGGCGCAGCAGGTGCGGCAATACTAAACGCGGAGTTGTTGATCGCCCTGGGACATCTAAAAGATGAATAAACTTTTCAAAGTCATTCCACTCCTACTTCTTTGCGCCATTTTAGCAGCAGCACAATCAAATCTCGACGATCAAGTCAAACCGATCGTCGCGTCGTTCAAGGGTAAAGTCAGTCTCTTCGCTAAGAACCTTGATACAGGCGAGACCTACGCGCTCAATGCTGACGAACGCGTGCGCACCGCCAGCACGATCAAGATCGCGGTGATGATCGAGGCCTTCGCGCGAGTCGCGGAAGGTAAAGCGAAATGGACCGATGAGGTCGCGTTGACGAAAGAGAAGAAAGTTTCCGGGTCAGGCATTCTTAACGAACTCTCCGACGGGTTGAAACTCACGCTGCGCGACGCCGTTAACCTGATGATGATCCTGAGTGACAACACGGCGACGAATCTCGTGCTCGACGTGCTGACGACGGATGCGGTCAATGCGCGCATGGAGTCGCTTGGTTTCAAACAGATCAAGATCATGAGGAAGGTCGGCAGTGGCGGCGAGAGTGCAGCCGGAAAAGATCCGGAGAACAAGAAGTATGGACTCGGCATGGCGACCCCGCGCGAGATGGTTCTTGTGATGGAGAAGCTCGAGCGTGGCGAGATCATCAGCCCCGCAGTCTCGAAGGAGATGATCGAGCTGATGAAGCGCGAGCAGGGCCGCAACGCCATAGGGCGCTCGCTTTCGAACGTGCCGATGGCGAGCAAGTACGGCGCGCTCGATCGACTGCGTAGCGCGGTCGGAATTCTTTACACGAAGAACGGTAAGATCGCGATGGCGATCTCGTGCGACGACATGCCGGAAGTGATGTGGTCGGTCGACAACCCTGCGTATTTGCTGATGTCGCGATTGTCGGAAGTGCTGGTCGAAGGCCTTGGCAAAAAATAGTAGGGCCTATCTTCACGCCATTTTCAGTAGCCGGCTCCTTTCAATCTTCGCCAAGGTTCTACGTACAGATTTTTGTAGAAACCATCCCAGAAATTTGGATATACTCTCACCCCTCAGTTCGTCGGATAAACGCATAGCTCGAAAACGCGAGGATTTTGATGAGGGCTTCGAATGACGCGCCTCGCGGAATGATATCTGCAAGAAAAGTTGAATAACTGACAGGCTGTAGCCAGGTTTTGCACCCGCCATCTTCAGACCGCTGATGAATTCGAGTCGTTGGGCTTCCCGGTCCGCGTGTTTACCTGAAGGTGGTGAGTGAACTCATCAACCGTGATCAACTGGAACTCTGCAAGTAAGCCGAGCGTGAGGCTTGAGACTTTCACGGCCGCAATTGCAGAACAACTTCATCGGAGGACCCCAATGAAAAGACAGAGCTTTAGAGCAGGCAGCGGCATCGCTGTTTGGTGCGGCGTTCTTCTGGTTTTTTTCGCGTGCTGTCTTAATGTTATGGCCCAGGGCAGCACATCCTCGGTAACGGGAACGGTGGTAGATCCGGCAGGAAATGTCATTCCGGGCGCAACAGTGACTCTGACGAACGCGCAAAAGAATTTCACGCGTACTCAGACTACTACGGATAACGGCAGTTTCGCTTTCAGTTTAATTCCGCCGGGCCAATACCAGGTAGACGCCGAGGCCAAAGGATTCAAAAAAGGCATTCTCACTGATGTTAGCGCGCAAGTCGCAAAACCTACGACACTCACTGTCCAACTCGAAATCGGGAGTGTCTCGGAATCAGTGACGGTATCTGCCGGCGCCGGTGAAGTACTGGTGAACAAACAAGACGGAACTCTCGGAAATAATTTTGTCAATCGGCAAATCACACAATTACCGCTGGAAGCTCGCAGTCCGCTCGCGTTGGTGACGCTGCAACCGGCGGTGACGAAGGAAGGCTATGTCGCTGGTGCGCGATCCGACCAGTCAAATGTCACCCTCGACGGAATTGACATCAACGATGCACAGACAAACGCCATTGCCGACATCAATGCGATTCCCTCTGGTGGTACCGGCCAGCTGATCGCTCCTCAGAGTCACCCGGTCATTCGGTTGAATGCCGAAGCGATCGAAGAGTTTAGAGTAACCACCGTTAACGCTAACGCGGCGGCCGGCCGTTCGTCGGGAGCTCAGATCGCATTGGTAAGTAAGAGCGGAAGCAATGAATGGCATGGAGCTCTGTTTTTGGCCAACCGCAATACGAGCACTACAGCAAATGACTTTTTCAATAACAGATCCGGTCTGCCCCGTCCCAAATTGATCCGTAACACGTATGGGGGCGCGTTAGGTGGCCCGATCATCAAAGACAAGTTCTTTTTCTTTTACAGCTACGAAGGCCGTCAAGACGTCAGCGAAACGCAGGTCGAACGAACGGTGCCGCTGGCGAGCCTCGGCCGCGGCGAGGTGCGCTATGTCAATCCATCAGGCGGAATAACAACTCTGAACACTGCGCAGTTGAATACGATCTTCCCCGCTCAAATAAACCCGCTGGCGGTCGCCGCCCTCGCTGATGCAGCCGCCAAATATCCGGCAAATGATTTCAATTTTGGCGACAGCCTGCCCGGGCGTCCGCTTAACACTGCAGGGTTTATATTCAATGCGCCAACTCCGGTAAAATTGAACTCTCATTCCGGACGATTTGATTACAACCTGAACGACAAGCAGATACTCTTCCTGCGGGCAAATATTATTTACGACCTTACTGGCGGTATTCCACAGTTTCCAGATACTCCGTCTCCGGATCTTTGGGAGCATCCGTGGGGGTTCGTAGCCGGTCATACATGGACCATCAATAGCCGCTGGGTGAACAATTTCCGCTACGGAGTCACCCGCGAAGCATTCAGCCAACAGGGCGACTCAGCGGAAAACCAAGTTACTTTCCGCTTTGTGTTTGCGCCCCGGAGGTTTGTGCGAACTCTCAACAGAGTAACGCCGGTACACAACTTTACGGACGATATCTCCTGGACCAGGGACAGCCATTCGTTCCAGTTCGGTGGCAACGTAAGGTTAATAAGCAACCAGCGGTCAAGCTTTTCGAATGCCTACGATAACGCGGTCACGAATCCGTCGTTCTACATTGGAGGTGGCAACAGCATCTCAGGTCTGGTAAACAATTTTTCACCAATCGGCCCCGGGTTTGCGTCAGCGGTGCAAAATGCGGCTACTGCCGTCATTGGCAGGCTCTCTCAATACTCAGCTCTGTTCACGTTCAATCAAGACGGAACGATTTTGCCCTCGGGATCTTCAGCCGATCGTGATTTCCGGACAAGAGAGTACGATGTATATGGACAAGACGTCTGGAAGATCAGTCCGAGCCTTACGCTGACATACGGCCTCCGTTATAGTCTCAGCACTCCACTCTGGGAGAACAACGGATTCGAGACCACCACCAGCATCCCACTTACGACCTACTTCGAAAGACGTCTGGCGGGTGCTGCTGCGGGCAAGCCTTACAATGAGCTGATCTCGATCCAATTATCCGGGAAAAAGAACGGCAAACCGCCGCTCTACGATTGGGACAAGAACAATTTGCAACCCAGAGTAGCGATTGCGTGGTCACCGAAGTTTAGCGACGGATTCTTCGGCAAGCTCTTCGGCACAAACTCCCAGTCCGTATTTCGGGGCGGCTTCGGCATAACCAACGACTACTACGGTCAACAACTCGCGGTCTCGTTTGACCTGAACAACGCTTTGGGTTTTTCGTCCAGCCGAAACATCAATGCAAACACCTATAGCGTCACTGGTGTCAGCAGACCATTGGCTCCTCTATTCACTGGTTTCGGTCAGGCGGTGCGTCCCTTGCCGGGTATTACGATTCCTGGAAATCTGACGTTCCCACAGACGGCTCCCATGACGTTTACCAGACCTATTCAGAGTTCGCTGGATAGCGCGCTGGTCGCGCCCATCAATTACAGTTGGAACTTCACCTACGAACGTGAATTGCCAAAGGGTATGGTGCTTCAACTGTCGTACATCGGCCGTTCCGCGCGAAAGCTGATTGCGTCTCGCGATGTGATGTCGCTGAACAATCTAGTCGATCCTAAATCCGGGATGGACTGGTACACCGCTGCGGGAATGCTGGAAGACTTAAGGCGTGCCGGCGTGCCCGCCTCACAGATACCGCAGATACCGTATTTCGCAAACCTGTTCCCGGCGAATCTGGCCACGCTGATGAATGACAACTACTGGGGAGCCAATTTAATCGACCCGACATTCAATCAGACCCAGGCGGTCTACGCCAATGCCGATGCAGAATTGTATGGCAACGACTGGACAGATATTCAAGACGTCATCGATCAGGCCGTCAACGGTGGTATTTCGACTCAGAACAATCTGTTCTTCCAGCCGCAGTATGGTGCTCTTTCCTCGTTTAGTAGCATTGCAAAATCAAATTACAATGCCGGAACGATCTCACTTCGAGAACGCCTGGGCACTTCGCTGACAATGGACTTCAACTACACCTTGTCGCATTCACTTGACGATGCATCGGGGCTCGCAACCAGCGCGGCGTTTGGAGGAGCGTTTATCCTGAACCCAATTCTCCAACACAACAGCTATGCGAACTCCGACTTTGACATTCGTCACATCATCAACGCCAATGCTGTTTGGCAGCTCCCCGTCGGACGAGGACGTCGGTTCCTTCACGACACTAATGGGATTGTGGACAGCATAATTGGCGGCTGGCAATTGTCCGGAATATTCCGGTGGAACTCCGGTCTGCCGGTCGGTTTCTACGGCGACAGCGGCGTCTTTGACGATACGCGTTGGGCGACCAACTGGAACGTTCAAAGTAACGTCACCCGAATCAGGCCGATCAAAACCTGTCCGACGCGTGGCGATGCCACTACTCCTGCGAAGCTGTTTGGCTGCAATACTCTGGAAGCGTATCAAAGCTTCCGCAATGCCAAACCCGGAGAAACCGGCGACCGCAATGTGTTCCGTGCTCCTGGTTATGTGGTTCTCGACATGGGTTTGGGCAAGTCCTTCACCATGCCCTGGAGTGAAAGACATAAACTTCAGATTCGCGTTGAGGCTTTCAATCTCACGAATACCCAACGATTGGGCCAGTACGATACCAGCCGCACGGGATTCGGCGTGGTGCTCGATCCGCAAAGCGCCGTGCCACCAAGTAACTGGTCCAACTTTATCGCTCCCATACAGGGGGCGCCGCGGGTTATGCAATTTGGGTTCAGGTATGAATTCTAAACTGCTCTAGCGGGTCCTAACCTGAACTTCTTGACAGCGGGCTGGAGCCTTGAAGGCTTCAGCCCGTTATTCCGTTACGATGAAGATCGGCATAGCATCATTGATCGTCGTCTTCTTTTTAGCTGCCGGCATTGCTGCGCAAACGGGCGGGCACACTCTTTTCGGCGACATAAAAGTTGATGAAGCAGAAGCCGGGAAGTCGGCCCTGGCAACGTTCCAGGTCTTGCTATATGCCGAAAGCGGTAATCTGCTCATGCGTCAGACCGTTCCTGCTAATGGCAGGTATCGATTCATTGATCTGCGCAACGGTCGCTATGAAGTAGTCGTGGAGTTTGAAAATAGAGAGATAGCGCGCGTCACCGTTTCGGTTAACTCTCCGTTCAAGACGGATTTTCGTAAAGATGTTGAGTTGCAGTGGAGAAGAGTTTCCACTACCAGTAAGCCGAGCGTGATTTCGGTGGCGGAATTCTATTCCCGTTCTCCCGCAAATGCTTCTCTCTTGCGGCAAGCCATGGAAGCGACTGAAAAGAAGCAGTATGACCGCGCCATTTCCCTGATGCGAAAGATTGTCGATGCTGACGACAAAGATTTTCCTGTATGGGAAGAGCTGGGCACGAACTTCTTTATCACGAAGGCTTTCTTCGAAGCTGAGTCATGTTATCTTCAAGCATTGCAACTCAAACCGAATTTTGTTCCGGCAATGATCAATCTCGGACGTTTGCGAATGGTGATTAAAAACCTGAACGGCGCAGTGGAAATACTCAATCGTGCAGTAACAGTTCAACCTACTTCACCGGAAGCAAATTACTTTCTCGGTGAAGCGTACCTGCAAGCCAAGTTGGGTTCCAAAGCAGTGCCATATCTAAACGAAGCAATCAAACTCGATCCGGCACGAATGGCCGACGCGCACTTATTGTTAGCTGCTCTTTACAATGCTGGGGGCTTCAAAGACAAAGCTGCCGCCGAGTATTCCGCATTTCTCAAACAACGACCGGACTACTCCGATCGAAAAAAACTCGAAGCGTATATCTCCGCCGCCAAGGTTCGAAACTAACGGGAGTTAATATGCAAAAAAGATTTGCGATCCTGCCGCTGCTATTTATGCTCACTCTTTTTAGCTGCGCCCTGGGACAGGGTGGGCGGGGAGCACCGGCTTCGAGCACCAGGCATATTGTCTACGGCGATATAAAGGTGGACCAGAGCCAGTCCGGCACTAACAAACCTATCTCTCTTGATTTGACCCTGTTTAATGAGTATGGGAATGCACTGGCTCGGCAGCGAGTTCAGAGTAATGGCCGCTATCGATTCATCGATATTCCGGATGGCCGGTACTACATCGTTATTGAATACGAAGGGACGGAACTGGATCGCTTCATTGTTGATTTTTCATCGCAGTTCAAGAGTGATATGCAAAAGGACATTGAACTGCAAGCGCGCGCCCTATCAGAAGCTACCAAAGCTGCCGTTGTCTCGGCGGCTGACAAGTTCGATCGCGGCTCCAAGACCTCGTCAATGTTTTCAAAGGCAAGGGATGCTGCAAAAGACAAGAAGTATGACGAAGCAACGGCCTTCCTGCGTCAGGTAGTGGAGACGGATCCTGCAGACTTTCCAGCCTGGCAGGAACTGGGCACCCTTTACTTTAAGCAAAAGAACTATGCCGAAGCCGAAAAGGCGTATATGCAAGCAATCGCAAAGCACCCCAATTATGGTACGGCACTGCTCAGTCTTGGTCGTTTGCGGATCGTGCAGAAAAACTATGACGGGGCCATTGAAGCTCTTTTAGAAGCAGTAAAAGCACTGCCTACATCTGCTGAGGCAAACTACTTCCTCGGTGAAGCATACTTGCAAAACAAGAAAGGTTCTCTGGCTGTCAGTTATTTGAACCAGGCCATCAAACTTGATCCGGTCGGAATGGCGGACGCACACCTGCGGCTGGCTGCTCTTTACAACGCAGCGGGTATGAAAGACAAAGCTGCCGCCGAGTATGAAGAGTTCCTCAAGAAGACTCCCGATTATCAGGACAAGAAGAAACTTCAGGACTACATTACCGCGAACAAGAAACCTTAGGCGTCGTTGAAATTGTTTCTTTGATCAACCCCACTCCTTCGTGCGACTGTCGAATCCAATGAGAAGCGTTGCTGTCATAACGCTCGTTCTCTTACTGATCGCAGCCAGTCTCAGTTTTGCCCCGCCTGATCATTCCGTTGCCTTAAATCAGGAGACTCCTCAGCCGATTGTTATCAGCGGCGCAGTCCTGATAGACGGCAGCGTCCGGCCTCCTCTCTACGATTCTGTTGTTGTAGTTAACGGAGATTCGATAACAGCAGTTGGCCGTCGCGGACACGTCAGACTTCCATCACAAGCTCGAGTTATCGATGCCCGGGGACTGGTGCTCACGCCGGGTTTCATCGACGCGCACAACCATTCAGATCGCGGACTTCGCGAAGATCCGGGTGCGGTAACACAAGTGTCTCAAGGGATAACTACGATTGCGATCGGACAGGACGGCGGGTCTCCGTTTCCGGTCGGAGAATATCTGAGTCAACTCGACCGTGATCCTGTGTCGCTCAACGTTTTAACGTTCGTCGGACATGCAACACTTCGTACGAAGGTGATGGGAGACGACACTAATCGCCGCGCTACAAACCAGGAAATCGCAGCGATGAAGCGATTGACCGAACAGGCGATGAAAGACGGAGCGTTTGGATTGTCGAGCGGACTCGAGTATGAGACAGGAAAACCCGCAACCACAGAGGAAGTTATCGCGCTGGCGTCAGTGGCTTCGAAATTTCACGGCATATACATCAGCCACATTCGCGACGAGGCTGACAAAGCCTTTGATGCCTTTCGTGAATTAATTCGAATAAGTCGTGAAGCGCGATTGCCGGCACAAATCTCGCATATCAAGTTGGGCAGCGCCGGCGTATGGGGCCGGGCGCGAGCGGCAGTCGCACTGGTTGAAAAAGCTCGACGCAGTGGGTTGGATATAACTGCGGATTGTTATCCGTACGATGCGTGGAGCTCAACTATAAGAGTCCTGGTTCCGAGTGGCCGTCACGAAAATCGGGCAGACGTTGCGCGTGCACTGGCGGATGTTGGCGGGCCTGCGAATATCACGATTGTCAGTTGCAGGACGCATCCGGATTACGAATTCAAGAACATGGAAGAAATCAGCAGGCGGGAAGGCATCACTCCCGTTGAACTTTATATGAACATCGTGCGCGATGGCGGCGCCGGTATTGTTTGCCATTCCATGAAGGAGTCAGACATCAAAACTTTCTATCGTCAGCCTTGGGTGATGGTGAGCAGTGATGGTGGTATTGGAGCGCGCCATCCACGCGGCGCCGGTACGTATGCGCGCGTACTCGGACAGTTTGTTCGTGAATTGCACTGGCTCACTCTGTCTGAGGCCATTAAAAAGATGACTTCACTACCAGCGCGGCGCTTCAGCCTGCGTGACCGAGGACTTATTCGCGCCGGGTTCAAAGCCGACCTGGTACTCTTTGATGCGAACACGATTATCGATCGCGCAACTTTTGAGCAACCGCAATTAACGGCAGTGGGTGTCCAGCGTGTTTTTGTAAATGGCGTTGAAGTTTGGAACGATGGGCGCGTTACGGGTAAACGACCTGGCCGAGCTTTGCGGCGACATTGATAGCCGGAATTTGGCGTTTCACGACTCACAATTTTCGTCACTTTCCTTTCCACATCCTCCAGTTTCCTAAGAAATTACGGTGACAAGATTCGGCATGACTCTTGAAACCACCTCTGCGGGTTTTGTTATGTCACTAATCATTTCTCTTATCGGATTCGCCGCCCTTGCCATGATGGTCCACGAACTGGGCCACTTGCTCGCCGCGCGCTCTTGCAGTGTTCCCGCCTCCGAGATGGGCTTCGGAATGGGACCATGCGTCGTGGGCTTTCGACTCGGTGGAATGCGTTTCAACCTGCGCGCGATACCGGTCGCCTCGTTCGTGATGCTCGACGGCGCCGTCTTGAAAGAAAAATCAGTGCAGGCACAACTCCTCGTGCACCTCGGCGGAATACTCTTCAACATCGTGGCGGGATGGTTAACTTACGGATCGGTTTTTGGCTGGTTGAATCTACTCCTCGCCGCGGGCAACATCCTGCCTCTTTATCAGCACGACGGTTGGAAGTGCGGGGTAGTGCTCCTGCGCGCATTACTGCGACGCAAGAGCGAATACGTCGAGCGTGTGTTCACGTTCTCGGGCGGGTTCGTCAGCCTCCTTATCGCGTGGGCCGTAGCGCGAGTGTTTATGTTTATCTGAAAAGGCTCTCTCCCCCACGCAAGAGACGCAAAGCAGTTTGATCTGCTTTGCGTCTTTTTGACTTTTGGCTCTTCGTTGCTTACTTGGATTTGAAGTAGGCGTCGAGATGAGAACCGTCCAGCGTAGTCATTCTTACCTGGTAGCACTTGCCGGCAGGTTTAGGTGTCTGCCAGTTCTGGATGAATTGAGCTGCGGTGGTGTCGTAACGCAGGCTAGTCCCTCCGGTCGTCGTAAATTCAACGTCGGTGGTGTAACCGGAACTGGAACAAGGTACGTCCGCAACTGCGAATCCTTGTATATCCGTCAGCGCTTTCTTTTCAACGCCATTTGCGAAGATGTTGAACTTCAGCGGCACTGTTGACCCACCCTTTATTGAATTCCAAATGATCGGTCCGTTGCTCATATCAACCGGCTGATAGAAGCCCATCAATGTCCAGGCTCCAATCGTCAATGTGCCGTTGAAGAATGAGATGTTGTAATTCGCGCTCGTCACACCACTCGGCACGATCGTGTACGTACCTGCGGGCGTGCTTGCGTTGTAGGGAGCGGTGATATTCGATCCGTCTTTGAGCGTGAATATCAACGTGCCCGATAGGTTGGCGACGCTTTCACCGGGAGCGAATGCGTTGAAAGAGGCAGTGAGAGTCACAATTGGACTTCCAAAGAGGAAGTTCTTGTTGTCTGCCGTGATTGCCAACGCTTTTGGTGTGATTTGACCTGCACCACTGGCGCTGCCTGGCAGATTGTAGTTGTTCAGATTAGTGCCGGCTCCTGCTGTGAAATCACCACTCGCGAGGGTTGTGCTTACGTTATTCGCGGTGGCGACATCTTTGCTGTTGTAAGTGCCGGTAGTCTTGGTGACGGTGACACTTTGACCCGGGACCAGGTTGCCGATCAGGAAATTCGCCGCTGTCAGTGTTGCGGTTGTGTTCCCGTCATAGACCTTCGTTGGATTGCCGGCGATCGATGCGGTTAGGGTGCGCTTGTCGATCGTGAATGTGACTTGAGTGGCGGTACTGCTGTTGTGGTTTGCATCACCAGCGAAGGTTGCATCAGCCGTTGCGGTGCCGGCGTTGGTGTTGTTGCCGTAGACAACAGTGACTGAAACATTCAACGCACCCGCACCCGTCGCCGTAGCTGTGCAAGGCGTTTGCGGCGAACCGTTGTAAGTCACGTTGGTCGGGCAGTTGATCGTGGTGGTTGAATCTGCCTTGTCAATCGTGAAGCTCGCTTGCGTGGCGTTGCTGCCGTTGTGATTGGTGTCACCCAGGAACGCTGCATCAGCCGTAGCCGTGCCGGCGTTGGTGTTGTTCGCATACACAACAGTCACCGAGACGTTGAGCGCACCAGCGCCTGTTGCGGTGGCAGAGCAAGGTGTCTGCGGCGAGCCGTTGTAGGTAATGTTGGTCGGGCAGTTGATCGTGGTAGATGAACCAGCCTTATCGATCGTGAAGGTGACTTGCGTCGCGGTGCTGCTGTTGTGGTTTGTATCACCAGGGAAGGTTGCGTCGGCGGTAGCCGTGCCGGCGTTGGTGTTGTTGGCATAGACCACCGTGACTGAAACGTTCAGTCCGCCTGCACCTGTGGCAGTTGCCGTACATGGAGTCTGCGGCAAGCCGCTGTAAGTCACGTTCGTCGGGCAGTTGATCGTGGTAGATGAACCAGCCTTGTCGATCGTGAAGGTGAGTTGAGTGGCGGTGCTGCCGTTGTGATTGGTGTCACCAAGGAAAGTCGCGTCGGCGGTAGCCGTACCGGCGTTGGTGTTGTTCGCATACA
>Ga0126311_10001449_pt1 | contig 11549 bp, 15 predicted proteins | sample Plot61_FD_92539 | JGI IMG/M metagenome (GOLD analysis project Ga0126311, IMG submission 92539) | Serpentine soil microbial communities from UC McLaughlin Reserve, CA, USA - Plot61 | ecosystem: Environmental > Terrestrial > Soil > Grasslands | place: USA: UC McLaughlin Reserve, Lake County...
AAGGCGAAGGACATGGGGCTCCGCTCACTCCTTCCCTGCTTCGGCTTGCCCGGTCTATATCAATTTTGCTACCCGCTTGCAACCCGCACGTAACATACGCCATCCCAACTAACATACGGTGCTCCGAACGCGCGGTGCTCGGCTGGGAGTGGGGCACTTGCTCCAACGAAAGATGGGCGTTACAGCCGATGTAGGGCGCACCCCTAGGAAGGTTAGCTCAACGTCCGGTCGGGCACTTGGCGCTTCTCTGACACTCCATCGGTGAGGCTTGACTTTATTAGGGACCGGGGCGATGACTCCTCACTAACGAGGCGTGCACCTTCCCCCTTTATCCTTCGCCCGGTCCTTCTTCGTGCCCATAACCCCGGTCCTATGGCCTATGCCCCTTCCCGACCTGGGTAGGCGCAACTTTTCCGATAATAGCCCGCAGCGAAGCTAGGCCTTGCCTCTCCTGAGGTTCCTGGCCCGTTAGGACTGGGGCGAAGCCATGTTCCACGGAGTTCGCTACGAAAAATTCCGAAACGTCTGGCTCGTAACGCTTGTCGTAACAGTTAGGAGACGCTAGTCCGCTATGGTAGTGAGTAACAAGACGGTGAGCGCAGGAGGAAGAAGTTGACTCATGTGAAGACACGGACACTGGCAGATCAAGCAGTGCGCATGTCGAGCGTCAAGAGGGCGGCACGCTTCGCCTACGCGGCCGGAGCCGCAGGCATCCTCGCCAACCTGTTACTCACAGACCAGGTGGACCGAAGTGTTGCCCCTCTCTCCTCCCCGGAAAAGGCTGTGTGAGAGATGAGAAGGCGAGCAATCTTGCTGATGGCGACGACGCCGTCTACGGTGGTGCAGGCAACGACGACAACCTAAATGGCGAAGGGGCAGCGACACTGTCTACGGCGGCAGAGATAATAACTCCATCGGCGCCGGAAACGGAGATACCCCCGACGGCATGGACCACATCTACGGTCAGGGCGGCATCGATGAAGTCGATGCTGTAGACGGCAACGTGGACATAATCAACTGCGGCAAGGGAAGAGACACGGCTTTTTACGACGTTGGGATAGACACCGTCAAGGGCTGCGAGATTAAGAACCCTGTGTAGGAGGCTCCGAAGGCATACCGGGGGCCGGGATTCTTACGACTGTAAGGGGCTCCGGCCCGTTGCGTGCAAGAGTAGGCTCGTTACTCACCGGGGATGTCTTTAGCGCAATCCGCGACCGCTTCGGGCAGCGACCTGCTCCTAAGCCCGCCAACAACACAAAAGAGGAAATCCATGATCTTTTCCCGTGGCACCGTGATGCCTTGCGTGCTTGCCTCTTCCATAATTACCGCGGGCGTCGGTCCCTGGGGAAGGTCGCCTTCCCTGATGGTGGGTACCTGTGCCCTAGTCGCCTCGTCCGCCTGTCTTTGAAATTCCGCAGCATCCCCACCTTGCTCCTCGATGATGTTGCGCAATACCTGGTCGCTGTATTCCGTCACGGTTGATCTGACCTTCCTTTCGCCCACCCTGCGGAGGCTTCTCCTCTTGAGCTCGACTTTAAGACATGCCCGCCATCAGCGCCACCGGCTCCGGTCTTTACGGAACGTGACTTTCATACAAGAACACACCTTCGCCGGCGAGGCCGGGCCTCGTCCGTAAACGTAACCCCGGCCCCGACTTAGGGAGGGAAGAACAAATGATGACGCAGACGACGTAGGAGCGTGCGTCATACGGTGCGCCGCCTACACCCCTACGTTAAGATACTCCTGTTGCTTAGGGGAGCGGTTGGAAAGGAGATCTTCCGGCCTCGCAGAGAAGGAGGTTCTTCTGGTGCCGACCGAAGACTACGGTAAATGGATGCACGCCTTCTCTGAGGACAGCACAGCCTCACAGCGCTTCTTTGATGAGTTGGCCAGCGGCCTCTCGGGCGAAAGCATCTCGCGGCGTAGGGCTCTGCGGTTGGCCGGTGCGTCTCTTGTGAGTGCTGTGGGGCTCGCCTAGTTCGCTAGCCCGGCCGAGGCGGCTCCTACGTACCCACGTCGTGGTGCGGGGTACTCCAAGGAGTGCAGGAGCACCAGGAAATTCTGCTTCTGCATCAGGACGGTCTCGGGCGCGCTTACTGCGGCCCTGAGCCAACGTGCGTGATCTTGTGTGACCAGCGACGGCCAAATTATTGTGGCAGCGGTGGCGCTGCAGCGACGCAGTCAGGTAGCGGCGCTGTTTGGAGCTGACGTTCGGCCGTTGACCCACCGATCATGGCCGGGGTCCCGGCCTTTCTAGTGTGCCAGTCTCGAGATTCGCGGGCCGATTCATCGTAGATTCATCGGCGCCGAGCTGCGCTAGGAGGAGGCGTACCTTGTAACCGTTCCCCGAGGACAGGTTGTCGTGCAATCGCATCATCGGTTTTCCGGCGCGTTGGTGTGCCTGGGCGGCGCCCAGAAGACGATTACATGCAGGTCCTCCTCGATGTCGTGGAAGCGGTGCTCCACGTCCGCCGCGACGTACACGATGCTGCCGGTGCCCACAGCCGCGTCCTCCTCAGCCACCCGCAGCCGGGCCCGGCCCGAGACCACGTAGTAGACCTCATCCTCGGTGTGCGGCTCCTGGTCGTCCATCGACCCCGCCGGCCAGCGCGCAACCGTCAAACTCAGCGTGGACGAGCGGAAGAACTCGGCGAAGTCGTGCCCGCCCGGATCCAGCCCCGCCAACAGCTCCTCCGCAACGAAGGCGTCCATCGCCTACGCCTCTCTCGCTTCCAACGAACCCCCAGCGTACGACATGCCCGCTCCTCCTCTACGCGCCTCCACGATCCTTCTGAGCAAACTAGCTGCACAATGGCCCGCGTGCAAGTGCCATTGTTGGCTAATATGGTGGTGCCATTTTCGTGTGCTGGCGACGGAGAGGTTTATGGCGCGACGCTCTGCCGCCCGGTGAACAGGGGGAGGGCCGGGTTTTAAACTCCCGGCCCTCCGAAGACGTTGCTACCTCCTGACCTTGGCTTTGATCGTCAGGCTCCAGCCTCCCGCGAGCTGGCCGAGTGAACCCACGGTGTCGTCCACGACGTAGAGCTTCCAGACACCGTTCAGGTTGGCACAGTCGAACGCGGAGAGCGTCGTCCCTCCGTCTTGCGGGGGCACGGATCCCCGCGAAGGCGCGGGCAAGGAGTCGAAGCCTACCGCGTCGTTGTCGGTCGGCCTGTACGCACCGCTCGTCAGCGGCACGGGCCACGAGTCCGTTGCCCCGTCGTCGAGGGTGAGGTTGACGCCGTCGATAGCACTGAAGGGAGGCATGTCGGACATCGGCGTGGCGTTGAGTCCCGTGGGACCGACCAAGAGCACGTCTATGTCCTCTGAGCAGGTGTGGCTGAAGCCGTTGAGCTTGAGGTTCGCGTCGAGGACGCGGCCCTTCTTGAGGCCGGCGATGGGGATCTCCGCGGGGTACGGCGAGGCGGGTCCCTCGAGACGGTGTCGGCGGGAACCTGGATCTCCGCCGCGCTGGTGAACGTCTTGGTGACGACCTTGTACCTGCCAGCGGCCTCCGCGGGCTTCGTAGCCAGCAACGCCAGCAGGCAGGCAGCCAGGGCCAGCATAGATCGCCTCTCCGTGTTCATCGCTCTTCTCATCTTCCTCTCCTTCCTTTCGTAGATCATTCGCCTCTGTTGCTAGTCTCCAGTCTGCGCGAGCAGGCGCACGCTCACCACGCACACCGCACCCACACTTCTGACACAGCCCTGCCACACCCTGGAACTCGGCCGACCCCGTAGCGGTCGGGCGTCGTTCACGTAGTATTTGATGGTCGATTCGGTCTTACGACGAGCGCGGAGGAGAACGCATGAAGAAGGTCATGACGTTCCTGGTGACGCTGGCGCTGGCGGCGACGTTGACGTTCGCGCCGGCCGTGTCGGCCCACGAGGGGAACGAGGCGGAAGAGGCGAGTTCCGAGCACTTCCTTGGTGTCAACTGGGACGCGCCTTGGATGTCCCGTGCTCTCGTCATCGACGGCCTCGCGGTGGTCGGCGTCGGCATCTACGCCACGCAGCGCAGATAGACGCCCCCAACCCATCGGTCGGGATCGCTAGAATGAAGGCTACAGGCGTCAGCAATTGCCTGAAACCTGAAGCCTGAAAAGAGGAGAAGACGTGACGGAGAGCAGAGCATCCGGTGGGATGATGTCGTACAGGGAGCTCGGGGAGGGACTGGGGGACCCAGTGGTCCTCCTCCACGCCTTTCCCGTGAACGGCAGGATGTTCGAACCGCAGATGGAGGTCCTCTCCGAGGAGCGCCGCGTCGTAGCTCCGGATTATCCAGGCTTCGGTCGTTCTCCCCGCACCCCCGCCCAGCCGGACGTGCGCTACTACGCCGAAGCGCTCCGCAGGCTCCTCGATCGCCTGGGAATCGAGCGGGCGGTCCTCGGCGGCGTCTCGATGGGCGGCTACGTCGCCCTCGGGTGTCTGCGGCTCTTCCCGGAGAGGGTGTCCGGCCTCATCCTCGCCAACACTCGCCCCGAGCCTGACTCCGAAGAGATGCGCGAAAACCGCAAGAACATGGCCCGCCGCGTCGCCGAGGAGGGGGTGGAAGTCCTCATCGAGCTGCAGATGGAGCGCCTCCTCGCCCGCGACACCCTCGAGAACGACGCGGCGGTCGTGGAGAAGGTGCGAGCCATGATCCTCGAGTGCTCCCCGAACGGCGTCGTCGCGGCTCTGGGCGCCATGCGCGACCGCCCGGACTCGACCCCGCTGCTCGGGAGCATCGAGGTCCCCACGCTTGTCATCAGTGGCGAGGAGGATGGGATCTCCTCCCCCGAGGTCATGGGGGCGATGGCGGAGAAGATCCCGGGCTCCCGCCACGTGACGCTCCCCCGCGCCGGCCACCTCTCGAACCTCGAAGCCCCCGAAGGCTTCAACGCGGCCCTCAAAGAATACCTGGCGTAGCCGTGCGGGGGAAGATCCTGGTCGTAGGCGCCACGGGCCGGGTCGGGGGCGCCGCAACCCGGCACCTGCTGGAGGCAGGCTACGAGGTCCGCGCGCTCGTGCGACGCGCCGGAAAGGGCGAGGACTTGCGCGCGCTTGGCGCCGACGTTTCCGTAGGAGACGTGACGCGGCCGGAGACGCTCGCGCCTGCCCTCGAAGGTTGCGCTGGCGTCTTCTCCGCGCTCTCCGCCACCACGGACCGGGAGGCCGTGGAGGTCGAGTACCGGGGCAACGTCAACCTGCTCTCGGCGGCCCGGGAGGCGAGCGCGAGGCGCTTCGTCTACAGCTCGGCGCTGCTCGTGGATCACCCGCTGGCACAAAGGGTCGGGACCCTCAGGGAGAAGGCGCGCTTCGAGGAGGTGTTGCTCGGCGCGGACGACGTCTCGGCGACCGTCCTCCGTCCGGCCATGTTCATGGAGACGTTGCTCATGGCGCTCAGCGGACCCGTGGCCTTCGTGCCCGGACGCCAGCGGCGCCTTGTCAGCTGGATCTCCGCGGGCGACGCGGCCCTCGCCGCCGTCCGCGCCTTCGAGAGGGACATAACCGGCCGCCACGAGCTCGCCGGTCCCGACACAGCCACCTTCGACGAGGCGTACCGCCGCCTCTCGGCGGTACGGGGCCGGAGGATCATCGCGCTCCACCCGCCGCTCTCGGCGATGCGTTTGACCGGCCGCTTCTCACCGCCGGTCGAGGAGCTGGCCAAAATGTTCGCCGTCTTCGAAGCCGCGGGTTACGCCACCGACCCCGCGTTGCTCCGGGACGTTTTCGGGGTGGAGGCGCTCACCATCGAGGAGTGGGCCAGGCGGGTTTTCGGTCGGGACTCATTCGGGTAGAATCCCTTTCCGTGACCAGGGTACTGCACCTCTCGGACCTACACTTCGGGCGGCCGGCCTCCTCCGAGCGGCTGGACTCCTTGAAGGAACTCGTACCCAAGCTGGAGCCGGACGCCGTCGCCGTCTCGGGCGACCTCACGCAGCGTTGTTCGAAGAAGGAGTTCATGCAGGCCCGTCGGTACCTGGATGAGATAGGGGAGGTGGCACCCTACATCGTCATCCCCGGCAACCACGACATCCGCTGGCTCGGGGCCGTGTGGCGCAACATGGGCGGCCTGTTCCGCAAGCAGGCCCACGAGTTCAAGTACTCCCGCTACACGAAGTTCATCTGCGAGAACCTGACCCCTTCCCTCGAGGTGCCGGGTGCGGTCATCGCGGGCCTCAATACGGCCCACGGCATCACGCGGGGTTCGGTCACCAGGCGCTTCAGGGACCTCGGCGTGATCGGGCACGTCAGGCATGCGGACATCGAGAGCGTGAGAGAAGCCTTCGAGAAAGCCTCTCCGGACGCAGCCCGCATCGTCATGATCCACCACAACCCCATCCGCGGCGAGCTCTCGGGTCGCCACGGCCTCGCCAACACGGAGACGGCCCTCCACGCCTTCGCCGACCTCGGCACCGAGCTGATCCTCTGCGGCCACGACCACCTGCAGGCCGTCCACAACGTCGAGAGGGGCGTTCACGGCCTCGTCATCTCGACCGCAGGCACGATCTCCAACCGCCTCCGCCCCGGACGCGCCTCGAGCTTCAACCTGGTGACCATAGACGAGCGCAACCTCCGCATAACGACCTACTCCTGGCAAAACCCCGACGGCTTCGTCCCCTCAGACGAGAGTACCTTCCGGAGAAAGGTCGCGACCGGCGCCCTGGATTAGGCCGCGGCGAACCCCCTCGTCCCTCTCCCGTGATCGTCCGACCCGCCCCGCCTCGGCAGGTATAATCTGCCGCGACATTGCACCCCGCCAAGGAGGGCCGCAGACCATGTGGAGCAGATTGACCCGCGGCGGCGACGGCCTCCCGCGAGAGAAGGTTGACGCTATCGTCCGCCTCATAGACCAGTACCTGGCCGAGGAGGCCGCCCTCCGTAACCTCCAATCCGACAAGCAGACCATTCACCCCCGCGACCTCCCCCCCGACAAGCGCGAAGCGCTTATCGACGAGATCTTCGAGATCCTTAAAGACAACAAGAGGTAGACGGCGAGTATCTCAGCCGATGGAAGGCGGGCCCTGCCTAATGCGGGCTCGAAGGTCCTCGGGCTCGTTGGGAGGAGTCCACATGGACTCTATCCACCACGTGACGCCCGCCTCGGCGAAGGGACGCACGATCGAAGCGGCCCGCCCGGGATCGTCGCCCGGTGTCTCTCCCTCCCAGACGATGTCGAAGGGGGTATCCTGCGAACGGTTCTCTTCGACGTACGCCTTCATCGCCCGGATGTCCTCAGGCGTGACCTCCCCGCGAGTGGTATAGGCGAGCAGACCATCGTAGCGCAGCGCACGGTTCATCGACTTCTCGCTTGGCCAGGCCCCTACCACCCAGATCGGGATGCGCGGCGACTGCACCGGGCGCGGTAGAAACGTCATCTCCTCTAACTTGTAATGCTCGCCCTCGTAGGAGAACGGCTCCCCGCTCCAGAGGCCGGTGAGTATGTCCAGGCTCTCGTCCAGCAACTGCGCGCGTACCCTGCGGTCCGTCGGCTCCCCGACCTTCGAGAAGCCGCCGTCGTCTAAAGCGCCCAATCCCACCGGCAACACGAGCCGTCCCCCCGAGAGGTGGTCGAGCGCGATCGTCTCCCGGGCCAGCTTCCAGGGACGGCGGCGCGCCGGCGGCGTCAGCATCGCCCCGATGCGTACCTTCTCGGTGCGCATGGCCATCGCCGCCATCACCACCCACGGGTCGTAGGTCTCCATATAGCCGATGTTGATGCCGTCCCAATAAAAAGCGCCGTCCCAACCCGCCGCTTCTGCCTCGCCCGCAAGCTCGGCCACAGCGCAGGGATCACCCCTGGGAATGACGAAGCCGTAGCGCACGCGCGCCTCCTCTCCGGAAGTTATCACTTATCTCGGTACACTCGACGTGAGTATACGGAGCCCATCGACGCCCACACTACCGAACTACTCTTGCATAGGGTAGGGGGGTATAGTAAGGTGCGATGGTATGAGAGAAGAGTGGACTAGGATCTCCCTACCCGTCACCGGGATGACGTGCGCGGCGTGTGCGTGCCGGGTCGAGAAGGCTCTCTCTCCGGGACGGATGGTGTGTCCGCGCGGCCAACGTGAACTTCGCGGCCGAGAAGGCGACTGTGGAGTATGACTCGGCCTCTGTGGGCCTGGAGAGGCTCGTCGGGGCCGTCGAGGATGCGGGATACGGGGTCGTTCGGGAAGAGCGCACCGAAGATGCGCACGCGAAGGAGCACGGAAAGCTCCGGGGAGACTTCCTGGTCGCGGGGGTTCTGACTGCTCTGATCCTGGTCGGCAGCCTGCCGCACATGCTCGGGTTTATGTTGCCTATTTCCATAACGTGGCTCAACCTGGCGCTGCTCGCGCTCGCGACGCCGGTGCAGTTCTGGGTGGGACGCCGCTTCTACTGGGGCGCCTGGGGTGCTCTCAAGCACGGGAGCGCCGACATGAACACGCTCGTGGTGGTCGGGACGAGCGCCGCCTACCTGTACAGCGCTGTCGTCGCTCTGGCGCCGCAGCTCTTCGCCGGTAGAATGGGAGCCAACGTGTACTTCGACACGTCGGCGATCATCGTCACCCTGATTCTGCTGGGGAGGTTGCTCGAGGCGCGCGTGGTGCGAGACGGTGAAGAGAGCGATGTGCCCGTCGAGGACATGCAAGTCGGGGACGTCGTGGTGGTCCGGCCCGGGGAGAAGGTCCCGGTTGATGGCGTGGTGGTCTCGGGCGAGTCGGCTGTGGACGAGGCTATGATCTCCGGCGAGCCCATCCCCGTTGTAAAGAGGGTTGGCGACGAGGTGATCTGGGCGACGATAAACACCACTGGCTCGTTCTGCTTCGAGGCTACGAAGGTCGGGAAGGACACCGCTCTGCGGCAGATCATGCAGCTGGTCGAGGAAGCGCGGGGCTCTAAGGCTCACATGCAACGGCTGGCGGACAGGATCAGCGGCGTCTTCGTGCCGGTGGTGGTGGCGATCGCGGCTCTCACGTTCGTGGTGTGGCTCGTCTTGGGCCCCGAGCCGGCCTTCACGCTCGCGCTACTCAACTTCGTTGCGGTCCTGATCATCGCCCGCCCGTGTGCGATGGGGCTGGCGACCCCGACCTCTATAATGGTCGGCACCGGCAAGGGCGCCGAGTCCGGCATCCTCATCAAGGGCGGCGAGGCCCTCGAAGCCGCCCACCACCTCACCAAGGGCGAGCCCGAGCTGACCGACGTGGTCGCCACCAACGGCCTCGCCGAAGATGAACTCCTGCGCCTCGCCGCCTCAGCCGAAAGGACCAGCGAGCACCCTCTTGGCGAGGCCATCGTGAGGGGCGCGAAGGAGCGGGATCTCTCCCTCGCCGAGGCCGAGGGGTTCCGCTCCACGAGCGGCGGGGGTGTGGGGGGCTCGGGTGGAGGGTCACGCCGTCCTCGTCGGGAGCCGGAGGTTCCTGGTCGGGTCGGGGGCCGGCGAGGACGGGCTCGCCCCGCGAGGCGAGGAGCTCGCGGGGGTGGCGCGGGCCATTAGCCTCTCGAAGGCCACGGTCAGGAACATCAAGCAGAACCTGTTCTGGGCCTTCGCCTACAACGTCGCCCTCATCCCGGTCGCCGCCGGCATCCTCTACCCTCTCTTCTCTGAGGCGAGCGTGCCGAGGATCTTGGCACCCGTGCTCGGGGAGTACGGGTTCCTCAACCCCGTGCTCGCTGCGGCGGCGATGGCGCTCTCCAGCCTGACGGTGGTGAGCAACGCCCTCAGGTTACGCAGGGTGAAGGTTAGCTAGTAGAAAGGCTAAAGAAGAGATGGACGCAACACGGGACAACGAGCAGGCGCTGCAGGGGACCGCCCACGGCACCGCCCACGGCACCGCCCACGGCTACATAAAGGCCAGAGACAAAGAGTTGCTCCAGAACCGCCTCAAGCGGATCGAAGGCCAGGTGCGGGGCGTGCAGCGGATGGTGGACGATGAGGCCTACTGCGTGGAGGTCCTCACCCAGATTGCCAGCGTCGTCTCGGCGCTTGAGAAGGTTGGCACCATCCTGCTCAAGGACCACGTCGAGCACTGCGTCAGGGAGTCCATAGAGAAAGGCGAGGACGCCGACGAGAAGATAGAGGAGCTCACCGCCGCCGTCGAGCGCTTCTTGAGGGTGTAGTCAGCATCATGCAAGAGAAGGGAGAGACGATGACCGAGAAGACGTTAAGGGTTCCGGACATGAGCTGCGGCCACTGCAAGGCCGCGGTCGAGGGCGAGCTGAACAGGCTCTCTGGGGTGGAGAGCTCGAGCGCGGACGTCGAGAAGGGCACCGTCGTGGTGCGCTACGACGAGGGCGAGGTGAGCACCGAACAGCTCAAGCACGCCATCGAGGAAGCTGGCTACGCCGTGGTTGCTTAGGAGGACGGCACCACGACCACCAGGTTAGTCAATATTGACCAGCCAAAACGGCAAACTTCGTCACGAGAAGGAACTCCGGCCGCCACACAATTCTCGACACTGGGACCGGACGTCGGTCGGAGCTATGGTACGGCTCGCGAAGAGGAGAGCACCTTGGAGAGGGTAGACGAACGATCACCCCTGCCCAACGGTAAAATGGCGGCGCCCATGACGAGTAAGGCAGGACCGGACCACCGATGAAGCCAGCGGGCGCCAGGCAGCTGTCCGTGCTGCTCATCGGCACGCTGCTGCTGTGCCACGGGGCCTTCGCGGCCCTGCACCTATTCTGCTACTCTCCAGAGTGCGTCGGCGACGCGGAGCACGCAGCGGAGCACCAGGCCGGGGCGGTGGGCGGCGCGCATGAGCACTCTGCGGATCATGGGACCAGCGCCGGGTACTTTGCTGTGCTCGTCTTCGGTCTCCTCGGGTTGCTTGTGGGGTTGCTCCCCAAGCGCGCGCCGTTGCGGATCAGCCTCGCCGCGCGTTGGCCCGCGGTCCTTCGCCCGGTGCGCGCCGTATCCCATCCTCCACCTACTCCCACACCACGCGTTCTTCAGGTGTTCAGGCTCTGAGAGGCTCGTCGCCCCGCTAACGCGGGCGCATGAGACCTAGCCCGGACACCAGACGAATAGGGGGTTGTCTTGAAGATACGTCTGATGAAGGCGTGGCTGCTCGCGCTGCTCCTGGCGGCAGCCTTCCTGCTGGCCGCCTGCGGCAGCGCCGGCGGTGGCCAGCAGGATGGCGAGTCCGCTGACGGCGAGCAGGGCAAGACCGAGAAAACTGGCGGCATGATGGCCGGGATGGACCACAACCAGATGAACCACGGGTCGATGGGTATGGGCTCTGGGGAGATGGCCCGGCAGATGGTCATGGAGAACGGCAAGTACTCAGACAAGGCCTTCATAGACGCGATGGTCCCCCACCACCAGGGGGCTATAGAGATGGCCCAAGTTGCCCTCAAACACGCCGAGCATGAGGAGATAAAAGAGCTGTCCCGGAACATCGTCTCCACTCAGCAGGCCGAGATAGAGGAGCTGAAGTCGATAAAGCAAGAGGAGTTCGGCACCTCCAGAGTTCCGATGGAGATGAGCCAAGAGCAGATGCGGGGCATGGGCATGGTGATGGACCCGCAGGAGCTGGCGAACCGGGAACCCTTCGACAAGGCTTTCATAGACGCCATGATCCC
>Ga0126311_10001450_pt1 | contig 11547 bp, 8 predicted proteins | sample Plot61_FD_92539 | JGI IMG/M metagenome (GOLD analysis project Ga0126311, IMG submission 92539) | Serpentine soil microbial communities from UC McLaughlin Reserve, CA, USA - Plot61 | ecosystem: Environmental > Terrestrial > Soil > Grasslands | place: USA: UC McLaughlin Reserve, Lake County...
CCGGATCGCCATTGACGTAGGCTTTGCAGTTGCCGTGCGGGGCGAAGCGAATGGGTGCGAATTCTGAGCGTGACTCCCAGCGCGGGCGTGTCATTTCGCAGGCGTCTTTGAGCAGTTCGGCGATGGCCACAGTTTCGAATTCGCGGCTGGGACGCTGGCGAGCGAAGTCTTGAATGCGGCGGATGATGTGAGCGCCGTCTTCCGCACTCTTGATGATAAGTTCGAGGCCGGCTTCGATTTTGGCGGGGTCGTTGCTGTTGCGAAGGATGAGTTGCGCCCGGCCCAAAATGCCGGTAAGGGTGTTATTAACGTTGTGGGCCACGCCAAAGGACAACTCACCGAGGGCGGCCATTTTCTGCGCGTGAATTTCCTGTTCGCGTTGGGCCTCGTAACGCGAGTGAGCCTCAGCGATCATGTCGAGGCACTTCTTCAGTCGTTCCCGCGTAGCATGTTGCTGCGAATTTGCGAGCAACTGATTCGCCTGCGCCCCTATCTCCCGCCGCTCATCATCCGCCAGTTGCTCACACATCTCCTCGATGAGAATCAACAACGCCCTGCCCGCTGCTTCGTAATCGCCGCAACGTTCAGCCACTCTTTGAGACCTTTCGAAATTAGGTTTAGCTTCGTTTTTCCTTCCTAGACGACAGAGCACAATTCCGCGTGTAGTCAGACCTTCAGCAAGAAATGCATCTTCTCCACTGATCTCCAAAGTATCTATGGAAAGGTTAATTGCACGCTCAGCTAAATCATATCTCTCGGAGGCGATATAGAGTTGAGCCAATGTTTCATCTACTTGCGCACACCTCACACTGTCGTGAAGCAATTCAAATAGCTTTCGAGCGCGGTCCAGATAATTACAAGCTTCATCGAATCTTTTCAGAGACAAGAGCAATAAGCCACGATTATTCTCAACGATGGCGGTGAATCTATGATTTCCAACCCGCTTAAAATGATTTAGCGCCCGCCGATAATGCATGAGGGCCTTCTCGAAAAATCCCTTTTGGTTATCTGCCAGGCCTAAATCTTTAAGCGTATTTGCAAGTTCCAGATGTAGCCGCCCCTTTAGCCAATCAGCAGAACTTTGAAGCAAAGGTGTGGCCTCTTCGAGTTGGAGAAGAGCATCGTGCAAACGTCCTGCCAGACGCTCTACAACCGCAAGGCGGATTAGACCAACGCTTCTGAGCTCATGCTCGTCCTCACTTAAACACTGGAGTGCGTAGTGCAACGTAGAGCGGGCCAAGTCGAGTGCACCCTGATGGTAATATGAGCACGCTAATTCGATGCGGCCCTCAGCAGCCCGTTTTGTCTCTCCCAACTGCTCAAAAACAGCTATCGCTCCGCTTAACAGCGCTTCAGCGGGTTTTCTACCGCCAGGAATCTGTTGGGAACTAGCTACCCATCCGCTTAGGGTGCCAGCCACAAGTAGCAGTTCGGCTGTTGCTGCGTCGGTCAGTCCCAAGTGACGTGGCCATTGTCCCAATGTCCACCAAGGCTCCAATGCTGCACATCCCGAATCGTAGTCTCCCGTCTCAAGTTTTTCCTTCGCAATGGCGCAACAGGCCAAAACCCGCTCGCTCAGCGTTAGTTCGGGTGTGTCTATAGGGATTGAGAGTGGGGGATTCACAGGTTTATTTGCTGAATTGGTCCGTGAACGTGAATTAGTGAACTGGTGACTAGAGGGTACTCAATGGCACCTGGGTATACACCACCTTCTTTACGAACACGGTATCTTTTCTAAATAAAAGAGTTATCTAGCTACATAGACTTGTTTTTCCGCTAATTTGTCTAGCACCTACACAATGGTGCCTCAAAAAATCATGGTGTCGACCTTTCGTGCAACCTCCTACAAATAAAGCGGTTTTGAGTTATCAACTCTAGGATTATTCGTGGCATGAGTCTTGAGACTCGGCAGAGCGAACTAGATATTCAAAGCGGGATTAGATGAAGCCGACTAAAGTCCTATCCTATCCCGGATGGTCAAAGCAATAAGTATTCGCCAGGAGCAACAAAAATGAAAAACCTTAAACAAATCTCGATGACGACCGTGTTGGCCTTATCACTAACCACCATTGCTTCAGCTGGAACTATCTCCGGCGGACGTACAACGGCAGTTGGAACAATCACCGGCGGCAGAACAGGAACAATCACCGGCGGCAGAACAGGGACGACTACTGGATCAAGTTTTGGCATCATCCCGACTGAAAGTAGTTCCAGAATCACGATCCAAGACGAGTTGCTCGCTGGCTTTTGGTCATTACTTACAAACTTGGTTTGGTAGAAAACATTCAACTTGAAACCAAACTTCGGTCAATAAGCTGCTTTATTCTTCAAAGATCATTCAAAATGCGTGAAAGTCCGCACAAAGGCGGCTTTAACAGTAACGAAGCAATGAGTATGCCGCTTGAGGGAGACCTTTATGAACCAGAGTCAACTCTTTATGATTCTTCGGAAGTGGGCGGTCGCTAATTCTGAGTCTAACCTATTGAGAGGTTTTATTTTTCCAGACGGAGCACTGCGAAGAGATTTTCCTACGTGTTAACGACGCTCGCGCCAATTCTAAACGGCTGATCTGTTAGAAAATTGTTTTCAGGCATTCTCTAAGCCGTGCAGGTGTGGATGCTTGTTGTGTATTCTCTAATAGTTTACGAATTCGTAATACCATTCGACGTCGTTCTGCCTCATCTATTTGAGTATGTGTTTCCTCAATTAAGGTCAGTAACGCTCGACCTGCACCTTCATTATCCCCACACCTTTCAGCTATTCGCCAAGCACCTTCCAAAATTTGTCGTCCTTCGGAATGGCGATCTGTTTTGCAAAAGAGCCGACCCTTAGTAGTTAGAGCCTCTGCCAACAATGCTTCTTCGTCATCTGCCTCCAAAGAGAGAATGGCGCGTTCGACTGCAGATTCAGCTAACTCAAACCGACCTGTTGCCGTGTAAAGCTTACTCAGGCAGTCATCCACTTGGGCTTTCCGAATTTTGTCGTCAAGCCGTCCAAAGAGTTCTTGGGCGTGCAAAAGATGAGCTTCAGCTTCATCAAAAAGACCCAAGTCGAGAAGAAAATATCCATGATTGTTTTCTGCGACGGCCGTATATCTCAGATGTCCAATCGCTTCAAATTCGTAGTATGCTTGTGCGGAATGAGTTTGAATTGCTTCTGTGTACTCTGACCGGTTCTCTCGTATAGCTGCATCCTTCAGAACAGCCGCAAGTTCTTGGTGATAACGTCCAGTGATAAGGGGCCCGCTTTGGTCGATAACGGTGTTTGCTTCCGAAAGCCTAGATAGGGAATCGTCAACATGTCCGGCATGTCGTTCTACTACTCCCAACCGAATCAAGCCCAAGCACTTTAGATCGTTATCAACAGTGTGCAGTTCTTGAATAACCCTCAGCAGCATTTTTGATGAAAGATCAAACAATCCTTGTCTGTAGTAAGACAGCGCAAGTTCAATCTTTGCTTCCGCAGCAGCTCTCTTGGCTCCTAAATGCTCAAAAATTCCAATAGATCCGCTCAGCAAAGCTTCAGCATGCTTTTGGCCCTTTTGAATTCGTCCCGTACTCGAAAGGCAACCAGCCAGAGAGCCAGCTGTGAATAGCAGGTCCGCTGCTGAATGTGAAGTCAAGCCGTCAAGTTTAGGCCACTCTCCAGGTATCCAATACCTTTTCAGCATAAGGCAGCCTGCGTCGTAATTTCCAACTTCGATTTGTTCTCGAGCCACGGTACAAAGGATTTGACTGTCCTCATTAGGACTCAAGGTTCTGAAATAAAGTTGGGGTGCATGAATAGACTCAGAAATTTCGCCTGAGAATTGATCCTTCAATAAGCTACTTAAATAAAGGTCCATCGAGAATCGATATGCGGCGTACCATTGGTAGGGTGCTGGGTAGTTAGTCCCTAGATCATTTGCCCTACGAAGCTCACGCTCGGCCTCTTTCCAGTCCCATTCGAAACGAAGTTTTATACGTGCGTCTGATCCTCTGGCCCCCTCCCAATCTTGATGGCTTTTAACTGATGGTAACGGACGGACGTTATTTTCGGCTGGCAAATAGTTAGTTGTAAGGCGCAAATAGCAATCAATTATGGCTGCATAAGCTAAGGCGTACTTGGGGTCGAGTTCAATGGCTCGCCTGAAGTGGTTGATGGCCTTCTCAATCCCTTTTTTAGTGTACGTGCTCCAGTAATATCGGCCTTCAAGATATGATTGATACGCCTCTGCATTCTCAGTATAGCGAGCAGTAATTTGTCGCTCTTCGTCACCAGTTAATTTTAGTTTTAAAGTGGTCAGAGTTTGCTTGGCAATACTGTCTTGGATTTCAAGGAGGTCCTTTCGTTCTGAATCAAAGGTATTACCCCACAATTGCCAACCAGTTGCTACGTCTACGAGTTCAACATTGATGGTTAACGCCGAGGGGCGTGCATTGATCTTTCCCACTAATACTGCATCCACCTGAAGTTCCTTCCCGACCCTTTGTGGCTCCACGTCTGTATCGTTGTATCGGAACACGGTGCTTCGCGACATCACGCGAAGCTGCGTGATGCGAGAGAGGTTGTTAATGAGGTTGTCGGTGATGCCGTCAGCGAGATACTCAAGTTCGGGGTCGCCGGTGTTGTTGATAAAGGGGAGGACTGCGACGACAGGCGATTGAGGGGAGGCTCCAGTGGGTTGGGACCATGAGTCCACACTTTCCGCGTGTGGGACGCTTCTGACAGTCGCTAAAAACCGATACCCACGGCGAGCGACGGTCTCGATGTACTTTGGACCACTGCGATCATCACCTAAAGCTTTGCGCAGGGTAAAAATATTCTGCGTGAGGTTATTTTCTTCAACAAACGTATCGGGCCAGACTTCCTTGAGTAACTCATCTTTCTCAACCAATTGCCCAGCATGTTTCAAGAGCACGAGCAGTATCTCAGTGGCTTTTGGTGTGAGTGAGATGGCGTCATCATCACGAGTGAGGATACGCATACTGGGATCGAATTGATATGGTCCGAATTCGTAACAAAGATTATTGTTGCTCATTGTTCTCAACCAGAGTGATGTATCTTTCAACTCGCTCGTACGCGGGTTGCTGTGTTGTGCGTAACAGCCGTTTTAGCTTTTGTCTGAGATTTGATCTTTTCACCCTCCCAGCTCGTCATTAACTTCCAAACATAATCAACAATGCGAGCTCTGCGCCTTCTTGATCACGGCATCGTTCGGCGGTGACGACAGTGCCACTAATGCGGTTACTAATAGTCAGTTTTAACGTCGTAGCCGCGGCCGGCGATGGTCTGGTTGTGTGTTGGGCCGGTGCGGTCGTCGAGGAGGACGCGCAGGGTGAAGATGTTTGCGAGCGATTGACCTCCTCGACAAACGTGTCATCTTTCTCGACTAAATGTCCCGCATGCTTCACCAGCACGAGTAGGAGCCCGGTCGGTTTCGGTCTCAGTGGTATTCCTTCACCGTCATGAGTGAGGATGCGCTTACTCATTGAGTTGACGTGGTCCGAATTCGTAGCGCAGGTCGTTGTGAGTCATAGTTCGTCCCGCTCTTGGTTCTCAAAAAGCTCTTTCTGATAAAGAGTCAAATAATGCTGAGATCTCAAATGAAGTGACGTAATTTTTTTATGAGGCATAAGTGCATTGAGAAAGAGTTAATAACTCTTTGATATTGCTCTAAGGATTTCTGTTTGTAGAAGTGAGTATAGTTCGCCGCGTCGTCAAACGCTGCTGCTATTTACATACGTTGCGGATTTTATGGGCAACTTTGCTGAATGGCAAGAATACCGGGAACTCCTCGTGTGAGCGTTTGATCCGGCCCAGTTGATAGAGGGGGCAAAATCAACTGGTGGGACAGGTGGGTGTCCTTAGCCGGATTTGGGTACCTCACCCCAACGACCTCTCAATCCTTGCGCCTCATGGCGGCTTCGCCCAGCAAGGCTGGCCCTGCGGCGCAAGGCACGGGAGAACGGTTGCTTTCAGCAACGCCGCCGCTCGCTATGTGCTTGCTCCACGCGCGCGTTCCTCGCATTATTAGCGTATGTCGGAACGCAACTCGATGCTCAAGGAACGCGTGCGTGTGTTCTGGCAAGAAAATCCCTGCGGAACCAAGTTTGCCGATGCCCCGCCTGGCTCACGCAGGTTTTACGAACTCGTTGAAGAACATCGCTATCAAAAAGAGTGGCACATTCCAACTGCCGCTGGATTTGCGGATGCGAAAGATCTTGCAGTGTTGGAAGTGGGTTGTGGTCTCGGCACTGACGGCGCTCAATTCGCCAAAGCGGGCGCCAATTACACCGGAATCGATTTAACTGACGCAGCCGTTGATCTCGCAAAACGCCGCTTCGAAATCTTTCAACTACCCGGAAAGCTTCGCGTCGCTGACGCCGAACATCTTGACTTCCCCGACAACTCATTTGATATCGTCTATTCGCACGGCGTGCTGCATCACACACCCGATACAGTCGCAGCCGTACGCGAAATACATCGCGTACTACGCCCGGGCGGTAAAGCAATCATCATGCTTTATCATCGCGACTCCTATAACTATCGCGTCAACATCTCGATGCTGCGTCGCGCGGGCGTGCAACTGCTGCGCTGGAAGCCCGGCGTGAAGCTGGTCCATCTGTTAACAGGCGAACCAGAATCAAGCCTGCAGGACCACGCACGACAACTACAAACAAAATCAAACTACCTAAACACGGACGAGTTCCTGAGCAGAAACACTGATGGCGCCAGTAATCCGCTCGCTCGCGTCTATTCCCGCAGCGAAGCACGCGAACTCTTCAAAGACTTCGTTCACGTCGAGCTAGGCACATACTTTCTAAACAAACGCTGGTTGCCGGTACTCGGCGCGTTCCTTCCGCGCTCGCTGGAAACAAAACTCGCGGCCAGATGGGGCTGGCACTTGTGGATCTATGCTACAAAAGGCTGAATGAAAAACGTTCTCATTACTGGCGGCGCCGGCTTCATTGGCTCCCATCTCGTTGATCGACTACTTGCATCAGACGTTGAACGCATCACAGTCGTCGACGACTTTAATGACTTTTACAACCCTTCGATCAAGCGCGAAAGCATTCGCGAACACCTGAAAGATCCGCGTTACAGGATTCACGAAGTCGACATCCGCAACGCAGCCGCACTCGAACAAGTCTTCAACGGCAGCAACTTCGACTGCGTGGTCCATCTCGCCGCGCGCGCCGGGGTGCGACCTTCTCTTTCCGAACCACAGCTCTACACGGAAACAAACATCAACGGCACAGTGAACCTGCTCGAACTCGCGCGCCAACACAACATCAAGCAGTTCGTTTTCGGCTCATCGTCATCCGTCTATGGCATCAACGCCAAGGTGCCGTTCAGCGAAGCCGATCCAATACGCCAACCCATCTCACCCTACGCCGCCACGAAAGGTGCGGGCGAACTGCTCTGTCACACCTACGCTCATCTCTACGGTTTGCGCTGCGTGTGCCTGCGATTTTTTACCGTGTATGGTCCACGCCAGCGCCCCGATCTCGCGATCCACAAATTCGCGAAACTGATCAGTCAGCACAAACCAATCTCGGTCTTCGGCGACGGCACCACGCGCCGCGATTACACCTACATCGACGACATCATCGACGGCGTTACAGCCGCCATCGATTACAATAAAACCAACTACGAAGTCATCAACCTGGGCGAGTCGCGCACGGTCGAGCTTCGCGAACTGATCTCGCTACTCGAAAAAGAACTGGATACACATGCCATCATCGAACGCCAGCCGCCGCAGCCGGGCGACGTACCGCAGACCTTTGCGGACGTTTCTAAAGCCCGTGCATTGCTGAATTACCAGCCAAAAACGCAAATTGAAGAGGGTCTACACCGCTTTGTGGAGTGGTTTAGGGTGAGCAGTTCGTAAAACTGTTTTACAATGCCCCTGTGCGCATCGCCGTCAGAAGCGCAACACCATTGATGAAGATTCTCGACGAACAGGAACAAATAAGAGTGGACCGGCCTCGCGCGACCACGGACGCGCCCGAGATCTCGGTCTTTCTACCCGTCTACAATGAAGAACCGAACCTGCGACCGCTGCATTCCAAGCTCGACGAAGCGCTAAAGGCGCTCGGACGTTCGGCGGAGATCGTTTACGTCGACGACGGTTCTACAGACGGCAGTTTGAAAATCCTGCGCGACATCGCGCAACTCGATCCGCGCGTGCGCGTTGTGGCACTGCGGCGAAACTACGGTCAAACAGCGGCGATGGCGGCGGGTATCGACGCAGCGAAGGGAGACGTGTTGATCCCGATGGACGCAGACCTGCAAAACGATCCCGCGGACATCACTCGTTTGCTAAAGAAGCTCGACGAAGGTTACGACGTCGTCTCCGGTTGGCGCAAAAATCGGAAAGACAAAATGATCACTCGCAAAATACCTTCGATGCTCGCTAATCGTTTGATCTCGTGGATTGGCGGCGTGCCGCTGCACGATTACGGGTGTTCGTTGAAGGCGTACCGGCGCGAGTCGTTGCAGGACGTTCGACTTTACGGCGAGATGCATCGCTTCATTCCGATCTACGCAGCCTGGGCCGGCGCGCGCGTCACTGAGATCCCGGTCGAGCATCACGCACGCACGATGGGCAAGTCGAAGTACGGACTGTCGCGCACGATCAAAGTGGTCTTCGATCTGATGACCATCAAGTTCATGGCTTCATATCAAACTAAACCGATCTACGTGTTCGGTTCGTTTGGCATGCTGGCGTTTGCAATCTCGATCCTTGGCGGACTGTACGCGGTTTTTCTGAAAATTTTTCACAAGGCGGACTTCGTGCAAACACCTTTACCGATCCTGAGCATCGTTATGTTCGCGGTCGGCGTTCAGTTTCTGCTGATGGGACTGCTCGCGGAAATGCTCGTGCGCACCTACCATGAATCGCAAGCCAAGGCGATCTACTCGGTGCGCGAACGCCTTGGCTTCCCCAAAAACGATCACTACTAACGAAGATCATGTGCGGCATTACCGGCTGGGCCACTCTCGATTCTCACACGCCTCCTCCTGACGGTGGCAAAGATTTACTACACGCGATGTGCGAGCGAATGGTCCATCGTGGCCCTGATTCTGAAGGACTGTTCGTCACGAGCGGCGTCGCACTCGGAATGCGCCGGCTCGCAATCATCGATCTGGTAACAGGTGAACAACCGGTATTCAACGAAGATAAGTCAGTCACCGTAATTCTGAACGGCGAGATCTACAACTATCGCGAGCTGCGCAAGGATCTCGAAAGGCGCGGACACTCGTTTCGCAGCGCTTCGGATACGGAAGTGTTGCCGCATCTTTACGAAGAATACGGCGACAACATGGTCCGCGAACTCAACGGTATGTTCGCGTTCGCTTTGTGGGACAGTCGCAGGCGCCGTTTGTTGATCGCGCGCGATCGTTTCGGCGAGAAGCCGCTGTACTGGGGCGTTTTCGACAACACGCTGCTTTTCGCTTCCGAGCCGAAAGTTTTGTTGGCCCACCCGGCTGTCAAACCGGCGCTCAACCTACAGGCGCTCCGACAGTACTTATCATTCGACTACGTGCCGGCGCCGCTCTCGATCTACGAAGGCATCAACAAACTTCCGGCCGCACACAAACTCACGCTCGAGAATGGTCGCGTAAACGTCGAGCGGTATTGGCGACTCAGTTATAAAACTACCGAACCAGTACCCACTGAGAACGACGCCGCGCACCGGCTACGAGAGCTGATGGCTGACGCGGTACGCATGCGCTTGGTTTCCGACGTCCCACTTGGTGTTCTTCTTTCCGGAGGCGTCGATTCGTCGAGCATTGCTGCACTCGCTGTCGCAGCCTCATCCGAACCAGTCAAGACGTTTTCGATCTCGTTTGCTGAAGCTTCGTTTGACGAGTCGGCATACGCGCGGAGCGTAGCGAAGTTTCTCGGCACGGATCATCACGAAGAACGTTTGAGTGCAAACCTGGCGGCGAATCTTGTGAGCGAGATTGGCGCGTGGATGGATGAACCGTTCAGCGATCCTTCGCTGGTGCCGACATATCTCTTATCTCGCTTCACTCGAAAGCACGTGACGGTGGCGCTCGGTGGCGACGGCGGTGACGAACTCTTTGCGGGATATCCGATGTATGCCGGCTTGCGCTGGGCGGAGTTGTACAAGCGCGTGCCGCCTGCGCTGCGCGCCGGCATCGTTGAACCGCTTGTCAGACTGTTGCCCGTCAAGACGAAAAATCTTTCATTGGACTACAAAGCGGCGCGATTTATCACTGGAGCAAAGTACGACACAGTCGCGCGGCATCACGTTTGGTTCGGATCTTTCACGCCGGAAGAGCAGTTGGAATTGCTGACGCCCGAGGTCCTGGCGGCGACCGATAGTGAGATCTACGCGCAGGCGCGTGAGATGGCCGCAGAATGTGACAATAAAGATCCGGTCACGCAGATGCAGAGCGTTGACACGCGTATGTATCTCGCGGAAGACATCCTGACGAAAGTCGATCGCGCAAGCATGGCGGTGTCGCTGGAAGTGCGCGCGCCGTTCCTCGATCCTCGCGTGGCGGAGTTTGCGGCGTCGTTGCCTGGTAACTACAAGCTGCGCGGACACAAGACAAAGTACATCTTGAAAAAGGCAGTTAAGGAACTGATGCCGCCGTTTGTGACGCGACGCGGTAAGAAGGGTTTTGGCGTGCCGGTGGCGGAGTGGTTGAAGGAAAAACTGCGGCCACTCGCGCGAGATCTTTTGTCACCGGAACGCGTGCGCCGTGCGGGTGTGTTCAATCCCACTTTCGTTGCGCGTTTGCAGGATGAACATGAGCGCGGCATGGCCAACCATCGCAAGTTGCTTTGGACGCTGTTGATGTTCGAGCTCTGGCACGAGAGCTTTGTGGAAACCCCGCGACGGATCGAGACTTCTGTCGGAAGCAGGGAAGGTTGAACCTGTTTCAGACTGCATACGACGAACTCTTCTCCTGGTGCCGCACGCGTGACTTTGCCGGACACGATCCTTTCGATGCGCTGAACAGCCGTTTGTTTCAGGCGACACCGCTGGCCCAATCTCGTAACGCTCGCTTTATCTGGACTCAGCTCGTCAAACGATCTCCGGTTGATGTTCGCCTGGTTGTTCGTGTGCCCGCGGAACGCAATGCGAAGGGAGTTGCTTTGTTCGCGCTCGCGCTGCTTGCGAATTATCGGCGCATGAAAACTGAGGAGTCGCGGCAGCAGGCGAGTGCAATGTTAGCGGCGTTATTGTCGATGAAGATCGATGGCTACAGTTGCGCCGCGTGGGGTTACAACTTCGATTGGCAAAGCAGAAATTTTTTTGCGCCGGCGAAGATGCCGACGATCGTGGCGACCGCGTTTGCGGCGCGAGCGCTTGTTGAGGGCGGTTTACACGAAGAGGCGCGCAACGTTTGTGAGTTCATAAAAAAAGATTTGCCGAGAAGTGTAGATAACGAGACGGAGGTTTGCTTTAGTTACACGCCGAACAGCAATACACGTGTTTTCAACGCGAGTCTGCTCGCGGCAGAGGTGCTCGCGAGCACTGGCGAGAGTGAACTGGCGGAACGTGCGACTCGTTACGTCGTTAA
>Ga0126311_10001452_pt1 | contig 11537 bp, 15 predicted proteins | sample Plot61_FD_92539 | JGI IMG/M metagenome (GOLD analysis project Ga0126311, IMG submission 92539) | Serpentine soil microbial communities from UC McLaughlin Reserve, CA, USA - Plot61 | ecosystem: Environmental > Terrestrial > Soil > Grasslands | place: USA: UC McLaughlin Reserve, Lake County...
AAAGGAGGTAAGCCGCCCTGCAGGGTATGGTGCAACTCTAGCATCGCAGAGGGCCACATATGCTGCATACTTCGGGCCATTTTCGTGCACCTCCACCCTTTTGGTAGAGCCCCACTGCTTACGTTTTAAGCGCGGGGGTTTTGCGATGAGCTTTATGTACATCGCAAAACCCCCCGCGTTCGTCCTCTTCGCGTACTCAGGCAGCCTTTTTGATCGCCGGATAGCGTTTCGCTCGGCCTGAGAGGCGGCCTTTGGGTCTGCCGGGCGACCTGCCGCAGGGTTTCGGTGGCTTCGCGGGCGTACCCAGTTCCCCCAAAAGCGACGAAACCGCCCGATGGACCCGCACCGGCGTCAGCCGACCCCTGTCGTAGCGGCGCTCCCACGGAAGCCGCAGGTCCGCAACGCACGTGCGCGCCAACCTGAGTTGGGCGAAAGCGGCCACGACCAGCCACGTCCACCTATCCGCCTGCTCGGGGTGGCGCACCCTAGGCGTCGTCCATCCCATGCTCTGCTTGAGGAAGCGAAAGGTGTGCTCCAGATCGAAACGCCTGACATACGAGCGCCAGAGGAGATCCAGGTCCGGCCTCGTCCCCTCCGGGCCGTGCCACCACAGCCACAAAACCCTCGGCTCCCGCCTCCTCTCGCCCCGGGGCAGACGTTCGACCTCGACCAGGACGAGCGTGCCGACCACGATGGGCAGGGGTCCCCGAGTGCCTCGTCCCTCGTGGTTCTGGACCTTCGGGTGCATCTTCGCCCACGCCCTAACGCGCACCGCCCCGTAGCCGGCGTCCTCGCAGCGGTGCTCTGCGGAGGGCTCGGGCCAGGTGCTCGGATCGTTGCACTTCATCTTTGGCCCGTGGCGACGGGGGCGTCCGATGTGCTCTGGCGGGTCGCAGAGGCTAGGATCGCCGTAGAAGCGGCGCCCGGCGCGCAAGCGGACGAGGATCTGGCACGCACTCCCCTCCAGTGCTCGCTGCACCTTGACGGGGTCGTAGCCGGCGTCGAAGACGAACAGGGGGACGGCCTCTACCTCTTCGAGCCGACCCAGCAAAGCCTCGACCTGCTCGGCGGCGACCACATTGGTGTCTTGGGCGGGCCGCAGGCGCTCTACGTCCACGGGGGCGGTCCAGCTCTCGCGCGCGAAGTTGAGCCGTGCAACGAACTGGTAGGCCCATCCTGCGACGATGGGCTGTCCGGCCGAGTGACGGGACGGATGGTAGTAGTAGCCGCGCTGGGGACTTGTCTCCGCGTCGCATCGGGGCCACACGCTCGCGTCCACGGCGTAGACGGGCGGCTCCCCTTCGGTACCGGCGAGCGGATGGCGGGCCAGGAGCTTACGTAGGGCTTCGTCGTCGATCCGTCCGCGATCCAAGGCGGCATAGAGGCTGCCCCAGCCTCGACGATGCGACGCCTGCAGGCTCAGGTGGGCGGGGGATGGGGCGGCGCCGTCCGCGGAGAGGATGGCGTCAGCGAGCTCGAAGAGGGCATCTGCCCTACGATGGAGGCATTCGTAGAACGAGCGGCGGAAGGCGAGAAGAGCATCGGCGGGAGGTTCCATGATGCGCACATCATGCGCTTACCGAGCGCCTTCCGCATCCTTCGCCGCCAGCGCAGTTAAAACGCAACAGCGTGTTGAAAAAGCCCTCATTCACAGCCACGAGCGGCTCGAAGGATGCTCCCGAGTGCGACTGATCTCCTGGCCGGTGGGGACCGGTGGGCGCAGGGCTGCCACTTGAGCTGTCTTCTTCGGCCTCCGGCCCTCGAAGGTGAGCAGCCGCTTGACGTTTTGACCTGAGGCGATCAGCAAAGCTTCCATGTTCACCTTCTCGAGTCTCCTAAGGCGGAACCTCCTCATCCCATGCCAGTCTTTGGCTTCGGCGAACAAAGGCTCGACCCATACCCTCCGCTTGCGCAAAGCCTTCTCGTAGAGGAAAGTCCCGCGGTACACCTTCACCCGATCTACGTACTCCTCGTCGAAGTGGCGTAAGATCTGCCTTCCCGTCTTGCTGGTCGTGCATTCGAGCTTCAGTGGGCAAGCGTCGCAGGTGCCGGCCTTCGCCCGGTAGCCGATCAGGCTCCTGGCCACATTGCGCATTCGCGGCAGCAAGATCTCGCCCGACGGGCAAGTGTAGTGGTCGCGCTTGGGATCATAGTCGAACTCGTCCTTGCCGAAGAAGGGGCGTCCCTGACCTGCACCCTTGAGCGCCACGTAGGCGCTAATGCCCATCTTCTCGATGGCCGCTATGTTCTCCACGGTGCCGTAGGCCGAGTCGCCGGTTACCTGACGAGGCCAGCTCCGCCACCTGAAGACGGCCCTCCATAGCATGTCCAACATGGGCTTGTTCTCGGTGACCTCTAAGGGGGCGACCAGGACGCCCAAGATGATGCGTGCCTTGCCGCCGTCCACTACGCAGTGAGCCTGGTAGCCGAGGTGGCTGTGGTCGGCACCCTTGCGTTTCATTGGCGAGGCATCGGGGTCGGTCTTGCTGAGGAAGAGGTCCGCTTTGCGCCGGTAGAAGTTGCCCTTCACTTCCCTGTCTTGGCGTCCCGCCTTGGCGATCCAGTCGCTCCTGGCGGCGTTGGCGATGATGAGCTCATCGTCGTTGGAGTATGGCAGGTGATCGAGGTCTCCATCGGTCGTTCTTGCTGCACCGTCCGCGTCGAGGGCTGGCTCTTCTTGTGCATCTTCCTCGAAGAGATCCTGCAGATGTTGTTCCACCGCGAAGCGGGGCGTGATCGACTCCAGGGAGGCATTCGCTTCGACCTTAGTGGCATCGAAGTAAAGCTCCTCACCCCATATGAGCCCAGCCTCGGCACATCGCTCCACGATCTGCTCGAAGAATCTCCTGAAGACCTCTAGCCCGTAGCGGTCCCTAATCCTGGTGAGGCTGGAGTGATCCGGCAAAGGCTCGAAGAGATCGTAGCCGAGATACCATCTCAGCGAGAGGCGGTCGGCTGCCACTTCCATGAGCTGACGTTCGCTTCTGAGATTCTCGAAGAACATCACGAGTTGTAGCTTGAAAAAGACCACGGGGTCAACCGACGAACGTCCCCCGCTAGCGTACAGAGGAGCGACCATCTCCCGTACAAAGGAGAGGTCCAGGCACTTCTCCAGGTCCCTGTAGAAGCAGTCGGTCGGGACCAGCTCTTCGAGTGAAATCTCACGAGGTACAGGTGCGAACTCACGTTTCTTGATGCCCATCATGGTGGTGCACAACCTCCTCCTGCCCTACGAAGGAACGGGAGGTCATGCTAGCCACGTTGTGGCCTTCGTGCTCTCGTAGAAGGCCCGTTTTTCAACAGGCTGGCAACCTAAGTACTTGAGAGCATAAGCGATGATAAGATTTCGGCGCAATAAGTGAAGCAGGACAGCGACTTAGCTGACCCTAGTTTGACACTAACCGGGTGCTACAACACGAAACGTCCGGCAACATCGAACAAGGGGATTTGGTTTATTCAAGCGGTTCTGGAACATCCAGTAACACACTGAAAGCTATCGCCTCGCACTTCTAATCCGCCGGACGCAGGTTCGAATCCTGCCGGGCGCGCCACTAGTACACCAATTGTACACCAGTGCAAGTGGGTACGGGCAAGTCCGCCTACGTTCGTCTGACACATAACCGGCTTGTTTATGCGAATTTCTGAACGTTGGTGGACCTATATGAACCCTTCGGACCTCCCTTACAAGGAGGAGGTCGCTGGTTCGAACCCAGCATCGCCCACTTCTAAATTACCTGGAAATAGGGACATTTTGAGAGGGCTGAGAGAAGGCCAGGGTGCGCACCCTGGCCTTCTTGCTGCAACCGTGCTGCAACCTGAGAGAAGCTGCCCTCAGGATAGCGCAGCTTCCATCGCGGCGGCGGAGTCCTGCATGTCGGGGAGTACGTGAGAGTAGGTGTTCAGGGTGATGGTTATGGAGGCGTGTCCGAGTAGCTCGGGAGGGCCACCTGCGCCACGGCGACCGCCTGGGTGCGTGTGGTGAAAGCACTACAACAACCTCGACGAGCACAACCTCGACGAGTAGCACAACGAGCACTACGACGAGTAGCACAACCTCGACGTCGACTACGACTCCCACTACAACAACGTCGACGAGCACAACCTCGACGTCGACAACGACGCCTATGTGCCTACCGGACGGCACCAGCTGCAGCCCCACCAGTGGGTGCTGCAGCGGCATCTGCCAAGTCCGCTGTTGCTCAAGGAGCGGCACTACCGTCACCCCCACCACTGTGTGCTGCAGCGGAGTGTCCGAGAACGGAAGATGTTGCAGCAGGCTTGGCGGGCCCCGCATCGTCAGCACTGACTGCTGTGGCGGCAATATCTGCAGCGGCTTGGGCACATGCAATTTGTGATCGCCGCCCAAATGGTTTTCCCTGCACCCGCAGCGGTCACAGTGCTTCTGTAGCGGCACCTGCTCCAGCGGCCCAAGCACCAAGCGGCATGGAGGGGGTAAGCGCACTGAGTAAGGCTGCTCCGAGCGGTAGTTAGGAGCAAAGCCCTCTATCTCTAGCAAACAGCCAGCTTGTGGGAGAGCCGTAGGGGAGGGATGGTCCCTATAGCGGGGCACCCGGCCCTTCTCCTACTTCTAGCCCTTATTCACCGATTTGCGTGGAAGAGACGTTTTCGGGAGGTCGCGCCGTGCATAGCCTCCGTGCAATCCCCTAAGCCCGGTGGCTGGCTAGAGATCCCTGCGACGCCTGGCCTCAAGGTATGCGGCTTCTGTTATGGCGAGCGCCGTAGAGAGGCGCATTAGAAGGTCGCGGTGGTTCTCGCCATCGGTCATACCCTCAGAGCGCATGAGGCTCTGGGTGGCCTGGATGCGCTGCCCAGCTTCCTTGAGGTTGTCCATAGCCTCTTCAAGAACGGTGTCTTCGTTGATCATGACAAAAGTATACGGATAGGCATCCTCCGGTCACCCTATTGGTTCACCTTCCCACGCGAACACGAGGACATTGTTGACGGCGTAACAGCAGGTAAGCATCGGGTAGAGGTGGAAGACTTTGACTTCAGCTACGGTTTTTTCGCCGAGGGCATCAGGGTAGCTTCCTTTGCTGAGGGTCTTATAGGTTATCGGGAGTGGGCACGTAGGAACGGAAGGCTGGGCGACATCCACAGCATAGACGACCGCTTTGACCACGACGTAGACGAGATTATGGCCTAACAGGTCATCTAACTGATCGAGCGAACAGGGTGGGCAGTGCATTCCGACCCGTTCGCAGTCGCTGCGCGTGAAGTTTGCGGCAGTCTCTTCGAGACGCGGGAAGGGTACTGGTCGCGCTGCGCATCACTTACGCTATGCGACGCGACCCTGGCCTTGCGATTTTCTTGACTTACGGGTGCCGGCACGAGTATGGTTCGGCGAATATTGCCCAGCGCAGGGGTAGACAACAAAGCAGTCGGAAACACGGAGGGAGGGCATCAGGGGGCGTGGTGGGAGAGATTCTCTTCGGTCTCGCGATAGGGTTCCTAGTGGGCCTTACGGGCGTCGGGGGCGGCTCCCTGATGAGTCCCTTCCTGCTGGCCATTGGGGTGCCAGCACCAACGGCCGTGGGGACAGACCTGACGTACGCCACGATCACCAAGCTGGCGGGGTCGGTCCAACACTACCGCCAGCACTCCATCAACTTTCAGCTGGTCGTATTCCTGGGCTTGGGAAGCGTACCAGCCGGTTTGCTCGGCGTCTTTACGGTGGATTGGCTAGAGAGTGCCTACGACCCGGACAAGGTAGACGCGATCCTGACCACCGCGATAGCGATCGTGGTCGTCCTGGCCGGCGTCTCTCTGATCGTGCGTAACTTCATGTCTAGTAACCCCAACAAGGTAGGTTACGGTACCTGGGACGGCTCATCACCGATGAGCCTCAGGAGAAGAGCGTTCACCGTCTGCCTGGGAGCCTTCGCGGGCTATTTGGTGGGCCTAACGTCCATAGGTTCGGGAACCATGGTCGCTATCATACTCCTCCTGCTCTATCCCCTAAGCTCGGTTGTGGTGGTGGGCACGGACGTGGCACACGCCATGATCCTCTCCTTCGTAGTCGGGCTTGCTCACGCGATCTCCGGCAACGTGGATTTCGGGCTGGCGGGAATCCTGCTCATAGGAGGAATTCCCGGCGCACTCGTTGGTAGCCGTCTAGCTAGCGTGGTTCCGGGAAGACCCCTCAGACTGGTGCTAGCCGCCATGCTGATCTTCGTTGGTGTTAGGCTGCTCGTAATCGGCTAAGCTGGCGTAGTCGAAAGCCCGTCCACCGGAGATGCCCTGATACTCGGTAGGCGTGTACCAGCTGTCGTTGTGAGCGGTAAAGACAGTTCGGGAAGGGGGTATGGTAACGGCCGTCATACTCCGTAATTCGTCTCGCCACTGATGTGCCCGGCATCACGGCGGGCTAGGGATACGTAGCCCACTTCTTACGGAACCTTCTGGATGCTCCACTCCTGATAGCCTTACCATGACCGAAGCAGGCCACCTCGAAATCGAGCCGGGTGAGTTTAGATAGGCTTCTCTTGCCTTCTTCCAAATCTTCGTAACCCAGGGAAAGGTCGAGACGCCCAACATTGCTGCAGGCGTCGGCAACGAAAAGCACGCCTCCCTGTCGGGGCCACAAGAACGATACCTGCCCCGCGCAGTGGCCCGGCGTATGGATCGCCCTGATGCCGCCGGCGACCGGAATCTCCTCGCCATCGCTGACCTCGTGCTCGATCTCGGAAGGCTCGATGGTCGCGGCTGGGCGGATGAAAGCCCAGAACAGTACACGCCTGAGCGGTCCCGGAGCAGGCTTCAAGGGGCGCACAGCCTTACCTTGCCTGACCATGGCGGCGTCCGCAGGGTGCATGTAAGCCTCGGCTCCGGTCGCCCACGTCAAGGCGGCGAGGCTTCCGCTGTGGTCTGGATGACAGTGGGTTACAAGGATGCTGCCGAGATCGTCGGGACGCCTGCCAATCTCCCCGGTCGCTTCCAGGATGGCCTTGGCGCTGCCCGGAGTACCGGTATCGATCAGGACCAACTCCCCGGAGTCGTCGATCACAAAGGCGTTCACGGCTCCCATCGGTATGGAATAGACGCCGGGTACTACCTGCTCGACGATCGTGGCGATTTCTCCTCTCGGTTTGACGACAATCTTGCATACAATGTAGTACCCTTACGGGATCACTTCAAGGAGTAGCCTACGAAGGCTTCTGTTCCGAAGTTCGACGTTCATACGTGATCTTGTAGCAGGTGCCGTCGGGAACGTATCGATTCGCGGCGTGTCTCTATACCCCGCGTATAGAGACAGCGAGTTCCTACGAGGAGCGCACCTGCATGCGATGCTTCGAGGGGCGCGACTACGACTCAGAGCATAGTGCGTGGGTGACTTGCGAGCGGTGCTCTGGCACTGGACGGGTGATGGTTTACCTCTACCCTAAGCTAAGGCGCCGCTCACAGTAGCGCGGGGCGCGTCCACTTAGGGCCGGAGCCCTGGCAATGGGGCTCCGGTTCTCTTGCGTTGCGGGCTGGGGGTGGGTCGCGGAAATTGGCGCTTGCATCGCTGGGTGCGTACACCCCCTCGAAAAATCCGCTGCCGATTTCGTGGACACAAGCATACATCGCTTAGCTTCTCGGAAGAAAAATCCTTTCAAGTTCGGCTCGCTGCGGCTTAGAAAACGATCCTCGTAACGTTTGTCGTAACGCTTTGGAGACGGTGGTGCTGTAGAGTAGGGTTGTGACTGAAAGGGTACAGCGGCGAGGGCAAGACATCGGCGGGATGAACTATCGCACTGCCGCTTGGCCCGGTTGATCTGTGGGGTGCTGTGTGCCGGCCCGTCTCGTGATGCCCCCGAGTCGGCACGCCGGTTCTCTAAGGATTAGGCGTTCCGTCGTTTAAGTCATTAGGGTATAGTGCTGTGAAGGGAAAGGTCACCCTGGTGGGAGAGGAGGACACCGTATGTCGACGGAAGATAACAAGGCAATCGTCCGCCGTTACGTGGAAGAGGTCTGGACCAAAAGGAATATAGACGCGCTTGAGGAAGTCTATCCCGGCCCTGACCTCGTTGAGCAATATGGTCCCGCAGGGCAGGGGCTTCCCAGTCTCGGCGATGCCAAAGAATACGTGCGCAAAGTCCAAGCCGCCTTCCCGGACCTCAGCGTGACTATAGAGGACATGATAGCTGAGGGAGATAGGATTGCGGTTCGCACCACTTGGCGAGGCACCTACATGGGAGAGGCCATCGGGGACATACCCCCCACCGGCCAGTCCGTGAGCGGATTTGGGACTGTGATCTGGGGCATCACCGACGGTAAGATCGCACAGGTGTTTGGTACGTCCCTCGATTCGGAGCTCGACCGACTGGGCCTGTGGGAATTTCTCATGTCACATGGAGAAGTTTGTTGGAAGCACCCCTTCTATCACTGATCCTGCAGCGTCTCGGTTTCAGCTGGAGCAAGAAGAACCGGTCTAATGACAGAGACCCCAGCATGGACAGCTTAACGAGAAGTATGCGGAACATCGCTAGTCGTCGAACTCAGTAAGGTGGCGAATTAGCAGTGAAAACGCCATTCGCGAAGCCGCGGTTACCGGCACCCCCTGAGACATCAGCGTACACCACGCTGCACGGTCGCAGGCTCACTATCACGCGGGCGGTCTGCGTGGCAGTGGCTTTGTTGACGGTAACGCTCTTCGTCGCTGGGCTTCCGTTGCTATACGACTGGTTCCGAACGCTTTACATCCACGACTTCGGTGGTCGTGATGCCCTCTCCGCTCACTTGGCCCAGCTAGGTCTGTCCGTCGATTTCTTCATCGCGTATTTGCTCCTGCTCGGCATCATTCCGGCGGTGGCGTACTTCGCGGTTGCCGCGATCATATTTTGGCGCAAGTCAGACGAGCCGATGGCACTGTTCACCGCACTTCTGTTAGTGCTGTTTGCAGCAACAATCTGGGGCTCCACTAAGGAGCTGGGTGAAATCCACCCAATCTTAGAGTGGTTGAGTAGAGTTCTGGAGGCACTCAGCTTCGCGTTACTATTTCTTTTCTTCTACCTCTTCCCCAGCGGACGGTTCGTGCCACGTTGGACGCGTTGGCTGGCAGGCGTGCTGATCGCGGTGACGGTACCCATGGTCCTATTCCCGGCGTCGCCGCTCAATATAGAGCGTTGGCCTATTTTGGCTTATGTGCTGGTTCTGTTGGGTTGGCTCCTCGCCGGCGTGTGCGCGCAAGTCTACCGCTATCTAAGGGTGTCAAGCCCGACACAACGTCAGCAGACCAAGTGGGTCTTATTTGGCTACACTGCAGCGCTTGGGGGTTACCTAGGATGGATCTCGTTCTATGCTATCTTGCCGTTGGCCCGGCCCGGATCCCGCCTCGTCGCTGATATGATCGGTGCCACTGTCACAAGCGGCTTGATGCTTATCATCCCGTTGTCATTCGGCGTCGCTATCTTACGCTATCGTCTGTACGACATAGACGTCGTCATAAACCGTACCCTCGTATACGGCTCTCTCACCGCCACATTGGTTGCACTCTACTTCGGTGGCATCGTGGTGTTGCAGAGACTCTTCGTCCTCCTCACCGGCGAGCAGTCCACCCTTGCGATAGTGGCCTCGACCCTCCTGATAGCGGCGCTGTTCAGCCCGCTGAGGCGTCGCATACAGGCGTTCATAGACAGGCGCTTCTACCGTAGGAAGTACGATACAAGAAAGACCCTGGAAGCCTTCTCCGCCAAGCTGCGTAACGATTCCGACCTCGACGTCTTGAGCGACGATCTGGTTAGTGTGGTAAGGGAGACGATGCAACCCGCCCACGTATCTTTGTGGCTCAGACCCGAGACTGCTCAGGAGAGTAAGCAGCTAGCGTAGTCTCCCTATTTACCCAATGGCGGAGTAGGTAGATTCAACGAATTTCGCATTACTCCGCACACGAGAAGTTCGGAGAATCTACCATCCACCCAACGTGCCGTGTCACATGTGCAAAACACCACGACACTTCGTATCCTAAATTGTACCAACGTGGGACACGCCGGGAGCACAGAATTGCACGTAGCGCAGAGATTCGAGCGTCTCCTGGAGATCTACCGCCGTCCGGACGGTCAGAGGTGGGGTGGCGCGGAGCTTCAGAAGGCCACAGGCGGGGTCGTAACGCGCTCCTCCGTGACCAACCTACGCAAGGGCAGGATGTGGAGAGCCTTGGCTTCGAGAAGATGAGGGCCATGGCCAAGGATATGGTGCGTCGTCATACACAACCTTGACGATCACCGTGCCTTCGACGGCGTCGCTTTCGATGTCCTCAACTTCCCACACGTCTCCTGTCGGGGGGAAGCCGTGTCTCACCTCGAGGTGGCGTATAGGGGCTTCTGGGTCATCGCGACGGGCCCCTTGCACGGACGCTGCTCGCACAGATCGGGGTTGGAGGCTTCTAGTCGTTGCAAGCGCTCCTCTCTCCCCACCGTCTCCTACCTCCTTGACTCCTTTGTTCGAAGGCGTCGATGCGCTCCAAGATCTCCTCCTGCTCCCGTACTTTGCGCTCGGCCTCTACGGCCCGCAGGCAGACGGCCAGGATGCGCGAGGCCACCGCCGCTGCCTCCTCATCTACCTCGCCCGCAAGAACGCCATCGGCCAGTGCTCTAAGGCGCTCCTTCACCGCCTTAAGCTCCCGGCTAGGCTTGCTCCGTGCGGCCTGTGAGGCGTTGCGCGAGCGCTGAGAAGCCCTAGCCGGATCGTGGGCAAAGCAAAACCTCTGCGATGAGCTCACGATGCGCTCGCAAGCTGTGCTATCGTCCTTTCCTCGCTCTGAAGGCTTGGAGGAGAGTTAGCCCTCTTGTGCATCATCCAGGCACATACGTGAGTAGCACGACAACCCCGATGTAGGTCAACAGTACCACCAGCGAGTCCGGGCCGAGCCCGAGCATCTTCTTCTCGCGTCGGGCGAGGAGACCGAGAAGTCCATCGTCAAAGCCTAGGCCGAGCTGGCGCGGGGGGGTCTCGACCGTCTCCTCCAGCCCGCTAAGGGAGGCGCGGCGTCGGCGAGCGCCTCGATCCCGCCGCTAGCGAACGCTTCCAAGCCAGCGACGCTCCGTGCGGGCGTACGCCCGTGCCAGGTTCGAGTGGGCCAACGACTTTCGCTTTGCGTAGAGGCCTAGCGTATTCCACGGCGCATGAACTCGCCAGAGGTTGCTTAGCCTGAACCACCGACCCCGTCCCGAGAGTTTGCCACCGTTGCCTTCAGATGGCAGGTAATAGAACCGTCTGCTCCACTGTTGGATGTCTTTCCAGTTGGCTTCAAGCAATCCGGGTATGTCCATGCCCTTCGCTAGATGTACGTGTTCGACGAACGCATCGAGCAGCGACACGTACTCGGCTGAGGACCAGCTGGCGAGGCGTAGGTAGCTGGATGCCGTTCGCCGCGCGAACAGCCGTCCGACTGCCGCCAGCCACATCAAACGACGCTCTTGCCTAGTCGCCTGCACGAGCATTGCCTGCTCAAGCATGTCGGCGCAATGAACCATGATCGCTCTTGCAAACTCCTCGTCGGAAAAGCTGAACCACTTCTTGTGCTCGTTTTCGGCGTG
>Ga0126311_10001454_pt1 | contig 11535 bp, 9 predicted proteins | sample Plot61_FD_92539 | JGI IMG/M metagenome (GOLD analysis project Ga0126311, IMG submission 92539) | Serpentine soil microbial communities from UC McLaughlin Reserve, CA, USA - Plot61 | ecosystem: Environmental > Terrestrial > Soil > Grasslands | place: USA: UC McLaughlin Reserve, Lake County...
CGACGTCGTCGAGAGCACGAATCGGAGGCATATGGCTATGACGAGCGAAAAGAAGGCCGAAGCGAATCGCCGCAACTCCCTGAAGAGCACCGGCCCGAGGACGCCCGAGGGCAAGGTCGCCGTACGCTTGAACGCCCTCAGACACGGCCTGCTCTCGGAGGCAATTCTCCTGCCCGGGGAGGACGAAGAACCCCTGAGGGAGCTCACCGATCGCCTGAGGGCGGAGTTGCAACCCGTCGGGGAGCTTGAGAACCTCCTCGTGGACCGGATCGTCGCCGCCTACTGGAGACTGCGCCGTCTCGGGACGGTGGAGACGGGCATATTCGTTTGGGAGCGCTACGAGGCATTGGCTGAGCAGGCAGAGCGGGAGGCCCGCACTTACGAGTCGCACCACTTTGACCCCGAATTTTTCGCAGACGCGCTAGCCACCGTGGATGTCGCGGCAACCGACAAGAAGAAGCACGAAGAAGCCCTCTCAAGGGCCCGGCGGTTTAGGGATGAGCAGAAGTCGGGATGGGCCACGCTTGGTCGTACCTTCACCCGGGACGCCGAGAATGCGAACGCCTTCTCCAAGCTCTCGCGCTACGAGACAACCATAGAGCGGTGCCTCTACAAGGCCCTGCACGAACTCCAGCGCCTGCAGGCCGCCCGTGTTGCCGCCGACAGCGTTTCGCCGCCGTTGGCCGTGGACGTCGACGTCTCGGGGATCCCCGAGGGGGATCGCTAGAAGAAGTTGAAGGAGTTTTGGCTTTGTTTCGCAAAAACGTGGGGTCAACTCTCTGGAGCCTCGCAGAACTTCCTTTCTTATCGACCAACACAGTAGCTGACAACCGCGCGCTCCTAGTGCCGTTCGAGACTTCATCGTGCCTTAAGGGCAGGTCAAACGGAGCAGGGAGGGTGCCGTGGCTTTTCGAGTCCCAGAACTGTTCGGTTCTCGAAGAGAGATAATGTCTTGGCGGGAGGATGAGAACGCCCTCTATTCTCTCTCCGTAGTACGGGCCGAAGTGCTGGAAGTCGCCGGTGAGTAGGTGCGTCGCCCCAGCGCCGATCGCCGCGAACTGGCGATCTCGGTTACGATCGCGTTCACTAGGGCGAGTAGAGAGGGCCGGGCGTGATGTTCGACGCTATCTTGGTAGGCAGCGGCGTGCTGTGGACGCTCGCCTACCTCCTCATAATCCGCCAGGGTTTCCTCGACCGCACCTACGGGATGCCCGCGGCGGCCCTATGCGCCAACCTCTCCTGGGAGTTCCTCTTCTCCTTTGTTTACCCCCACGATCTCCCGCAACGAGCGGTAAACGTCGTCTGGTTCTCGTTCGACCTCGTGATCCTCTTCCAGCTCCTCCTGTACGGATCGCGTGAGTTCGCCGGCTTGCCAAAGCGTGGGTTCTACTCCGGTCTTGCCCTCGCTCTCGCGACCGCCTTTTGCATCATCCTGGCCGTAACCTTGGAGTTCGACGACTTCGACGGGGCTTACTCCGCCTTCGGCCAGAACCTCATGATGTCCATCCTCTTTATAACTATGCTCTACGCTAGAGGATCGCTGCGAGGACAGTCGGTATCTATAGCCGTCCTCAAGATGGGAGGCACCGCGCTCGCCTCCTTCGCCTTCTACTTCTTCAATCCACAGTACGACGGCTCCGTTCTGTTGCCCTTCCTCTACGTGGCCACTCTCATATTCGACGGCGTGTACGTCGGCGCGACGGTGGCGTGGACCAGGCACGAGCGGAGACCGGGCGCGAAGCGCCATAATCCACGGTAACGCCGTCCGTCGGTCGTGAGGGACGGAAGACTGGAGGGCTTGATGTCTGGGAACGAACCGACGTGGGCTTCGAGGGCCGTGCTCATAACCGGTTGCTCGTCGGGCATCGGTTGGGCGACGGCCAAGCGCCTCGCGCGGAGGGGCTGGGCCGTGTACGCCACGGCGCGTAACCTCGAGGCGATTGAGCCACTAAGAGAAAGCGGTTGCAGGCTGCTCCCGCTCGACGTGACCGACGAGGACTCCATGCGGGCCGCCGTTGCAGAGGTCGAGAGGATCGAGGGCGCGGTAGGGGTCCTGGTCAACAACGCCGGCTACAGCCAGTCAGGTGCGGTCGAAGAGGTCTCTATGGAGAAGGTTCGGCGCCAGTTCGAGACGAACGTCTTCGGGCTTGTGCGCATGTGCCAGCTCGTCCTCCCGGAAATGAGGCGGCAGGGCTTCGGGCGTATAGTCAACCTCTCGTCCATGGGAGGCAAGCTCACCTTCCCCGGAGGCGGCTTCTACCACGCCAGCAAGTACGCCGTTGAGGCCATAAGCGACGCGCTGCGCTTCGAGGCGCGCGGCTTCGGGGTCGAGGTCGTGGTAGTAGAGCCTGGTCTCATCCGCACCGGCTTCGCCCAGACGGCGGTAAGTTCGATAGGGGACGACGGGGCGAAGGACGGTCCCTACGCTGGCTTCGAGGCCGGCGTGGCGCGGGCGACGTGGGAGAACTACGAGAGGGGGCCGCTGGCGGCGCTGGGGGGAGGTCCGGAGGCTGTCGCCGAGACGATAGAGCGTGCGATCTCGGCTGCGCGGCCGCGGGCCCGCTACACGGTAACCCCGTCAGCGAGGCTGTTGATCGGGACCCGGAGGCTCCTGCCGGACCGGGCGTGGGACGGCCTCGTGGGGCTCTTCTACCCCCGGCCTGGCGGATAGGTAGACAATTACAAACCCAGGTCTGCCTACGTCCCCGACCCACGCTTGGGCGCCCGGACATCCCCACGCTTTTGTTGCTCCGGAGGCGGAACCGCAGTTCCCGCAAAAATCTTTGCCCCTTTGGGTTAGAAAAGTGCTGCTCAGGGCCAATCTCTCTTGCCATTTGACGTCGCCCGCTGGTATGGTAGGTAAGTCGTCCGAGGGAGGCGCAGGGTATGGTCGAGGCTTTGCTTCTGGTTGCCGTTGGTTCCCTCATCCCGATATGCGTGGCCACCCTCGTCTTCACCCTTCTCGCGTTGCGCAAGGCGCAGCTGTACGTGGACATGGTCGAGCAGCGCCTGGAGCATCTTCGCGAGGGGCAGGTCCTTCTCCTGGCGTTGCTGCGCGAGCAAGGCCGAAGCTCGGAGGGAGAACACGAACAGCGCACGCAAGAGGAGGAGCGGGTACTCCAGGAGCGCGACCTCCTGGCGCTGGCGGTCCGCGCGCGTCGGGGCGCCGAACAGGGGACCGGCGACCCGAAGCCCGACCTCGCGAACGCTGGACGCGACGTGAACGCCGAGCTGGGGAGGCGTTCGTCCCTTGCGGGAAGGGACGCCTTCGGTGGTCAGGACGCGCCGGGGCCGCGCGGTCCCACAGACGAGAAGATGCAGCAAAAGGGGCGGGGGGACGAGATCCAGCCGCGAGCGGCGAACTTCCCCGACACCACGTCGCAGCAGCCTGCGAAGACCCCGCCGGGCAGCGAGGGAGCGCGCGGCGCGGTGTGGCACCCGCACCCCGACGACGACGTCAGCCCGACGCGGGCGGCCGCGCCGGGCGACGCCGCAGTCGAGATGTTCCGCAGGCACTATGACAAGTACCTGGAGAACTACGAGGGTTACGTCAAGCTGGCCGCGAGGCTTCAGCAGATGAGGGACGACGCCAGAGTGGTCCCCGGTTCTCAGGCGGAGCGCGAGTGGGAGGGGAGGCTGCGCCGGGTAACCGACGGCATACAGAGGACCACCGCGAGGTTGGACATCCTAGAGTCCTACAACCCCGAGCTGGCGACCGACGACCGCATCTCTCGCCGCGCCGGCATCGCCCGGAGCCACCGGGAGCTAGAGAGGTAGAGGCGGGAGCACTAGGGGCCTCGCGAGACCACACTACCCGGCCCCCCACCCGCGAGCGCCTGATCTCAAAATGATCTCAAAAGCCCACTAGGGCGGCGGTAGGCCCCGTTTCTACAGGATGGGCTCCAGGCTCGGGGCGGGGACCTCGCCGGGCGGCTCGACCCTGGCCCCGCTCAGGTCCACGTCGAGGACCCAGGACCTGGCCTCGACCCCCCGCGTCTCGAAGGCGACCTGCATCGCGGAGGCTATCCTCTTCTGGGCGCCCGTCTCGGGCACGAAGGCGAGGACGGTCGGTCCAGAGCCGGAGAGGCACGCGCCGTAGGCGCCGTTCGCGAGCGCCGCGTCTATTACATCCTCGAGGCCGGGTACGAGGTGGGAGCGGTAGGGCTGGTGCAGCCGGTCCTGCATGGCGACGCGCAGGAGCTCGTACTCGCCGGCGGCGAGGGCGCCGAGCAGGAGCCCCGAGCGGCCCACGTTGAAGGCAGCGTCGCGGTGGGGTATCGAGTCGGGCAAGGCGCGACGGGCGGCGGTGGTGGAGACGGCGAAGTCTGGGACGGCGACTACGGCCTTGAGGCCCTTCGGCTCGAGGCGCACCGCGCTCACCCCCTCGGGCGTGAGGGTGCCGATGACGAGGCCGCCGAGCATGGCGGGGGCGGCGTTGTCGGGGTGGCCGTCCAGCTCGCAGACGATGTTGAGGAGGTCGGGCGCGGCGATCTGGCCCCCGAAGAGGTCGTTGGCGGCGACGGCCCCGCCGACCAGCGCCGCGGCGCTCCCGCCGAGGCCCCGGGTGGGGGGGATGGCGTTCTCCTGGACGAGGCGGAAGTGGACGTCGGACTCCCCGACTAGTTCAGCCACGAAGCGGGCGGCCCGGTAGGCGGGGTGCTCGGGCCCGCGCGGGATGAGCTCGGCGCCGGTGCCCCGCACCTCCACGACCGGCTGGGGGGACCTGTCGAGCGAGATCCTCATGCTCAACGAGAGCGCCAGCCCCACTGCGTCGTAGCCGGGGCCGAGGTTGGCCGAGGTGGCCGGGACGCGGACGGAGATCACCGGAAGAGCCCCCCCTCCACGCGCCCCGCGACCGCCTCGAGCGTCGCCTCGATAGGCTCAGGCAGCGCGACGCGGCTCAACACCGCGTCGGGGTCCTTGAGGCCGTGTCCGGTGAGCACGCCCACCACCGTGCCCTCTGGACCCCTCCCCTCGCTCGAGAGCTTGAGGAGGCCCGCGATACCGGCCGCCGAGGCGGGCTCGCAGAAGATGCCCTCCTCGCGGGCGAGCAGCCCCTGGGCGGCGAGTATCTCGTCGTCCGTGACGCTCTCGATGCGGCCGCCGGACTCGCGCGCGGCGGCCAGAGCCCCCTCCCTGCTCGCGGGGGACCCGATGCGGATGGCGCTCGCCACGGTCTCGGGGTTCTCGAAGTCGTGGCCGGCGACCAGCGGGGCGGCGCCCTCAGCCTGGAAGCCGAGCATCCTAGGGGCGTCGTCGGCGTAACCCGCCTCGCGCCACTCCGTAAAACCCTTCCAGTAAGCGGTGATGTTCCCCGCGTTGCCCACGGGCAAGACGAGGGCGTCGGGAGGTCCTCCGAGGTCCTCGCAGACCTCGAAGGCGGCCGTCTTCTGGCCCTCGATGCGGTCGGGGTTCACCGAGTTGACGAGGGAGACGTCCCCGAGTTCCTCCGCCAACTCGCGCGAGAGACGAAGTGCAGCGTCGAAGTTGCCCTCGATCTGGACGATCTCGGCCCCGTGGGCCAGAACCTGTACGGCCTTGCCGAGAGCGATCTTGCCCGCCGGAACAACGACGAAGCACCTTATGCCGGCCCGCGCGGAGTAAGCCGCGGCCGAGGCCGCGGTGTTTCCGGTCGAAGCGCACACGCACGCGCGGCTCCCCGATGCCACCGCGCGACTGAGAGCCACCGTCATCCCCCGGTCCTTAAAGGAGGCAGTTGGGTTCATCCCCTCGAACTTGAGGTGGAGCCGGGCGCCCACCCTCTCGGAGAGGACCGGGGCCTCCACGAGCGGCGTCTCGCCCTCGCCCAGGGTGGCTACCGCGCGGACCGGAATCTCCGGCAGCCACCGGCGGTACCGTGCTATTACTCCCTGTCGAGGGCTCGAAGTGCGGACACCCAACTGGACTTTACGCCTTTCTCCGTAGGAGGTCGTTGCTCGTGAGCGCGCCCGTGCTCCTCGCCCAATGATCCCGGGAAGGCCCTATACGCCCCGCCCTTCAGCCGCTGATCTGTCCGGCGTTGGCGTTGCAAAGGGGTATCCGGTTGCCAGACCGCACACAAGCAAGAAGCTACCACGGGGGGCGATCCGAACGCAACCCGCAACCACGCCTTCTGGTGCGCGCCCACAGCTCCTGTCGCGCCGCCAGCTCCTGTCGCGCCGCCGGACCGAACGCTGGTAAACTCGGCGACGGCCGGGCTTTGGAGTGCGAAACCCCAAGAGAGCCCACGGATCGCCGGCAGGTCGAGCAACCCGGGAGGCAGCGGTCACATCTCGAGGCGAGAGCAGCGCTCCGGTAGCCGTAGCGCGAAGGACGTTCCGTCGGCGGCGTCCGGAGGCCGGCCTCCGGACGCCGTCGAGCAGCGGCGGAGCGAGAGGACCAGACAGATAGTTAGCCAGCTAACTTTTTAGAGGAGGGCACGTGTTCGACTTCGTCGTGATCGGTGGTGGCATCGTCGGCCTCTCGACCGCGAGTGCTCTTCTGGAGCGCCACCCCGGGACGCGCCTCCTTCTTTTGGAGAAGGAGGGGGGCTGGGCGCGGCACCAGACCGGGCACAACAGCGGGGTCATACACAGCGGCATCTACTACAAGCCCGGGAGCTACAAGGCCCGGTTTTGCCGGGAAGGGGCGCGGGCGCTCGTCGAGTTCTGCCAGGAGCGAGGGATAGACTACGAGATCTGCGGCAAGGTCATCGTCGCGACCGAGCAGGGTGAGCTGCCGCTCCTCGACGCGCTCTTCGAGCGGGGCCTGAAGAACGGCCTCGAGGTAGAGAAGATAGGCCCTGGGGAGCTCAAGGAGCTCGAGCCCCACGCGAGCGGCCGGGCCGCCATCAGGGTGCCGAGCACGGGCATCGTCGATTTCAAGAAGGTGGCGGAGGCGTTCGCGGCGCTCGTGCGGGAGAAGGGTGGCGAGCTGCGGCCGGGTACCCGGGTGGAGGACATCTCCGAGGGGGGGCGTGAGGTGGTGGTGCACACTAACAACGGAGCCTTCCATGCCCGGGTGCTCGTTAACTGCGCTGGGCTGTACAGCGACCGCGTGGCCCGGCTGTGTGGGGTGGAGCCGGGGGCGAAGATCGTGCCGTTCCGCGGAGAGTACTACGAGCTTAGGCCCGAGAAGCGCTACCTCGTCAAGAACCTCATCTACCCTGTGCCCAACCCGAACTTCCCTTTTCTCGGCGTGCACTTCACCCGCTCCATAGACGGTATGGTAGAGGCGGGGCCCAACGCTGTGCTCGGGCTCGCGCGCGAGGGCTACAAAAAGACCGACTTCGACCTCAAGGACTTCGTCGAGGAGATGACCTACCCGGCGCTCTGGCGGCTGGCGAGGAAGAACTGGCGCACTGGGATCGGGGAGATCCACCGCTCAATTAGCAAAAAGGCGTTCGTGCGCGGCCTCAAGAAGCTCGTACCGGAGGTCGAGGAGGGGGATGTGGTCCCCATCTCCGCCGGCGTGAGGGCCCAGGCGCTCAAGGAAGACGGCGCGCTGGTGGACGACTTCCTCATCGCGGAGGGCAAGAACTCCGTCCACGTCCTCAACGCGCCCTCGCCAGCCGCCACGTCTGCCATACCGATTGGGGAAGAGATAGCCAAGCGTGTTGCCGCAGCTTAGGCATCATCATCACATCGAGTACGACTCCGGCGGATCGAGGGCGGCCCCAACCTATCCACAGCCAAGATACGGGGGAATATTCGTCCCTCTGCGTTCGAATCTGGGTGTTGATAGTATCCTGGGCTGTGGCACAAGGCATGACTAATTTGCGGGCGAGGAAAGCATATCGTTGAACGAAAAAATAGGGCTAGGATCATTGCAAAGGACGGAGACCCTTAACCGCGTATTCAGGCTCCTCTCCTGGCTCTTGATCCTGCTACCCGCCACCGTCGGCTTTCTCTACGTCCGCGCTTTCGGCGTCAGCGTCGTTTACACCGACGCGTGGTCGATGGTGCCCCTTTTCAATCAGTGGGCTAACGGCAAGTTGACCTTATTGGACCTTTATGTCCAACATAACGAGCACAGAATGTTCTTCCCGCAGGCCGTCGAGTTGTTGATGGGCGTTGCCACGAAGTACAACAACGTGGCCGAGATGTACCTAATAGAGGTTTGTTTCCTCGTTACGCTGGGCGTCCTGTTGTTCGCCTTCAGGAGCGGCACCAGACCGGCGCTTCTCCTCTTTGTCCCCATTTCGCTTCTTGTTTTCAGCCTCAGGCAGTACGAGAACATGCTGTTGGGTTACCAAATCAACTTCGCCTTCACGCAAACGTTCGGCGTACTCACGTTTTTCTTGCTACACGTTTTGGTACGCTCCAAGCACAAGGGGGTCACTTTCGTAGCGGCAGTGGGTAGCGCCACGATCGCCTCATTCTCCACCGTGCAGGGCCTCCTCGTGTGGCCCGCGGGCCTTTTGCAGCTGCTCATTGGTCCGATGGGAAAGCCAACAAGGAACATCCTGATCGTCGTTTGGAGTCTGGTCGGCCTAATGGAGTGGGTAGCCTACTTCGCCGGTTTCGAGAGGTCCCCGGAAAAACCGTCTATCCTCTTTGCGTTGGAGCACCCCCTAGCGGGAGTGAGCTTTTTCCTGACCTTACTGGGTAGTTCGCTATCTTGGGAGCAAATCCCTGCCTTGCTGGTTGGCCTACTCGTAGCCTGCCTCGCCCTAGCGAGCCTCCTTCTCCTCTCAAGAGGCCGGAAACTGGACGAGTATTCATTCTGGGTCTCCCTCCTGTCCTATTCCCTTCTCATACTGGCTTCCATCACCGCAGGACGCTCCGCGATGGGGGCGTACCAAGCGATGGCCCCAAAATACGCGACCTTCTCCATCCTCGTGGTAGTAAGCGTCTACGCGGTACTGGTCAAGACGGTGCTCGAAAGAAGGTCCGCTACCAACGCCGCCCTGCTTGTCACGCTGTCCGCCGTCATCCTACTGAGCGCTGCTGCGTCGTACCCGGCTGGGATCTGGGTGGGTAGAGGTATCGAAGCGAGCAGGGAAAGGGCAGCTTTGCTCCTCTCCACCGGAAGGTACGAATCCCTGCCCGACGCGGTTGTAGAGGACACATTCGGCATTCCTCGCGCTAAAACCGTGAGGAAGCGCGCCCCCATTCTGGAAGGGCTTGACTACAACGTTTTCTCTAAAGCGCAAGCGCCAGAGGTGCCTAGAGAAACCGTGTCCGAAAAGCCTCGGACGCGCCTATAGCGTAGCCCTATGGACCGCCGAGAAGGCACTTTTCGGCCCATCTCGCCCTCCCTATACCAGCCAAATTTACCGTTGGAGCGTTGCTCGCACCCCTTTCCTGATAGTTTCTGGAATGTATATTCTCCGAAGTTCGCCGCACCGATCGTAAGAGCCCGCCAGCGGACCTCGCACTAAGGTCCCTCCGCCTCGCGGCAGCCAGCCCCAGAACAGTCCTTTAGCGCTTCCAGACGGGCGCGCAGTTCGTCGATGCGGTTGGGGTCGGCGTTTCGGTAGCTGTTCTCTAGTTCATAAGGGTCTACTCTAAGCCGATAATATTCTTGCTCTACCTTAGCGCCGCTCGAGTACTCGACGTACTTCTCGCCACCGGCCGTGCGGATGGTGTTGTGTTGAGGCACTCCCTCCTGGCCGCGCAGATACTCCACCAGAAAGGCCGTGCGCCAGGAAGGTGCGTCCTTCGCGAAGGTCGGCTTGAGGGAGCGCCCATCCACGAAGGAGGGTGCCATCGCGCCGCTGAGGTCGGCGAAGGTGGGGGCGAGGTCTATGTTGAGTGCTATCTGGTCGGTGGTCCGGCCGGTAGGGATGCCCGGTCCCCGCACGGCCAAAGGCACGCGGATCGACTCTTCGTAGGGAGGCCCCTTCCCATCGTCTATCCTGTGCTCGCCCAAAAGGAGGCCGTTGTCCGAAGAGAAGAAGAGGTAAGTGTTCTGAAGCTCGCCCGCCGACTCAAGCTCCTCTACCACGCCCGCGACGAGGTCGTCGAGGGACGGTAGCAATCCGAGATGCCCGTGGGTCACGCGCTCCACGTAAGCCTTGTCGGTAGCACTCAGTCGCGGGAGCCTACGGACCCATCCCGGCTTGTCTGAGACGTCCGCCTCGTCAAAAGACGGCGGGCGCAGGGCCTGCACCTCCTCGAGGAGACCTTCGTGGCGCGGGGCAGGTGGGCCGGGGCCGTGCGGCGAGCTCGGGGCTAGGTACATGAAGAGCGGATCGTCATCACCGGCCGAGGAGCGGATCATCTCCCTCGCTTCCCGGGCGAGCACGTCCGTCGAGTAGTCGGCTTCGGCGGAGCCGTAATGTACCGGCTTGCCGTTCTCGGAGAGTGTGTAATTGTAGTAGCTTTCATGCCCGAGCATAGCATGCCACTCGTCCCACCCGGGGGGGACGTGACGGTGGTCCTCCCACTCGTATGCGTTCAGATACTTGCCGAGGAGGGCTGTCTCGTAGCCTTCCTCCCTAAGCCAGGTGGCGATCGTCGAGCGTTCGTGCCCGAGGCGTTTGAACGTCTTGAAGCCGCGCGCGTTCTCCCAGATCTCGTGGTTGTGGGTGTACTGGCCGCGCAGGATGGAGGCCCGGCTAGGGCAGCATAGGGGCGTCGTCACGAAGGCCTTCTCGTAGTCGATGCCCTCCCCCACGATAAGATCCTGGGTCTTCGGCATGTGCTCGAGGTCGTCGGCGCGCATGTCGTCGGCGAGGATGAGGATTATGTTGGGGCGTCCAGCAGCCTCTTCGAGTCGCTTGTTCCTTTCCGGGGCGCAGGCAAAAGCGAGAAAAAGGGACAAGGACAAGCAGCACCAAATGCCAGCTCTCTTCATCCGCGACAGCGTAGCACCTCACCTCTTCTTCGCATAGCCCATAGAAGTTGACGGTTATGCTACCTTCGTCCTCAGCCGGGGCCGCAAGCACAAGGGGGACCGATGCTTTCGGACCTCGGTCCCCCTTGTGCTTGGGGGGCTCTTCCTGCGTTCGCAGGTCGAACATGGGTACGCTAAATTCGTAGTCGATCCTGTTAAAATCGATGGGCGTATCCTTCGGTTGGGGCGAGCAAGTAAATCGTGTGTCTGACTGGCGTCGCGGAGAAGACCGGTCGTGGGGAGGTAGATTGTGAAGGGTATCATCCTGGCCGGGGGTTCCGGTACGCGGCTCTACCCGCTAACGCACGTGGTCAGCAAGCAGCTACTCCCGATCTACGACAAGCCCCTAGTCTACTATCCCCTCTCGTCGCTGATGCTGGCGGGTATCAGGGACATCCTCGTGATCTCGACCCCGGCGGACTTGCCCAGGTTCGAGCAGCTGCTGGAGGATGGCTCCCGATGGGGGATGAACCTGGAGTATGCCGTACAGCCGAGGCCTGAGGGTCTGGCCCAAGCCCTCATCATCGGGCGGGACTTTGTCGGGAGCGAGTCCGTCGCGCTGGTACTGGGGGATAACATCTACTACGGTCAGGGTTTCGGCCAGATCTTGCGAGAAGCCGCAAGCCAGGAGAGTGGGGCGACGATCTTCGGCTACCACGTCAAGGACCCGGAGCGCTACGGCGTAGTCGAGTTCGAGCGCGGTGGTAAGGTCGTCAG
>Ga0126311_10001455_pt1 | contig 11528 bp, 11 predicted proteins | sample Plot61_FD_92539 | JGI IMG/M metagenome (GOLD analysis project Ga0126311, IMG submission 92539) | Serpentine soil microbial communities from UC McLaughlin Reserve, CA, USA - Plot61 | ecosystem: Environmental > Terrestrial > Soil > Grasslands | place: USA: UC McLaughlin Reserve, Lake County...
CCCAATTAAAGGAATATCTTTCTGTTTTGATTGAAAACAATCTAATAGAATATCTTGTTGGTACTCACGAATTCAAGACTACAGAAAAAGGATTAAATTTACTAAAAGTACATAGAGAAATGGCAGAATTATTACAACAAAGTAATACAATCAAAAAGGACTAATTAATTTAATATTTTTGATAGAGCTAAAATATAGAATATTAATTTTTATAAAAATAACTTTCCATTAATTTCTTTTAAAAATAAGTGCCAAACTAATAAAATCTAAATACGATGTAGTAGAACCTTACTACATGAACGGTTCCACTCCCCATCATCTTACTAATTTTGTAAGCGAACCTGAATGTCAAAGAATATGAATCAGTTTATCAGGTACTTTTATTTAATATCCTTATTATTATTTCCAAAGAATTTGAATAGCTGGTCTATTACAAAGTCTGGACGCTCCTCAGGTATCCAGTGTCCTGAAAGTGGAACTATGACTCCAGTTACATTTGTAGCTAATGATTGTAACGAGCTTAATGCAAAGTTGCCAGGTATATCGCCACCTAAAGCTGGATAAATATCACCACCTAATGCTAATACAGGCATTGTTATCTTATTTTTGGCTGATTCTTTATTTTGTTCGGCATCCGCTGAAAAAGCTCTAAAATGTTCAAATGCTCCATGTGCTGTACCAGGAGCTGAAAAGTGATTTGCAAATATATCTATATCTTCTTCTGTAATTGCAGATGGATTATAAGCTAACCCTTTGATGAAATACGATAAATATTCTCGTTCTTTGCCTTCTACTAAAAGTTCTGGTAAATTAGGTGTCTGATGAAAAGCAAACCACCAGGGTCCATTCTCACCAAACTCGGGAGGGAGAAAACCGGGATATGGGAAATCCATGATTACTAATTTAGATACATTGTTAGGATGAGCTGATGCATATGAATAAGCTGTCTGTGCGCCTACATCATGTGCTATTAGAAAAATTGGTTGATTAAAACCTAATTGAGATACCAATTGATAAATATCTTCTGCAGTAGTCTTACCATCATAACCAGTTACAGGTTTTGAAGAATCACCAAATCCGCGTAAATCAGGTACCGCAACAGTATAATGTGTGGCCAAAGCTGGCATGATATGTCTCCATTCATACCAAGATTGTGGAAATCCATGCAACAAGATTATTGGGTCTCCTTGACCACCTATAACATAGTGTAATTGAATACCATTCACAGATGCCATATGATGTGAAAAGGTCACATTATCAATATCAAAAGACAAGTCTTCAATAAAAGTAGTTGTTGTTGTTCTATTGTAATATGATTCATGTTTAATGATAATGAAATAAAAATTATTACGGTTATAACAACGAGAATTGTAAGAAAATGACATCCTACATTTGGTGCAATCTTGGGTTTTATAATAGGGTTTTTGCAATTGCAGGTTAATAGATTCAAAAGATATTGTATATTACAGGAATTTTTATATATTATTAACTGAATGTAAGTTTAATGATATATATCAGGACTATGGCGATTTGTATAATTAGTATATTTATTTTGGCTGGCAATTTTATTCCTAAGTCTGATGTTTTTGCTCAAGTTATATCAAATAATTTAGAAGAATCTGATGTCTATATTCAACTATCTAATATATTAGACAATACTGAAAAGGATTTAGATAATATTGTTCAAGCGATTAACTCTGGAGAAAAAGATAACGCATTAAACATTATATCTAATATCACTATGAATATTAAAGAAATAAGGAACGGATTAAATCTAATTGTAGATAACCCAGTTCATGGTGGAGATTAGATTAATAATTAATTTAAATTATATAATTTTAGATTGTAATTCTTCATACATGTTTTAATCAGTCTTTTTTCTTATCTTAATAGTTGTAAAGTTTTTAAAATAACTTTTTCAATAATTATTTGATAAAAGTAAACCATAAATATTTTCTCGTTATTACTATACCCTGTATTTTTATATTAGAACAAATAGAGATATTCCTCCGGTGAACCTATCCTGATATAAGCCGTAAAAATTTCAGTAAGAATTATTTTGAAGCAGAAGGGATACAAAATATGATTGGAATATGCAGTATTGAATATTATTATTGTTGATCTTGTAGAACACTTTTTACTACTAATTTTCTAAACTCATTATCAGATGTATTGTTTCTTATTTTAATTAGTTTAAAAGCATCATTACCTACGAGATATCTTAGTTCTAATGGATTTTCTGATGTAATTGCTTTTAAAATCACATTTGCTACTTCTATTGATGGAGAACCACTTTCAAATCTAGGCTTAAATCCTGAAATTCTTTTTTGTGTCATTTCTGCATATGACGAATTCTGATCAATAACTACCTTTTTTCCTATTTTTAAATTATTATCAAAATTAGTTTTAATTACACCAGGTTCTATAAGTATAACCTTTATTCCAAATTGCTCTATCTCATAAGCCATAGATTCAGATAAACCTTCTAATGCAAACTTTGAACTTACATAAGCAGAAGTAAGAGGAAACCCTATTTTACCAGCTATTGAGCTTATATTTACTATTGTCCCACATTTTTGATTTCTCATTATTGGTAATACTGCTTGTGTCACTCTTATAACACCAAATACATTAGTTTCATATTGTTCTTTAAATTCTTCAATAGAAAGCTCTTCAAATGCTCCTACTAATGCGTATCCTGCATTATTAACTAAAACATCTATTCTTTCTTGTTCATTTGTTATCTTATTAATTGCTTCTTTAACAGATTCATCAGCAGTGACATCAAGCTGTAAAATTTCCAAGGATAATTTTTCTTTTTGTTTTAAATTAGTAATTGCTTTAGATTTATCAAGGTTACGCATTGTAGCATATGTATAAAAGCCATTTCTTGCTAATAACAAAGAGGTTTCAAATCCTATTCCAGTAGAACTGCCCGTAACTACTGCAACCTTCTTATTTCTGTCACTATTCATTTACTATTATCTCATTATCATTAAGCTAAACAATGCGTTAATACTTTTCATTGACTAAGTTATCTACTAGATAATTATATAGATATTTAGATACTGCTTGTCAATTAGCCTACGTAAATAGACTCCATGTAATTGAGATTGTATAAAATAAAAGTAACGATAAAAGGAGAGAATCTATCCATATTCTATTAGATTAGATATTCATCTTTCACCCTTACTATTTTTACTTTTTTTTATAGTGCTCATTAAAATTATTAATTAGTTATTATAGTTTAAAAATAAAACGACCAACAATATAGGAAAAGGCAAAGGATCAAAAAAACGAATACTATTTTCGTTTGATATTTTTTATTTGTTGTTATAAACTAAACTATAAAGACAAATTTTAGAAATACTCATCTTCTTTTAGCATTCTATATTTTAGCCCATCTTGTTTAACTTTAAAATATTAATATAATTTCATTAAAACAGAACATATTTATTACTTCATCACTACAGTTAGGCCTATAAAATGATAAATTTATCTATACATTCGCTCTTTGAATGTATTAGATGTTTGACTCCTTATCATTTTTAAATTATTTTCTATATTCTCAGCTTCTTTAATCAATGGCTTTATTTCACAATACGCTTCAGGAACAATTTTGCTTACAACCTGAGCAACATTTGCTGCTGCTCTAAAATCAGGGATTCCAGATATAACATCAACTACAAATACAACTACATCAATATTCTTCCAATTTGATTCATTTAAAAGAATTCCAGGAATTCCGTTAATCGTTCCATTTTTAAAAGACAAAATTCCTATATCATTTAATTCCTTCATTATACTTAGGGAATTCGACATCACATAGAGCGCAGGCTCTTTTTTTGTTCTACCTTCTTTTTCAATTTCCCTAGTTGCAACACTTATTATTGTTTTACATTTATTATAATTGGACCAATTCAATATCGTATGAGCAATTTGTCGATAGGCTGATGATTCTAGAATTGCTTCAGAAACAAAGAATGCTAACTTTTTCTCTTCATTTGCATAGATTCTTGCTGGAAAATTTGGTTTAGCATTATAAATTACTGAGAGAGGAGGAAAAAGAGGAGAATCGAGAATACCCACTAATTCAGTTTTTAAGGAATTGATAAAACATCCAATTGCTATAGTACTAGTAAGACCAATACCGTGGAACCCATCAAATACAACACCTCCTTCAATATTAATTTCCTTTAATTTTCGAATTTCAATTATTGGTTCGATATGCACGAATAATTTTATAATTCATTATTTTAAACTGTTTGCTTTAATGTTCTAAACGTATAGGTTGTTTCATCTTGATATAAGCATTAGAGAGCTAAAAAATACCTAAGTGAATCTATTTTCATCTCATCTTAATATTGAAACTCCAATTTAGACATTATTTATTCCAGTTTAATTAATAGTAATAATATAAACTCAAATATGTAATATATTTTTACTATAAAGTAATACGTAATTTTAAATAATTGTCCTCAATAGTAAGATGGTTATGATATTCTAAAATTTCATCACTAGGGATGGCTTCTTAACTAGAACCATATCCTTCATCATTAAATTAAAGTATTACGAGTCAAGAAAAAAAGAAGAGAATAGTTGTGTCAAAGCTTTAGATTGAAATCTTGATTGAATTAATGTATGATTTGAAAGATTTTCCATATCACGAGTTGAGGGACTGCTGTTTGTCCTATATTGGTTTCAGATGGTTGGATAGGAAAGAAAACATACGCAAGCAGCAAAGCTAGTATACCAATAATAATTACTATTAAACCAATAAGAAAAATAAAGTTTTCTCTATCAGACCTATTAGCAAAAATTTTCATAATATATATAGTTAAACCAATTTAATTAACATTATCATCAAAACTTTAGATTTACAAACATAAAATATACAAATCTTTTCTATTCATCATTTTTATTTTTATATTACAGGTTTAATATTGTTCAAGACTAGGTTTGAGCTTCAATATATAGATATTAGGGATAACCTTAACATTCACTTTTATTTTTACCAACAATCAGAAGATACTAAAAAACATACTTTTTACATTATTCTGTTGTTTATGAAGATTCATCGGTGAGCATATTCTGAACTACAATAAAGCTAACATACCAATAAAAAAGACTAAATCCCCCACACGCAAATTTTAATGTTTTTTTATAAAGCCTTCTGGAGCTATCTAAGATCATTAACTAAGACTGTATCTTGTTCAATATAATTATTATAAAAGATTAAGTAAATAAAAATATAATTCTATCAATTTAAAAATAATTATGCTTTTACAAGTTAAGGTATATTAAAAAAATCGTTTATTTTAGACATTAGAGTTATTTTTAAAAATGAAAAATCCAGAGAATGAATTGTTGACAAAATTTACATACAGACAATTATTATTTCCTTATAAATAAAACATAAATTTTGTTATATTTTTTAATTTGCATATGATATGTAGAATGTTTTACTATAGTTATCTTACCTTTTCGTGTGGTATTAATACTAAAATAAGTAAATCATTTATCTAATAATATGGGAAATAGAAGTAGAACAGAAATAGTAGGTAATATTCTTGATGCTGCAAATGGAGGAGCATCCAAGACAAAAATTATGTACACAGCTTTTCTAAGCTATAACCAATTAAAGGAATATCTTTCTGTTTTGATAGAAAACAATCTAATAGAATATCGTGATGGCACTCAAACATTCAAGACTACAGAAAAAGGATTATTCTTTCTTAAAACGCATAACGAAATAGGAGAATTATTACAACAAACTACTCTAGAAAATAACTAATTTAATTAACTAAAATTTGGGTAGCATCTAAAGATTGTCTGATATCTGTGGAGAATCAATAGTCATCTGTGATACAAGCTATATAATAATGAGTGATAACAGGGGGTGTATGTTATGATATTTCATCACCAATTACTTTATTTTATACAACTTATAATGGCCATCAATAATATATCAAATAATTATTTATTTCAAAAACCCCTTATCTTTTTATGCTATAAACAATTATAATAAAATGACTAATTCTTAAAATTATTTAATTCAAAACATGATTATATTATTAAAAGTGAAACTAACCTTTTTTTCTTTGTGATGAATCTTTTTCTACTATAATAATGTGTATTGTAATGTAAAATGTTTGGAATTACTATTTTTTACCTATTAAATCTTCATCCTAGAACCTTCTTATAAATTCAATATTGACTGGAATATTTGCATTAATGCTCCAATCATATCCATTGCTTCTAGACATTCATAATTTAATCAAACTACTAAATCTAAATCCTTGTTCTTTTTTGTATAATACGAGAGGCATATTTAATGAATATTCTTTTATTATAATAGTTAAGAACTATTAAACAAGTTTTTTTAAAATTTAAAAAGATTTGGGGAATTTCAAACTAATAATATGTATATTTAGAGTTTAAAAAACCTAGATAATATTTTTAAAAGTAAATACTAACTAAAAGTATATTTAAAAAGATATTTTATCAAATTAAAAGAGCATAAAGAAAGAATTCTGAGAAATTAATGAGAAACAGATGGAACTTCTAATCTTTTCTTTTGTTTTTGTTCATATATTTTCCTTTTTTCATCAATTTTATTATCTATATATTTCTTAAAATCAACAGAATGTCTAAATAAAGCGTGAAATTCTATATTGTTTTCTTTAAACAATTCTTCTGCACCTTGTTCCCTATCAATTATACAAATTATTCCTGATACTTCCATGCCTAATTCTTTTATTCGATCAAGCGTTTTATTTATTACACTTTTTCCTGTAGTTATTACATCATCCACTATTACAATTGGCGATAATGGATTTCCTTCAAAAAAAGCAAATGGGCCATCTGATTGAGGTCCATGTTTTTTTGGTTCTTTTCTTACAAAGAATGCCGATAGTGGATCAGATTCAGTTAAAGAACTCTTCAAGCATATTGCGGTAGCCAATGGAATTGAACCTGTTTCCAGTCCACCTACAGATTTAACTTTAAACTTTCTAACTTCTTTTAATAATAAATCGCTAATAATATCTAATCCTTCTGGATCTAAAATACAATTTTTAGAATTATAATAGTAATTGCTAAATTCTCCACCAGAAAGCTTAAATGGTTTATCATAATCAGATATTAGTATTGCTTTTTGTTTTATAAGATTTTCCAATATCTTTTTATTATTCACTAAATTTTCGCCTCCCTTTCTCTAATATATATTATATTAAATATTATCTATCCTTTTCTTTTGCAAATTATAGATTAAATTTAGTAAAAAGTATTACCTTATTATTTTTCAACTATAGATTGCTTCTTCAATAGTAATCATTAGATTTTACGTTTAAAGTTCTTCAATATTCCTTGACGATATTCTGAGGAAACATACGTTATTACTACATTTTTTGTCTTCTATGTAATGAATTAGATTTGGATAATAGTATTAGATATGGAAACGGTAAAAAATAGACATTCAAGTTACATTTTCTAATCTAATAAGGGTTTTTTAGATTACCAAAAGTTGTATAATAGAGATGAAAAATAAAGAGGATGAATTAATACAATACAAATTTAAAAATTAATGAAATAAAAGGATTTAAGAGGATAAAATAATATAACTTTATATTTATTTAATTTTCTCCGGAAATTATGAACATGCAACTGATACTATACGATAATATCAACATTTTATTAAATAAATAAATGATGTTTAATTAAGAGATTCACCACGTGCAACTATATTATAATCACCAAGTTTATGAAAGCCAATAACTTCTAAACTATCAAAAGATACTTGAGCATTTGGTTTTAATATGAAAGAAGGAGAAGTAATAAAATGCTCGATTTTCTCTAATAAAGTTCCAGTTTTATCATAATATTCAGCAGAAACTTTTACTTCATGTACATCAAGTGTGCTATTATTCTTAACATCACCTTTTATTTCAATTAAGTTAGTGACACTTCTATCTACGACCAGATTTTCAATTGCTAAATTTATTCTATCATTTTTTACATTATTAGTGCTATTAAAAGTATTATTTATTAAAGATGATTGTTCTGCTTGTACATCTATATTAAAAGATGGAATACAAATTGAAAGTAATGGGATTATAGTAAGATAATGGATTTTTTGATATTTGGATAAACTAGTTAGTTTATTTCTCATCATACGATTATATGTACATAAAGGTATTTAAATTATTAATATTGTAATTAAGCTATGAACAGTATTGCAATTTATATTTACATTCAGAATATATAATAAGATAAAAGTTTTAAATATACAATATATTTAATGCTCATTTATGAAAGTTGGGATTTATTGTTATAGTGTTTTAGTAGTATTCCCTAATTAAATTATCAGATCAAAATAAAACATTAACTACTTAAATTTGATATGTTGTATTTTTAAATGCTTATTTTAAGAATTTGATATATATGTCATGGTAAAAAAGAATCTATGTAGTTCTTCTGTGAGTCAGACTTTTCTCGTATTCATTTAATATATCTTTTATCTTCATGTCTTTAGGTACTCAAGTTAATAAACTACTAGAATTATCCTAATAGTGATATCTAACGGAGGACGCTAGAAGAGAACATGAATTATAGTATAAAGAATTTAGAAACATATTAGAACTATTAGCAATTAAATTCTTTTTATTCTCTCATTTAGTAATATTATTCATAATAACAATATAAATAGTCAATCAAGGAATATACTTAATTAGCTATTTTGTACTTCATGAACAGACAGTTTACAAATTAAAATCATTCACTGCAGCAATATTATGATTTCGGATTTGGAAAGCTAATGATAGAAGATTATCTTGTATATTTTTCTATAATTGATTTATGTTGAGGATATAACTTGGTGAGTATTTTTATGTCTCCTATCTTCCAGTCTTGATAATCGAATCCCGGCGAAACAGTGCAGCCTACTAAGGAATAAGAATTATAATTATCGACCGCTGCTGCATACCAACATCCTGCGGTTATAGTTGCTTGAAATGTATGTCCATTATCAATATTCTTTCCTAATATAACTTCATTTAATCTTCCATTTGGTTCTATTATAAACAAAGTCAAGCTACTGCCATCATAAAAATGCCACAACTCATCAGATTTCATTACATGAAAAGATGAAAATTCATTTCCTTCAAGTAAATAATAGATAGCAGTACAAATATGCCTAGGTCCATGATATTTAGGTAAGTTTACTAATTCTATAGACTTGTAGGATTCAATGAAGTATCCACCCTCCGGATGTTTCTCTAGATTCAATTTGCTGATCCAATATGCACTATCTTTATTCATACCTAAGATCTAATTATTAGATTAATTATTAATTATATTATGTTATGTTTAGAGTTAGAATAATAAAAAATCCGTCGTTTAACCTTACCACAATATTTTTTTGCTTATTGATAATTAGGTTTATTTGAAAGGGCAAGATAACAACTCATAGAGATATCGATATAATGTAATGTATTAATTTTCTTTCTATACTAAATTAAGACCGATAATTAATTGATTTTTAATAATATTACCGAATGTACGAATGTAATGATATATTCTTTCGGTGAATCTATCTATTACTAACCATTCATAAACTATTCTCAATGAAGAGGTATGAACTAATTAAAAAATTGGTTCAATTTCAATAGCTTACTTAGCTATTGAAGATTTTTTTGTTACACTTTGCCATAATACTATACCACAAACACTAATTATTGTACCTATAGCTATTATAACATAACCATTTATCGTCCATTCAGGATTTTGATACATGAAGGAAGAAGAAGGTCCAACAATTGACTTACTTTGCATTGTAAAGATTATTCCTGCTATAATAAGCATTAGTCCTATAATGAATAGATATTTTCCAATATTCTTTGGAAGATGCACTGTATTTATATCATTACATAAAAATAAGAGTCTTTGTAATTCTAGGTATGGGATAACTATAAAAATTTTGCTCAAATGGTAATGTTTATTTTATTCTGGAGAATTGCTTATAAAATCTCCCTTTACAGTATAAGTATTTTTTATTGCGTCATAAATTCCAATAGAATCATAATACCAAGATTTAGAATCAGAAATTCTATTTATAATATTTATTACACTGTTACAGAAATAAATTTCTCGTCCTTTATCTTTAATAATATTATAAATTAAACATTTATCCATACTTTCACTAAATTTTTCAAAATATTCTTTTTGCTTGGAATCTCCATTTGTATCGGTAATGTTGAATTTGATACTAAAATTAATGATATGAGCAATGGTCAAATTATTGGATGTGGGTTGAATAAATGAACTATTACTAACCACTATTTCACATTTACCAGATGGACAAATTTGCATAGAAATTTCCCCCTCTAATTCTAACTTCGAGATTGTAGGTACTTTACTTACCTCTTTTAATTCAAGGATAAAATCAGAATCCCCAAAACTAAAATTTACAGATATTGAAAAAACTCCTAAAACTAGAATTACAATAAAGTCTCTAATTTTCATTGTAAAAAATCTTACTAAGAATTTAATAAAGTTATTCCTTCAATAACCATTTTTCAAATACCAAAATTTTTATTTCTCAATATACTATCATATAATATAATTAGAGAATTTATATTTCTCCATAAAAAAGGATTATAATATATATATAAATATTTAATACTCATAATTGCAAGAAATAATAGCCATTTTATCTGGTATAACCATTTTTGGTTTGTTACATGGAATATTTTCAACTAATAAGTATTTTGCAATTAATAAATATAATGAATAGTATTACAAAATCACAAATTTATAATTGCTATCTTTTATTAATCTATATGACCTATTTTTGGAATAGTTATTAGTCCATTGTCTAAGTAAATATTCTTTGTAGAAGGTGAATAAATACCATATCCAATTATTAAAAATAAAATTCCTACTGAAATAATAATTAAAGAAATAAGAAATAAAACCCTATTTTTCTGATTACTTCTATTGTTATGTTCTTAATTGGCATATATGTTATTATTATAAAGATTTAATATTTAAAAAATAGTAAACCAAGTTAATTGATAATTATGGTTAAATTATTTTTTAAGTAGCACTATATTTTTATCATTTCAATATAAATTTTCCTGTTCTTACAGATGGGACATTCAGTAATTTTAAAATCATTTTTTATAATAGTTGCAAACCACCAACATGAATCACATAATACAAATCTACAATTATTTTTATTATAATAATAATCTTTGTTTAATGTAATAGTTTTATATGTAAACATATCTCTTTACTATCAATTTAGAATATAAGTTTCTGTTAACTTTGTTAATTGATCTAAATTTTAGATTTGGTTAAAGTCTATCTATTAATACCATACTTAATGTCAGGAAGTTGAGATATTCACATTAAAGTTAAAATATTATTATTATTATTACTATTTTAATATTCGAAATATGATCAATTATAGAACAGGTTTATAAATATTGCAAAGAGATCGAGTTTATCTTATAATTGATATTTTAACC
>Ga0126311_10001456_pt1 | contig 11524 bp, 8 predicted proteins | sample Plot61_FD_92539 | JGI IMG/M metagenome (GOLD analysis project Ga0126311, IMG submission 92539) | Serpentine soil microbial communities from UC McLaughlin Reserve, CA, USA - Plot61 | ecosystem: Environmental > Terrestrial > Soil > Grasslands | place: USA: UC McLaughlin Reserve, Lake County...
CCCGGATGGCGTTCGGCCACCTCCGAGGCAATAAAGTGGTCCTTCGTCGTGGGATCCGACCGGGAGGCGGCGCTGATGACCATTCGCATGGCGTCGAGCGAGCTGAGGAAGCGGCAGGCCCTGCAGGACCTCGCGCCCGCCGATGCCGCACACCTCGAGGCGCTGGTCGGGGCGGCGCAGCGCGACGGGCGCTACGCACGCGTCGCCGGGATCTACGGCGCCCCTCCGCCCTTCTACGGCATCCACCACGAGCCCGGCTTCCTTCCCTGGAACCGCGCGTATCTGTACATGTTCGAGCGCGACGTGCTGGACACCGACGCGACAGGCGTCACACAGCCGGTGTGGAACTGGATCGCGCAGCCTGAGATCCCCGGCCCCTACCAGCTCCGCGACGGCCGCTCCACCCCGCTCACCGCGCGCGCCGCCGAGGTGATGCCGAACGCGGAGACGGCGCGCGAGGTCCCCGGCCCGCGGCGCGAGCCCGGCGGCACCTTGGGCGGCGCGCTGCCCAGCGCCGCCGACCTCGCGCGCGTGCTCGCGCTCGAGGACCCGGTCACCTTCGCCGCGGCGCTGGAGCAGCTCAGCAACGTCGTGCACGTATGGGTCGGCGGGTACATGGGGCGCATCTCCCACGCCGCGTTCGACCCGCTGTTCTGGGCGCACCGCGCGATGGTCGACGCGATCTGGTGGTGCTGGCAGCAGGATCACCCCGACGCACGCCTGCCCGAGCGCGAGCTGCCGCCGTTTGAGCTCACGAGCGACGACGTCCATGACGCCGAGGCGCTCGGCTACGAGTACGGAGACGTCGTCCTCGCGCAGACGACCCTGCAGCACCAGCGCGAGCCGCAGCCGGAGCGGCTCGCCGGCGCGCACAACGACCGCGCCGCAGAGGACGACGCGCTCGGCTTCGCGCACTACGCGACCACCTTCGCGGAGATCATCGCCTCGCCCCACACCGAGCCGCCGCTGACGATCGGCATCTTCGGCTCGTGGGGAATGGGCAAGTCGACCCTGCTCGGCCAGATCGTCAGACAGATCACCGACACTCAGGACGACGAGCGGCCCGAGAAGGGCGGGACCGACAACGCCGAACGGCCTCCGTTCGTGCACGTGGTGCCGTTCAACGCGTGGGACTACAACGCCGAGGAGGCGATCTGGCCAGCGCTCGTACGCACCGTGATGGACAAGATCGACCGCGAGATCCCATGGACGCGGTGGCGCAGATTCCGGACGCTCTTCACGCGCAACGTCAGGCGCGAGTGGCGTCGCAATCGCGAGCGGATCCTCGTGACGGGCGTGCTGCTGCTCGCGGCGGCTGTGTTCGCCGTGATCGGCCTCGATCTCAGCCCGGCGGCCGCCGTCAGCGGCTTTCTCGTGCTCGGCGTGGGCGGCGTGCTCAAGGTCGCGAGCGACACGGCGGCGGCGCCGTCGAGCAAGTGGCTCGCCTCGCTGTTCGCGAGCCGCGGGTACGGCGCTCGCCTGCCCCAGCTGGAGGACATCCGCGAGGATCTCGAGTTCCTCGAGGACCGGCTGCGCAACGAGGACGGTCGCAACCGGCGCGTCCTGATCCTGATCGACGACCTCGACCGTTGCGAGCCCGCGCAGGCCGTGCAGGTCCTCCAGGCGGTGAACCGGCTGCTGGACCGCGGCAGCTTCATCGTCTGCATGGGGATCGACGCCCGCATCGTCACGGCGGCGATCCAGGAGCACTACGGCGGCCTGCTGGAGAAGGCCGGCGCCACCGGGTATGAGTACCTCGACAAAATCGTCCAGATTCCCTTCCGGATCCCCGATCCGACCCCCACGGCACTCGGGGCGTTCCTCGCCGCGCATCTCCCGAGCGAGCCGCCGATGCCGGCGAGGATCGAGCTGCAGCCGATCGTCAGGACATCGTCGTCGAGCCTGTCGCTGACCGTGGGCTCGAACGTCGCGGACAGCACGCCGACGAGCTACAGCGCCGCATCCGGCACGTACGCCACGCCGCACTCCCAGCTCGACGTCGTCGGCGCAAGACTCGGCGAGCGGGTCGCCTTCACACGCGAGGAGATCAAGGCGTTCGAAGATTTGAGCGCGTACCTGAATCCGAACCCGCGCAAGCTCAAGCGCGTGATCAACGTCTATCGCCTCGTGCGCACGCTCGCCGAGTCGAAGGCCCGCGTGCCGGAGCTGCGCGACGACGCTCGCGTCGTGATCGACGACCCGGCGGCGACGATCCGCTGGCTCGTGCTTAGCTCGCAGTGGCCGTACACGGCGCGCGCGGTCGTCACCGAGGGCTACCGGCGGGAGCGGGAGTGCAAGGGTGCGGACCGTGCCGACGACGCGGGACCATCGCTGGCGGAGCTGCTCGCGGACGCCGATGGTCCGCAGCTCGCCGTCGGCCAGGAGCGCTACGACGGCAGCCGCGAGCAGCTCGAGGACTTCGCTCGCACCTGCGAGCTGCGCTGGAGCGCGCTGCGCGTGATCTGCTCGTACACGGTCAACTTCAACCCGGCGGTCGACGACGAGGTTCGGCGGCAGCCGCTGTCCGCAGCTGCACCGGACTGACACGCCAGACGTCGACCGGCCGGCGCAGGACCGGGTTGTGGACCTGGCGCTCGACCCGCATGCCGAGCTTGCGCGCGACCGCCTGCGAGCGCGCGTTGTCGGGATGGACGATCGCGATCAGCTCCGGGAAGCCGAGCGTCTCGAAGGCGTGGTCGCGCGCGGCGAGCGCCGCCTCCGTCGCGAGCCCGCGCCCCCACGCGCTGCGGGCGAGGCGCCAGCCGATCTCCGGCCGCTCGGCGAGCGCCGGCAGGTAGGCCGGGTAGGCGACACCGGCGAAGCCGATCAGCGCGCCTGCATCATCCGCCTGGCGCGACTCGAGCGCGAATGGGCCGAAGCCATGCTGCTTCCAATGCTCGACGAACATCGGAAGAAAGGCGGCCAGCGCGACCTCCGTCACCGGGCGGTTGAGGTAGCGCGTGACCTCGGGGTCGCGGTTGATCGCCGTCATCGGCGCGTCGTCCTCGTCGCGCCAGCGGCGCAGCAGCAGCCGCCCCGTGTGCAGCTCGTCGGTCGTGCTCACTGCAGGAGCGGCGGCAGCCGGCCGCCGTCAGCGGTCGCCTTCACGCCGAAGCTGCCGCGCTCGCCGGCGAGCGCGAAGACGACCGCCGCGCGGCCGATCGGGTCGTCGAGGTCATCGACGCTGGAGAGCTCGTGGTCCTTGAACCACTCGATCTGCGAGGTCTCGGCATCGGTCGTCTCGACGCCGACGACCGGAAGATCCTGCGCGCGCAGCCCGCGCATGAGGCCGTCCTCGAAGGCATCGACGGCGCTCGCGTCCTCACCGTCGAGCTGCGGAGTGTTGCGAACGATCACGACGCCGTCGGCGCCGTTCAGCGTGCCGCTGCCCTGCTGCAGCAGGTCACGCCGCACGAGGCGCAGCAGCCGTCCCCCCTGCGTGAACTGGATGCCGACGCGCGTCGCGAACGGGTGCAGCAGGCCGGGGTCCTGGGCAAGCTGTTCGTATCGCGTGCCGCGCGCGGCGGCAGCCAGCTCCTCGAGCTGGAGCGGCTCGCGAATCACCGAGACCGACGTCAGGCGGGCGCCTGAGCCCTGGAGCGCGTCCTTCGTCAGGTTCCACATGCGGTCCGACGGCCCGCCCAGCTCGATCAGAGCGATTCGCCGGCCTGCGAGCCGGCCGCCCACGAGCGCCGGGTAGGCATCGGCCTCGAACTGCTGGCGCTCCTGAAGCTGAGCGCGCGCATCGTCGCGCTCCCCCTGCGCGTCGCGCACGTCGTCGCGCAAGGAGGCGCGCACGTCCTGCTCAGCGCTGGAGACCAGGCCCTTGTCGCCGATCGCGACGCCGAGCAGCAGCCCGATCACGAGCGACAGGAAGACGGCGACGAGCGACAGAGCGTGGTAGCGGAAGTTCAGCATCGCGGGGAGCGTGTCAGGTGGAGCTTGCGCGTGCCTAAGCGTCGATGCCGAGCAGCACCTGCAGCTTGAGCCACAGCAGGTCGGCGACGTCGTGCAGTCCAGGCGTCAGCAGGATCACGGCGACGAGCGCGAGGATCCCCGTGAGCGCGAGCAGTCCGATCGGCGCCACGCCCGGCCGCGGCTTGTAGAGGCGGCTCACGCCCTTCGCGTCGACGAGGATCTCTCCCACGCGCAGGCGTGTGAGGAACGTCGACGCCATCCCCCGGCGGTTCTTGTCGAGGAACTCGACGAGGTTGAAGTGCGAGCCGACGGAGACGAGCAGCTCGGCGCCCTTCTCGGCGGCGATCAGCATCGCGATGTCCTGGCTCGTGCCCGGTGCCGGCACGATCTTGTGCTCGAGGCCGAGCTGCTCCAGGTACTCGCGCCCGGGCGCGCGGCCGTCGGGATAGGCGTGCACGACGAGCTCGGCGCCGCAGCGCAGCGTCGCCTCGGCGGCCGAGTCCATGTCGCCGACGATCATGTCCGGCTTGAAGCCTTCCTGCAGCAGCGCGTCGGCTCCGCCGTCGACGCCGACGAGGACCGGCCGCAGGTCGCGGATGTACGGTCTCAGCGCCTTGATGTCGCGCTTGTGGTCGACGCCGCGCACGACGATCAGCACCGGGCGGTCGCGGAAGTCGGTGTCGAATCTCGGCAGGTCGATTCGCCCGGCGAGCAGGTCGCGCTCCTCCAGCATGTACTGGACGGTGTTGTGCGCGAACGCCTCCAGCGCCTCGCCGATCTCCGCGCGGCGCTGATCCGTCTCGGCCTGGATCCGCTCGGCTTCGAGCAACTCCCCGGATGCGACACGCTCGCCGCGGCACCACACCTCCCCACCTCTGAGGATGACCGGATCGCCGTCGTGCAAGCGCTCGAAGAGGCCGTCGCCGGGAACGTCGACCAGTGCGATGCCGGCCTGGGCGACGAGCAGCGGTCCCATGTTCGGGTAGCTGCCCGTGGAGGACGGCGAGCAGTTGACGACGCCGGCGACCCCGCAGGCGACGAGATCTTCACCCGAGACGCGGTCGAGGTCGCGATGGTCGATGATCGCGACGTCGCCCGGCCGCAGCCGCTTCACGAGGTGCTTGGTGCGCTTCCCGAGCCGCGCGATCCCAGCCACCTCGCGCGCCGGCGCTTGGGGAGGCGACGTGGCGGTGGTTGAGGGAGGGACGGCCACGAAGCCGTTGATTCTACGGGGCCGTTCGGCTGGGCCCAAGCGCCTTGGGCCCAGCGCTGCTGCGGGCGGCCTACGGCAGGTTCACGGCGTCTGCCGTGGCCGTGCTCATCCCGCCGTCCAGCGGAAGGCTGGCGACTGCTCTGAGCGCCAGGTTCTGGTGCTTGGTGACGTACCAGTAGTGAATGAAGTACGGGACGACGAGGAGGGCACCGGGGAACCACAGCAGGAAGGCGGCGGTGGGGTTGATCTGCTGCTCTCTCGGAACACCGCTCAGGCGCTGGGCGCGCTTGATCCGCTGGCCGTAGTTGTAGACCGACAGGAACGGCGGAATGATCACTGCGCCGCCGATCAGGATCGCGACGACCGACATCGCGGGGCTCGACGAGGCGAGGCTCTGATCGTCTCTCTCGGCGCCGATGTCCTTCAGCTCGTCGTTGACGAAGTAGTACCAGCAGGGTGCGTAGATCCCCAGCGTCACGACCGTGAGGAAGAACCCCATCCAGAAGCTGCGGATCTTGCCGGTGGCCCCTGGGCCGATGTCCACCTCTTGCGCCATCGCGTTCCTTTCAGATTCCTGCGAACGCGACGCTATTCGACGGCGAGTGCAAATGCCCTGGTCCGTTCAGGCGGCCTTCAGCAGCTCTCTCGCGTGACGGCGCGCAGCTCTGTCGGTCTCGTCCGCGCCGAGCATGCGGACGAGCTCGGCGACGACGGCATCTCTTCTGAGCTGGGTGACGGTCGTGATCGCGGTCTCGCCGCTGCCGTCCTTCTCGATCCGGAAGTGGCGATCAGCGTGCGCGGCGACCTGCGGGAGGTGGGTGATGCAGAGGACCTGACGATCGGTCGCGAGCCCGTGCAGCTGCGCGCCGACGGCGTTGGCGGTGTGGCCGCCGATGCCCGCGTCGACCTCGTCGAACACCAGCAGGCGGGCGGCGGCGTCGACGTCCGCGTTTGCGACGCCGAGCAGCGCGAGCATCACGCGAGAGAGCTCGCCGCCTGAGGCGACCTCGCGCAGCGGGCCAGCAGGGACGCCGGGGTTCGCGGCGATCAGCAGCTCGACGGCGTCGGCGCCGGTCGGGCCCGGCTCGTCGCGCGGGGAGATCTCGACCTCGAAGCGCGCGTCGGGCATCGCCAGCTCGGCGAGCCGCCCGCGCACGGCCTCGGCGAGCGCCGGTGCGGCCGCCGCGCGCGTGTCGTGCAGCTCGCGGGCCACCGTGTCCAACCGCTCGCGCGCTGCCTCCAGCGCGTCGGTCGTCTCCTGCAGCGCGGCCTCCGCGCCCGCCAGCTCGTCGCGGCGCGCGCGGCACTCGTCCGCGTGGGCGAGCACGGCCGCGATCCTGCCGCCGTGCTTGCGCTCCAGCCGTGCGAAGGTCTCGAGCCGCTGCTCCACGATCTCCAGGCGGCCGGGCTCTCCCTCGACCCCGTCGAGATAGCGATGCAGCTCGACGGCGACGTCGTCCGCCTCGATCGCGAGCGCGCGCACGCGCTCGGCGAGCCCGTCGAGCTGCGGGTCGACGCCGGCGACCGCGTCGAACTGACGGCCGGCCGTGGCGAGCAGCTCGCCCGCGCCCCCCTCGCCGTGGGCCGGCGCGATCGCCTCCGAGCCCGCCGCCGCGGCGATGCGCAGTGCCTCCAGGTGACGCAACCGCTCTCGCTCCGCGGTCAGCTGCGCCTGCTCGGCTTCGCTCGGGTCGGCCTCCTCGATCTCCCGCAGCTCGAACTGAAGCAGGTCGAGCTCGCGTTCGCGCGCGCCGTCGAGCGCGCCCAGCTCCTCGGCACGGCGCAGGCAGGCGCGCACGTCGGCATGCGCAGCGGCGGCCGCCGCGCGGCGCGCGCGCTGCTCGGGCCCGCAGAAGCCGTCGAGCACCTCCAGCTGCGCGGAAGCGAGCGTCAGGCGGCGGTGCTCGTGCTGGCCGTAGAAGGCGAGCAGCTCGCCACCGATCTCGCGCAGCTCCCCGACCGTCGCCGCGCGACCGCCCAGGTATGCGCGCGTGCGGCCATCAGCCCACACGCGCCGCGCGAGCACGAGCTCGTCGGCGTCCGCCGGCAACCGCTCGCCAAGCAACTCGCGGGTGCGTGCATCGAGCGCGAAGATCCCCTCGACATACGCCTCCTCAGCACCAGGGCGCACGATCCCGCTGCGCGCTCTGCCGCCGAGCAGCAGGTCGAGCGCGTGCGCGAGCATCGTCTTGCCGGCGCCGGTCTCGCCCGTCAAGACGTTGAGGCCGAAGCCGAGCCGCAGCTCGGCGCGCTCGATCAGCAGCAGGTTCTCGACTCGCAGCTCATGAAGCATGCGAACAAGTGTTCTGCTCCCACCGGACGGATCCTGCCCGTCGGTGGCTACACCCCGTTCGCGAGGCGACCGAACTTCTCGCGCAGGCGGTGGTAGAAGCTCGCGCCCGGCACCTGCGCGAGCGTGCCGACGCCATCCTTGAAGCGTGCACTGACGCGTCCTCCCGGGGCCAGCTCGCACATCGGGCGGCCGTCGATGCTCACGTCGACCGGTTCCTCCTGCGAGCGGCTGCGCACGGCGATCGCGTCCTGCGGGGCGACGACAAGCGCGCGCGCCGTCAGCGAGTGGGGCGCTATGAACGAGACGGCGAGCCCTTCCACGCCCCACGCCATCACCGGCCCGCCGTTGGCAAGGTTGTAGCCGGTCGATCCGGCCGGCGTGGCGATCACGAGCCCGTCGCAACGGACACGCCCGACCTCCTCGTCGGCGACGTCGAAGGCGAGGTCGGCGACGCGCAGGCCCTGCTTGCGGTGGAACGAAACGTCGTTCATCGCGAGCCACGACTGGTCGCCGGAGGTCACCTCGATCCCCGGCAGTCTCAGCGTGTCGAACTCGCCGCGCAGCGCGAGCTCCACGCCAGCGGTCACACCGTCCGGTTCGACCGTCGCGAGGAAGCCGACCTCGCCGAAGTTGATGCCGAAGACCGGCACGGCCGTGCCGGCGTAGGCGCGCAGGCCGTGGAGGATCGTGCCGTCGCCGCCAAGCGCGATGCAGAGGTCGGCGTCGTGCGGGACCGGCGCGTCGAGCACGAGTCCCTCGCCTGGGGCGAGCGCGTGCTTGCGCGTCTCCTCCGGCGTGAACGAGAGCGTCCACCCGGCTGCGCGCGCAACGTCGACGAGCTTCGCCAGCGCGTCGTGCGTCTCTGTGGGGCGGCGATGCGTGAAGACGGTGGCGACTCTGCTCACGGCTCGACCTTTCGTGCAGCCGCCTCGAGATCGTCGACGGCGCCGGCGCGGCCCGGCTCGGCGAGCCATACGAAGCTCTCTTGGTTGCCCTTCGGCCCGGGCAAGCCCGAGGAGACGTAGCCGAGGACGGCGGCGCCCAGCCTCTGGGCCGCTGCGCCCGCGGCCACGAGCGCAGCGCGGCGCTCGTCCGCATCGCGCACGACACCGCCCTTGCCGACGTTCCCGCGCCCGACCTCGAACTGCGGCTTGACGAGGGCGATGCAGTCGAACCGGTCCGCCGTCGCGGCGAGCACGGCCGGCAGCACCTTCGCGAGCGAGATGAACGAGACGTCGATCACGACGAGGTCGGGCGCGTAGGGCAGCTCGGCCGGGTCGAGCTCACGGGCGTTGCGGCGCTCCAGGACGGTGACCCGCTCGTCGTTGCGGATCCGCCAGCTCAGCTCGCCGTAGGCGACGTCAAGCGCGACGACGTGCGCGGCGCCGCGCTGCAGCAGGCAGTCGGTGAAGCCGCCGGTCGAGGCGCCGACGTCGAGCGCGTGGCGATCTGCGACATCGAGCCCGAACGTGTCAAGCGCGTTCGCGAGCTTGCGCCCCCCACGCGAGACGAACTCCTGCTCGGCGGTGACCGCCACGAGCACGTCGTCGGAGACCAGCTGGCCGGGCTTGTCGGCCCGCCGTCGCTCGTCGCCGAGCAGCACCTCGCCCGCCAGCACGGACGCGGCCGCGCGCGTACGGGAGGCGAAAACCCCCCGCTCGGCCAGCAGCGTGTCGAGTCGCATCTTCGTCGCCATCGCGGGGGAACGCTACCGGCCGGGCCGAGCGAGACCGCTACGAACCGCGGATCGAGTCCTTTGCAGGCGGTCCGTCCAAGGTTGGATCCCTCCCTCGGTCTTGCAACCTGCGACTGAACACAGCGGCACCGAGCAACCCCGCGATCGCGGTCACGATCGTCGCGAACCCCCACCCGTCGTGATCCGTGGCCAGTCGGTCAGCACCGAAGCGGTCCGGACGTCGGTGTCGTCGCCTCGTCATTCGCCGCGATCAACACCGCGGCGAAGCCGTCACGGTGGAGCAGTTCCCGGTCCCGCGCGAGCGCGAGCGCGTCGTCCCGCTCCCACACGTGGACCTGGCGTCCGCCAAACAGAGCGAGGGCGCTGCCAATGCCGCCGAGGAGCGGTCGAGCCGACGTTCCGCGACTGTGAAGCCGAGTTGGTCTGTGAGAGGGACGAATCATGGGCTCCGAGCAGCCTACGGTCGCAGTGAACCGCCCTCAACAGCAAAGAACTGTGACGTTGCGGATCGATCAGCTCTCTGTGCGCGACCTCACACACAAACGTGTCACAAGCCCCCACCATGGATGGCGCAATGACCGCCCTCCGCCCCACCATCTCCCTCCCGACGCACGGCGCGCTTGAGCTGCCGATCGGCATCCTCGCGCTGGTCGCGCCGTTCGCGCTGGGCTTCGGACTTGCGGGCGCGGTCGTCTCGGTCCTGGTCGGCGTCTGCATCGTCGGGCTCGCGCTCGATGCCGCCGAGAAGCCCGCTCAGGTCTCCGCCCACCAGGCGTTCGACTACGGGATCGCATCCGCGGCCGTGCTCGTCGCCATCCCCCTGGCGCTCGTCGGCGACACCGCCGCAGCGCTCTTCCTCGGTGCCGTCGGGATCGCGCAGCTCGCGCTCGACGCCGCCACCCGCTACTCCGCGCGGGCCTCTTAACTTCCCCCACCGATCACAGCAACACCACATAGACACATCTCTCCTCCCTGAGAACGGCTCGCTTCGGCGGGCCGTTCTCTTTTAAGCGGCCTGGACGCTCGTTCGGTCGGGCAGGCTGTCGCCTCAGCCGACTGCGTGCACGGACCGATGCACCTATCGGTCGCCAAATGCCGTCTCGTCCCCTGCTCCTCCTCACCCTCCTCGCCGCGCTGCTGCTGCCGGCCGCTGCCGCGTCCGCCGCCGGCGACGGCACCGTCCAGCTCTCCTCCGACAGCTACAGCGTCCAGGAGAACGCAGGCGCGGCCACGATCACCGTCGTGCGCAGCAACTCCAGCGGCCACGGCGAGGTCCGCTACGGCGTCTGGTACGACCAGTCGGCGCAGCCGAACCTCGAGTACGAGCCGGTCTCCGGCCGCGTCGACTTCGAGGACGGCCAGCGCGAGGCGACCTTCCAGATCCCGATCCACGATGACGGCGACGTGGAGAACAACGAGACCGTCAAGCTCGGCATCTATGGCGCTTATCCGATGCGGCTCGTCGATCCGCAGCGCGCGCGCCTGACGATCGTCGACGGCGACACGATCGCAAGCGACCGCGACCTGCTGAACCCGCTTGGGCTCGCGACCACGGCAACGAACGGCAACCCGCTGCAGGGCGCGCGCTTCTTCGTCGACGAGGAGTGGGGCCTCGCCAACCGCGTCGCGCACTCGCTCAGCCACCGCGATCCCGCAACCGCGGCGAAGCTGCGCGTGATCGCCGATCAGCCGGAGACGAAGCGCTTCGGCAGCTGGACGCCGAACCCGAAGCACGAGATCGCGACGTTCCTGCAGCGCGCGCAGGCGACCGACCCGGGCGCGATCCCGCTGATCAGTACCTACCGCCTCAAGCACCTCGCGTGCGGGCACGTGAGCGACTCTCCAGCCGAGGTGGACGCTTACAAGCGCTGGTACCAGGAGTTCGCGCAGGGGATCGGCAATCACTCCGTCGTGCTGTTCTACGAGATCGACGCGCTGATCACCGCGCCGTGCCTCTCGCACGATGGCCTGAAGGTGCGCATCGACGAGCTGCGCTCCGCGATCGCCACGCTCTCGACGCTCCCCCACGCCGTCGTCTACGTCGACGCCGGCGCGGCGGACGCGCACGACCGCGGCTTCATGGCGCGGATGCTGAGATGGGTCGGCGTCGAGCGGATCCAGGGCTTCTTCACCAACTCCACGCATCAGGACTGGACGAAGAAGGAGATCAAGTACGCGCGCTGGCTCGTGCGCAAGCTCGGCGGCGGGCCGCACTACGTGATCAACACGGCGGCGAACGGACGCGGGCCGTTGATCCCGAAGAGCCGCGTCAAGCACGGCAATTCCTTCCGCTGCAACGCGAGAGGCCGAGGGCTCGGGCCGAGACCGACGTCCGCCGTCCCGGCGCAATACCGCCACCTCGACGGGCTCTTCTGGATCGGCAACCCCGGCCGCTCGGCCGGCA
>Ga0126311_10001457_pt1 | contig 11523 bp, 16 predicted proteins | sample Plot61_FD_92539 | JGI IMG/M metagenome (GOLD analysis project Ga0126311, IMG submission 92539) | Serpentine soil microbial communities from UC McLaughlin Reserve, CA, USA - Plot61 | ecosystem: Environmental > Terrestrial > Soil > Grasslands | place: USA: UC McLaughlin Reserve, Lake County...
TGGTTCATATAATCTTCAAGAGAAAAGCCTTCATAAACAGTTGGATCCTTGCTAACTAGTACTTGAGGTAATCTATTACATGGTAATGATGAACATTCAGATTCAGGACCATAAAGAAAAGAGCCTTGTCTAACCCAATCGTTAGGATATTCAAACTTTACTCCTATTTCAGGATCTTCAAAAATTAGAGAATCAGTATTAGGTTGAGGAATAGTGGAATAAGCTATAGTATTAGTATTAAATATTATTAGCACAATAGTTATAATAATCATAATTTTTGTTATTATTGTATTAGATGAAACATAGTGAAAGCTCATTATAACTAAAGGGGTATATTTTTATAAATATATTTGATATTGATTGTATTTGAAATAACTATTAATTATAAATACTTGAACGCATTATTAAAGACTAAATATTTTCTATTGTAAATTCGCTTCAGTCATACAATTTAACATCATTTCATAGATATCAAATTATTAAATATCATATAAGTTGATTATACAAATTACCTAACAAATGCCTAATCTTCTCGAATCGGCCTAAATCAGGTCTATAATAATGCCTTACAAAAACTGACTTTAGTAGGCGTCCTTGCAATAAATCAATTATTTCCTGTTCTAGTCCATTGTTTCGTAAATAGGTAGCAAAGATTTTTCTACAATAATTCATATGCATTTCCATTCCACTTCGTTGAGTTGCCAATTTAATAGATGTATAAGTAATTTTATTATCCTGTTTAGCAATATCCATAACTTTTTCTGATGCTATACTAATATACACATTTTTTGTTCGTCTAATAAGTAAGTCAGGATAGCGAAAATGTTCTAAAACCATATTATCTTTGTTTAGATATTCATCAACCTTAGACTCTATAATTCTTATACTTTCACATGCTTCGTTTGGTCTAAGTCCAGTAAGAGTATTAAAAAGTAATACATTTCCATATTTTGTTGGAAGATTCTTATACGTTTGTTTAAGCCAATCTAACATTGAACTATAATCATGTTTTTCACTTAGAATTTTATTAAATGTATCAATTCCATTTTTATTAGACCATTTTAATTGATATCTATTGATTATCAACTTCCATTTATCATAATATCCTAAAAATTTTGCCAAATTAGATAAAGATTTCATCACATGCATTCTTTTGTCATTCGGCAAATATAACAAATCTGTAGTATTCTCTTCAAAAAGTACATGACAATATTTCTTTGCATAAGACAAACGATATTTAGCGGTATCTTACTTACACTTTTTAAAAGATAGTCATTAAATCCTATCCAAAAATCATCGTTATTTGAAGCCTTGACATGGCGGGGCTCACGTGTTCGAATCACGTCCGGCCCATATTTTATACTTAAATTATCGTTAGAAGAATAGCTTTGATTTTGGGTGTTACAATTAGTAGTAACACCGTTACCAAATTTACTAACAGTTGATAAAGATAATAATCCTTTTTCTATGAGTAAAGGTATTTCCATAGTTTGAAAATTTTATATCTTTTTTGATTATACTTTTTATTGTATTCATTTATATTAGTTACGGATAAAAAGAATTATTCAAAACATATTCTGTATTGTTCATTTTGTGATAGTAATATGAATATGATTTTCCAATGGTTGCAGCTATGAAATTAAGTCCAAACATTTATTTTTGAAGAGACTCAATAATTCAATAGCAATATCAAAGCCAAATTATATAATTGCTATAACTTTTTAAAAATAAAAAATTTATTTTTGGAGAACAGTAGTTAATGCTAAGCTGTTTCCTGATTTAAAGTTAAGAGACTTAGTTGCAGTATTATATAATGCTAATCCATTAATGTCATTTATTGTTTTTTTCTTTCCAGTTACCGGATCATTTCCAATCATTTTATCATCAAAATTAACTACATATAGACCACTATCTATGCCAAGGCTTTGAATTTTTTGTTTATACACTATTATTCCGTCATGTTCATTTCCTTTCTTGTCTATAGATAAGGCAACGAATTTTATATTTGGATTATTCGGAACATTTAGAGTAGCACGTCCATCTCTTAGTTCACATGGTTCAAAATCTGCTAAAACTATGACTCCTTTTCCAAGGATTTTTCCTTTTAATTGTATTGAATCAGATTGAGTAGGACATGAGTTATCTCTCTTGTAGACCTTTTTTATTACTTTAACATTGTCGTCATCATCATTGTTTCTATCGTTATCGATATCTACCTTTATTTTATTCTTAAAGTAATTATTGGTTACTTGATATGCTTTTTGAACTATATTTTGAATAGTATTTTGGTTAATGTTGTCTCCAATGGCTATTTGAGTTCCTATTTGTTTGATAGCTTGATTTACTTGGTCTTTATTACCTGACCCATATAAGCCAGCAAGATTACCTAACGATACTGCCAATTCACTTTTTGGATTATTATCTATTTGTTTTGATATTTGGTCGACAATTTGGTTGACATCACTATCATCTTTAGATGATTGAGTTGCAATTTGCTTAACTACTTGTTGAACATCTGAAGGCTCTTCGCTTCCTTGATCCTCCGATGATTTAGCAATCTGGTTAGCCATTTGACTAATTTTTTGTTCTATATCTTCATGAAATGTTTGTTGTTCTTCTTCTGGTTTCACATTATTATCTGAAGCTTGTTTCAGAATACGCTCTGTTATATCATCTTCATCTGCATCTTGTTGTTGTTCTTCTTCTGGTTTCACATTATTATCTGAAGCTTGTTTCAGAATACGCTCTGTTATATCGTTTGTACCATCCTCTTGTTGTTCTTCTTGTTTCTGTGCTGATTGATCTACTTCATTGTCAGCGTCTTGTTGTTCTTCTTGTTCTTGTATTTGCTTTGCTATGTCGTCTGTACCATCCTCTTGTTGTCCTTGCGGATTTACCTGTTGATCTCCTTCCTCTCTATCTCCAGTCTCTTTATCTTCAGATTCTTCTTTTTCAAAAGCAAATTGACCAGTCTCTTGGGTTGCATCATCATTACCGCCTTCATCCTCTTCTTGTATCTCTACCTTTTCAGCCTCTTCAGTCTCTTGGTCTTCACTCTCTTCTGCATCTTGAGTGTCTTGATCTGTCTTTTCGGCTACAAATGTAAATGGGATATTCTCTACTTCTGTCTGTTGATCTTCTTCTATCTCTTCTTGTTCTGATTTTTGATCTTCATCTTCTGTTTCAAAACTAAATTGACCAGAGTTTTGCTCTGCATCATCATTTTCTTTTTCATTATCTAAATCATCCTCTTCTTCAAAACCAGCAAAGTCATCTTCTCCACCATCATCCTCAGAGCCTTCTCTATCATCTTGGGCTTGAATTGAAGGAATTTCTAAAAGAATAGGATTATTATGGTCAAAAGAATTTGTATAACTTTTAAAAGGAGAACCACTAATCAGAATTATACTAAGAAAACTGATTAAACTTATTAGTACTAATAAATTTAGGCTTTTCAAATCTAACTGTTAAATTATATTAAACTATTTAATAAAATAGTTTAAAAAGATTATGAAGGTATAAAAAAAAGAAAAAAATTATGTAAAATTTTATGTAGTAGTAATATGTAATAAAATAGTGGTAAGAAGTATATTTAGATTGAAATTACTATCTTTATCTTTTTCCTTTTTTAGGTCTAAAACCATTTTCAATTAATACCTTATATATTTCAGGTACTGCAAAACAAAATCCAATATGTAGACAATCAATTTTTTCACAAAAATCACATTGTAGTTCTTTCTTTTTTGAATTTATATATATTGTAACAAGTCTATTCATCGTATTATCTTTAACAGCTATATGATTATCTATAGCGGAAGTAAATTCCAGAAATGGGCCATACTCTGTTATTTGTTTATTAAATGCTATTGTATTTTTTAAAATGAGATCCAAATAAGCTGTGAATTTTTGATTAGATGGTCTTTTTTTATCGTTATTATATAACTCTAATAACTTATTTTTAACCTCTTCCCTGATTTGTACTGTTAACCATCCTTTCTTTTGTGGCATATTCTCAATGTATTTATTTATGTTAAAGTATGATATAATCTTATTTAATTAAAATAATATTATAATTTTAAAGTTTAGGTTAAATTAACATAAAGGTTAAGTACTATTATTATGTTAAATTAGGTTAATGGTCCAAGATTTAATAGTAAGAATTGCATATAATATGTTTAAAAAAATAAATGGAATAACACATAAAGTCAAAGAACTTATAGAAAGAATAGTGTTGTTTCAATCTTTTACTTCAGTAGGTCAATGTGCAATATCATTATTATTAAAGAAATAAGGTAATATTGAAATGTTTTACAAGGTGGAAAATCCTTTTTTTGTATCAGCCCATGAATATTTATTAAAATCATTCCAAATAGATATACAAAAAAATCAATTAGTTGATTTAACGATTAGTTCTCCAACTCTTTTTCTAAATCTTTATAATTTAATTGCTAAATTGGCTGTTAAAGCATTATTGCCAAGAAATCATGGCGGTATAGAATCTCCTTCTATTACAATTATTGATGGTAGCATTAGAGATAAATCAACTCATTTAGATTTTTACAGCTTTGTAGATTATGCTGTTCATTACGGTATGAATGTTAATTCAGTTTTAGAGAGAATTATAGTAATAAGATCTTTTACTGCCCATCAACTTGCAGATACAATAATTTGTAATTTAACTAAGATGATTCAAAAGTACAAGTCAAACCTTGTAATCATTACAGATTTATTTGCTACAGACGAACAATTACATCTTTCTGAAAGAAAATGGCTTTTCAATAATATGGTCAAATCTCTAAACAGTATTTCAGAATCAATAATTGTTGCTGTTTTCTCTCCTGTTATAATAGATGGATTTCAAAAAGTCATTAGTATTAATACAAAAAATCAAAAAAACAACAATAAATAAAAAGGTGTAAAATGAATGAGTAGAACAATTCCATCTTTTAGAATAGCTGCATTAATGGAGGAAAAACGATGGAAGACATATAGACAACATTTAGATAAACATGAGCAAAAAATTTTTAAACATATGTTTTCAATTGCATATCTTTTTAATTCTGCATCATCATATGCTGCAAATCCAATACGAATAAATCCAATTTTATTTTCAATTGCTTTGTATCATCAAAAAAGGATACTATTATTAAAAAAGAAATCGAATAAAAATTTTTTTTTCAATCGTCATTGTCATCTACGACTACAGAGATGAAAGAAGAAATATCTTCATCTTTTTCTTCTTCTTCCAATCTTTTTCCATATGATGACATCATTACAAAAGAAATAGAATCATGGAAAAGTTATGCAGATTGCCTAAGAAAACAAGATAGAGAATTGTTTTATAAAATGTTAAATAGCTGTTACAAATACTCTTCAGCAATTACTACAAAAGGAAAAGAATATTCTACTACTTCCGTCCTTATGTCTATTTTGCTTGAGCATAAGTATTTGCTTTATCAAACAAAATAAAAAATAATATAACTTTTTAGAGGTGAATAGAAAAATCACTATTATTACTGGTTGGCTGTTTGATGCATATCCATCTAAAGATAATAGTAAGATGATTATTTGGATCAGATTAATAGATTTACAAAAAGATAAAAAAAGATACATTCGGATTGAAGAGGAATGGCAAAATTATTTTTATGTTGCTGCTAAGAATATATCTATTCTAAAACAATTAGTTCAAAATGATAATATTTCATCTTCAATTAGATCATATGATTTTGTTAAAAAATCTGAAACAATAACAGATACAAAAAAACTTACTGTCTTGAAACTTGCTACATTTGGTAAAAATTTAAAGTTAGCAAATACTATTGAAAAAATGAATGGATACAAAGACTTTAGATTATATAATATCGATTTACTACCTGAACAACAGTATTTCTTTGATCATGATATTTTTCCATTAGGACTTTTTGAAATACCAGATGATAGTTCAGATTTAGTTTGGAAACCTACAGAGGACGCTATTTATTCTACCAATTATTCTCTGCCATATTTTGAAAAAATTCATATCAAGCTTAACTTTCCAAAAGGTAAAATTGTAAAATTAACAGATGAATTAAACTCTATTAGTATTGTACATTATGAAGATAATAACAAAAATCATATTATAGATATTACAGATAAGTCAGAAAAAAAAATATTACAAGAATTAATAAAAATTGTTCAAAATATAGATCCAGATTTTATTTTTACTGACGATGGAGACTCATTTACATTTCCTTATTTGATCCATAGAGCAGAAATAAATCAAATTGAATTATGCCTTAGCAGAGACAATAATATACCTTTAACAAGCCCTAAAATAAAAGGAAATTCCTTTGTTTCTTATGGTAGAACTTATTTCAAGCCCTCAACTATCAAATTATTTGGACGAATTCATATTGACAAAAGTAATTCCTTTACTATCAGAACTGGTTCGGACTTAGAAGGGTTATTTGAAATATCAAGACTTTGTAGAATACCACTACATGAAGCTTCAAGAGCTTCAATTGGTAGATGTTTAACAAGCTTGCATCTCTATAATGCTACAAAAAAAGGCTTACTTATACCTTGGAAACCGCTATTAAATGAACATCCAAAAAATATGATGGAACTTTTTATAGCTGATAGGGGAGGTCTAATATTAGAGCCCCAAATAGGTATACATGAAAAAGTAGCAGAATTTGATTTTGTGTCTCTTTATCCAAATATAATGTTAAAGAGAAATATTTCAGCAGAGACCGTATCATGTGAATGTTGTTTTGATAATCCTAAATTTATCGTACCAGAACTAAACTATTATATTTGTAATAAAAAAGGCTTGATCCCAGAATCATTAGAAATAGTATTAGAAAAAAGATTAAGATATAAAGATCTGAAAAATAAAACATCAGATCCGATATTAAAAAATATTTATGATAAAAGACAATCAGCTCTAAAATGGATACTTGTAACCTCTTTTGGCTATTTAGGATTTAGTAATGCAAAATTTGGAAGAATAGATGCGCACATAGCTGTTTGTGCTTTTGCAAGAAATATTCTTTCTCATACAATGCATATTGCTGAAGATATGGATTTTGATGTCTTACATGGAATAGTAGATTCAATTTGGGTAAAGAAAAAAGACAAGGCTACAATAAAAGATGATTATTTTAAATTAAAAGAAACTATAGAAACTAATACAGAATTTGATATCTCATTTGAAGGAATATACAAATGGATTGCATTTCTTCCTTCTGAAATCAATTCTCATCTTCCAGTATTAAATAGATACTTTGGAGTTTTTGAAGATGGAACTTTAAAAGTTAGAGGAATTGAATCAAGAAGACATGATACACCTCAATTTTTGTCACAATGTCAAAATGAAATTTTAGAAATATTGGCGCAAGGAAATTCAATTTCTGATATTAAACAAAATAAAATATCTTTGATAATCAAAAAAATTGAAGACTATCTTTCACTATTGAGAAGTCGTAAAGTGGACCCTGAAAATTTAATATTTACCAAGCTGCTTTCGAAAGACTATAATAAATACAATAAAAAAAGGAATACATTAGAGAATAATGCTTTAAAACAACTTGAATTAAATGGAGAATATCTAAAAGCTGGTCAGGTTTTACAATATATTATAATAGATTATAATGGACCTAAATCTAAGAGAGTACTTCCTTTTCAATTATTAGATAATAAAACTAATTATGATATTAAAAGATATTCTAAATTATTAATCGATAGTTGTAATACTGTATTAGAACCATTTGGAGTAGTATTTGATAAAAATCTACAATCATTGTATAGATTAGACAATTATTATTGATTTCTATTTCAAGATTGATGGAACCTTTGTTATAGGACATTTAAGAAAACCTCATTTCAGAACTAAATGTAAGTAAAAAACTTATGGATTGGTGTATATATGCAAGTTGATTACCAATTCACACCCATACCTTTTTTTCAGGAGTCTTTAAGACATGTATGTCAATTATTAATAAAAGATTTTCGTCTCTCATATCTCTAACATAATTCTATATTACCCAAAAATCAACAAGTTTTTAAATAAACTGCTTTTACTATTATTGCCACAACATTTCAGTTCAGACAAGACACTGGGTATTAGAGGCTTGGTTCTCCTTTAACACCCATAAATCAACAATAATCTTTTATTCTACCTTCTACTGTCATAATGCACCCAAGTCAATCTTGAGCAAATCATCTTCTACTGGGTGTTATAGGTGTCGTATCCCTTTAACACCCATTTTTCAACACCCATTTAAAACACCCGAAGATTCAACAGAACCTAAATTAAGAACCTTTTTTTTAAAATACTTGAAAATTATTTCTAAATAATATTATCTATTATAAAATACAATGTCTTGTTTTTAACAACAAAATATTAATATTATTTTATAATTAATGTCAAGGTATTTATATCAATAACAAAACATTTCTATTAAGCAGTTAAAAAGGATATAGATCATATTTCAATTAGTGTTTCACCATTATAATGACAATAAATTTAAAAAAATTATAGATGAATATATTTTATCATCAGCAGATGATCAATCCCTATTATCTGCTATAAGGAATATTGACTTTCAATCAAGAAAATTTGGCATCTCATTTTATCAGATGATATTTATGTTAATACAAAAAGATTTAATTGATAATAGAAAAAAAGAATAACTAAAAAATATTCATAGTAAATATTAAATTAAAAGAACCCATAGTTGTTCTATTAAGATAATATCAAAACATAATATTATTTTCTTAATACAAAAATTTCTAGACCTTTTTGATAATTTAGAGAAGGAGAAATATAAAACAAAAATTAATAGAGAAGGTTTGTTATTGCTGTATATATTTTTATTATATTTCTATGCATAATTTATCTTACTATATAACCATTAATTCTTACGTTATTAGATTATTTTCATGGCTTTAGTACAATTTTCATTATTTCTGCTTTCTTATCAAAGCCTTCATATCCTTTAGGTGCATCATCAAGCTTCATTGTATGGCTTATTACCTTTGTTGGATCTATCCATCCTGTTTCAATAAGATGGAGCAATTGTTCATTATATTTTTTACAGGACACTGTCCCATGTGAATTTGAATGTTAAGGTTAAACAATAATCCCAAAAGGAATTGGTCATAACCAGAACTATATACTCCAGATATTGATATAGTTGAATATTTTTTTGCGACTTGGGCCATCCATGTAATTACTTGCAATGGATTAACTGGGTTATATTGAGGATTAGATGCTATGGAATGGTCATGATGTAGATTATTATTACTTTCCACCTCCACCACCATCATTATTACTACCATTACTTGTAATATTATGAATGTGACCACCGTTACCTGCCAAATGTCCTACAGCTTCGAATCCAACAGCATCTATACATATGGCTCCTTTTTCATTAGTTTCTTTTTTTATTATACCTACTGGATCCTCATCATCAAAGTTAATGATCTCTGCTCCTAGATTTTTTGTCCTATCTAAACGCATAGGCCAATGATCAATTGAGAAGACTCGAGGCAGTTCCTCTTAAAAAGCAACTCATAACTGCAAAGAAACCAACAGGTCCTGCTCCAAATACTGCAACATCATCCCCTGGCTGAACATTAGCAATATCTGCAACGGCCCACAACTAACATTAAATGGTACCACTATCCTATCGTCTACTTGAACATCCTGTACCTCTGGACCTGTTTCTTCTATTACTCCCATAAATTCATGTCCTATTATTTGACCTGGTTGCATTCCTGGAACAGTTCCATGATAAAGGTGGAGGTCAGATCCACAAATAGCAGTTGACGTAATACATAATATTACATCTTCTGAATGTTTTATAGTAGGATGAGGTTTATCGTCTATACTGACATCATATGGTCCATAATAGACTAGTGCTTTCATTCTCTGATAATAGCCTCTTTTGTTATAATGAGAAAGGAGGAGCATTAGCCGCAACTGCAGATTGTATCTTTGGCAATAACTGAGTAAGCATTTCAGGTGAATGAGTCTTTATCCAATCTGCTTGCTCCTGTTCGTAATTCATATTTTTAGATAATGGAGATATGGCATCTAGATATTTACCTCCTGCCATCTGGCATTTTTGTATCAGCATAAGATAAACACATACTTCAGCATTTTCTACAATCATATCTTCTTCAGTCCTCTTTAGCTCATATTCTTGTTTGGTCATGGTTTTATCCATCATATCCTTCATAGCTGATGGATAGGAAGGTAATGGTAATCCTAATTTTTCTTGTGTTGGCTGGCCACCTATAATAGAGATAAGATTCTCTAATATTTTTTGATGTTGTAAACTTTCTTGTAAATGATATTCTAATCGTTGCTTAGCTTCTGGTAGATAGCTTCTGTAATTCGTGTCTTCAATCTTTCTACTCCTGCATTTTTCATGGCAATAGAAGTATTTAATTCCAAAATAAATTTCTGCTTCATTAAATCAATAGTTGGTTTGGACATGACTTTGTATAGAAGGATGTTATATAATAGTTAGAGATAAATTATAAAATTATAATTATTGTAATAGAAAGATAAAACTTTCTAAAAATAATATCATATTTATCAGATTAATGATCTATTATTGTATATATGTTATGAAGTATTTATATCATTATCACTAACACCTTTAAATGTTCCAGAAATAATGTGAGAACTTAATTAGATAATTGATTTGGGAAATTTTAGTACATCTATTTATTAACCTTTTCTCTACCCATCATAATGATGTTTTTTCTCTTTCTGTCATTTCAGAGGAAAATTATAAACGTTTCTCATTACTTAAGGTTTCAAATTTATTAAATGCTTCAATAGCAACATTTTCTGGAACAGACTCTTTAACCGTCCTATTAATAAAAAGTGGAGATATTGTATAGAAACCTATGACAATAGCTACAACTAACCCAGCAAAAATCCATATTTTTTCATGGTTAAAATACTCTTTAATATTATAACAAACTATTAAAATTAACAGATATATTATTTTTGTATATACTCTGTTTTTAACATAAAATCTCAAATTTAGCTTGATATCTATAAGTTAATTAGTAAATGTAATCCAAATATTACAATCTAAATCAAATTAAAATTTTAGAAATGCTCATATACTATTATCATAATATTATTTCTATGTCTGCTTTAACTGAAATCAAAAGGTTTTATCAAGGGTTGCAGACATTATATCAGACATATTTACCAAAAGTAGATCCTATTTTGGTTAATGATTTATTATCTATACAACAACAGCAGGGAAAAACTGATAGTGCACCCTTTTACATGGTTGAAATGTTTACAAAGAAAGGGACAGATGAAGAAAAGAAAAGAGAATACATAATTAGAAAAACAGGAATGGCACCATCTATACACGATCATGGTACTCATTATGTAACTAATCATAGACTTACACTAGAGCTACTTAATGAATTATCTGAACCAGAAGATGTAGTAGGCATTACAGGTTATTATACTGGTAATTTATCAGGTGTAGGTGCTATACATTCAAA
>Ga0126311_10001458_pt1 | contig 11514 bp, 10 predicted proteins | sample Plot61_FD_92539 | JGI IMG/M metagenome (GOLD analysis project Ga0126311, IMG submission 92539) | Serpentine soil microbial communities from UC McLaughlin Reserve, CA, USA - Plot61 | ecosystem: Environmental > Terrestrial > Soil > Grasslands | place: USA: UC McLaughlin Reserve, Lake County...
AGATCGTCTGGAGCGGACTGAAGCGAACGAAGGGCCACCGCGTCCGCCACACCCTGACGCTGCCGGTGACGCTGCGCGACACGCGCGGGAAGAAGACGACGCTGAAGGTCCGCGTGCGCATGCGCAGCGCCTAACGTCGCGATTCCTCGGGGCTATGCTTGGCGACTGTTGGGGAGTCGTCTAATGGCAAGACGCCAGCCTCTGGAGCTGGTTATCGGGGTTCGAGTCCCTGCTCCCCAGTGCCGGCCGGCCTAGAGCGAGCTGAGGTCCGTTCCCTCGTCGCCCAGCGCCTCCGCGTCCGGCTTGGTTCGATCCGTTATGAAGCGGCGGGCGTGCTCCAGGTCGTCGCCTCTGCCCACCGCTAGCGCGGAGACCACGTGGCCCTCTTCCTCGTGCAGGAAGAACGCGGCGAAGTTGCCCTCCTCCAGCGAGCCGCGCACCACCAGCTCGCCCGACCCGGGGCCGACGTACTCGAACGACGCCCAGTCCGCCAGGTCCGAGAAGAAGTACGGCAGGACGTCGTGCTCGACTCCGCGGCCCAGCATGTTCAGCGCCGCCGTCTTGCCGTGGTTGAAGGCCACGTCCCAGTGCTCCAGCCGCACCCGCGCGTTGTGGATCGTGCTCTCGTATTCGCACATGTCCCCGGCGGCGTAGATCCCGGGGACCAAGGTCTCCAGCCCCGGACCGCACTTCACCCCTCCGGTCTCCCCCAGCTCGAGCCCGGCGCCCTTCGCCAGCATCACGTCGGGCATGACGCCGACCCCCACCACCACGAGGTCGCAGTCCAGCTCGCGGCCGGTCTTCGTCACGACCTTGCGCACCCGGCCGTCGGCGCCTTCGAAGCGCTCCAGCTCGTCCTCGCCGAACACCTCGATCCCGTGCTCCTCCAGCACGCCCTGGAAGAACCCGCCGATCTCGCGACCGAACTGCCGCTCGAGCGTCACCTCCTCCTGCATCACGATCGAGCACTTGACCCCGTGGGCCGCCGTCAGCGCGGCCGCCACCTCGCAGCCGATGTAACTGCCCCCGATCAGCACCGCTCGCTCCGCGGCCTCGGCGTCGGCCCGGATCGCGTCCGAGTTGCCGAACGCACGCAAGTAGTGGATCCCCTCCAGCTCGGTCCCCTCGACCCGCACCCGGCGTACGTTCGCCCCGGTCGCGATCAGCGCGGTCGCGAACTCGACCTCGTCCTTGGTCGACAAGGTCGCCACGCGCTCGCCGGTGTCGAGCTTCATCACGCTCGTCCGCGTCATCAGCTCGATGCCCTGTTCGTTCCACCAGTCGTCCGGCCGGAACAGCGCGTCCTCGCGCGACTCCTTGCCCTGGAGATAGCCCTTCGACAGCGGCGGCCGGTTGTAGGGCGCGTCGAGCTCGCGCCCGACCAGCAGGACCGATCCGTCGGCGCCCTCCTCGCGCAGCCAGCGGGCGCAGTTCGCGGCCGCCAGACCCCCGCCGATCAGCAGGTGGTCGACCTTGCGCCTGGCCACTAGGCCGGAGCGCTCGAACGGTCGCTGAACCGTTCGGTCACGCTCGTCTCCAGCCCGACGTCGAGCACGAGCAGCACCTCGTCGCCGGCCTCCACGACGGAGTCGCCGCTGGGAACGAACCCGCCGCCGTCGCGCAGGATCGAGATCACCAGAGAGCCGTCGGGAAGACCGAGCTCCTTGACCTTCTGCCCGGCGGCCTCGGAGCCCAGAGCCACCTCCAGCTCGATGATCTCCAGCCGCTCCTCGGGGAGGTCCAGCAGGTGCACGAGACCGTACTTCGGCACCTCGTGCTCGATCAGCCTCAGGATCAAGTCGGTCGCCGAGATGGCCGGCTTCACGCCGAGCAGCTCGAAGTGCTGCAGGTTGCGCGGGTTGTTGCAGCGCGCCACCACGCGCGTCACGCCGTACTTCTCGCGCGCCACCTGGGAGATCAGGATGTTGTCCTCGTCGTCGCCGGTCACGGCCACGACCAGGTCGGCCCGCTCGATCCCCGCCCGCTCGAGCACCCACAACTCGGAACCGTCGCCGTACTGCGCGCTGTGCTCGAGCTCCTGCTCGACCACGCTGAAGCGCACCGGATCGGACTCGATCACGGTGATCTCGTGACGCTTCGCGATCAGCTCGCGAGCCAGGTTCCAGCCGACCTTGCCGGCGCCGACGATCAGCACGTACATGGCTAGCCGGACACTCCCTCGAAGCGGATCTGGCCGCGCACCGCCGCCTCGAGCAGCTCGATGGCGGTCTGGGTGGGGCAGACGGTCTGCAGGCCCTGCTCGGCGTACCAGCGCGCGCGGGCCGGGTCGAGGACGCGAACCACGACGCGGTCGACGTTGAAGCGCCGCTTGGCGATCTGCGCGATCACCAGGTTGGTGTTGTCGCCGTCGGTGGACGCGACGAAGGCGTCGGCCTGCTCCACGCCGGCTGCCAGCAGCGCCTCGATCTCGAGTGCGGTGCCCTCGGTGAAGCGCCCGCCGCGCTCTTCCCAGCCCTGCGCCTGGCCGCGCTCGAGCAGCGCGATCGCCTCGGCGTCCTCGTCGAGGACCGACACCTCGTGCCCCTCTGCGAGCATCGAGTTCGCGATCGCGGAGCCCACCCGCCCGCATCCAACTATCAGCACGAACATTCCGCTCTCACTCTAGGTCATCCGCGGGCGATCGGCCGCTCGCGGCGCGGAAACTTGCGCGCTGCTAGGGCAGAACTCCCTCGCGCGTGCCCACTTCGCCCGCCGGCGGCGCCGTGAGAATCACCTTGCACGGCGCTTTCTCGATCACGTAGCGCGTCGTCTCTCCCACGAACCGGTCGCGCGAGCGCCCGCGGCCGCCCAGGATGGCGCCTCCGCGCACGCCGCTCGGCTCCTCCGCAGCCAGCACGATCGCCTCCACGCCGCGCCGCCGAGCCTCGGCGACGATCGCCTGGCCCACCGTCCGTCCGCGCACCATCGCGGTCGCCACCTCTACCCCTTCGTACTCCTCCCCGACCTCCTTCGCTCGCGCCAGCACCTGCTTCGCGGTCTTGACGCGCTCGTCCGGCACGCGCGCGTCGATCGGCAGCGACATCGGGATCTCGAAGACGTAGAGCGCCTCCACGACCGCCCCGCCCTCCGCCTCGTCCGGGTGCTCCGAGGCCAGGCGCCCGGCCGTGCCGATGATCTCGTCGTCCAGCGCCTCCCCGAACACCGGCACGAGGATGCTGCCGTACTCGACCGGGGCCGACTCCTGCAGCGCCTCGGCCGGGATCGTGAAGCGCTTGGTCAAGGCCTTGCCCTGCGTCGACCGGTAGATCACGTACATCGCGATCCCGGCGAGCATCCAGGCGCCGCCGATCACGCGCGCCCCCTCGTGGAGGACGATGACGCTGATCCACGCGAGGATCGAGAAGACCGCACCGACCACCGCCGGCAGCGGAAGGGTGCCGCGACCGGCCTTCAGCGAGACTGGAACCCGAAAGGCGCTCGGACGCCCGCTCTCGCGGTAGCGCAGCACGATCACCGACACGTGCGCGATCGAGATCGTGACCATCGCCCCGAAGGCGAAGATGCCGGCCAGGAAGTCCAGGTCGTGCGGTATCGCCAGCAGGAAGGCGATGCCGGCCGCCATCGTGATCGCGATGTAGGGCGTCCCACGGCGCTCATGCAGGCGCCCCGCGGCGCTCGGGATCTGCCGATTCGTTGCCAGCGAGTAGGACAGGCGGGCGATGCCGAGCATCTGGCCGTTCATCGCCACCAGCAGCATCGCCGCACCCACGGCGCCCACGGCGGCGCGGGCCGCGTCCTTGAGCCACGACGGATGGAACTGCGACACCACGCCGAGCACGGGCGCCTCCGAGTAGCGGCCGCCGAGCGGCGTCTCGCCGCCGACCACCGGCAGCGTCATCAGCGCGGCGGTCGACACGCACACGAACAGCACCATCGCCGTGATCGCCGTGAGTCCCACCACGCGGCGCAGCCCCCTGCGCCCGACGCGGACCTCCCCGGCCAGCCCCGACGCGGCCTCCACCCCGACGAGAGCGACGCCCGCCACCACGGTGGCGAACAGGAGCTGGTCCCACTCCGGCGAGGCGCCCAGGTCGACCGAGTCGCTGATCGACGAGGGGTCCCAGTTCTGCGCGAACGCGATCCCGGAGACGACCGCCAGCAGAACGATGCCGAGCAGCGAGAGGCGCAGGACCATGCCGAGCCGCTCGGCGCCCAGGCCGCGCACGTTCTGCGCGGCGACGTACAGCAGCGCGAGCCCGGCGATGACGACCTCGACGACGCCCTCGTCGAGGTCCGACCAGAACACGGCCAGGTAGTCGGAGATCGCGACCGCGCCGATCGCCATCACGATCAGGTAGTCGAGGAGGATCGCCCAGCCCGCCACGAAGCTCCACAGCTCGTTGAACGCGTAGCGGGCGAAGGTGGAGGCGCCGCCGCGCTCGGGGTGGAGCGAGCTGCCCTCGACGTAGGTGGCGATCGTGAAGACGAAGAAGAGTCCCGAGATCAGGAACGCGGCCGGCGTGAGGCCGAGCGCGTCGCCCGCCACGACCCCGAGCACCATGAACAGCCCCGAGACGACGGAGCTGAGCAGGATCGCGAACAGGGCCGGCTCCCCGAGGCCGCGCGAGATGCGGGCGCCCGCGCGCCCAGCGCGCTCCGACCCGCGCCGGATCTGAGAGCGCGCCCGGTCGGCCGCGGCCCGGCCCCGAGCACCGTCCGCGCCCCCGGCGGCGCGCCGCCCGGCCCCGCCCTCCTTGCTCACCGCTCGCCGCCGCGCGCGAACCACAGCCGCGCCGCACCAACGAGGCTCAGCATGATTCCGAGCACGACGCCCACAGCGAGGGCCCCACCGCCACGCGCGATCGTCGACGCCACCATGGCAACGCCCACCAGCAGCAGCGCGGCGCTCAGCAGGCGCGTGGACGCGAGATAGGCGCGTTGCACGGCGCGAATGATGTCAGCCGGCGAGGCTGACCTGAGCCCTCGCCGCGAAGCCAATCTTCACGGGGGTCCGGGCGCCCGAGCCCTCAGCGCGAAGCCAATCTTCACGGGGGTCCGGGGGCGCGAGCCCCCGGGTTATCTGCCGTTCACCCCTCGCGACGAGTCGATGATCACCCGGCAGGGGCGTTCGGTGAGGACCGTCTCGAGCGTCTTGCCGAACAGGGACGTCCCGGCTCGGCGCGGTGGCAGCGACATCACCAGCGCCCGGGCGCGGATCTCGCGCGCCTCCTCCACGATCCGCCGCCCCGCGCCGCCCGGCCGGACCTTCTCCCAGTGGCCCGTCACCCGCCTCCCGCCCCGCACGCGCGCCGAGTCGATCAGCGACGCCGCGCGCGCCTCTTCGTCGGGCAGCGGCGCGTCGATCGGCGAGTTCGGCGGGACGGTGATCGTCACGAGCACGTGGATCCCGCGGCGCCGTGTGGCGGCCAGCCGGGCGGCCGTGGAAACCGCCTCGGGCGAGAAGTTGCCGTCCTCGAAAGCCACCAGCACCGACTCGTACTCGACCTCGTGCTCGACGACGGGCTTGGGCGTGACGATCTTGTGCGTCTCGGTCAGAGACAGGCCCTGCCGGCGCCGGAACAACACGTAGGTCGTCATCCCGATCGCCAGCCAAATCGTGCCGACCACGAGCGTCTCGATGTTGAGGACCGTCACGACCACGAAGGCGATCCCGGTGCCGATCCCGCCGAACACCGCGAACAGCGGCAGCTCCTTCCCGCGGACGCGCAGAGTGCCGGGCCCTCGCCAGGGCCGCTCGGCGTCCGGCTGGTTTATCCGCAGCGCGATCACCGCCAGGTGGGCGATCGTGAAGGAGAGCATCGCGCCGAACGCGTAGATCGTGCCGAGGAAGTCCGCCTGGCCCGGCAGGATGGTCACGCAGGCGACCAGCCCGAACAGGATGATCGCCACGTACGGGGTGCGGAACTTCGGGTGCAGCACCCGCAGCCGCTCCGGCAGCTGGCGGTACTGGCCCATCGAGTAGGTGAGCCGGGAGACGCCGATCATCCCGGCGTTGGTCGCGATGAACAGGATCGTGGCCGCGAGGATGCCCACGTAGATCTCGGCGGCGTGCTGCAGCGCCCCCAGGTCGAGGTTGGCCACCACGCCGAGCACCGGGTCGTCGGCGTAGCCGCCCTCCTCCTTCGGCAGCGCCAGCTTGGTCTCGCCGTCGACCACCGGCATCGCGGACAGCGCCACGGCCGGCAGGAACGCGTAGATCGCGATCACGGCGGCCACGACGCCTCCCATCGCACGCGGGATCGTCTTGCCGTAGTCGCGAGCCTCCTCGGCCATGTTCGAGATCGTCTCGATGCCCGTGTAGGCGACCATCCCGACCGGGATCGCGATCAGGAAGTCCGGCAGCGTCGGCGAGCTCCAGAGGTGGACGTTGTTGACGAGCGTGTCGGGCGAGAAGACCAGGACGAGCCCGACCACCACCAGTGCCACCTGCGTCATGAAGTCGGCGAGCGCCAGGAAGACGTTCAGCCCGGCCGACTCCTTGGCCCCGACCACGTTCAGCGCCACGAGCAGCAGCACCACCACGATCCCGCCCACGATGTCGGCGGGCGACTCCCCGAGGGGCGACCAGAACACGCCCAGGTAGTGCGGCACGAAGAACGCCGAGATGGCGACCGTGATGATGTAGTTGAGCATCTGGCCCCAAGCGGCGAAGAAGGACCAGAACTCGTTGAAGGCGCGCCGGGCGAACGAGGACGAGCCACCGGCCTCCGGATACATCGTGGTCGCCTCGGTGTATGTGGCCGCCGTGGCGGCGAAGATCAGCCCCGCGATCAGGAAGACCACTGGGGTCATGCCCAGGGCGAAGATCGCCACCAGGCCGAGCGCGTAGTAGATCGACGAGCCTACGTTGCCGTAGGCCGTCGAGAACAGCGCGCCCGTCCCGAGGACGCGCTCGAGCCCCTGATTCTTAGGGCGATACTCAGCCATGCCGCCGGCGAGACTACTCTCGCCGATGGGCGGGATCAGCCGGCGGCAGGCCAGTCTTCACGGGGGCCCGGGGGCGTGAGCCCCCGGGTGGTCACACCAGGAATGGGATGAGCAAGAGCGCGACGATGTTCGCGACCTTGATCATCGGGTTGATCGCGGGCCCGGCGGTGTCCTTGTAGGGGTCGCCCACCGTGTCGCCCGTGACCGAGGCCGCGTGCGCCTCGGAGCCCTTGCCGCCGTACTCGCCGTCCTCGATCAGCTTCTTGGCGTTGTCCCAGGCACCGCCGCCGGCCGTCATCGAAACCGCGGCGAAGAACCCGACCACGATCACGCCGATCAGCAACCCGCCAAGCGCCTGCGTGGAGAGCAGGCCGACCACGACCGGGATCAGGATCGGGATCAGCGCGGGCAGGATCATCTCCCGCTGCGCCGACGCGGTGACGATGTCCACAGCCTTCGCGTAGTCGGGCTTCTCGGTGTAGTCCATGATGCCCGGCTTCTCCTTGAACTGGCGGCGCACCTCCTCGACCACGCCGCCGCCGGCGCGGCCGACAGCCTCGATCGCCAGCGCCGCGAACAGGTAGACCATCATGCCGCCGATCAGGAGCCCGATCAGCACCTCCGGCTGGGAGATGTCGAAGGAGACGACCGTCGTGCCCGCCGCCTCGGCCTCCTCGCGCAGCTCCTCGACGAAGGCGGCGAACAGCACCAGCGCCGCGAGCACGGCGGAGCCGATCGCGTACCCCTTCGTGACGGCCTTGGTCGTGTTGCCGACCGCGTCGAGCGGGTCGGTCACGGCGCGCACCTCTTCGGGCAGGTCCGCCATCTCGGCGATGCCGCCCGCGTTGTCGGTGATCGGCCCGAACGCGTCGAGCGCCACAATGAGTCCGGTGAGCGACAGCTGGGCCATCACGGCCACGCCGATGCCGTAGATCCCGGCCAGCTCGTTGGCCACGAGGATGCCGAGCGCCAGCAGGATCGCCGGCGCCGCCGTGGACTGGAAGCCCTGCGCGAGGCCCTGGATGATGTTCGTGGCGTGCCCCGTCTGGGACGCCCGCGCCGTCGTGCGTACCGGCCGGAAGCGGGTCGACGTGTAGTAGTCGGTGATCACGAACAGGCCCGCCGTGACGGCGATGCCGACCAGGGTGCAGCAGTACAGCTCGATCCCACTCGGGGCCGCGTCGGCCCCGCCGCGCAGCAGCTCGGAGACGCCGTCCTTGAAGGTGAGGTCGTCCATCATCCCGAGCGTGATCGGTAGGAAAGCCAGGGCGGCCAGGCCACCGGACACGATCAGCCCCTGATAGAGCGCGCGCTCCACGTTGCCGGCCGCGCTGCGGACGGCGAACGTGCCGATGATCGACGCGAGCAGCGACACACCGCCGATGACCAGCGGGTAGACGGCCACCGTGCCGACCTCCCCGAAGATCAGGACGCCGAGCAGCATCACGGCGACCGCGGTGACCGCATAGGTCTCGAACAGGTCGGCTGCCATGCCGGCGCAGTCGCCGACGTTGTCGCCGACGTTGTCGGCGATCACGGCCGGGTTGCGCGGGTCGTCCTCTGGGATGCCGGCCTCGATCTTGCCGACCAGGTCAGCGCCCACGTCGGCGGCCTTCGTGAAGATGCCGCCGCCCAACCGGGCGAACACGGAGATCAGCGAGCCACCGAACCCGAGCCCGACGAGGGCGTCGATCGCGTCGCGCTCGTCCGTGTCGGCGAGGATCAGGATGCCGTAGTAGCCCGCCACGCCGAGCAGGGCGAGCCCTGCGACCAGCAGGCCGGTCACCGCACCGCCCTTGAAGGCGACCTCGAGCGCTCGGGACACACCCGAGCGCGCCGACTCGGCGACGCGGGCGTTCGCGCGCACCGACACGTTCATGCCGATGAAGCCCGCCGCCCCGGACAACGTCCCGCCGATCAGGAAGCCGACCGCCGTGAGGATGCCCTCCCTGTCCTGGGCCTCCAGGGCCACGCCCAGGATGATCGCGAGCACCACCGCGACTCCGGCGATGATCGTGTACTGGCGTCGCAGATAAGCGCTTGCGCCCTGCTGGACGGCGAGCGAGATGGCCTGCATCTGCTCGTTGCCGGGCGAGAGCGAAAGCAGCCAGCGCGAAGTGAGCACGCCGTACACCACGGCGGCGGCAGCGCAGACGAGCGCGATGATCACGCCCCAGTCAGTCAGGAAGTCCAAGGGGTATGTCCTCCGGTCAAGTTAAGTCAGCGGGCGGCCATGCGCGGGGCGCTGGAGACTGGATCTGGGGACGCCTCCGACACCGCCCGGAAAAGAGCGGCCGGAGTTTATCGGACGATGGCGCTACTTAGTGCCGTGGCGCATGTGTCCTGCGGTTGCGGGCCGATCCGCGGTACCGCGTGGAACAGCAGAGCTTGTAGCCGATCGAGGTTCTCGGCAAACACCGAGATGGCCACATCGGTCGAGACGGGCTCCACGTGGGGCATGCCTTCGAGCCCCACGTCGTAGTCGGTCACGAGCGAGACGTTCGCGTAACACAGCTCGAGCTCACGGGCCAGCCAGGCCTCCGGATACTGGGTCATGTTGACCACGTCGAATCCGCCCGCCGAGAACCACCTCGACTCGGCGCGCGTGGAGAACCGCGGCCCCTGGATGACCACGACGGTGCCACCGCGCACGACCGGAATGCCGAGCGCCTCGGCGCTCGTGACGAGGATCTCGCTCAGGTCCTGGCAGTACGGGTCGGCCGCCGACACGTGGGTCGTCTGCGGGCCGTCGTAGAACGTGCTCTCGCGGCCCTGGGTGCGATCGACGAACTGGTCGCAGATCACGAACGTCCCCGGAGGGAGCTCCGGCTTCAGCGACCCGCAGGCCGAGGGCCCGATGATTCGCCGCACGCCCACCTCGCGCATCGCCCAGACGTTGGCCCGGTAGTTGATTCGGTGCGGCGGGAGCGTGTGCTCGTCGCCGTGACGGGGCATGAACGCGACCTCCACGCCCTCGATGCGGCCCACGCGCACCGGAGCCGAGGGCGGCCCGTACGGGGTGGCCACCGGCATCTCCTCGACGTCGTCCAGGAGGCGGTAGAACCCCGACCCGCCGAAGACGCCGATCACGACCCGGGCGGCGTCCAGATCTTCGCGCGCGCCTCGGCTCGCTGCTGGGCCTGGTCGTCGGGCTCCGGGGCCGCCTGCGTCGCCTTCACGTAGAGCATCTGGATCTGGGCGAGCGCGTCCTTGATCGGGCCGACCGCCTCCTCGGGGCAGAGCGGCAGCAGCGCCCGGGCCGCGTCGATCGCCTCCTTCGCCTTGGTGGGGTTCAGATGGTCCTTCTCCGTCAGCCTGATGCCCGCCAGGTTCACCAGCGACGCCGTCGTGCTCACCAGCACGTCGGCCACGTCGGGCAGCTGCTGGGGCTCGGGCTCGTTCATGCGTTCACCTCCTCAGCCGCGTAGGTCCGTTGGGTCTCCGCCACCTCCGCCGCGTAGACCTCCTCGATCGAGGCGCCCTGGGCCAGGGCGCGACGCTGGCGCTGGGCGCCGTTCTCGTCGGGTAGGGCGGGCTCCACGCCGAGCAGCGCGCGGGCCGGGCCCGTCCAAGCGAGGAGCCTGTCGGCGACTGCCGCGGCGGGGAACTCCTCGCGGCTCGGCAGGTCGATCAGCCTGCCGTCCAGCCCGTAGCGGATGGCGCGCCAGAAGTTCTCCTCGATCAGGCGCGCGGACGGATCGTCGTGGGGCGCGCCGTCGTCTTCGTCGAGTGCGGCCTGGGCGACGCACGCGGTTATCAGCGCCTCGAGCGACGTCGAGTCGGCCGCGCTCGTCTGCGCGTCGCAGATGCGCAGCTCGACGGTGCCGAACGAGTGATGCGGCCGCACGCTCCACCAGATCTGGGTCTGCTCGACGATCGAGTTCGTGGCGATCAGGAAGTCCACGTAGTCGGCATACCCCGCCCAGCCGCCGAACGAGTCGGGGATGCCGCAGCGCGGGAAGCTCTTCGTGAAGATCTGAGAGCGCGCGGAGTGAAGGCCGGAATGCCGTCCGTCGAGGAAGGGCGAGTTGGCCGACAGCGCCAGCAGCTCGGGCAGCACCGGCCGCAGCCGGTCGCACACCCTGACCGCGCGATCCGCGCCGCGGACGCCTACGTGCACGTGCAGCGAGAACGTGTTGTTGCGCCAGGCCACGTACTGCAGGCCCTCGGCCACCCGCCGGTAGTGCTCGGTGTCGATGATCTGCTGCTCCTGCCACGTGCTCCAGGGGTGCGTGCCGGTCGCGCCCAGCTGGGCCCCGCGCTCGGCGGCGAGCCGGAACAGCCGCACCCGCGCCTCGCGCTGGCGCTCGATCGCGTCCGCGAACGTCTCGCCGCGCCCCGAGCGGATCTCGATCTCGGACTGGATCAGCTCGCCGGCGACCGACTCGGCGAGCACCGGATCTGCGCCGGCCGCCTGTTTCAGCTCCTCGAAGCGGTGGTCGAGCGAGAGCGTGTGCGGATCGAGGATCGCGAACTCCTCCTCGATTCCGACCGTGAAGTCCGTTGAGGCCTCGAACGCCTCATGGACGCGGGCCATGTCGAGCATCAGGTGAGGTAGAAGTAGAGCGCGTAGAGCAGGTCGACGGCGGGGCTCGAGGTGTGGAC
>Ga0126311_10001459_pt1 | contig 11513 bp, 4 predicted proteins | sample Plot61_FD_92539 | JGI IMG/M metagenome (GOLD analysis project Ga0126311, IMG submission 92539) | Serpentine soil microbial communities from UC McLaughlin Reserve, CA, USA - Plot61 | ecosystem: Environmental > Terrestrial > Soil > Grasslands | place: USA: UC McLaughlin Reserve, Lake County...
GCGACAGCGGTGGCGATTCTGATGGTTCGGACGCTGGCTCCGGGATGGGTACGGTCCCAGGAAGTTTGGTTCCAGCATCCGGGCTATCGTTCGACCAGGCCTCGCCTTCCGTTATCGGGCCAGAACGTTGCGTGGGGTCACCTGGTAGGAGGTCGGCCAGGAGATGCAAAGTGCGTTCTATATGCATTCGGCCCGGAGCTCCGCCGCGCCAAGCCGCAGGATTGAGGGATTCGAAGAAATCTCGGTAGCGGGTCCAGCGTTCTTCGACGAGTTCCGCCTCCTCAGGCTCCCGGACCCACTGCGCCAGCTCCACGATCGCGTGAGCGGCTCCGGCATGAAGCTCGTTCCAGACTTTCGATTGGCTGCGGGCGCTGGCGTTGGCCGCCCGTAGCAAGAGCGGATGGAGGCTATATCGTTGGGTTTCGGGCGACCACATGGCGAGGCTGTAGCGGACGAGACGGTCCAAGCGCCGAGTGACCTTGGGTTTGGGCTCGCCGAGGGTTTCCGCGACAACCTCTGCCGAAGCCCCGACGCCGGGAAGGATTCCAAGGGCCAGGAATGCCATCCTGTCAGCTTCTTCCAGGTCCGGCAGGGTACGGAGGAGGGTGGCCCCCACCTTGGCTTGATCCGAGGAGGCGACGCCCTCATCCAGTTTGAGGCTCTCCAGATACTCCTCTGCCGAGACGAGGTCGCGGAGCGTAGCTCCAGCGAGCTCGATGGCAAGGGGGAGGCGGCCGAGCCGCTCCACGAGACGCTCCGACGCGGCCCGTTCGGTCTCGGTGGGTTCGTCAGTGTTCCAGGCGACCCGGGAGAGAAGGCGTAGCGCGTCCTCTGTCTCCAGCGGTTGGAGGTCTACTTCGAATGCACCGAGAGGGAGCCCCCGAACCCGGGTCGTGACCAGGACGTTCCATTCTCCACCCGGAAGAAGCAGCTCCACGACAGAGTGGTCTGTGATGTTGTCGAGGACGAGGAGCCCGTCGTGGGGTCCGAGGAGATGGCGGATTTTCCCGGCGAGCTCTTCCTCCGGAGTGCTCCGCAGGGGCCGGAAGCCAGGCTCACAGACGCCCACCAGGGCCGCCTGGGCGCTCGGTATGTCCTTGTCGGGACTATCGAGCCAGACAACGAGGCGGCCAGCTGCGCGCTCCTCGTGGGCCAGGACTGTCGCCAGCTCCGACTTGCCGATCCCTCCCCAACCCTGGACTGCCGTGATCTGCGCTGCGCCGGGGGTACGGGCCCAATCGCGGAGGACCTGAAGGTCCTTGGTCCGGCCGGTGAAGTAGGGCCGGGGCCTCCGGGGAAGAGGTGGAGACGCCGGGCGGGGTAGCAATCCGTGTGAGGGCTCAGATCTGGCTCCCTGGGGCTTGGCGTCGGGGTCGCGCCGGCGGGCATAGAGAACCGGGAGGACCCATTGGGGTTCGCCATCCGGCTCCTCGGAGCGGGCCTCAGCAAAGGCGTTCTCCAGGGAGGCTCCCTGACCGAGCCGGCCGAAGAGGCGTTCGCTCCACCGGAGAGCCCAGCTCACCAGCACCGGTCCCCGGAAACCGAGGGCGGCCAGAGCACGGCCGGGGCGGACAAGCCACTGGGCCATGCCGAGAGTCCCCTCCTCAGCGCGGGGAAGGGCCGAGGAGCAGGCGCAGAGGATGACTGCCTGGATCGGTCGCTTCTTCTCCACCGCCATCTCGAGCCACTGGGCCAGATCCTCGCCGAAGAGAGAGCCGTCGCGGAGCACGAGCAGGCCGGCGCGGTCCGGGTCTTCGATGCCATGGCAGACGATGTAGAGGAGGTCGACGACTGGGCCGGAGTGGAGTGCGTTGCGTAGGCCCTCGCGTGTGGCGTCCGGCAGATGCGCGGCTTGGAAGCCGGCTTCCTGCACTGCATTGATGATCGCGGCGGCGTGGGTCTCGAGGGAGGGCTTGTCCGGCTGGGGAGCACGATCCGAATGGGCGGTGGCGATCAAGACTCGCGAGCCACGGCCGAGGTGAAGGTTCCTGGCCTCGCTGTGGGGCGCCACCCGGAACGAAGGGCGTCCGGATTTCTTGAAGTAGAAGCGGTCACCGTCGAACGCCAGCTCGACGGGGAGGCACGCAAGGACCGGGTCGTTCTCATCCACGTCGATGAGGACTCGCACGGTCCTGTTGTCACGTAGGGCGCGCTGCTCGACATCGGCGAGGTGCTGAGTGACTGCGGGCGATCCGAAGATCCTGTCCATGATGAGGGCGCCTACCGACCGGAGCGTCGCAGAGCCGGGGGCGAAGTCCCCGCCGGGCGAGAGGGCGGCCAGAAATCCCTTCCAGGTCTTGGCGGCTGGCGGCAGGTCAAGATCCGCCAAGTCGCTGTCCCGTAGCGGCGGCACCTCCACGGAGGCGGACGGCTCCAGGCTCCTCAGATCCACGAGCCAGCCCCTGTCACCACGGAGCGAGCGGAGCTGGATTTCGACGTCAAGCATGGCCAATCTCTCGGGGTTGACCGTTTTCGTTGCAAGCGAAGAGCCTCACCTTCGGAGGCCCGTCTCCGAGATCCACCTGTACGAAGGTCCGCGGCGACTCGGCGGGCCAAGCGGGCCCCTGCTCGATCTGGTCGATCAGCGCGGCCACGTCTCCCGCCGGGATCTTGCCGACCGGAAGCCAGGTGCCGGTGTTGTAGTAGGCGGGATGGAGGTCGGGCTTCACCCGCGCGCCGTGCGTATGCCCCGCGACGAGGGCTCCCACCCCTTCGGAGACGTACCCGGCCGAGGCGCCCTGAATCGTGTCGGACCGGTCGAGCCCTTGAAAGCGGTCCGCCCAGCGGCAGCCTTGGAGGCCAGCGCGCAGCAGCAGCCGGCCGAGGCCGCCGTGCTCGGCGAGCGTGCCGGACGCCGGAGATGCGGCGCCGCGCAGACGCGCCTCCAACTCGGCCAGGAGCTGATCCCGGCGCGCTTCGGGCTCCTCGGCCAGGGCTCTCGCCAGCAGGTCGGCGAGGAGCACGCTGGTTTCCGGAGTGGGTTCGGGCTGGAACCCTGGGCCGGACGAGGTGGCAGCCTCTTCTGGTCCGAAAAGAGGGCCTTTGCGCAGTGCTGCACTGACCATCCCCCGCACCATACGCGCGGTCAGCCCCAGGTGCTTCTGGAAGAATTCCTTGGCCCGGGGAGGATCGAGGTAGATCAGCAGCACCAGCACCGCGACCTCGGGCTTGAGCTGGTCGATCCAGCCGTAGGTGGGCTTGAGCTTCTGGAGGACCTCGAAGACCAGGTGCGAGCCGGCGGGGAGGCTCACCGGCTTCCCGGTGGCGATCGCCTCGCGGAAGGTGCCGCGGTGGATGGCGTTCAGCGTGTCCCAGCGGTCGCCGTGGATGACCCAGACGGCCCTTCCCTCCTCGCCCAAGGCGCGGCCCCAGACCGGCAGCCGGTCGCCTACGCCGGGCAGGAGCGGTTCGTCGTCGGCGTGGAGGACGGTGCCTTTCCTTCCGATGGCGTCTTCGAAGCGTTCGCGGACGGACGGCACGAGCAGCTCGGGATCGTGGTTACCTGCGAGCACCGTCACCTCTACGCCCGGTCTCTGCGCCAGGCGCCGGAGCGCCTCGACCACCGCGGCTGTGCGGGGGGAGCGGAGGATCTCGTCGAAACGCTGGACCGAGAGCCCGGCGTCGAAGCCGTCGTAGCCGTCGACCTGCAGGAAGTCGAAGAGGTCTCCGGCGAGCACGAGCTCCGTGGGCGGGGCGTCGGCCTCGTCGGCGAGGCGGGAGAGGAGCGCGGCAAGAGGCTTCTCGTCCCGGAAGGAGCAGAGGTCGTTGTCCGGCCCCATGTGGAGGTCCGAGAGGATGATGGCCCGGCGTTGTTGAGGCATCTTTCAAAGGATACCTCAGGGGGCGGTGGGAGGCGATGAGTGAGGAGTGTTGAGTGCGCTAAGATAGAGATCTGAAAGGGGTTGCGCTTGTCCGATTCTCCCCTCCGGGTGACTTCAGGCGCCAGATCTCGACGTGGCTGAGCCTCTAACTCTGTCTGTAGCTATCCGCCCGCTGGTCTCCCTGGCAACGAAGGTGCTCCAGCCTGCCCGGCGTAGCCGTATAGGGGGAATCGCCTAATGCTCGAATACCGGCTGGACGACCTGAGCTGGGAAGAATTCGAACAACTCTGCCAAGCCCTTCTCAAGGCAAAGCTTGGGGTTGGAGTTGAAGCCTGGGGAGGTTCTGGAGACTGGGGAAACGACGCATATTGCCAAGCGCCATTGCGCTATCCCGGAAGCGACCTTCAGGAGGGTCCATTCCAATTTCAGGTTAAGTTCGTCCAGGGCGCCAATGCAGCCGGAGCAAAGCCAAGAGCTCCGCTGGTCACGGCAGTGAAGCGGGAATGCCAACGCATCAAAAAGAGAAATCAACCGGCCCCACGGGTATATTCGCTCTTGACCAATGTGGTCCTCTCGGTGGAATTACGTCAAACAGTCGAGGACCTGATACGTAAAGCGCTACCGGGCTGCTCCGTGGTTGTCCTTCATGGCGGAAACGACATCTGCTCCTGGCTGCACCTGCATGGCGATGTCGTTCGAATGTTTCCGCCACTCCTTTCACACCGTGACCTCGCCGAGCTGGTGAGGCAAGCTCTTCTTCATAACGAGCCGGAGGCGCGGGCTCGGCTCTCGGATAATTTCGGCACCGATCGGCTCGTGGAGGCGGCCCATAGTCAGCGTGTCTTCGAGGAGCTGGCCCGCGTCAAGCAGCGAAGAGCTTGGGACGCCATACAGGCGCGCGAACAGATCCGGTATCTGCTTGACAGGGTCCAGATCGGGGATTTGCGGCACGCTGACCGCGCGGCCCAGAGCGCGGTCCTCAACTGGGCGGCACGCCTGCATGCTGGCCAACCTGAGCACCTAGAGGAGGCCAAGAGATTCCGAGACCGGTTACGGCAGCTCGATCCCGAGGCCGACATTCGGATCCCCAACGCGCTGATCTTGGAGACGGAGGGAGACGGGGACGGAGCTCTCCGAATGCTTAGGGATGTCGATGATTCAGACGCTCGGACGGCCTTGTTCCTGATTCTTGACCGGATCAAAGGGTCGGCAACTGCCCTAGAGTGGTTCGATGATCAGGAGCGAAGGCAGGACCCCCACTTTTTGACAGGCCTCGGGTGGTACAGGGTGGCTTTCGCGCTCGCGCAAAGCGACCGCTGGGAGGAGGCAGCAGCTTATCTGGCGGAGGCCCATGCATATCTGGAGGAATGGCCGGAACTGATGTGCCTCGAAGGTGTTGTAAATGCGGTCTTCCTCCTACCCCTTGAGCGGCGGCGGCACGCATTGGAGATGAACCTGCTCTACCCGGGTCTGTGCACGGTCGAAGGGCCCGAGGCTGATCGGCACCGAGAGCGCGCGACGATCTGCTTGCAGCAAGCTGCCGACCGGATGGCCGTGCTCTCCCCGGTGCGCGCCTTGGTCGCCCAACGCGGGCTGCTCTGGCTGCGTCTGACGCACCCCGACCTCGCGGTGAATCAAGCCGCGAGAGAGGAGGTGCGGGAACGCATGGAGGACCCTGAGGAGGCGCTCTCTCTGCTTCAGATGGCCCGGACGTTTGGCATCCCATTTGACATTGGGGGCCTGAGGAGCGTCCTCGACCAGCGCAAACGGTTGGGAGGTCTTAAGGAACCTGAGCTTCAAGCCGAGTTCATGCTCGCGGAAATGAGTCTGGAACCGGCAGATCTCATCACCTTTCTCGACGAGGAGGAACCAGGGCTCCGCCGTGTACTCCCAGCAGGCCTTCTCTCCATGGCGAGAATCGAAGCCCTCGTGAAGGACGGCCAGGCAGCCAAAGCCAGGGGGCTATTGGCGGAGCATAGTGAGGAGTTCGAGGAGAATGATTGCCATCGGTTGGAGGCGATGCTCGACGAGCACGAAGGCAAGGATCCGCTGCCCCGGCTCAAGGAACTCTATGAGGGCAGCAACGAGTTGATCGACCTCCAGAACCTCGTCCAGCATCTTCGCCGTGTCAGAGACTGGCCCGCGCTGCGGCCCCATCTGGATGAACTGTTCCGGAGGGAGCGTACCCTCCAAAATGCACTCCGTCTTGTCGCCTGCATGCAACATGACCCTGGGTCTAATGAGGCTGACATCCTTGCTTTCCTCGAAGGCAATCAAGACTTGGTGGAAAGGAACCTAGAGCTCATATCGGCAAAGGCTTGGGCGTTGTTCCGTGGCGGGCGGCTCGACGAAGCCCGAGTGCTCAATGCCCGGCTCCGCTCCGAGAGGAGCGACTCTTCAGATCTCCAACTCGAAGTCAACCTGGCCTTGCAGTCGGGCGCCTGGGAGAGCTTTGCAGGGATTGTGGAGGGCGAGTGGGAGAGACGAGGAGAGCATGCTCCTCAGGACCTTATCAGGCTTGCTTTTCTCGCTGCGGATGACAATACGACCTCCAGCCGCGCTTTCGCGCTTTTGAGACTAGCCGCGGAGAAAGGACGCGACGACCCTCATGTTCTTATGGCGGCCATCGGTCTCGCCTACCGAATTGGATGTGAGGGCGAGGAGCTGGGGAATTGGCTTTCTCAGGCTGTGGCACTTTCATCCGACGAAGGGCCGATCTGGACATTCGACCTGCGTACTCTCGTCGAGGAGTGGATGCCTACCCATCGTGAGCGGACGCGTACGATCGAGGAGCATTTCCTCCATGGGTCGATCCCCCTCCATGTGGCCGCGGCGAAGCTCAACCTACCACTGTCTTCTCTTTTAATTGGTCTGCCCCGCAGCAACACTCCTCTCCAGGACGGCCGCCAGCGCACTATGATTCCGATTGTCTCGGGCGCGCGGCAGCCAGTGCTAATCCGGACCGAATGGACTGTTGGCCTGGACATCACCTCGTTGATGGTTCTCAGCCATCTAGGGCTCCTTCAGAAGGCAATTGATAGTTTTCAGCGAATTATCCTCGCACCGGACACTATGCTCCTTTTGCTCAACGAGCGGAACCGTGTTCGCTTTCATCAGCCATCACTCGTGAAAAAAGCAGAGGAACTTCTGGGCCTGATCGGACCACATCAACTCCGAGCCGAGGATTCGTTGCCTGCTCCACCACAGTGGCTCTCTGAGGAGGTCGGGGCCGATCTGGCTCAACTGCTCCAAGCAGCGCGCGAGAGCCAAGGTTGTGTCGTGCGGCCTCGGCCCATCCACAAAGCCGGTTCGCTGATGGATAAAGAGGCTCGGCTCAGAGACTATGAGCACCTTGTGGTATCCACGGTGGATTTAGAGCGAATCCTGTACGGCAAGGGTATCTTTGACACTGTGACTCATGAAAAGGCTGCTCGCTTTCTTGCGTCGCAAGACTGCGGAACGAGCGAGGGCGCTGCCCTCTTGCCCTCCGAAGGGCGCCTTTACCTGGACGATTTGGCATTGAGCTACCTTCAGAGCGCCGGACTTCTGGGGTTCTTGGCCAGTTCCGGATTGGACCTCCGCATCCACCCGTCTACGAGGCAGGATCAAATCAGCCTGATCGATAGGTCTCATCAAGGGGAGCAGTTGGAGCACGCTATCGAAGATCTTCGTGTGACGCTTAGTGACGCCCTGCACACCGGTCGCGTAGGTTTTCTCACGCGGCATGAACCTAAGGCAGAGGAGGAATGGCTCTCGGAGGCCGCCCCCACACTGGGCCAATTCCTCCAAGATGTCGGGCCATGTGACGCCGTTTGTATCGACGACCGATTCGTGACCAAGAACAGCTTACTCTCTGACCGCCGGGGAAAACCCGTCCCGGTGCTCTGCGTTCTTGACGTGCTACGCCACCTGCAAGCGCAAGGCATTCTGACGGATGAAGAGAGACAGACCACGTTGCAGAAGCTGCGGCAGTCCGGCTTCGCCTTCGTGCCCGTAGAACCCGAGGAGTTGAAGCGTCTTCTGACCTTGGCCCAATCGAGACCAGATGGCACCCTCGGCGAGGGTGCCGAGCTACGAACGATCCGGCAGACCCTGGCGAGGATCCGCGGGTTGGAGATGCTGCGGCAGCCTGAGGAGAGCTCGTTTCTCGGGGTTCTCTGGCACACCAGCTCATGGGTGATCAGCCAACTCTGGATCGACGAAGGTCTTCCAGTTGAGCGGGCCGTCGATCTTACGGATTGGGTGTGGAGCCATGTGGCTCCATCCCCGTTGGAATGGCAAAAAGGCACGAGCATCGAGGCTTTTATCCTTTTTCTTAGCTCGCTGCTTCAACCTCTGCCGCTGATCCGAGAAGAGCGGCTGGAAGGATTCCTCGCCTGGGCGGAGGAAAGAGTACTGGAACCACTCGCCTCCGCGAATGCAAGGATTCTCGACCGATTAGCCGAGTTGGTGGGACGACACATCGAAAACGTGAGCGAAAGGATCGCAGCTGAAGGAAATGGGCCGAAGAGCCTGATAGCCCAGTACCTGCTCGACCGGCAGGCACCGTCGATCGGCGACCGACTGAAGCGAGACGAATCTTTTCGCGGGCGGCTGGGTATTGAAGTTCACACTCTGATCGGAATCCCCGGCAAAGCCTCGATACGGCGAAGCGAGCTGTTCGACGTGGCTCGTCGAGTGCTGGCCCGAGGTGAGGACGAGCGACTCCTCTCCGTAGAGGGCGAAGAGATCATTGTGTCGAAACAGGAGGGCTCGATCATTCTTCGCTTGAGACAGGAAGATGGAGAGTCCATTCTGATGCCTTTCGGGGAATTGAGCCTACTTTCTCCGGATCGCGAGGAGCGGCTTCTGGCATTGAACCGCGACCTCCGAGCGATCGGCCCCACCGGGCCGGATCTCACCGGATTACAGCACGCCGCGGCGGAACGTGAGCTGACCGAGGAAGAAGTCGGTGAGCTACTGAGAGCCCTTAGAAATGGTGTCGCCGGGCGGCAGGCGCGCATTGAGGCGCAATTAGAGAACAGTAACGCGGCGCTAGCAGACCTTGTGCCGGACTCGCTCGCCTACTTCGAGCAATTCTGTGGACCATATCCCGGCGACCTGGCGCCGGAGGAGTATCTGGGCTCGGTCCTTCCTGAGTACAGGAGAGTCCTGCTACAGCGGAACCTTGGACGGGGCCTTGAGATCTGCTTGTATGGCGCCTTGCGAGACGATCTTTGCCCGGGTGCGTGGCTCGAAGAGGTCGGTGACGACGAGCTCTGGCGGGAACTGGAGGGATGCAAGGCTCCTTGCGAGCCGTTCTCCCTGCTGGGTGCCCTTGATATCGCGCTCTATCGCCAACACGACGGGCGCTTTCAGGCCTTCGCTGAGGCGGCCGTGGCCATGCTCACGGCCGAGCAGTTCCCGGATGCCGATGGCTTTGATCTCTACCAAGTTCTGCCCTCCTTGTCTCAGTTCGCGTTGAACCGCATCCACCTGCTGGAGAGCGGGGCCTTGCGGGCTCCGTTCTGGAAACGGATGTGTGCCTGGATGCAGGCATCCGTGGCGATACGTCTCGTGGCCAACTTCATAGTCGACCTCGGCGAACTTCGTAGGCGGCTTGAATCCAACCTCTTCCGCGCGGGACAGTACGCCAGTATTCTGGATTTCCGACGGGAACCGATGGCACAAGCGGGCATGCCGTCTCCTTTAGCACTTCGAGGGGAGGTTGTGGGCCGCCTTGTGGAGTTACAACTGCGACATCAGGCAGCAGGTCGAGCAATGCCGCGAGCGGAGGACATCCAAAGGGCGGTTGTCCGTCTCAAGGACTCTAGTCCAGCTTTTCCCGGGCCCCTAGAGGGACACCGCCGGCCTGAGGAGTCTGGACGTGTGCTTGCAGAAGATTACAAGGATCGGCTCGTGAAGCTCCCAGCCGATCGCTTGCTAAACAGCATGGTCAACCTCTCGCAGCTCTTCCATTTCGACGAGGAGACGAGGACCCTTTTACGCGAGAGCGTCTTGCAACAGCCTAAAGGCGATGGCATCAACACTGAAGAAGGACTCTGGCGCCTGGCGCATGCAGGCGTCGTCGCCGCAGCGGAGCGAGATCGGGAGCTGGCGAAAGCGATCGCAGAGGCCGTTCTTGCCCTGGCGCCGTCTGTGCGGGAAGGCACCCTTGTATTCCTGGCAGTTCAGGGCCTGCTGATCGCCAGCGCGGCCTTTGAGGAGGAGGGCGCCTGGGCCGAACGGCTGAGGGAGCAGCTCTCTCGACTCGCAGGTCTTCTGCCTGCGGGCAAGGCGTCGAGCGAGCTCTTTCGGGAGCTCCAGGAGCTGAAGACGGTCACTAGGCTGGAACTCGGTATTACCAGCCGGGCTGAGGCGATCGCGTCGGCGGGGGCGTCGTTTCTCGAATAGGCGGGGAGTGCGGGCTCGCGGCCGGCGGAGGAAGGCCTGGTGGTAGAGGCGCCGGTCCCGGAGGCGGCCCGGGCGTGTGGGGTCGAGGTCCGTGGTGATCGGGGTGATCTCCTCCCGTGGCTCGCGATCCCGGCCACCTCGACCGATGGCTTGCAAGGGGCGTTCGACGTCAGCCTCCGACCGCCGGAGAGCCTCGATCCGATTGTGCCAGGGCACCAACTGAGTACGGGGTCGTACGATCGGACAGGCTGGGCTAAGTACGGCCCCACCAGTAGAAGGGTCGTCGGCTCTGGTGCATCACCGCCAGGATGCGGATCTCGCCAGGGCGGAGCGTGTAAAGAAGGCTGTAGGGGAACCGACGGAGGAGCTTGCGGCGGACGGTCCCTCGGACGACCGGCGCCGATTCGGGATAAGCAAGGAGCTGGGCGAGCGCCGCATCGATGGCATCGAGGAAGGCGATCCGAAGGGTGGGAGACTCCAGGCCGTAGTAGTTGGCGGCCTCCTGAAGCTCGCTGCGCGTCTGCTCGTTGAACGAGAGGGTCAGCGTCACTCGGAACCCGACCTCAGCTCGCGCATCACCTGCTCGGCTGGAATCCCCTGGACCTCACCGGCATCCCACGCTCGTTCGCGGCGCTCCGCCTCGTCGAGCCACAAGGCCTCGACCTCTCCCTCGGAGAGCTCATCCAGACTCCGGAGCAGGACCTCCGCGAGCCAGGCACGGGTGGGTGGGTCCAGCTTCAACACTTCGCTCTGCAGCTCGGTCAGCTTCATGCGCTTCAGTATACCAGTCGCCTGGGTGTGCCCTGCTGCCTTGGAAGCACGGACGGACACGGACGACAGGGACAGCAAGGACGGCAAGGATGCAGGGATGGCAGGGGCCGGGCGCGGCGCTCCGCTTGGGTGGACTGTCAGACCCTCTTGCTCGCTCTGCGGTTCCTCCTGATCGCTCCTGACCACTGCTGACGTGATCCACTTGACAGACTTTGGCCTCGGCAGGCAGCGTGTTTCCATGGACACAAAAACTCAATCTACGAAGGCTCACGTTGTAGAGGGCGACCGCAGGCATTCCGATGACATCGAAGCTCCTCGCGGTGCGGCAGAGTGGACGGATGATCGGGCCATTCTTGATGCTTGGATGTCGGCTCTGGTGAGCGTTCGGGGGCGATCACAGGCGACCGCCAGGAGATACCGGGGGCTTGTCGAGCGGCTGCTGGAAGATGTGGCGCTGCCGGTTGCGCAGCTCGATCAACGGTTGATCGAGAAGCATCTGCGACGCCTGCACGTGGCGGGGCGCGGGGA
>Ga0126311_10001460_pt1 | contig 11510 bp, 7 predicted proteins | sample Plot61_FD_92539 | JGI IMG/M metagenome (GOLD analysis project Ga0126311, IMG submission 92539) | Serpentine soil microbial communities from UC McLaughlin Reserve, CA, USA - Plot61 | ecosystem: Environmental > Terrestrial > Soil > Grasslands | place: USA: UC McLaughlin Reserve, Lake County...
CTGCAGTCTGGGACGGTGGATGCCGTCTTTGCCCCAGCGTTCGAGGATTTTGAGACGATTGAGGCTGACTCAAACCTGGTGTTGATACCTTATGACAGTCCGAACATTATGTACCTTGGTATGAACAATACCATGCCCCCATTTGACAAACCGGAGGTTCGTCAGGCAATCGCCATGGCAATCAACAAACAGCAGATCGTGGACAATTTCTATCCGCCTGGATCTTCTGTCGCAGAACAATTCACACCTCCCAGCGTCGAGCCTGGCTTCAGCACTACAGGCGATGGTGCCAAATGGTATGACTATGACCCGGCCGCTGCCAAGGAGCTATTAGCCAAAGCCGGTTTCCCGAATGGTTTTGAGACAACTTTTTCCTTCCGGGATGTTACCCGCATCTATGTGACAGGCCAACCCAAGGTGGCACAGGAAATCCAGGCGCAATTAGCTGAGATCGGCGTGAAAATCAAAATTACACCCGAGGAGTCTGGTACCTTCCTGGAGAATGTTGCTGCTGGCAAGGAGCCGTTCTTTATGCTCGGCTGGGGCATGGACTATCCGGACGCGACCAACTTCTATGACTTTCACTTTTCCGGTGGTGTGCCCCGTTTCGGGGATGAATGGCCCGATATTGTGGAAGAGATTCAGGGTGGTGCTCGAGCAGCTGATGCAGCTGAGCGCCAGGCCCACTATGACAAGGTCAACGCGCTGATCAAAGAGCATATCCCCATGATCCCGGTTGCTCACGGCGCAGCCGCCGATGTTTTCAGCGCCAGCGTTGGTAATGTGAAGATTGGAGCATTGAACGAGAACTTCCAGCAGATGACTACCGATGATGGTCAGTTGGTCTGGATTCAGAGTGGTGAACCAATCAGTTTGTTCTGTGGCGATGAGACAGATGGTGAGACCCTCCGCGCCTGCCTGCAGATCTACGATTCTCTGTTAGCTTATGAGTTCGGCGGCACGAAGGCTGTTCCGGCTCTGGCCGAATCATGGGATGTGAACGCAGATGGCACAGAGTGGACCTTCCACCTGCGTCAAGGCGTTAAGTTCAGTAATGGTGCTGACCTGGACGCGAATGATGTTGTTGCCACATACTCAGCCTTGTGGGACGCGAACAACCCGAACCACAAAGGTAACAGTGGTGCCTTTGAATACCTGGTTGGCTTTTTCGGCAAGTTCCTGAACGCACCAGCTTCCTAATGTTTGAGACCTGCCGGATTCCCAGCGTGGAAACCGGCAGGTCCTTCTTCAAGGATCATGTCCCAATTCTTTCTACGCCGTCTGATCTTATTTATTCCCGTACTCTTTGGCATCACGTTCGTCACTTTCGCTCTGGCTCGTATTCTGCCTGGTGACCCTTGCGTAGTGGCACTGGGAGAACGCGCTACGCCAGGGCAATGTAATGCCTTTCGAGAGCGCTTTGGGCTGAACGATCCGATCCTTGTTCAGTTCGTCCGCTATATAGGCAACATCTTTCACGGTGATTTTGGCGAATCTATCCGTAACAAACGGCCTGTAGCGGACATCATTTTGGAGCGGCTGCCGATGACCTTGGAAGTAACAATCGGCGCAATGTTGTTCTCATCTTTCTTCGGTGTCCTGCTTGGCCTCATTTCAGCTTTGAGGCGTAATACAGCTGCAGATGTAGTTACCATGATTGGCGCAAATATTGGGGTTTCGATGCCAGTCTTCTGGCTGGGGTTAATGCTGGCTTATATTTTTGCGCTTACCCTCAAAGGCACACCCTTTTGGATTCCACCTTCCGGCCGCCTCTCATCAGGAATTTCCATTCCATCATTGGCTGTGACATACCACTTGGAAAACTTACGTGGTCTCTGGGGAGTGATTGTTACCTTTGCTTCGAATATGGTTACGTTCAATGCCCTGATTACAGGGAACTTTGAAGTATTGCGCGATGCCTTATGGCATCTTATCCTGCCTTGTGTAGCTGTGGGTACAATTCCCTTATCAATCATCGCTCGCATGACGCGTTCCAGTTTGCTGGAAGTCTTAGGGCTGGATTATATTCGAACTGCCCGTGCGAAAGGACTACGCGAGCGCGTGGTTGTCCTAAAACATGCCTTTCGCAATGCCATGCTTCCGATTGTCACGGTGATTGGTCTATCGGTGGGCGGCTTGTTAAGCGGTGCAGTGCTGACAGAGACTGTATTTGCACTACCGGGGGTGGGTACACAATTAGTTTCTGCAATTTTTGCGCGTGATTATCCGGTGGTACAAGCCTTCACCGTGGTAATTGCTGTAATTTTTGTTCTTGTCAATCTAGCAGTGGATTTATCATATACTTATCTCGATCCGCGTATACGACTTCAATAATCTCCCTATTATGTCATCATCTGTCGCTCCCCTTAAGCTCGAACCACTCGCAACTCCTGCGTCGCGTACTCCTTTTCAAAGTATCATGCGACGTTTTGTACGCCACCGCTCTGCACAAGTGGGTATGATTATCCTGGGCTTCTTGGTGTTTGTTGCTATTTTTGCCCCAATTTTGGCTCCCTATGACCCAATCAAGCCTATTCGTACAGTCAAACGTCGCTCGCCACCATGTATTCACTTGCTTGGTTGCGCTGCTGACCAGCCACAACATTTCTTCGGTATTGATAGCAACCAGCGCGATTTGTTCTCACGTATTATTTTCGGTTCACGGCTTTCCTTGGAGATCGGCGTTTCCACCGTAACGTTCGCAATCATTATCGGGATGGCTCTTGGCGCCGTAAGTGGTTACGCAGGTGGCTGGACGGATAACGTTATCATGCGATTGATGGATGTCTTGCTTGCATTTCCTAGCCTATTACTAGCGATTGCGATTGTAGCCGTCCTTGGTCCAGGTTTGATCAACGCCTTGATTGCGATTGCTTTTGTTTCGATTCCGGTGTATGCACGCCTCATGCGGGCAAGTGTCTTACAGGTCAAGGATCAGGATTTTGTGTCTGCTTCACGAGCGCTTGGTTCTTCGCCTGTTGGAATCCTTTCCAGTCATGTTCTTCCCAATGCGCTCACCCCTCTTATTGTGCAGGCCACATTGGGTATCGCCTCTGCCATCTTAGACGCTGCCGCTCTTTCCTTTCTCGGTTTGGGTGCAGCGCCGCCAACTCCTGAATGGGGACTCATGTTAGGAGAAGAACGAAATAGTGTTTTCAACGCGCCACATCTTGTTTTTATACCTGGCATTGCCATTATGCTCACAGTATTAGCATTTAACCTGCTTGGCGATGGATTGAGAGATGCTCTCGATCCCAGGCAGGTAAATGTTAAGTAAAACAATAAAAAGAGGTATTATATAACTCTTGTTGGATGAGAAACGTCTTGAGGAATGAAAAAAGCCTTTTTTCGCCGCGTAGTTGTCAGTAGTCAATGAAGCGAAATCTGTCCTGTAAAACTATTTGTTTGTGATCATCTTTTACAAGACAGATCGACATCGCATGAAAGTGTCTTTGAAGTAAGTGAGTACTGTGATTTTCTAACTAATTCGGAAGGAGGTCCTCGGTCGCAAATTAATTCCAATTTCCCTCACGCAGCTAATTGAATCCAAATTAAATTTCTCTGAGGAGGAGAAACGTGAAACGTAACCTATATATTTTGTTTTCGCTTCTAGTGCTTGCCAGCGTAGTCCTTGCCGCTTGCGGTGCACCTGCCACATCGGCACCGGCTACTGAAGCCCCTGCAGCAACGGAAGCTCCGGCAACCGAAGCACCTACAACTGCAGCGACGGAAGCCGGGGCAACCGAAGCTCCAGCGCAATGTACGGGACCCGCGAGCACGGGCTGGGATCCTACAACCGCCGATGTTGGCAGCAAAGGTGTCACGATTGCCTTTGAACAGGAACCTGATCAGGCTGTTGGCATGTACAGCAACATGAGCTTCTCCGCCTGGATCTATCAGATGTATGGCGTTGGTCCTGGTAAGTGGGATGCCGAGAATAATCTGATCGCCTACGCAGCAGAAGAAGTGCCAAGCGCCGAAAATGGCGGTGTCTCTGCAGATGGTTTGACTGTCACTTATAAACTCAAGCCATGCATCTTCTGGTCGGATGGCGAACCAATCACATCCAAGGATTTTCTCTTCACCTACCAATCAGCAATTGATCCCGCCAACGCGCCCATCACTCGCAGCGGCTGGGACAAGATCTCCGGCATCGATACGCCTGATGACCAGACTGTAGTCATCCATTTCACATCACTGTATGCCTCGTGGCCGACCCTCTATAACCTCGGCCCCAATAACAGTACCGGTGGCCTGCTTCCGGCCCATATTTTCGAAGGCAAAACCGGCCTCGAGACCGATCCGCAGATCCACCAACCGACCTGGGCTGGTGGTCCATTTGCAATCAAGGAATGGGTGGCAGGCGATCATATGACGCTGGTTCGTAACCCCAATTACTTTGGTAGCCCAGCCAAGCTGGATTACATCAATATCAAGTTCGTACCCGATCCTGAGACCGGCTTGGCTGCCCTCCAAACTGGTGATGTGGATTTTATGGTAAACCTGGCTGAATCTGATATCGAGGCTGTCAAAGGCATGGAATCGGATGGCATTCAGTTGCGCGTAGACGCGACCCCCGATTTTGAGCACCTATTGTTCAACCTCGGCACCACTGCCGGCGTGGATGACCAAGGCAAGAGCGATGTCGATGGCTTCTGTCCCCTCCAGGACGTAAACGTTCGCAAGGCGATCGCTATGGGCATGGATCGTTTGTCCTTCATCCAGAACTATTTGAAGGAAGACGAAAAAGCCTTCATCGCCACCCTGTGGCCGAACTCCTCTTGGAACAATACCAGCATTACACCCATTCCCTTCGATCAGGATCAGGCGAATAAGTTGCTTGACGATGCAGGTTATCCGGTGGGTGCAGATGGCATTCGTGCCGGCACATGTAATGGACAGCCGGTGAAGTTCTCACTTGGGATCGAAACCACCAATGCCCAGCGCCGCATCGACGATGTTCTGGCGATCCAGGCTGACTTGAAGAAGATCGGCATTGATATCAAGCCGAATCACCTTCCGGCTGGTACCTTCTTTGGCTCCTACACCGAAGGTGCAGATATGCCGACTGGCAAGTTCGATATGGCGATCTTCACCACCGGTTACTATCCGGATCCGGATGCCCAGAGCAATTGGAACTGTGCAAACGTCACGAGCAAAGATAATCCAAGCGGTGGAAATAACTACCATATCTGCGATCCCAAGCTGGATGCGATGTGGGAAGCGGGTCTGGCTACAGCTGACCCCGCTACGCGCAAGAAAGTCTACGATGAAATCCAGCAATACATGTATGACAACGTGCTTATGATCCCGCTGTATGCACGTGCCAACGTATTTGCCTTCCGCGATAATTTTGTATTCCCGCCCAGCTCGGGTTATTCAAACGCCTTCTGGGATGCCGAAGAGTTTGACACCAAGTAGATAGTTTTATCGAATTACAAAAGACCTGTGGCATCCCAGGATGCCACAGGTCTCTCCTAATTATTGGAACGTTTACTGAAGTTAAGTTTAAGCTTCTTAGTGTTGAGATGCTGGAAAAGGAGTAAGTCATGTGGGCCTACCTGGTACGCCGCTTTATACAAGCGATATTCATCCTGTTCATCATTACCATGCTGTGTTTCATCCTGACGCGGTTGTCTTCGGACCCGATGTCGCAATATGCGGAGAGACAGGGGATGACGGCCGCTGACCGGGAAGCCATCCGCGCCCGCCTTGGTCTGGATCAGCCGATGCCCGTACAGTATGCAAAATGGCTTGGCTTGGCTTTACAGGGAAATCTCGGCTCATCCTTTTTCTCCCACCAGCCCGTTATGAAATTAATTGGTCAGCGCCTGCCGCTTACACTTATCCTGATGACCACCGCTGAGATAATCATTATTCTTGTGTCTGTTGTTCTAGGTCTGGTCGCGGCGATCAAACAATATTCTCTCACCGACAACCTCATTACCTCGTTCTCATTCATCGGTTACTCGATGCCGATTTTCTTCATTGCCTTTGGTTTAATTCAGATCTTTGCTGTACAGTTCAAAAAATGGGGTTTGCCCTATCTGCCCACCGGCGCGGATGTATGGAGTTCTAAGGATCTAGGCGCTCTTGTTCGCCATCTTATCCTCCCTGTTACCAGTTTGGTTGCCATCCAGACAGCTGGATACTCTCGTTACTTGCGATCCAGCATTCTTGAGGTTCTCAGCATGGACTACGTTCGCACGGCCCATGCCAAAGGTCTGACCAATCGCGAAGTGCTTTTCAGGCACGCACTGCGCAATGCCATTCTGCCCTTTGTCACTATTGTAGGTTTGGATATTCCGTTCCTGCTGGGTGGCGCGCTGGTCACCGAATCTGTATTTGCCTGGCCGGGGATGGGGCGCTTGTTCTGGGAATATGCCCAGCGTGGCGACTACCCCGTGGTATTAGGCGTACTCCTGTTGACTTCCACCGCGGTGGTCTTCTTCACAATTATTGTTGACCTCATTTACACTGTTGTGGACCCTCGCATTCGCCTGAGTTAGGAATTTCTTATGGCTATAAATCCTACTATAACTCCAGAACCCGCCACATTTACAATTAACAGCGTGGTGGCTGAGGCAAAGCCAACGCTTACACCCCGCCAATTAATCTGGCGCCGTTTCCGCAAGCATCGTATGGCACTGCTGGGTGGGGTCGGCGTGCTCTTATTGATGCTTTTCATCATTGGCGGTTCCATCATTTTTCCAGAAAGCCGGGCGAATGAGACAGATTTGCTAAAGCGTCTGGCGGGTCCTTCTGCCGAGCATTGGTTTGGAACCGACAGTGTCGGACGTGACGTGTTTTACCGCATTATTTATGGTGGGCAGATCTCCTTATTCATTGGTCTCCTGGCAGTCATCCTGGAAGTCAGCCTTGGCACGGTGATTGGCGGGATGGCAGCTTATTACGGTGGCTGGGTAGATGCGCTCCTGATGCGCTTCACGGAAGCCATGCTGGCTATCCCATCTCTGTTTTTGCTGATTGTACTGGCCAAGTTTATCGGACGCGACGTAGGTCAGGTCACAATTATGGGCCGGTCATTCAGCGGCAGCATTGGAATTGTGATCTTTGTCATTGGCATCACCTCCTGGATGTATCTTGCCCGTATTGTGCGTGCCAATGTGCTGTCCCTTAAGGAATTGGATTATATTTCTGCATCCAAGGCGCTGGGCTCCAGTGACAGCCGTATTTTCTTCAGTCACCTGATTCCCAATACACTGGGACCCATCATTGTGGCTGCCACACTGGGCCTGGCAGGCGCGATACTTACCGAAGCCTATGTTTCTTTCCTAGGTTTGGGTGTCCAGCAGCCAACCTCTACATGGGGCAATATGATGCAGCAGGCACAATCCTTCCTTATCCGCGGTGCCTGGTGGATGTGGGTCTTCCCCAGCGGATTCATTGTGCTTACGATCCTCTGCATCAATCTCCTGGGTGATGGCCTGCGCGATGCCTTTGACCCACGCAGTTCACGACACCTATAGGGTAAAGCGGACGGTGTATTTCCGTCCGCCTTTCACTTCAGCTTGTTTATGTCCGATTAAGGCTTACCTAATGGCGCGCCACTAGAATCGGTACATGAATATCAAATATAAATCCGACCCAGTCAAATCATCAGAAATCACATCATACTCTCAATATCTTTCGCGGCGCGATTTTCTCAAAGCCGCCGGTATTATGACTGGTTCTGCGCTATTAGCTGCGTGCGCACCAAAGGCAAGAGGGGGCACTATACCTGCAAGTGACGCAACTGCTTTTCCAATAAAAAAAGATGAATTTGGCGATCCCACAAATTCCTTTGAAGATATCACCCATTACAACAATTTCTATGAGTTTAGCGAAAACAAGGAGGCAGTCAATCCGCTTTCAAAAGACTTCAAGACGCATCCGTGGACAGTGGAAGTCTACGGCTTGGTCAACAAACCGAAAACTTATGCCATCGAAGATTTGATAAAAAACTTCACCCAGGAGGAACGCATCTATCGCTTACGTTGTGTGGAAGCGTGGAGCATGGTCATCCCATGGATAGGTTTTCCATTGGGAAGGCTTCTAAAGGAAGTAGAACCTACTTCGAACGCAAAATTTGTCCGCTTTGAAACGCTTATGGATAAGAAACAACTCCCCCGTGAGGGAAACCAGCTTTATGAGTGGCCCTACACAGAAGGTTTGCGTCTTGATGAGGCTATGAACGACTTAACAATTTTGGCAACTGGTCTGTATGGCCAGTCATTACCCAATCCGGATGGCGCGCCCATTCGGGTTGTTGTGCCGTGGAAGTATGGGTTTAAATCCATCAAGTCCATTGTCAGGATCGAACTGGTTGACAAACAGCCCAATACATTTTGGAAAACTGTTAATCCGATGGAATATGGTTTCTATTCCAATGTAAACCCAAATCATCCGCATCCGCGCTGGTTGCAGGTATCAGAGCGGCGTATCGGTGAACTGAGCCGCCGCCCCACCTTGATGTTCAACGGCTATACTGAGCAAGTTGCCTATCTGTATAAAGGTATGGACTTAGATTTACAGTATTAATCCGTAGTTTGTTAGGGTAACTGGTTCCTGAATGTGAGCTACCCCAGAACGATGTTGGATGGAGACGCCTGCAAAGCTATTGCCCTGGTTACTCACTGTTTGGGCAAGTACAATCAAAGTGCACCCTGGATATGGTTCTCTGGCCTTTTCTTCCTGTTGACGGGACTATTCGTCCATTTTATCGTCAATGGATTGCGTAGTGAGTGCACTCGACCCCAAGCAGGTAAATGTTAGGTAAAATTACTCAAACGGTTCTGAAGAGGCTTGTCAGATCATTATGAAGCTTAGTAACCTTTATTTACAATTTTGTGACGCGTAGTCAATGAAGCGGTATCGGTCCTGTACGTCTTCCCGTCGTGAAAGGGAGTTAACAGGGCAGATCCACATCCCATGAACGTGTTTCTGAATTGAGTGAGCAAGTATAATCTTCTAATGAATTCGGAAGGAGGTTCTGCGAGAGACTAGATTTTGATTTACCAAAGCTCGATATTCAACTTATTCTCTCAGGAGGAGAAACCGTGAAACGTAACCTGTATATCTTGATGTCGTTCGTTGTCCTGACGAGCATGATCCTGACAGCCTGTGGTGGGGCTGCTCCTGCAACACAACCTCCAGCCGAGACAGCACCCCCGGCTGTTACAGAAGCTCCCGCTACCGAAGCGCCGACGGAAGTAGCCACTGAACCCTCTGCGCCGACTCCCACTGGAACAGTGACCATCACGTTTACGCAAGAGCCGGATAATCTTAACCCACTCTATACAACCATGTACTTCTCGGGTATATTGCGCGAGTTTTGGCTGAAGCCGGTCTGGAATTTTGATCTGGATGCAAAGCCGATTCCTGTGCTTGCGGCTGAAATTCCGACTGTTGAAAATGGTGGTTTGAGTGAAGATGGCAAGACTATCACGATCAAACTGCGTGACGATATCACGTGGAGTGATGGCGAGCCGCTCACCTCAGATGACTTCGTTTTTACTTACGACATGATCATGTCAGAGAAAAACGTTGTCCAAAGCCGCTATCCTTATGAAGAGTTCGTGACCAGCGTGGAAGCACCCGACCCCACAACGGTAGTGGTTAACTTCAGTAACCCATTCGCGGCCTGGCTAACGACGCTGTTCTATTTTGTTTTGCCCAAGCATGTTCTACAGCCTGTCTTTGATAGCGAGGGTACGCTTGATAATGCCGAATGGAACCGTGCGCCAACAGTAGGCGTGGGTCCGTTCGTCTTCAGCGAATGGGAAACCGGCAGTCACATCTCCTTCACCGCCAATCCCAATTGGATCGCACCACCGAAGATCGAACAGGTCTTTGTTCGCATCGTACCAGATGATGCTGCCCAGGAAGCCGCTATTATCGCCGGCGACACGGATATTGGCGTGTTCCTTTCTTCAGACCAGATCGAGAAGCTCGAAGCTGGTGGCAATGTGAAGGTGGTCTCTGTCGCCTCCGGCTATGATGAAGGCTGGTTCATGAATGTGAACCCTGAGACTGCCCATCCGGCCATGTTGGATGTCAACGTCCGCAAAGCCATTGCCCTCGCGACAGACCGATTTTCCATTGTGAAAGATTTGCTAGTGGAGGATGTTAACCCGGTCAATACCAACTTCTGGGACAATAATCCGCCCTATGGCAACACTGATCTCAAGCCCTATCCATACGATCCTGAACAGGCCAAGCAATTGCTGGATGCCGCTGGCTGGAAGGATAGCAATGGGGATGGAACCCGGGATAAGGATGGCACCGAGCTTGTATTGCGCTATATCACCAATGACCGTGAACTGCGTAAAAATGTACAGGCTGTAGTTCAGCAGCAATGGAGTCAGGTTGGCATTGGTGCCAAGTTGGAAAATTACTCAAGCGATGTGTTCTGGAACGGCTACAATGACGATGGACCACAGGCACAAGGTCTCTATGACATAGCTGAATATTCCACTGTGTCAAACGGATTCCCGGATCCGGAGGCCTCCAACAACTGGCTGTGTGAGCAAATTTCCAGTGCAGATAACCCGGATGGTGCCAACTGGCAGGGTTATTGCGACCCTGACATGGATAAACTACTGACGGAACAAGCCAGCACATTGGATCCCAATAAACGCATTGATCTGTACAAACAGATTCAGCAAAAGATGTATGATGAGGTGCTCTACATAGGTATATGGAAAGACCCGGATCTCTGGTCGATCAACAGCCGAGTCAAGAACGTCGAACTTTCCGGTGTATACCCATTCTGGAATGTAGAACAATGGGAAGTAAGTCAGTAAGCTAGTTTAAATAAAAGCCTGTCGGGTTTTTTAACCCGACAGGCTGATTTATTACTTACCCATGACTACTTATATTCTCCGCCGGCTGGCGCAAGCCATTCCCCAACTTTTTATTATCAGCGTGATCCTGTTCATGTTGATGCAGGCCTTTGGTGACCCGATTGCAACATTGGGTGCCCGTACGCCTCCTCGCCCTGAGGATAAAGAACGCCTCAGACGTCAGCTGGGATTGGATCAGCCTGCTTATATGCAATATTTTACGTGGCTGATCGGGAACGACTGGCAAAAAATTGATATGGACGGAGATGGCGTGCCAGAAACCTCTGGCAAGCGCAAAGGGATTTTGCGAGGTGATTGGGGAAACTCCCTTGTTACGCGCCGGCCTGTTTTGGAGATGATCAGTCAGCGCTTACCGAACACGTTGATTTTAATGATCACGGCTGAAGTAGTCATTATTATTTTGTCACTGGTCATTGGTTTATACTCTGCCCTCAAACCTTATTCGCTATTCGATAATATAATCACCGGTCTTTCCTTTGTAGGCTATTCCATGCCAGTCTTCTGGCTGGCTTTGATGCTGATGTATATCTTTGCCGTTAACTTCCGTAAGTGGGGATTGCCTTATCTGCCTACGGTCGGTATGTTTGACCCTCAGGTGGGCAAAACGCCTGGTCAATTGATTCAACATATGATCCTGCCGGTTAC
>Ga0126311_10001461_pt1 | contig 11509 bp, 7 predicted proteins | sample Plot61_FD_92539 | JGI IMG/M metagenome (GOLD analysis project Ga0126311, IMG submission 92539) | Serpentine soil microbial communities from UC McLaughlin Reserve, CA, USA - Plot61 | ecosystem: Environmental > Terrestrial > Soil > Grasslands | place: USA: UC McLaughlin Reserve, Lake County...
ATTATTTTTGGCTCCTGATATTTGGTCACTTGCCTTTTTCTTTCGATCCCATGCCGCCTTTGAAACGTTGAGGAAGCTGCTGGCTCATGGGTCCCGCATGTCATCCTCTATGAACAATAAAAGTTTCCATTGTTGGAGTTATTTTTTACCCCTAATTTCTGGCTACTTCCTTTTTCTTTTGATCCCCTGCCGCCTTTGAACGTTGAAGAATCTGCTCGCTAATGGGTCCCACATGTCAGACTCTATGGACGATAAACCTTTCTTTTCTTGGAGTTATTTTGACCCCTAATTTCTGGCTATTTTGCCTTTTTTTTGGATCCCGTGCTGCCTTGGAAACGTTGAGGATGCTGCTGCCACATGGGTCCCGCATGTCATCCTCTCAGAACGATAAATGTTTCTTTTCTTCGATTTTTTTACCAACTGATTTTTGATTTATTTTTTCTTTCGATCCCCTGCCGCCTTTAAAACTTTGACGACGCTGCTGGCTCATGGGTCCCGATGTCAGCCTCCCCGTACAAGAAACATGTGATATCTTGATTATTTTACAGACAATAAAAAGTGTATTTCGCTCTGAGCTATTGCAAACGGATAAATTAAATCTTTATTTTTACATAAACGAACTAATATGAATCTCCTTGTTTTTGTTTTGTTTTTGCGAAGCATAGGACTTTCTTGTTTTGGAGTGGGCTGAAATTGTACGAGTCAAAAGACGTCCAGCAGGTTAGAAGGCCCAGATGGCCAGGCAGCCCCAATTTATATCTTCCTTATCTTGGATTATTTTTTGATCAAAAGGCCCAGCAGGGGTACATCCTTTTTCTTTTGGTCCTGTGTGCCGCCTTGGAAACGTTGTGGACGCTGCTGCCTCATGGGACCCGCATGTCATCCTCTATGAACTATGAACTCTAAAAGTTTCTTTTTTCTTGGATTTTTTTTCACCCCTCTGATTTTTGGCTATTTCCTTTTTCTTTTGTTCCCCTGCCGCCTTGGGACCCGTATGTCATCCTCTATGTACAAAAAACTTTCTTTTCTTGGAGTTTTATTCCCCCTAATTTCGGGCTACTTTCGTTTTCTTTTGATCTCAAGCCGCATATGAAACATTGAGACCGCTGCTGCAAAATGGGACCCACATGTCATCCTCTATGTAAAATAAAAGTTTCTTTTCTTGGATTATTTTTCACGCTCTGATTTTTGGCTATTTCCTTTTTCTTTCGATCCCCTGCTGCTTGGAAACGTTGAGGATGCTGCTGCCTCATGGGTCCCACATGTCATCCACTACGAACAATAAAAGTTTCTTTTCTTCGATTTTTTTCACCCTCTGCTTTTTGGCTATTTCCTTTTCATTTGATCCCCTGCCGCCTTGGAAACGTTGAGGATGCTGCAGCGTCATGGGACCCGCATGTCATACTCTATGTACAATAAAAGTTTCTTTTCTAGGTTTTTGGCTCCTGATATTTGGTCACTTGCCTTTTTCTTTCAATCTCATGCCGACTCTCAAAGGTACAATAAAAGTTTCTTTTCTTGGATTATTTTTGGCTCCTGATATTTGGTCACTTGCCTTTTTCTTTCGATCTCATGCCGTCCTTGAAACATTCAGACCGCTGCTACAACATGGGACCCTATGTCATCCTCTATGTACAATGAAAGTTTCTTTTCATGGATTATTTTTTGCTCCTGATATTTGGTCACTTTCCTTTTTCTTTCGATCTCATGCCGCCTCGGCCCTCTGAAACGACGAGTAAGTTGTTGGCTCATGGGACCCGCATGTCATCCTCTATGTACAATAAAGTTTTTTTCTTGGATTTTTTACCCCCTGATTTTTGGTCACTTGCCTTTTTCTTTCGATCCTGTGCCGCCTTTGAAATTGTGGACGCTGCTGGCTCATGGGTCCCACATGCCAGCCTCTATGAACAATAATATTTCTTTTCTTGGATTTTTTTTACCCCTGATTTCTGGCTATTTGCCTTTTTCTTTGGATCCCCGACCGCCTTTGAAACGATGAGGACGCTGCTGGCGCATAGCTCCCACATGTCAGCCTCTAAGAACAATAAACATTTCTTTTCTTGGATTTATAGTTGACCCCTAATTAATGGCTACTTCGCTTTTTTTTTCGATCCCCAGCCGCCTTAGAAACGTTGAGGACGCTGCTGGCTCATGGGTCCCATATGACAGCCTCTATGAAAAGTAAAACATTTACTTTCTTGGATTTATTTTTGACACCTAATTAATGACTACTTGGTTCTTTTCTTTTGATCCCGTGACGCCTTTGAAACGTTGAGGGCCCTGCTGGCTCATGGGTCCAACATGTCAGCCTCTATGAACAATAAGAGTTTCTATTGTTGCATTTATTTTTGACCCCTAATTTCTGGCTATTTGCCTTTTTTCCATTGCCTGCCACCTTAGAAACGTTGAGGACGCTGCTGGCTGGGTCCCACATGTCAGCCTCTTTGTACGATAAAAGTTTCCTTTGCTGGATTTATTTTTGACCCCTAATTTCTGGCTATTTGCCTTTTTCTTTCGAACTCCACCGCCTTTGAAACGTTGATGACGCTGCTGCAAACTGGGTACAATATGTCAGCCTCTTTGTGCGATAAACCTTTCCTTTCTTGGATTTTTTGGACACCTGATTTCGAGCTACTTGCCTTTTTCTTTCGATCTCCTGCCCCCTTTGAGAAACGCCGAGAACGATACTGGTTCGTGGGTCCCACATGTCATCCTCTCTGAATGATAAATGTTGGGGCTGCGGCTGCAAGATACGTCCCACATGTCAGCCTGACTGTTGAATAAACGTTTCCTTTCTCGAATTTATATTTGACCCCTGATTTCTGGCTACTTTGCCGTTTCTTTCGATCCCCTGCATGTCTGCTACTCCACCGAAAAACAGACCGGCATGTATTCATCACAATACTGGTAGCTAATTTAGGAAAAATGTGTTCATCACGGGATTCAAACAAAGATCTTCATCTCTGCTAAATTTTGATTTCACCAAAAACCGAACAGCGTGTGTTCATGACTTTAACTTCACAAACACTATGGTTTCTCTATAAAATAAGGTCACCATCCGTTCCTTTATTGTAGGCATTTGCGAAAAGTGTCTTTGGCTAATGGGCACCAGTGCTCTGCTGTTTAAAAAAAAATCAAATAGCATACATATTTGTTTCAAAAAAATCTGAAAATGAATGTAGACATAATAAATAAAGTAACCTACAAGCGTGTAAAATTTTAATATGACATTCTTTATATTGTAGACTACACAAAAAAGACAAAATCTGTTGAAATTTGGAGATTTGAAATATGCATACCCAGATCCACACGTTTGTTACTTTTGTGTAGCCCAGAATTTTTTGTATTTGAAACTGAAATTTTGCACGTTTATGGGACAATTCATTAGCTACTCCATGATTTTTTTCTAATTTTTTGAACAAATAAATATATTTTTTATTTTTTTCTAAAATAGCAGGAGCAATGGTGCCCAAGAGCACCAAATCTCTTAATAGGCATTTGCGCCTAATAGCGTGAGCTTAGCTAATTTTTGAAGAAAAAAAAGATGTCCATTGTGGTATTCAGGACAAAGATCTTCATGTCTGCTACTGCACCAAACAACAAACCAGCATGTATTCATCACAATACGGGTAGCTAATTTGTGAAAAATATGTTCAGCACGGGATTCAAACAAAGATCTTCATCTCTGCAAAATTTTGATTTCAGCAAAAACCGAACAGCGAATGTTCATGAGGTTAAGTTCACGAACACTATGTTTTCTCTATAAAATAAGGTCACCATCTGTCTCTTATTTCTCAAGGAAAAACAGGTGGAAGTGTTGGGACGAACCACATGGGTGCTTCGGCTCTATGTTCAGTCTTCTCTTTTTTGTACTGCAATCTTGAGCCTATGGCAGGACCTCCATTGACGTGCATTCTGCACCAATTTGGCCTTGGACGTATCCATGTATCACGGGCGCGATTGTGGGTAGCAAAGACACAGTCAGGTTTGAACAATTGGAAATCTGGTTCTGCAGCCTCTGCGTCGACTGGCGGGGGTAGCATGAAAATTGGGTGATTGAGTCCAAGAAATAAAGAACGCCCCTTCAAATTGTTCAATCTTTCCCACCTTGCCTCTTCTACAGGGTCCAGGTATGGGCAGATCTCAAGAAAACGTAGCACCGTACCAAAGGATAAGACCTCAGCTTGTTACCCATATGTAATATTGGAGGACCGAGGATGGGCCGATAACCTTTAACCTGAATCCACGCGAGATCAGATTCACCAGTAATGGACTCTGCTCTCATTGGTGCCAGGAACCAAGTGCGCTGGTCAGAAAATCCAAGAAATACATCTTCATCTTCATAATTATGATTATCACCATCATCATCTAATTCTTCATCATCTAATTCTTCATCATCTAATTCGTCTTCTTCTAATTCTTCTTCTTCTAATTCTTCTTCATCAGCATCATTATCTTCATCGGCACCTCCATCGCCTTGAGCCACATTTGCTTCATCATCTTCCATGACAGCATCTCCCTCGATTTGAGCGAAAATTGCAGCCACTTCTGCTTCTTCATCTTCAATGACAGGGGCGTCAATGAGACGCGGGGCTGCATGTGTCCCTGCAATGCACAAAGATCAACCACAATGCAGCAAGTAGGAACTACACTGAAAATTATCTCTTCTCTTCTATCTTCTATTTTCTACTACTATAAGGCACCAGTTTTTAACAAGACATGTCGCAGCAATTCCAACTGTTGGTGTCCAAAATCTAACGGTTGGGATTAGAGGTATTCGCGTGAAAAAAATACCACACCAGTGTCCACGTGTTTCTAGAACCGTCATGTTTCCATTATGAAGAAAAATCAGAGCAGTCTCACACCGATATCACACGTCCCACTTGATAGTGATTAAGAAAGGTTCCAAATTTTTGTTCATATTTATAAACTGTATGCTCACACTTATTTTGATGGTATAACCAAATTATTAGTTGTATTGAAAGTTTGAACAACATTTAGAACGCAACTTTTATACATCAGTATTGCGAATCGTAATTGGTCCAACATGTGCAGCATGCCATTTACTAGTTAAGACATAAAACAAAGACTCACCACAGGTATATGGTTCCCAAACCAGAACATCTCCATACGGATATGTAACTGCGTATACACGATGTAGGTGTGAACTTGTACCATATCCAGGAATGCCCATGGCATCGACATAGCTGTTTCTATCAAAGAATTCAGGGTTTCTCAGGATATTCCACTCCTTTTCTAGGGGCGCTTGTAGGATAGCAATCAATTCGTCAAATACAACGATTACCTCGTAATGCCATGGCCCTGCTAGATCATCTTTGTACGGCCTCTTGACGATCCGTACTTTGAGCAGTTCCAAACTTTTATCTATTTTGTATTTGAACAGGAATGGTGGGCTGCCATGCCACCATTCACTAGTAGGGCCCAAAGAAATTCCTGCATCTTGCAGAGATGGAAGAGGTATAATAGTATCTGATATGTATATGTTGCGGATCGTCAAGTGCCCGTCCTGCTGGACAAATGCCACCCAGTCGCCGTTACAACCCACCCAGTGCATGGGTCCATGTCCATCCAGTTCCTCCTTGGTATGGATAAATGCTGGAACTGTCGGCTTGTCTAATGGCATCAGCAACGCGTGAATGCCCTGCAAATAGGATTTGTTTCAAAATTGTCTATGCATGCAAGGTATTCGACAGAATGAAGAGCGGATTGTGCAGAACTGAAGCACAGATGTAATGGATAAATAAAGCAATTCCGAAGAGTACATGTGCATAGTGAAGGCAGCAAACCTTACAGTACTCCCAAATCAGGTGATTATGTTGAGTCTAAATTCATGCATGATGTTTGGCAATAAGAAAAGTTGATTGAAAAAACACAAGCTGAAACGAGATGAGTAAATAAATAAATACTCTTACAGTATTGTCGCGGTCGTCTGGCCATGTCTCGGGGTCGCAGTGGAGCAGGCTCGGTAAACCGAACGGAACCTTATGCGCTCCGCGGATGGCATGCCGCATGCCGATCATGCCTCGAGCGAGGCGACCAGTGCTGAGGATATCCGCCCGCTCGGCTATGTTCTCCACCAGTGGGTAGTGGAGGTTGCCCCACCCCATGGACTGGTGGTAGCAATCAGGAATCTCCTCAACCTTACGCTTCTGCTTCATTGGAGTCGGTAATCCAATGCAAGGGAGAGAGGGGTGAACGGGAGAAAGAGACAGAAGAGGGTTTTTTTTTGGAGAAGATGCAGTAGTAGTACTACGATACTAGGAGGTGGAGATGCGGGGCATGTTTCCGGGGGAGAGGAACCACTATTTCCCTTAAAAAAAATAACAGCACTTGCGCATTAGAACTTGGGGCGGGGATATAGCGGTAAGAGGTATTGACCAACTTTCCCTCACCTTGACCCCACGTGGTTGTGAACCCGAGATAATTCTTTTTGATGAACCCGATATACTTATTATAGTACTAAAATAGTACAAGTATATACCTTGTACTCCTATATACTAACATTACTATTTTAAGGACTTATGTTCCATGAGCAACAACTTCCCCCACTCCGCTCATCCGAAATCCTAGCCCCTCCAACTTCAAGGACCAATCAACATAGCTATGGCCTTCTAATTTGGCTCAAGTCGCCGCACACATAGTCCTCCCGCCGACAAGGAATAGGAGCATCAGCCCTTTCGTCGCTTGTTGTTACACATAATCATATACAGTACCATATATATTTCAAATTTCCATATCAAAAAATAGTTCAAATCTGAATTTTAACATCTCAAGCTAAACCCTCGCTTGCTCTTAAACATAAGCATACCATAGTTCTACTTTTGTCTTCACCGAACAACAGAACACAATTTCATCACAACATAGCCAACCGGAGTACCTAGTAATGTAACTAGAGAAGTGAACCTATAGTTGATCAAGCCTTCAACTTTAACACAATAATACCCCCACATTATGTGTTGAGGAGCCACACCCATATATTTAAGAGTACCATCATGTAGACCACAAATGCATCAATGAAGAGAGGGGTATACTTATAGACCACCTCTTTACAAAACAGTTGTAATTAGTAGACCACAATTGCCTCGTTCATTAGCTATGAAATTACATACTATCAGTAGCTACAATGGCTGCAGGCCCTGTTTCAGAATTAAACATCACACTTGTTCCAATCCGGGGCGTTGGCGAAGTTTGGGATGAACCAAAGCGGTGTCTTTACCAGGTACCTATCTTTTTTTGTTTTGCATGTTTTCTCCAAGGCGTTGGTTTGGAAACCAACGGCGCAATCTTCACGATTCAGACTGAATCGGCATATTTCAGGCAGCTGCGAATTGCGAAGCCATGCTTCATTCGGCAAGGTGTACACACAATTTCTTCTCGTCAGACATCCTGGGACAACATCTGCACCGCCTAATGGCAGCATAATCGGATAGTTCACTCCAAGGAAAAGAGAATATTCTCCAAGGTCATCAATCTTTTCCCATGGAATACCTTCATTTAACTTACTAGTGTCCTTCGTGAACACCAGGCAACCAAACCCAGAAGCATAGTTGCCAACAGTGCGACCATGATGAACACGACGATCAGAAGCAGTATGGCAAACTTTACAGGAATATTCCCTTTCATCAGCAATGCCCAGTGTATGGATCAGAAGAAGTCTAGAACCATCTATAGATCTTGCTAACCACCACACGCCATAATCGACCTCGTGATCATGGCCAAGAGCATCATCAAGTGCACACCGCCATTCAAACACAATGGGCGGTGGCTCTACGATCAGCGGAGGACCTGCTTGAAAACGAAATTACTGTTAAGAAGGGTATGTTTGGTTTGCACAAATCTGAAAACGTAAGAATTGGGAAAACGCATTAGGATTCAGATGGGATGATATAATGGCATTTCCATTCAATAATACAGCATATTGGTGTATTTCAGTACATCACATGGGAAACCAAAGGATTCATTTCAAGAAGTTCAAGTAGAGGTCAAAATCCAACATAATTCAATCTGAGAATAAAACTCCTAATTATACAATCCTCAAATTTTTCTATGGTAATCATCTCGAATAAAAAGTCTAAATACCAATGAAATTTCATCCGAAGCAAATATGCCCCAAGCCTCCAAGTCAGATCAGTCAGGTTCGAAAATTAATAAGTTTGTGCATTAAAATTATCTTTACAGCCATGAATAATGAAGCTCATCATACACTACTTACGTCCGGAGGAAAATTACCAGCTTGCTGAGGATTCCATGCGTGAACAGTGCCAGTATGAGTTGTGGCAAACACAAGCCCATTGTGGAGAATTGCATCACTGTAATTGTAAAAGATGTGGGACTTGGGCTCTGTAAGAACTGTCCATCCAGAATCTTCGCCGCAAAGGAGGGCAACTCTGATGTCAAAAACAGCAACAAGAGAGAAATTTTTGTACCCCCCAGCAGCTGTGGGAACTTGGCAAATATATATCTTGTGAAATATAATAGCACGAAGGTTGTGGTGGTATATATTTGGAATGTGGGTGGTTTCAAACGGCACAGGGAGAGGAATTTCACGGCGAGTGTAGACGTTGACAAGTTTCCATTTGCAAGCAGGAAAGCCAGTGTCAACCATGGCAACCCAATCTCCATTGGCACCTACCCACTGCTTACCCGTACCGTCTGGCATCACAGCGTCGGAGGAGAACCTGTCCAGCGGCGTCAGCTTGCAATCCCGTGCTACCTTCGTCGGGTGAGAATGAAGAACACATGGGAGGCCAAACGGGAGAGAAAAAGATAGAGTTGCACTATCATTTGCAGAGTCGAAAAATAGTTTGGACGAACCGACGAGGCTCGCGGCGGTGATGACGTCGCATCTTGTTACGAGTTCTTCAAGGGGACCTTCGGAAAAGACCTTCTGAAACAGTTCAGAGTCATCATTTTCCTTGTTCGATGCCGCCATCGCAGGGCAGGGGGTGGGTCTATGAGGTTTGGGTTCAACTGATTGGAGTTTAATTTGGGTTCGATGGCGGCAGGTGGCGGGGAAGATGAAGAACGGAGGCTCTCAAACTGGGCGGTGGAATTGATTCTAAAGCTGCATGGCGGCGGCACTGGCGCGTGCTATGGAAGGTGGTCGATTGGTGCGGGCGGGGGCGGAGGTAGACGATGGAGGTGAACAGAAATAGGGCAGGTGGGGGCGGGGCGCTTGACTTCGCTCCTCTACACTCTACAGCATCTCCTCCTGTTTCTTGGAAAGTGTATAGACCCATAATAAAAAGTCACTGTTCCCTCTGAAAAGGTGAAGAACAAGTCACTGGTCTAACGTGCAAATTTGGACATCCCAAGCTATGTGTTGTCATGTCAATTCAATGTCCATGGCAGTATTTTGAATTTTGCGTGACCAAAAGAAGTACGCCTTGGCCTTTCACAATCGGGGTTTCTTTAGAGCAAGAACAATAGAAGAGCCAACAGCTGGCAAAAGTACCACGTAGGCGGGCTATAAGTGCCCACTATTGTCCTACTTCCTCTTGGCGTGATACTCCCTCCGTCCACAAATAAGTGGACGTGCAGGATTTTCAAGGTAAATTAGTAAAAGGAAAGAAAAAAATGCATTGGAGCACTCGTATCTTAAGAAACACATGTACTCAACCACGGTTGTAGATTTTCTCGGCGCAAGACTTTTCCCCAGCAGTTGTGGCTTTCAGTTATTCGTGGGTGTGGGGAGGAGCTCCGCCGCATCGGTAAAAAGCAAAGAGGGACGGCGGCTCTCGATCGTGCGGTGTACTCGTAAATCACGTGTGACCCATGCCCTAATAATTCACAATGCATTGATGAGGGCTATCACTTCATCATCCAATAAAATGTACTTAGTAACTATGGTAATAATATTGTCTTCTCGCAAAAAAAATGGTAAAAATATTGTCTCTTAAGCCATGTACTAGTACAGTGCAAGATGCTTTAGAGAAATAAACCTATATTTTATTGCTACTCCGTAATACACATGGTTATTTATTCTAGGCAAATGCCTACCGAAAGATGTAGGAATAGGGAAATGTAGGATTGCAATGTCATGTCCACTCCAATCCTATAGGAATTCATAGAATCCAAACTTTGTTTGATTCCACCATAGGAAAAGTAAAGCATTCTTAAAAAGAGGCATGAGTAGATGTTTAATTTTCTATGGAATCTGTGCAAAGAAATCCTTAGGAAAAATTCCTATCGGAAACAATCCTACAAATCAAACAGCCAAGGATTCAATTGTACCAATTCCCTATGCAAATCCTTGGTGTTCACCCAATCCTCTCGAATACTCATCCAAAAAATGCACTAATACTTTGATGGGGAGTTTTTGTATTCTAGGCAAGAATAGAGGGTTTGCGGGGATCACTTGAGAAGTGTATTAACCAAAGAAGGCATAAGTAATACACCAACACACACTAACATGCCCTTAATGGATGTATCTCCATAAACTCCCTCTGTTCTTTATTACTACTACTAGTTTATGTACTTCTTAACTAATATGGGATAATCATGAAATATATTTTCTAACATTCAGCCAAAATATAGTGTTTCGACTTTTTAAAATACTGAAAAACTAGTAATTAAAAATATTTGAGCTATCAAATCTAGGAAGTTTGAAAATATTTTGTATTCCGTCTGAAAGTTGTGTTACTTGGTGTAAGATTCACACAAAAATGATGAAAATATCAAACCTTCAAAAAAATTGTAGTAATTCAAACGTTATGTGCGTTTCATAATTTTGCAAAATCTATTCTATTTGCAATTAAAACTATAGTAGTTGGTGGTCCCCGATCATCTGATTTGCTCTTAAACAGCTCAATCCTAAATTTGAAATTCCCTGCAACAGAACACGATAGTTGGTGGTTTGTGCGGAAAAAAATTACAGTTTTAAAAAGTGTTTTAAGCAACGAAGGCAGCAATAAGCGGTAGTTTGTGCAATTTCCTCGTGTAAACAACATGTAGCGTCGAAGTAATAGTACTAGCAGTACAGAAATCTTGTGTAATTTCTAGTTCTACATATTACTAGTGTCCACTGTTTGAGAGTTGATGGTGAATGGGTCTGATTTTCAATCGAATGAGAATTAGCAAATTGATTTTTATGACAAAAGCATACAAAGGGAGTAAAACAACATACCCGCATTCGCCGCTGCTACCAGCATGCGATGCCTCCACGAGTGCATTGACGGCTGCTGCAAATCCTCGGAAGGCATCTAGGTTTTGCAGATCGTCGATTGCCGCTGTCCGGCTAAGCTTAACCAGCATAGCTGCCGCCAAGATATCTCGGATTTGGACCACAGGCAGAAGCTGATTGGGGTCGAAGGATTGCCTGATTCGGAATTTGAAGTACCAAGCCCTCGGCTCCGATGATGGAAGTTTGGAACTCGGCCCGGCCAGAACCTCCCAAATCTGTGTGTGGCAGTGGATGCCCATCGGCATCCCCAATGCTGCCGACGCCGTGATGTGGTCGGTCGCACTTTGGTCCCCACTAAAGGCTGGG
>Ga0126311_10001463_pt1 | contig 11504 bp, 9 predicted proteins | sample Plot61_FD_92539 | JGI IMG/M metagenome (GOLD analysis project Ga0126311, IMG submission 92539) | Serpentine soil microbial communities from UC McLaughlin Reserve, CA, USA - Plot61 | ecosystem: Environmental > Terrestrial > Soil > Grasslands | place: USA: UC McLaughlin Reserve, Lake County...
TCAAGACGGTGCTCACCCAGAAGCCGGGCCGGTACGCAGTGTTCTCCGGCAAGCTGCTCGCCCTCGGTATCGTGCTCGCGTTGCTCGTCGTTCTGACGTTCGCAGCCGGAGCGGTCGCTGGCTGCGTCATAACCGCTCTCGAAGGCGCTCCTGTCGGGTGGCCCGCGGCAGGAGAGCTCGTCCGCGCGCTCGGGGCAGGGACGCTGATACTGGCAACCTGGGCGGCACTGGGCGTGCTACTGGCCACGATCCTGAGGAGCACGGCGCTCTCCATCGGGCTCGGGCTCGTATATTCTCTGGTTCTCGAAACGATCATCTTGAACCTGCCGATCCAGAACAAGGTCTTTCAAAACGTCCGCGAGTTCTTCCCCGGTCAGAACTCGAACTTCCTCGCCAACTCGTTCTCCGGACAATCCCAGGGAGGATTCGCAACCCCGCAACAACCCGTCGAGGCCTCCCAGGCCGCGCTGGTCCTCCTCGCTTACACTGCTGTGTGCGTACTCCTCGCCGCTTTCGTCTTCCACCGCAGGGATGTGACTTGAGAGCGCGGCGTTCCGCCGCACGCTCAGCCCTTTGGGCTTCGCCTTCGCTTGTCAGCACGGCGGCTGCGCCGCCTTGTCAGCCACTCAGCCAGGGGACTCGCAGGGGCGAAAGCTGAATTGCTGACAAGCGAAGCCCAAAGGGCTGAGCGTGCTGACTTGCTGAAATGCTACTCGTCGTCGTTGCGTTCGAAGTAGCGGTTCGTTATAGGCATGCGGCGGTCGCGGCCGAAGGCCCTGCCCGTAACTTTTATGCCCGTCGGGGCCTGGCGGCGCTTGTACTCGGCCCTGTCCACGAGTTGCACCACGCGCCGCACGTCGTCCTCGTCGAAGCCTGAGGCCACTATCTCAGCCACCCCCCTGTCCTCTTCGATGTAGGCCTCGAGGATGGGATCGAGGATTTCGTAAGGCGGAAGCGAGTCCGTGTCGCGCTGGTCCTCACGCAGTTCGGCGGAGGGCTCTTTGTCGAGAACGGAATCGGGGATAACTTCACGCCCCTCCACACGATTGACCTCCCGTGCCACCCTGTAGACAAGGGTTTTGGGCACGTCCTTTATGACGGCGAACCCGCCGGCCGAGTCTCCGTACAATGTAGAGTAGCCCACGCTCATCTCGCTCTTGTTGCCGGTGGACAGGACGATCCAACCGAACTTGTTGGAGAGGGCCATGAGGATGTTGCCCCTGATGCGACTCTGCAGGTTCTCTTCTGTCACGTCCTCGGGAAGACCCTTGAAGGCGTCTTCCATCATCTCCCTGTAGGCGTCGAAGGCCGGCCCGATGGGGATGGTCTGGGTGTCTATACCGAGGTTCTTGGCGAGCGCCGCCGCGTCGGTGTTGGAGAGGTCTGAGGTGTAACGGCTAGGCATGAGAACGCCGGTAACGTTTCGCGGCCCCAGGGCCTGGGCGGCGACCGCCGCCGCGAGCGAGGAGTCTATGCCTCCGGAGAGACCGAGCACGGCCCGCGAGAACCCGTTCTTGCGGAAGTAGTCCCGCAGGCCAAGGACCAGCGCCGCGAGCACTTCACGTTCCTCGTCGAGCAACGGTTCGACCCGCGGTTTTACGGGCTCCGTGGCTCGCCTCTTCGTCTCGTAGGCGGGGATCCGGATCTGCTCCACGGGATGCGCGGCGTTCTCCTTGCGGGGACGGGGGTCGTGGAGGCGGTGGATCAGGGCCGTTTCGAGGTGGATGTCCGCGAGCAGCAGGTCTTCCTCGAACTGCCTGGCGCGGGACGTGACGTTGCCCTCGGGGTCTATGACGACGGAGGCACCGTCGAAGACCAGCTCGTCCTGGCCGCCCACGAGGTTGCACCAGGCGACGTAGCAGCCCGAGTCCGAGGCCCTCACCCGCAACATCCTCTCGCGGGAGAGGATCTTCTGCCGGTGGTAGGGAGATCCGTTTATGTTCAAGAGCACGCTCGCCCCCGCGAGCGCCTGCTCCCTGGCCGGCCCGCCCGGATACCACATGTCTTCGCAGACGGTCACGCCGGCGAGCGTGCCATCAAGCTTCAAGACCGCAGCCCCCTCGCCCTCGCGGAAGTAGCGATTCTCGTCGAAAACGCTGTAGTTCGGCAGGTAACGTTTGTGGTAGCGGTGCATTACCTCGCCGTCAGAGACGACGGCGCAGGCATTGTAAAGGTCGCCATCGAGGTCCACGAAGCCGGCGGCGCAGGCAACGCCCTCGGGTACGACCCTGGCGAACTCGCCGAGGGCCCTCATGTTCTCCTCGATAAAGCTCGGGCGCATGAGGAGGTCCTCGGGTGGATAGCCGGGAATGGTGAGCTCCGGGTAGGCGATCAGGTCCGCGCCCGAGTCGGTCGCCCGCTCCAGGGCGTCGGCCATCTTCTCGACGTTCCCCCAGATATCTCCGACGGTGGTGTCGATCTGGGCCAGCGCAACCCTCATGCCCTAAATATATCGTGCCAGACGACTTCGTGCCGGCGGATGTAAGGTCTCTCGTCGGGGTGTAGAGTACCCGGGGAGATGGAGGCAGGGAGGAGCAAGATAGTGGCACGTGAGCAGGCGGCCAGGCAGGCCGGCCCATGGGTGGAGCGGGTGGCGCGGCTGGGGTATATCGCGAAGGGTGTTATCTACGCGGTGATCGGCTTTCTGGCATTACGCGAGGCCGTCGGGGCGGGGGGGCGATCCACGGACCCGAGTGGCGCCATACATAGCATAGGGACGCAGCCGTTGGGAGGGGTTATGCTGACTCTCCTCGCCGTCGGTCTGGCGTGCTACGCGCTGTGGAAGGTGGTGCAAGGGGTGAAGGACCCTGACGGCAAGGGTTCCGACGCCCACGGTATCGTGCGGCGCGTAGCCTACGTGGGGAGTGGGGCTCTCTACGGCCTCCTGGCCTACACCGCTGCGCAATCTATCCTTGGAGCCGAAGACACCTCGGAGGATGCCGCGACGGCGAGCGCCATGGCCTTCCAACCGCCCTTGGGCCCTATCCTCGTCTGGCTGGTCGGAACGGTCGTGGTCGCTGTCGGCCTCTACCAACTCTACGCGGCTTACGAGGCCAAGTTCCGCGACGATCTGAGGCTGCACCGGATGGGTGAGACGGAGGAACGCTGGGTCATCTACGCTGGCCGCATCGGGACCGCGGCCCGTGCCATCGCCATCGGCGTCGCCGGGGCCTTTCTCCTCCTGGCCGCCTACCAGTCGGACCCGAGCGAAGCCCGTGGCCTCGGCGCCGCGCTCGAGACCGTCCAGCACCAACCCCTCGGCCCTTACATGCTCGGTACTATAGCTATCGGGCTCCTCGTCTACGGCGCCTTTATGTTCGCGATCGCCCGCTACCGCCGCATAGACCCGGTCTGAAGCGTTACGCAGGTGGTCATCGACCACCTGCGTAACGCGCCTTCAGCAAGAACGAAAAGCCGCCTGGTGAAAGCTGAGCGCTGACGGCTTGAGCAGGGACTGGGCCCTGCTCAAACCGCTCCAGTCGACCTTCGGATAGAATCCTGCGCGATGGCCGCCCCAAAGTGCACCCCCGCGGAGGCAGGAGCTCTGGCCGCAGGACTCCTCGCAGACGCCTGCCGGCCGCACGCGGAAAGATCGCTGCGGCTGGAAGTAGTAAGGGACCTGGCACTCGACCTCGGGCGCCGGCTCGAGGCTCTCGCCGCAGAAGATGGTGCCGCCGACTCTCTCGTCGAGGCCGCGCTGGCTTGTGCCGACCTGGCCACCCTCGCCGCCTGCAACCTTACCGCCCTGCCCGACGGCGACAGGCCCATTGCCACGGCGGCCGTGCACCTGGCGGCAGGGACCACCCTGGCCCTGATCCCGCTCGTCGAGGCAGAGGCAGTGACCCTGGAAGAGCCCCGTGCCAAGAACTTGCTCAGGGACGCGCGTAGCGCACGCTGGCGGTCCGATCTGGCCAGAAATCAAATCGAAGTTCCGCAGGATTAGGGCGGTTCGTATTCGGGCGGTTCGCGAACCGCCCGAATACGAGCCGCGGCCACTGACGAGCTCAAAAGATGGGGTCGGGCTGCACTCCTGATAGGTGCTGGCGTGCTGCTGTGGCCACACTGTTCAGGTAGCCTTCTTCCTTCGGGACGAATTCAGCCAGGTATATGCGTGCCACCGAGGCTCTGCCGTGGGCGTACTCGTTCGCTGGCGCCGAACCCGTCTCATAGAGTGTCTGCACGTCGTCGAGGTAGAGCCGAAACACGGCATCGACCTCCTCCTTCTGAAGACGCAGATCCCCTGGAGGTGTGGCGTCGAATACGAGGAAGACTTCGTGGAACTCCCTGTCGCAGCCGCCCGGTATATCCTGCTCTATCTTGCGGGTCCCGAGGGGGATGAGCCTCTCGGGCGCTACCAGCAAGCCGAGCTCCTCCTCGACCTCCCGCAGACCGTCCAGGATCGCTTCCCCTGCCGTGAGGTGGCCCGCTGCGGTAACGTCCAGGTAGTTCGGCCAGGTATCTTTCGCAGCGGCGCGCCTCTGGAGGAGCAGATAGGGCCCTTCGAAATCGGAACCGTAGATCCAACAGTGAAAACAACGGTGCCACAAGCCCAACCGATGCGCCTCGCTTTTCGGAACGACCTTGCCCGCAGGCTGCCCTGACTCGTCAAGGATGTCGAGCAACTCGTCCACGCCTGGTAGGGTAGCAGGTCGCGATTCGCCAGGCGCTATACTGACCCGTTGTGAGAGACGAGTTGCGAGCCGGTATGCGCGAGTCCTACGGCCGCAAGGCGCTGGAGCGAAATCTCCGTCCCGTCCAGCCGTGGAAGGCCGAGGAGCGGCTGCGCTTTTTGGCCATGCTCCGGAGCGAGGGGGCGAGCACCCTGCTAGAGCTCGGTGCCGGTCCAGGGAAGGACGGCGAGTTCTTCAAGGATCACGGCCTCGATGTGGTCTGCACCGATTTATCGCCCGAGATGATCGAGCTCTGCGAGAACAAGGGCCTCGCGGCACGCGTGATGGACCTCTCGGAACTGGACTTCCCATCCGAGGCTTTCGACGCAGTCTACGCCCTCAACTGCCTGCTTCACCTGCCCGGGCGCGAGCTTCCCGCCGCACTGCGCGGGATCCGGACCATCCTCAAGCCAGGCGGCCTCTTCTACCTCGGAATCTATGGGGGAAAGGACCACGAGGGCGTGTGGGCGGACGACCCTTATGAGCCGAAGCGGTTCTTCTCCTTCCACACTGACGAGCGACTCAGGGAGATGGTAGCCGGATTGTTCGACATCTGTTCCTTCAGGCTGATGGCGGTCGCCGCCGAGCGGGCCAGAGGGCTCCACTTCCAATCTTTGATCCTCAGAAAGCGCCAATATGACAATTGACAAGGGGGAGATACCGTGACCACGGTCGTCGTAACGAGCTACTTCGAGGAAGAGTACATACGTCGCATAAGGGAAGTGGACGAACGGTTGCGGGTGCTCTACAGGGAGGATCTGGTCCCGCCTCCGCGGTGGCCGGGGGACCACGCGGGACCGGAAGAATGGGAAAGGTCGCCTGAAGAGGAGCAGGAGTTTCTGGGGATGCTGGGTGAGGCCGAGGTCCTCTACGACTTCCCCCGTGGTCACGTCGGGGATCTCGTAAGGGTCTCTCCCCAACTCCGGTGGGTGCAGGGAAGCATGGCCGGCGCCGGAGAGGTGGCACAGAAGGCCGGTCTCGGCGACACGGAGATCGCGGTGACCACGGCCAGCGGGATCTACTCGGGGCCGCTCGCCGAGTTCGTGCTCATGGCGATGCTCCAGCACGCCAAGGAGCTCGACCGCCTCCGCAGCGACAAGGCCGGGAAGATCTGGCGTCAGGGGTCGGTGGGGTCCCTGGAGAATAAGACGCTTTGCGTGGTCGGGATGGGGAGTATCGGTCGGGCCATAGCGGGGCGGGCGCGACCCTTCGGGATGCGCGTCGTCGGGGTCAAGCGCACGGTGCGCGACGGTGACGAAGCCTGGGACTACGCCGACGAACTGTACCCGACGGCGGAGTTGCACTCCGCGCTCGGCAAGGCCGACTACGTCGCCGTTACGCTTCCTGGCACCCCCGAGACGCGGCGGTTGATCGATGCCGCGGCGATAGCAGCCATCAAACAAGGGGCTTACTTCGCCAACGTTGGTAGGGGTACCGTAGTCGACGAGGCGGCGCTCGTCGAGGCACTGCGGGGCGGCTATCTCTCCGGCGCGGCGCTCGACGTGTTCGAGGTCGAGCCATTGCCTGAAGAGAGCCCGCTGTGGGCTCTAGAAAACGTGATCATCAGCGCCCACACCACGGACGTGGTGCCTGATCTGATCAACGCCGCGCAGACCGATCTCTTCTGCGAGAACCTGGGCCGTTACCTCGCCGGCGAGGAGTTGATCAACGTGCTGGACAAGCGACTGCTCTACTGAGGTGAGTGGTTTGCCCCGCAAGAACGGGTGGTATATTTTCCCCGAGCCGCATGGATCTCAGCGAAACATCGAGTAAGAGCGCGTCCCTGGTCGGGGCGCACCCGCGTAGTCTTCCAACAGAGGAGTTTTTCTGGAAGCCGTAGTTTTACCCGCCCTCAGAATCTTAGCCGCGCTCCTTCTGGTCGCCTTGAATGGTCTGTTTGTCGCCGCGGAGTTCTCTCTGGTCAAGATCCGGGCCACGCAGGTGGACCGGCTCATCGGGGAAGGCCGGAGGTCCGCCGGTCTGGTCAAGGAGGCCACGGGGAGACTCGACGCCTACCTCGCGGTCTGCCAGCTCGGGATCACGATCTCCTCCCTGGGCCTTGGCGCCCTGGGAGAGCCCGCCATAGCAGCCCTGATCGAACCGCTACTCGAGCCACTCGGGGTGGAGGGGGGCACCCTGCACTTTATCGCTTTCGTCATCGGGTTCTCCATCATCTCCTTCTTGCACGTCGTCTTCGGGGAGCTGGCTCCCAAGAGCGTGGCCATCCAGAGCTCCGAGGGGACGTCGCTGTTCGTGGCCCCTTTCATGAAGTTCTTCTACTACCTGCTGCTACCGGCGACGGTGGTTTTCAACGGTACGGCCAACGCCTTCACGCGGCTGTTGGGCTACCCTCCAGCTTCCGAGAGCGACGAGACCCACTCGGAAGATGAGATCAGGACACTCATTGCCCAGTCGGCCCGTCAGGGGATGCTGGAGCGGGACGAGGAGGGCATGATCAGCGCGGTCTTCGAGCTCAACGACAAGACGGCACGGGAGATCATGGTGCCCCGCCCCGACGTCGTGGCTCTCCCGGAACAGTCGAGCCTGAAGGAGCTGGTCTCGACAGCGGCGGAGGGCAGATACACTCGCTACCCCGTCTATCAGGGCGACTCGCCAGACCGCATAGTAGGCGCCGTTCACGTCAAGGACGTCCTGCGCGCCGTCGGGCCAGAAGGAGACACAGACTCGGGGAAGACGGCCCGCGACCTGATGCGCGACGTGCTCACGATCCCCGAGAACCGCCGCATAGACGGGATCCTGGAGGACCTCAGAGAGCAGGAGCTCCAGATGGCCGTGGTTATCGACGAGTGGGGCTCCTTCGAAGGCCTCTTCACCCTCGAGGACATCATCGAGGAGATCGTCGGGGAGATCAGGGACGAGTTCGACGATGAAAGGCCAACCATCAATCAGCTGGGCGAGGGCTCCTACCGCCTGGACGGACGCGTCTCCATAGGGGAGGCCAACGACACTCTGGGCACCGACTTCGTGAGCCAGGACTTCGAGACCGTTGGCGGCCTCGTGCTCGACCACCTGGGCCGGATACCGGAGAAGGAAGACGAGATCCACCTCGATGGTTACCTGCTGCGCGTGGAAGAGACAGACGGTCCACGCGTTGCCCAGGTCGTCATCCGCCAGGCAGAGGAGGAGCGCGGCCAGGAATAAAACCCTCTGGGGAAGGGGCAATACTGTACCGATAGAGCCTGAAGGCATCCATGAATGCTAAGACGCCTCCTCCAAAGCGACACTACACACGCCGAAACTTCTTACGAGTCGCGGGGGCGGGCTTCGCGGCCGCCAGCGGAGGTCTGCTCGCGGCATGCCAGGAGACCAGGCTGGCCCGCAAGCTGCGCGTCTCTCCCGCTACAGTCAAGGTCGACGAACCGTTCGCCATCATCCTGAAGAACCTTTCGCCCTGGCAGCGGGTGACCCTGCGCGCACTGTTCGTAGACGGCTACGACGTCGAGTGGACGTCGATGGCCACGTTTCGGGCCGACTTCGGGGGGACGGTCCACGTCGCCAGGCAATCCCCGGTAGAAGGCAGCTACACGGGTAAGGACCCGATGGGCCTCGTCTGGTCGGCCAACAGCCAGGGGGCATCATACGCCATCTCGTTGCGCCCCCAGCCTCTATTTGTCACCGCCGAAACAGAAGGCGAGAAGGCCGGTGTCAGGATCGTAAGGAACCTCCTTACCGACGAGATAGTCTGCTCCGACGTCCGCGAGCACGGGCTCTACGGCAGATTCTTCCGGCCCGCCTCGGGGGACCCCGTCCCTGGTGTGCTCGTACTGGGCGGCTCCGAAGGAGGTCTGGCGCCGTACGTGATGCGGGAGGCTGCGCTCCTGGCAGGCCACGGGTTCGCCGCGCTCGCGCTGGCTTACTTCTACGCCGGCTCGCTGCCCGACAGGCTCGCGGGCATCCCTCTGGAGTACTTCGGGGGGGCTATCCGCTGGTTGAGAGACCAGCCTGCGGTGCGTGGCGACAGGCTGGGGGTAGTCGGCACCTCACGCGGCGGCGAGCTGGCCCTGCTCCTGGGGGCGCACTACCCCGAACTCGGGGCCGTAGTGAGCTACGTCGGAAGCGGACTCGTGTTCCCGTCCCCGACGGGTCCAGAACCGGCCTGGACCTTCCGTGGCAAACCTTTGCCCTGGATCCCCAACCCCTTCGACATCTTTCAGGCCAGGCTCGAGCAGATCCAGAAAGCCAGGATACCAGTCGAACGCACCAGGGGCCCCGTCTTGCTCATCTCCGGCGACGCCGATCAGGTATGGCCCTCCACCCAGCTCTCGCAGGTTGCCATGGAGCGTCTGAGGCCCTCCGAACGCCCCTACCACGACGAATTGCGCCGCTACCCCGACGCCGGGCATGGCATCCAGCCACCCTACCTGCCGGCCACGCCGGGAACCTATTACTACGGTGGAGATATCGCGGGCAACGCGGCCGCCAACGAAGATTCCTGGCGGCGCGTACTCCGTACGCTCGATGCCCGTCTGCGCCGCTAGAGCACTTCACCCGCGACGCTACGCGAAAGAGATGTAGATCGAGACCGCAACGGCGGTAAGGACCACGCTGAGGATCATCAACTCTCTCAAGGGTTCACCCCCTCTACGGCTGCACGGGGTCGCGCTCCTGCAGGGAGTACAGCCTCGCGTAGAGGCCCTCCGAGGAGACGAGTTCTTCGTGGGTTCCAGTCTCGGCGACGCTGCCGTCTTCGATCACGAAGATCGTATCTACGCTCCTGACGAGCCTGAGCTCGTGGGCGATGACAAAGGTGGTGCGTCCTTCTGTAAGGGCCCTCCAGCTCTCCTCGACGGCGGCTGCGGCCTCGGCGTCGAGGCCCGCCTGGGGCTCGTCCAGGATCAGGATGGGGGTGTCCCTGAGCATGGCCCGCGCGATGGAGATGCGCTGCCTCTGCCCCCCGCTCAAACTCTCACCACGCTCGGAGAGCACGGTGTCGTAGCCTTCCGGCAGCGCCCGGATAAACTCGTCGGCCCCCGCGAGCTCGGCTGTGGCCTCGATCTCCTCCAGGCTCGCCCCCGGCCGCCCGTAAGCTATGTTCTCGGCGACCGTGGCCCGGAAGAGCAGAGGGTCCTGCGGCACGAAGGTTATGGAATCGCGCAGGGACTTGAGGGTGAAGTCCTTTACATCTTCTCCGTCGATGAGGACCCTTCCCTCCTGCGGGTCGTAGAGGCGGGCGATGAGGCTCGTTATCGTGGTCTTGCCCGCGCCGCTCACCCCGACGAGGGCGACCCTCCCCCCCGCTTCGACGTCGAAGTCCACGCCGCGCAAGACCTCCCCCGCCTCGTCTTCATAGGCGAAGCGCACACCCTCGAAGGTGACCCTGCCGTCGAAGACCGGCGCGGGGCTGGCCCCGGGAAGATCCTTCACGCTCGGCTCGGCGTTCAGGAGATCTATGATTCGCTCGCCAGAGACGAGCGAGGTGCCGATCTGGTTGACCTGCCTGCTAAGCGCCCACAAAGGTGAGAGGAACAGGGCCAGGTAGGCCACGAAAACGGTAAGGTCACCCAGAGAGAGAGCTCCGGAGAGAACCTGCCTGGCCCCGAAATACACCACGAGCGCCGTGCCGAGTCCCCCTACGATGCCGAGGACGGTGCTGAACTTGGCCTCGATCTTGGCACTGTCCACGCTGGCCCTCAAGGACTCCCTGCTCTCCGTCCGGAAGCGCTCCATCTCGTCCTCCTCGCGGGCGAAGAGCTTGACGGCCCTTATGCCGATTATGGCCTCCTGCATGACGCTGGCGATGGCGCCCTCCCTCGTCCTCACGATACGCATCCGCTGCACCAGCGCTTGCCTGTAGCGTTTGACGGCGAGGAACAGGAAAGGCACAGTGACGAGGGCTAGGAGCGTCAGTTGCCAGTCGAGCCAGAGCATGACGACCATCATCCCTATCAGGATCGTAACCGAGGAGAACACCTCGACCACAGAGTCGACCAGCATGGTGCGTACCTCTTTCACGTCGCTGGTGACGCGGGTTATGGTATCGCCCGTGCGCTTGCTGCCGTGGTAGTCAAGACCCAGGGCGTGAACCTTCGCGTACAGGGCCTCGCGCATGTCGAAGACGGTCTGTTGCCCGAGCTTCTGCAGCAAATACCGTCGGAAAGAGGCAACGCTCCTCGTCACCGTGAAGATGAGAACGATGAGAAACGCAATTCCGGCGAGGAGTAGCGCTTCATCCGCCAGCACCTCAGGCACCACATCGGGCAGCGGCTTATTATCAGTAAGCACGTAGTCGATTGTGAGCGCGAGCGGCCACGGCTGCGCGAGGCTCGTTACCGTCTCCAGCAGCAAGACTCCGAGCGCCAACAGGAGCCCGGAGCGACGGGGTCTCAAGAAGGGCGTAAAGTTGGAGAGCGTCTTTCTGGTGCGCCTCAGCCCGGCGCGAAGTTCCTTCAATCTTTTCACCCGTATAGGATACCGCACCACCCGCGGGTAGAATGTGCGAGCTTACCCAACCCTAGAGCACGGAGGCGAACGTGGCAAGAAGAGTCCTCGCGGCCGTAGAAGACCTACTGTTCAAGAGCAAGATCTCTGAGACCGCCTCGACCCTCGGCATAGAGGCGTCGTTCCCCCGCAATCCCAAGCGCTTGCTCGAAGCCCTGCGCGAGTCCCCGCCCGACCTGCTCGTCCTCGACCTCAACTCCGCCCGCTTCGAGCCGCTGTCGCTACTCAGGAGCGTGAAGTCTGACGAGGCGACGAGCGATGTCCCCACGGTCGGCTTCCTCTCCCACGTCCAGAAAGACCTCGCCGTCGCCGCGCGGGAGGCCGGCTGCGACCGCATCGTCGCCCGCAGCGCTTTCACCAGGGACCTTCCGCACA
>Ga0126311_10001464_pt1 | contig 11501 bp, 12 predicted proteins | sample Plot61_FD_92539 | JGI IMG/M metagenome (GOLD analysis project Ga0126311, IMG submission 92539) | Serpentine soil microbial communities from UC McLaughlin Reserve, CA, USA - Plot61 | ecosystem: Environmental > Terrestrial > Soil > Grasslands | place: USA: UC McLaughlin Reserve, Lake County...
GCTGACGTCGTGGGGGGCCTGCATGTTCCGGGCCCGTGGCGGCATGTCCGTGTGCCACCTGTCCGAGTCGTCCCGCCCTGGCTTCTTCTTGTTGCCCGAGAACTGCAGCTTCTCGTAGAAGAAGTGGACCACCTTGTCCACAGGACCGCGCTTCTCGACGTCGCCCCACCCAGAAGGCACCTCCCCGCCGTAGAGCTCGTCCCAGCGGACCTCCCGGTTGGCGTTGTGGTTGCTCAGGGCCCGAAGACGCCGAATGCCGAAGCCCACGGTACGCGAGGCGGTGCTGGAGACGGCGGAGCCCGGTGGGGCCTCGTAGAACGGGGCGAACTTGTCCGGGAATCCCGGCATGGTGCACCCGATGCACGGCCCGCCGGCCGCCATGCAGCCGCCCATGTGCGACTGGAATCCCCGGGAGACGATGTTGCAGTTCACCACCGGTCCCCAGCAGCCGATCTCTACCAGGCACTCTTTGTCGCCGTACTCCTCGGCGAAGATTCCCTCCTCGTAGTAACCGGCCCGCGTGCAGCCGCGGTGGACGGTCTCGGAGAAGAGCCAGGCCGGCCGACCAAGTTCGTCGAACTCCGGCAACGGCCCCATGCCCTGCAGGAAGAGCAGGATCGCTGCCACCGTCTCCGTGAAGTTGTCCCCTATGGGGGGGCAACCGGGGACGTTGATGACCGGTAGCCCCAACGCGCTCCGGTAGTTTTTGCCGAGTTGGTCCATGAGACTCATCGACCCGGTCGGGTTCCCCGCCGCCGCCGGGATCCCGCCCCAGGTCGCGCAAGTGCCGATCGCGATGACCGCAGCCGCCCCCGGCGCCATCTGCGCCATCCGGTCGGCGGTCGGCATGGGCCTCCCCGCACTAAACCCCTCCTCGTCATCTCCTTCGATGGCCGACAGACCCATGGCCGAGAAGTAGCCGTCGGTCTCGGCGGCGATGCGCTCGTCCGCGATGGAGCCCTCGTAGATGCACACGTACGGAGCGTCCAGCTCGCCTCTAGCCGCCAGCTCGTAGGCGTGTGTAAAGTCCTCCCCAACCTCCATCGAGAGCACCGGGTGGTGCAGGATTACCTTTGGGAGACCGGGGATGGTCCCATTCATCAGGTCCTCCACCGCGGGGTTGGTGGCCCCGGTCGCGGCGATGCTGCATCCGTCGCAGCTCATCCCCGCCAGCCAGAAGGCGTGCACGACCTTGACCGGACCCTCGGGGGCCCTGTTCCTCTCGGCCTCCGGTTCCCGGAGTCGCTCCGACGCATCATCCACGATGCCCGAAGTGCGCGGTGCTTGAATCGTCATGACTGATCTCCTCTCCCGGAAGAACCGTTGCCCCCGGTCCCCACCATCTCCCGCTCCAACAGATCAGCTATCCGCTCGACCGAGACCACCGCCGGCGCCGCGGGCTCGTAGTCCAAAAGCGCCCGGCCCTCTCTGTCCGCCTCCTGTATCGCCTCGTCCCACTGCACCACGCCGCCGACCTCTATCCCGTGATCAGCGCAGTAAGAGTGGATGATCTCCTCGTCCCTCGCGCTCCGCACCTTGTTCGCAACTGCCCAGACGTGCTCGATCCCGAGCTCTTGGGCCAGCGGCGCAATACGTCCCACGGTCTCCAGAGACCGGAAGTAGGGCTCGGTCACTATCAGCATCGCTTCCACGTGCCGGACGGTAGCCCGGCTCATGTGCTCTATGGAGGCCTCCATATCCGTGATGGTTACTTCTTCCCCCTGCTTTCCCGTCGCCAGCTCACCGAGCAGGCCGCGCACCCGCGCGTGCGCGCCGCACAGTCACCCGGCGCCCGCGTGATCCACCCCCGTCATGACCATCAGGTTCACCCCGTCCGGACCCGTAGTCGCATACTCGGCCGTGATCTCCTCGACAGGACGGGTCAGGACCAGGGTTCGACGCTCCCCTTCTTCTTTGACCTCCATGATCTCTTTCGGGACCCGAGTAAGGTTCCCGAGCCTCTGCTGGCTCATCCCGAGCGCCACCCCGAGGTTCGGGTTGGGGTCCCCATCTATCGCCGTCACCCTAAGCCCCCGCCGCGCCAGAACCCGCGCCAGGGTCGCCGAGATGGTCGTCTTGCCCGACCCGCCCTTGCCCGCTACAGCTATCTTCAAGGCCTTAATCTCCTTGTATCTTTCCTACATGGCCCCGCCGGGTACCGGCTCGCAGCACCCGCACCGGCATCCGTCGCTTTCACCAACCCCCTGCAAGAACCGGCCGTTCTCACGGGCGACCCGCAAGCCGGAGGGTGTCACACCATCTGTTGCGGCCGTGACGCACCCGCAAAACTCCTGCTCCCCGCGCTCGGCGCAGCGGCACGCGCCCTGCACCTCGGCCGTCACCACCCGCTCTCGATACTCCATGAGGCTCTCCCGGAAGGTCCGCAGCTCCTCCAGCCTCCGCTCGGTCTCCTCCAGCTTCCGGTCAAGGAGCTCGTCGAGGTGTCGGAGAACCCCGCTCGGCATCCCCGCTTCGGCGACCTCTATCAGGCCCCGGATCTGCTCCAGCGTCAGCCCCATCAGCTTGGCCCGCCTGATGAACCCTATCTGTTCCAGCTCGCGCCGGCCGTAGAGCCGGTACCCGGCGCTCGTCCGTCCCGCCGGCGAAAGCAAACCCAACTCCTCGTAATAGCGCAGCGTCTTGGTCGGCACGCCCGCCAATCGAGCCACCTCACCTATTTTCAAGGCTGTTCCAGGTATGAAAGACCCCTTTCACCTAGTGAGGAACGCATTATAAACCTTCCAGTCAGGTGGAAGGTACAGAGGAGTAGGGAGTTCGCCTCTGGCATTGCTCTCCGTTGCAGACTTCTCTAAGTTTCCCGTAGACTGGAAGGTAGGTTCCAGCATACTGGAAGGTAGGAAAGTGAGCAAGGAGGAGGCGAACGAGACATCCGATCCCTTCCGCAAGGTCAAAAGAATCATGCCAAGTATTGAGACCCTAGCGATGCCTGACTTTGGTAGGTACAAGGCTCCTAGTCATGTTTTGGGCACCGGCTTCCACGTTCTTACGCCAAGGGAGATTGCATGACCGGATTCATCCGCAGGTTTGGGTTTCTCATCCTCGTCCTAGGGCTGGTCCTGCTGGGGCCCGGCTGCGGCGGCGACGCTTCGACATCGTCTGACACCAGTCAGCAGCTCAACGTCGGTTTTGCGGAGGATCAGTACGTCCTCGAGGGTCCGGATGCAGGCCTGGGGATGTATCCCCTGAACGCGAATATCTTCGAGACGCTGACCTACATGACCTCTGACTACGAGGTCAAGCCGCTGCTCGCCGAGCGTTGGGAGTTCAGGGCCCCCGACACTTGGCGGTTCTACCTGCGTAAGGACGTCAAGTTCCATAACGGCCAGCCGCTGAATGCGGAGGCGGTGAAGGAGGGGTTGTTCGACAGGCTCGCCAAGATCGAGGGGGGCAGCACGATATTGGCGGGGCCCGACTCGGCCAAGGTCGTAGACGAGTACACCATCGACTTTACGCCGACGGCGGAGAACCTCAGGGTCCCCGAGCAGCTCGTCCATCCGAGCAACGGCGTCGTCGCCCCAGGCTCGGATATCGGCGAGAAACCCGTGGGGACCGGGCCGTTCCGCTTCGTCGAGTACCTCCCGAAGGAGCGCATCGTCGTCGAGCGCAACCCCGACTACTGGGGACAGAAATCAGAGCTAGATCGGATCACCTTCCGCTTCTACCCGGACCCCAACGCCCGGCGGCTGGCCCTCGAGGCCGGCGAGATCGACTTCGCCTACGAGGTGCCCCGTCAGGACGTGGAGTCACTAAAAGGCAGAGGATTGAAGATCGAGACCAGCTCGGTCGGGGCCTACGAGGCGATGTTCGCGAACATCCACGGAGAGCCGCCCCACGACCTGCTGGGGGATGTCCGAGTGCGCAAGGCCGTTGCGTACGGTATAGACCGGGAGGCGCTCGTCGAGCGCGTGCTCGACGGTCTAGCCACGACCGACCAGACGTTCGTCCCGCCGTCCTCCCTGGAGCCGCACGCCTCGCTGGTCAAGGGCTTCTCCTACGACCCAGAGAGAGCGGAGGGTCTACTTGACGAGGCAGGGTGGGAACCGGGACCCGACGGCATACGAGAGAAGGACGGTCGGCGGCTCAAGCTCACCCTAGTATCGGGGTTCCCTTCAGCCGAGGTTCACCGACCTATACCGACGTTCGTACAATCCCAGCTCAAGGAGATCGGGATCGACGTAGAGATAGTCGAACGCCCCGACTCCGCTTCCTACCAGGCCCTTATCGACAGCGGGGAAGGAGATCTGTACCTCGAGCAGGGCAACCAGAACGACGCCAACCCCGGATTTCTCCCCGTGCTGCTCTTCTACACCGGCGGCTCCGGTGCCTCCGCACCCTACCAGTCCCTCTTCGCACCCGGACCCGAGTTCGACCGGCTGATCGCTCCCAGCCTGACCACGGTCGACATCGAGAAGTCGAGGAGGTCGGTGGCGGAGGCGATGCACTACATCATCGACGAGCAGGCTGTGATCCTCCCGCTGGCCGGGATCTACAGTATCTACGGGATGAAGGATTCCGTCGAGGGATTCGAGCCGCACCCGTCGTCCCTGAACGTGAGATGGAATGCCGTATCGCTGAGCGGCTGAGCGTCGGTAGGCCGCGGGGAGGCGCACTGCTACGACGCCGTCCGTCGGGCTGGGAAACCACGCCGCCGGTGGCGTGGATGCTCGCGGACGGATGAGGGCCTACGCGCTGCGGCGTCTGGCCCTCCTGGTCCCGACGCTCCTCGGGATCTCGCTGCTGGCTTTCGGTCTCGCCAACCTTACGCCGGGCGACCCGGCCGAGACGTACCTCCGGCGGGTGCTCGACCAGCAGCCGACGCCGGCCCAGGTCGCCGAGACTCGCGAGGAGCTCGGGCTGAATCGTCCCTTCATGATTCAGTACCTAGACTGGGTGGGTCATGCTGTTCGGGGGGACTTCGGGGTCTCGTACTCCACCCGGCGGCCTGTAGTCGAGGAGATCGGACGTCGTATTCCCTTCACGCTCGAGCTCGCCCTGCCGGCGGCGATCCTCGCATTGGTAATCGCCATCCCCGTCGGGGTGATCTCGGCCGTGTACCGCAACCGCCTACCTGACCAAGTGGTCCGGGTCTGCTCCCTGGCCGGGGCCTCCGTCCCCAGCTTCTGGCTGGCTCTGCTACTCATCGGCTTCTTCGCGGTAAAGTTCTCCCTGGTGCCGGTCGCCGGTCGACAAGGTCCGGCGAGCATCCTCTTACCGGTCTTTGCGCTGGCGCTCACGCCAACGGCGATCCTTGCTCGTTTCACCCGGTCAGCGATGCTGGAGACCCTCGGGGAGGACTACGTGCGCACGGCCAGGGCGAAGGGTTTGCCCGGGTGGCTCGTCGTCGGACGCCACGCCCTGCGCAATAGCCTTATACCTGTGATCACCGCCTTCGGGACGACCCTAGGGCATCTGCTGGTGGGGGCGGTGGTCATCGAGAGCATCTTCATCTGGCCCGGTCTGGGCAAGCTGGCGATCGACGCCATACTCCAGCGGGACTACCCCATGATTCAGGCACTCGTCCTGTACTCTGGCGCGGTCTTCGTCGCGATCAACCTGCTGATAGATCTCTCCTACACCCTCCTCGATCCCCGGATCCGACTAGGCGACCCCGGCGAGGGGGAGACGTGACCGCGGGCAAGGTGGTCGAAAGAGCGGGGGGAGTGCCTGACCCCGTTCCCGGCGTCGTACCGGGACGGCGGGTGGTGCTGCGCGGCCTACTCCGTGACCGGACCGCAATGATTGGGATCGTGATCGTGTCATCCTTCGTCCTCGCAGCGGTCCTCGCTCCGCTCCTCGCTCCCCACGACCCTAACGCCGTCGACGTCTTGCGCAAGTTCGCCCCGCCGTCGGCAAAGTTCCCACTCGGCACCGACCACCTCGGACGGGACGTTCTCTCACGCCTGCTCTACGGGGCCCGCCTGTCCATAGGCACCGCGGTAGTGGCGACGTTCGGGGTCTCCCTCCTCGGCCTCTTTCTGGGCATGCTCGCCGGATATCTCGGTGGGCTCGTCGACACCGTGATCAGTCGGGTTGTGGACGTCCTCCTCGCCTTCCCGAGCTTTCTCCTGGCCCTCGCCGTCACGGGGATCCTCGGCCCCGGCCTCGGGAACCTCATGCTGGCCGTGGTGGCCGTATCCTGGGCGGGCTACGCGCGAATCGTGCGAGGGTCGGTCCTCGCCGAGAGGGAGAAGCCATACGTCGAGGCGGCCCGTGCCACGGGCTCCTCCGGCTGGCGCATACTTTGGCGACACCTGCTCCGCAACATCGTCGGCCCCGTCGTGGTCCTCACCACCCTCGACATGGGAGCGATGCTGCTTGGTATCTCGGCGCTCTCCTTCCTCGGTCTCGGCGTGAAGCCGCCCACGTCGGAATGGGGGGCTATGCTCTCCGAGGGCAGGAACTACCTCGGCCAAGCTCCGAGCATGATGCTCTTCCCAGGAGCGGCGATCTTCCTCATAGCCCTCGGCTTCAACCTCTTCGGTGACGGGCTGCGCGACGTCCTCGACCCCCGCACACGACGATCTGTCGGCCCATGAAGCTCGGGCGATCGAGGCGAGCAGGGGCCTGCAAAGAGCCGATTACCCGCATGAGCACGGCTCACACCCTTTGCACACCGGTGGTGGGTTGGGCCCGTTACCGGCTCATTGTCAGTTCTCTCCTTTTGCCGCCAGGGACGCAAACGCAAGACTAGGCGGGGCCTTGTGTCCGCCTCGTCCGCCGGAACACCGTGGTTGGCTGCCGACGTCCGACGTACGCCGGCTTAGAGTGGTATCGTTCCACCTCCGCAACCGCGGTCTCTAATGCGAATGGGTCGGCAGGTCGTCGTGGCTGTGGGCAGCGATGCGGTGGTGCTCCTCGCCGGCCTCCTGAGCAGGGTCCACGTGCACCACGGCCATGTCCAAATAGCCTAGGTAGTGCAAGAGTTGGTGGTTGACCTCCCTCGCTATGTCGTGTCCTTCGGAAACCGACAGCTTCGGGTCTACCGCGACGTTGACCTCGGCGCGCAGGCGGTGGCCGATCCATCTCGCCCTTACCTCCGCAACGTCCTGTACACCCTGAACGTGGCTCGCTGCGTGTCGGATCTCCTCGATCGCCTCTGGGTCCACCCCATCCAGCAGGCGGGTGAAGACGGTCTTGCCGGACTGCCAGACGATCACCAGGATCGCCCCCGCGATGAGGAGCCCCACGATGGGATCTGCGAGCGGGTAGCCGAGCCACACACCGATGGTCCCCAAGAGGACAGCGAGGCTGGTCCAGCCGTCGGTCCTCGCGTGGTAGCCGTCGGCGACGAGGGCGGCGCTGCCTATCTGCCTGCCCACCCTGATGCGGAAGATCGCCACCGCCTCGTTGCCGACGAACCCGACCACCGAGGCCGCCGCAACGGCACCGAGAAATTCGACATCGCGTGGGTTGATGAGCCGGTCTATGGCCTGGTAGCCTGCGACTACGGCGCTGAACAGGATGATGAGCACGATCACCACGCCCGCCAGATCCTCCACCCGCCCGTAACCAAACGGGAATCGGCGGCTCGTCCCTAGGCGGGTGAGAGCGAACGCGATCCAAAGCGGCACCGCGGTAGCCGCGTCGCCGAAGTTATGGATGGTGTCCGAGAGAAGTGCCACGCTCCCCGACAAGAGGACCATGACGACCTGGAACAAGGCCGTGATAAAGAGTCCCGCGAAGGACCACTTAACGGCCCAGATCCCGCGCTCCGATGAGGTGATAGAAGGATCTACGGCGCCGTGGGTGTGACCACCATGGTCGTGGCGATGATGAACGTCGTTGGAGTTCCGATCCATTTCAACGGCGTATTTTAGCTGCTTATCGCGCGACCTCTATGTGGGGCTTGATGTCGAGTATGGGAGTACCTTCCAGCATATCCAGTCTACTAACACGAATGGTCGTGCCTTTGACCTCGAGCACCTCCAGGATCGACATACCGATGGGGTTGGGTCTGATAGGCGAGCAGATGCTGAAAACACCCACCTTCTTCTCACTGTGCGGGGGCGTTTGCCGGAGAAACCTCGGCGAAAATTCGGGACTTCGATGGAAGTTGAAGATCACGACGATACGCTGCCCCGGTTCGATGTCTTTGAGCCCTTCCAGGTATTCTTCGTCGATGACCAACATTCCCTCTACGTCGGAGACTCTCCAATGCCGGGAGATTTCCTCGGCGTCCGTGTGCACGAAACCTATCGGTTCCAATTCGATGCTCATGCTGAACCCCTATTCTTTTCGGAGAACCCGCCGTAATTCGATCCTTGGGTAGGAGTCAAACGCGGCCCGTACCGCGCCTTCTACCTTCCGGGGTAGAATATCCCCATGCGTCGGATAAAAGCCACCTGCCCGGCATGTGGGTCGCCCTATGTGATCTCGATAGTGCAGGATACGCCCAGTCTCGACGTTGCGGAGCTAGAGCGAGAGCAGTGGGTGGTCTTGGCCGGTTCCCTAGTCAGGGAGAATGACCCTGACCGGCATTGTCGCGCTTGCGGTTATGAGTGGATCGAGTCCGCCGATAACACTTCGTTGGTTTAGAGTCTCGCTTCATACTTGAACTGGTCGGCAGGTTGAGTTCGGGCTTCACGCAGTTATTCTCGCGACCCTGAAGCGGCTTGCCTACGAGCTGTTGCGCCGTTTGATCGTACCCGTTTGCCGGCGAGATATATCTCGGACACCCGGCCGGAGATTCGCTAGAATCGAGGCATGCCAACGGAGCTCTACACCACATCGGGATGCCCCTACAGCGCGTCCGCTCGGGAAGATCTCGAATGGCGCGGGGTGGACTTCGTCGAGTACGACGTCGAGCGAGACCGCGACGCCTACAAGCGGATGCTCGAGCTTACGGGCGGCAACCGCACGGTCCCCGTTATCGTCGAGAGCGGCAAGCCCGTGCAGATCGGCTGGATGGGCCAGGGTTGCTTCGTCTAGGAAGGCGCTTCTAAACGTCTACCGTAGAACCGCTCGGGCGGTCGCCCGTAAGCTCGTTTTCCGAACGACCGCCCTCGCGTCCTGTAGCATACGGCGGGTCTGTCGCGCAGGGATAGCCAGTCAGAGCCAGTCAGGAGCGAGGGTGGGAGATCTGGGGCGGGGCGCCGCCGGCAGGGAGGCGCCGGAGACGAGGGAGCGCTACCGGCACTTCCTCACGGTCCCGACGCGCTGGATGGACAACGACGTCTACGGCCACGTCAACAACGTCGTCTACTACTCTTACTTCGACACGGTGGTCAACGGGTACCTGATCTCCTCCGGCGCCCTCGACATCGAGAAGAGCCTCGTTATCGGCCTCGTCGTCGAGACGCAGTGCCGCTACTTCAAGCCGATCACCTTCCCCGACGCCGTGCACGCGGGCGTGCGCGTCGCCCGACTCGGCAACAGCAGCGTCCGGTACGAGATCGGGATCTTCCGCAACGACGAGGAGACCGCCGCCGCCCAGGGCCACTTCGTCCACGTCTATGTGGACCGCGAAAGCCGTCGGCCCACCGCGCTCCCGCCGGAGATGAGGGAGGCGCTGGAACGCTTGGTGATATCGGAGGGGTAGTCGGGCTTAGCCTGCGCGCGACGCGGCGAGGGAGGCGACGCGCGGCGAGATTAGGGCCGCGAGCTCCTCCAGCAAAACCTCGTCTTCTTCCGTAAAGGTCGCGCACTCGTCGCTGTCGATGTCGAACTGGCCGACGATCCGACCCCCCTCGCGGATGAGGACCACCAGCTCCGAGCGGGTAGAGAGCGAGCAGGCCAGGTAGTTGTCGAGCTCGCGCACGTCCTCTACGAGCTGGTTCTTGTCCTCGGCCACCGCGGTGCCGCAGACCCCGTCGCCGACCTCGATGCGAGAGTGCTCGGGCAGCTCGTCGGAGCCGGCGAAGGGTCCGACCGTTAGGGTCCCGTCTACCAGCACGTAGATGCCGCTCCAGTCCCACAGCGGGTGCGCGTCGTGGACGCGCCGCACGACCTCGGCGATCACCCGCTCGTCCGGCGCATCAGAGGATACCAGCGTGGCCATCTCGGCCTTCAACTCCGAAAGGTTCCGGCTACCCATGCCCTGTTCACTCATCGGCGATCTCCTCGTTTGCCGCAGATAGCTTCTCGGGCATGATAGCGCTGCGTCTCCTCCTCGGCTCAACGCGCGTTGCGGGTGCCTCGCTCGTCCATGTAGCCGAGGTGGAGGTGGTCCTCGTGTAGCTCGAGCTGGTCGCGCTCCAGGACCCAGCCTCTCTGGCGCCCGTAGCCCAGGGCGTTCGCCCAGGCGGCCGGGCCAATGATCTGGTCAGGCCTCCGTCGCGCGGGGATCTGCGCGAGAGCCCTTCCGATATCCAGGACCTCGGGGTCCGTGGCGTTACCTTCGACGGGCAACCCGTCGACCCACCACACGTCGGCGGCCCTCCCGAAGTAGTGGGTGTTGGGCAGGCCGCCGGCCTTGCCGTAGCCCTCGGGGATGCGGGGACCGTCGGGGACCCCCGGCTCGAAGTAGTGGCCCTCCTTGAAGGCCTCGACGCAGATGCGGTGGCCCTCCGTTACGGCGCGCAGGGTGGCCACGAGGCGCCCGTCCACGACCCCGGCCTCGAGGTCGCGCGCCGCCTGCGGTGTTGCCCCGAAGTCCGGGTTCTCCAGGAGCCTCCTCGCTCCGGCGTCGACGGGTGCCTCGTCCTGGCTCCATGGGAGGTCCAGATCCCACAACCCGCGCCCGATGCCCGGTGGGCATGCCGACGAGCGGCCGTCGGAGGCGCAGGCGGCCAACAGGAGCGCGGAGGCCGCGAGCAGCGCGGTGATCAGAGCGGTTCTAATCAACCCGTGACCGCCTCGTTCTCCCGCCTCGTCAGGCGGCGCCGTCGTGGCGACGTGATGTTCCCTCCGAGGGGGAGGATACAGAGGTTTCGACGTCATCCAGATGATTCTACGACGCCTGCAGGCAGGTCCCCGCAGGCGCACGCCGAAGGACCGCCTGTGCTAAACTGCGCGCACGTCGGAGTAGAAAGGGGAAGGGCCGGCAAACCGCTAGAACACCGGGGAAACGCTGCTTTTGTTAACCCTTTGACGGTGACCCCGGAGCGGACCGTAGAACCCCGGGTTTCGGGTGAGCGGTCGGTCGCTGACCCCGTTTTTCGGGGCCTCTTAGGGAAAGGAGGGCAAGTGCGAAGGATCCAGATGACGGTGGACGGGAAGGCGCACGTCGCGGAGGTGGAGCCGCGGCTTTTGCTGCTCCACCACCTAAGGGAGAACCTCGGGATCGGGGGCGTACATTCTGGATGCGACACCACAAGCTGCGGGGCCTGCACGGTCTTGCTCGACGGCGAGTCGGTCAAGTCGTGCACGGTCTTGGCGGTACAGGCCGACGGGCACGAGATCACGACGGTGCAGGGCATCCGGGAGAACGGGCTCTGGCACCCGATGCAGCAGGCCTTCCACGAGGCGCACGGGCTGCAGTGCGGGTACTGCACGCCGGGCATGATCATGGCCTCCATAAGCCTCCTCAAGGAGAAGCCCGA
>Ga0126311_10001465_pt1 | contig 11496 bp, 8 predicted proteins | sample Plot61_FD_92539 | JGI IMG/M metagenome (GOLD analysis project Ga0126311, IMG submission 92539) | Serpentine soil microbial communities from UC McLaughlin Reserve, CA, USA - Plot61 | ecosystem: Environmental > Terrestrial > Soil > Grasslands | place: USA: UC McLaughlin Reserve, Lake County...
ACCTTGAGTGAACCGGAGACACGCGGAACGCCTTCGTGCATCGTCGAGACCCGGCAACCTCCTTCCAAGACGACGGCCATCGACGAGCTCCTAAGGTTTGCTTGTTTTCAGATGATGGGTGGTGTGTTCGGTGATCGAGGCCTGCGATCGTGGCGCCGGCGCTAGCTCGTTAGTCAGATGCGCTGCGGCAGGCAAGTTCGCTGGCGCGGCCGCCTCGTAAGGGAGCCGGTTTACGTTCGCGTTTGAGTCGAGCACTTTTTGCGAGAGAGCGTCGTAGGCATCGCCGGGAAGTGACTTGCGCGGCAAGGTGAAGACTAATCCATTGACGATCACTCCGATCCCGACGAGGAAAGTGATGAGAGCCGGTGTGATGTATGGGAAAATGTCGGGCTTGTCGAGCGCCATGAGCAGCACAACGATCGTCGCGCCGAGACCGATAGCCGCAGTGATGATGCCTGACCGGATGCGGCGCAAGCGCTTCTCCTCGGGCGATTCGAGAAACTTCTCGAAATGCGGCAACACGTCTTCCGCAACTCTTTCGAGATCCTTCGCCGAGCTCATCTGCCGGATCTTATCGGCCACTGCCATCCCGATCTGTTCCCGCGCTGAGATCGCCGACTGTGTAACCGCATCCGGATTCTCCAGCGAATTACGGACGACGCGGAGGTCGGTGCCGCAGGCGCGACAGTACTGGCTCAGTTGTCGTTCTTCAGAACCGCAGGATGGGCAGTACATAATGGGGGATTATACGGCAAGAGCGTGCGGAAGTTCCTGGCATCCTGAGATCGGGTGCTGTGTTAATTGACAAGTTTTCTCTGCGTGTCTCAGCGTTCTCTGCGTTGAGGCGCCATTAACACAGAGAACGGTGAGATACGCAGAGAACGCAGAGAAAACCTTCACGTGAAATCGACCCGGCGCTACTGCGCTTCGGTTCGTGCATCGAAGTGACCGTGTTAAGATTCGTCCACTTCTCCCAGAGGTATTCGCCATGAAAAAAGTCCTTATCCTGACCCTGACCCTCGCGTTGTTTTCTTTTTCAGCCGTGCCACTGATTGCCCAGGATCAGCCGGCCCAGCCACCTTCCGCCGAAGAGCTTGAAAAGCAGAAAGCCGAGCGCGAAAAGAACGCTTACCGCCTGCTGGATCAAGTGATCGATGAGGCCCAATCACTGCGGCTTGCGGAGAATCGCGTCCGCGTACAGATCAGTGCGGCTGACATGCTCTGGGACCAAAACCAGGGTCGCGCTCGCTCACTTTTTGCAACCGCCGCGGAGGGTATCGCGGAAGTAGGGCGCACTCAGGCGAACAACAACAACAATCGCCGCAATCAGGTCGCGGCGGACGGAACGAGCTTTACCGTTTTTCAGGGCGGTCCGCAAACCATGCGGACCTATCAGTTGCGCCAGGAGTTGATACTGACCGCTGCGCGACACGATGCGCCGCTTGCTTACCAACTGCTTGCGGCGACGAAGGCTCCGGCAAACACGCAGCCTACCGCTGACGTTCGTGGCCCGCGCCCACAACTAACTTCTGACGAGAGCCTGGAACAGCTGTTACTCGGTCGTATCGCTGCTCTCGATCCCAAACTCGCGGCTCAGAATGCCGAGCAGATGATGGACAAGGGCCAGTTTCCAGCGACTATGCCCGAAGTCATCAATCAACTCTACCGCCAGGATGCCGACGCCGCTGAAAAGCTTGCCGACAGGACGGTAAAGAAAATCCAGGCAGCAAACATTTTAAGTAAGACTGACGCCGCCGGACTCGTCCAGACACTGTTAAGGACTGGTCCACGTCCCGCCAGCCAGGGCAATGATTCGACTGCGAAAGCCCCAATCACATCATGGGGCCCGGTGCTCGGACAAACTGCTTACGTTGATCTTCTCTCTACCGTCGTCGACGCGGCGTTGAAAGCCACTCCGGGAACGCAAAATAACCAGCGCGGTACTGGTCCAGTTAATGTACGACGTGGCAATATTGGTCCAGGTACTGGTCCAAACAGTGGTCCACAACAACCGACCGACGCGCAAATCGAGCAGAACAACGCGCGCCGGTTGTTGGCAGGACTGCAAGTGGTGCTGCCGTATGTCGATCAGTATTTACCGTCGAAAGCGCCGCTCGTGCGCCAGAAGATGTCGGAGATAGGTTTGTCGAATAATTCGCCGGTGAACCTGGCGCAAACGTTCAGCGCGCTTCAGGGTGATGTGACCGTCGATTCTCTCGTGCGGGCTGCGGCGTCGGCGCCGCAACAGATGCAGCCGCGCATCTACCAGCAAGCGGCTTACAAAGCGTTCGAGGAGGGCGACACGGAGCTGGCGCGTCAAATCGCGAACGATCACCTGCCAACCAAGGCTCGCGATACCCTGATGCAGCGAATCGATTTTCGTGAACTGGCTAAGAAGGCCGAAGGCGCTCGCTTTGAAGAGATCCGCCAGTCAGTGGCGCGGCTTCAGACGGATAACGAAAAGATCGATCTGTTGATACAACTCGCCGGTGATACACAAAAGAGTAATGCGAAACTCGCGACTCAGTTGTTGGAAGAAGCGAAGCAGATCGTGAACCGTCGCGCGACGAGTTATGAGCATTTCGAGCAGCAGCTCAAAGTGGCACATGCGTTTGCGAATGTAGATCCGGCGCGCAGCTTCGAAGTGTTGGATCCGGGCATTAGCCAGCTCAACGAGTTGCTCCAGGCTGCTTCGGTGTTGAGTGGTTTTGAGATCAATATGTTTCGCGACGGCGAGATGGCGATTCAAGGCGGAAATGGATTGACTGCCACTATCAACCGCTTTGGACAGGAGCTGGCCGTGCTCGCACGCAGCGATTTCGAACGCTCGGAAACGCTGGCCGGGCGATTTCAGTTTACAGAGCCGAGGATCATTACGCGGCTGGCGATCGTGCAGGGCTTGCTGGATGTGAAGCCTGTCTCTGGACCCAGAGCCGTACTCGGAAACTTTGGTGAGAATATCGTGATGCGTCCGGATTAGACGTCGTTTAGATCATAAGCACACGAGCAAGGGGGTTCATTTTTTGCAGCGCTTAAACGATAATCCGGAGTTTCCGCGAACAACGCCATACGATCCCGAGGATCCGGCACAGACTCCGGATCCTCTTCCTTTACCACCCGACTCGAGCCCGCACCCCCAGGCTCCAGTTCGTGAGCCAGATCAGCCTCCACCAATCACAGACCCCTCTACGCCTGAGCCGACCAGACTGTAAAAGGGGAATTGTCGATTGCTGGGAACATTGCGTCCGTTACTCATTATCAGTACGACTGGCTGGGTCCTGCGCTTCTTCATGAGGTTGGGACTGCTCGGTCTCTTCCTGATGAGCGCGCTCGACTCGTCGTTTCTCGTGCTTCCCTTCGGAAACGATCTACTGCTGATCGCGCTCGTGAGCTCAAACCGGAACAGCCTCGGTTGGATCGCTTATGTGATCGTTTCGGCTATCGGATCGGTCGCCGGCGTATTCGTTATCGATCTAATAATGCGAAAGACCGGTGAGAAGGGATTGGAGCGTTTTATCAGTCAGAAACGAATTGAAAAACTGAAAGCCAAACTGGAGAACAAAGCCGGCGTGACGGTGTTCGTGGCGACGTTGATACCGCCACCATTTCCCTTTACTCCCGTGGTGATGACCGCCTCTGCGCTGCAATCTCCGCGCGGCCAGTTGCTGATCGCAGTCTTTCTTGGGCGCCTGCTGCGCTTTGGGATCGAAGCCGTATTGGCACTTTACTTTGGACGCCAAGTGCTCGCGTTCATGAACTCGGATCTGGTCACCTACATTGTTTACGCCCTGGTCGGAATCGCGATCGTCTTGAGCACGTTGTCTCTACTGCGGTGGCTCAAGCGGAATGGCCATAAAGAAGCGCAAACGGAAAGTTAGAAATATTTTGCGTTTCTTGTGTCTTTTTATGGCCGTTCTCGTTAGCAAATTGAATTTGCTCTGTGTAAAATCGCGGCTCAAAATTCCTCCTGAAGGGAGCACCAGGCATGCCAGAAACACGGGGCATACAAGCCACCGATGAAATAAAAGCAGAATGGGCCGTTGCGTACAAGCACTATTTACGAGCGCCGGGTGATCGGTTCGATAAGAAGAAAGATCGGACTCAACGCATTGACTACGTAGCCCAGGAAATGAAATTGACTCGCAAACAGGCCAAACGCCGTATTCGAAATTACGAAGCCTGGCAGCGAAATATCAAAAAGGGACTCGTTAACGCGTAGTAAATCCGACCTTTCACCTCCTGACTGGACCTCACCCAGTCGTTCATTCCGCGCGTTAGCCGGTCGTCTGTTGTTGGAGCCGCCTGGTCCAGTTCACCAGTTCTTCCAACAGTTGCTGAATCAGTTTTTTCGAGGTCTCGTCCGTCAGTTTTCCGTTCTCGTCGAACCTTTTCTGCGCGTTCGATACCATGACTTCAGGCTGATTCACGGCGTACATATTGAGAAAGACAAACGATTGGCGCAGGTGATACTGGGCGCGTGCCGTTCCGAGCGTGCCGACTGAGGCGCCCATAATCGCGACGGGTTTGCCTGTCCAGGCGCTGTCGCCGTACGGGCGCGAGGCCCAGTCGATCGCGTTCTTCAAAACCCCGGGCACTGAATAGTTATATTCCGGCGTCACAAAAAGAATCGCGTCGGCGGCGCGGATTCGCTGTTTTAACTCGGTTACTTTTGCCGGCGGATTTTGTTCGTCGTCCTCACTGAAACCGGGAAGCCCGTCGATTTCGAATATGTCGATGCGCGCACTTTCGGGCGCGAGCTCCTGTGCTGCACGCAGTAACGCGCGGTTGAATGACTGTTTACGCAGACTTCCGGCTATACCCAGAATTACCAATGGTTCGCTCACTTGTTTTCCTCCTGTGTGGTTAGACTTTAATAGAACTGGCGTCCTATCTCAAAGGAGCCCGGATCGAGCCGCGCCGATCCGCGAAAACCGCGGCTCATGTTATATTTGTGGTCCTTCCCCAACCAGTTTCGAATCAATGACTCCTGAGGAGGTTTACGGTGAGCTTCATTTGTCAGAGGCGCCAATTGTGGCTGGGCCTTTTCTTTCTTCTCAGTGTGGGACTTGCGCTTATGTCTTGTACCGATAATCCAAATGCATTTTCATCTTCCGGCTCGCCAAAAGACGAGGCCGAGAAATTTCTTGCCGACGCCGAAAAGCGTTTGCTGGACCTGAATATCAAGGCCGGTCGCGCTGACTGGGTGAAAAGCACATTCATTACTGACGACACGGAGTTGCTCGCTGCCGAAGCGAATGAAACTTTAATCGGCGCGACCACCGAGCTTGCCGAGCAGTCGAGAAAATATGAGAACGTCGACCTCTCGACCGAGGCTAAACGGAAACTCAAACTGCTCAAACTCGCACTCACGCTTCCCGCGCCGAAAGATCCAGCGGAGCGCAGCGAGCTCACCAAGATCACAGCATCCATGGAGGGTGAGTACGGCAAAGGCAAGTATTGCCCTGATGGCGACAAGGGAAAATGCCTGAGCCTTCCTGACCTGGAAGAGATCATCGGCACCAGTCGCGATCCGGAAGAGCTGAAGAAGGCGTGGGTGGGATGGCACCAGATCGCCATACCGATTCGCAAAGAGTATGTGCGCTTTGTCGAGCTCAGTAACAAAGGCGCGAAGGAGATGGGCTTCAAAGACACCGGCGCCATGTGGCGTTCCAAGTACGACATGGAGCCCGATGCTTTTGCAGCCGAGATGGAGCGCTTGTGGCAACAAGTCAAACCCCTCTACGACTCGCTCTACACTTACACGCGACGCAAACTGTCAGAGAAGTATGGCAAAGACGTCGTGCCCGAAGACAAGCCGATTCCCGCGCACCTTTTGGGAAACATGTGGGCGCAGCAGTGGGGCAACATCTATCCGATACTCGCTCCCGCAAACGCCGATCGTGGTTATGATCTAACGCAAATACTGAAAGCAAGAAACACGGATGCGAAGCAGATGGTCCGTTACGGCGAATCATTCTTCACTTCGCTGGGTTTCGACCCGTTGCCGCAAACCTTTTGGGAGCGGTCGTTGTTTCTCAAACCGGCGGATCGCGACGTTGTCTGTCACGCGAGTGCGTGGGACATCGACTATGAAAAAGATGTGCGGCTGAAGATGTGCGTGCAGATCAATGAGGAAGACTTCTCTACCGTGCATCACGAGCTCGGCCACAACTTCTACCAGATGGCCTACTCGACCAAGCCGTTCCTGTTCCGCGAAAGCGCGAACGACGCGTTCCACGAAGCGATAGGCGACACGATCGCGCTGTCAGTAACACCGCCCTATCTAAAACAGCTCGGCTTAATCGACAAAGTGCCGGACCAGACAGCGGACATCGGTTTCCTGCTGAATCGCGCTCTCGATAAAGTGGCTTTTCTTCCGTTTGGTTACCTCGTGGACCAGTGGCGCTGGAAAGTCTTCTCAGGTGAAGTTGGACCAAACGATTACAACAAAGCGTGGTGGGAGCTGCGTGAGAAGTATCAGGGGATCGCGCCGCCCGTGCCGCGCACCGAACAGGACTTCGATCCGGGCGCAAAGTATCACGTTCCGGCAAACACGCCATACGCGCGATACTTTCTGGCCCACATCCTACAGTTTCAGTTCCATCGTGCGCTGTGTCGCGAAGCGGGATTCAATGGACCGCTCTACCAGTGCTCGATCTATGGAAACAAGAAGGCTGGCGAGAAACTGAAGGCGATGCTCGCGATGGGTGCAAGCGAGCCTTGGCCCGCAGCGTTGAAGGCAATGACCGGCGAAGACAAGATGGACGCCACTGCCATCATCGATTATTTCGCGCCACTGAAGACGTGGCTGGATCAGCAGAATGCTCAGCCGTCTTCTTCTGAATAGGTCTTACTTATACGACCTATAAAGATTGCGACACCCGACTGATGCTCCTGTCGCGGAGTACGTAGTGTGGTGTTTGCGGATCGGTGATGATCTCGGCCGTCTGGAACTTGCGCAGCACTTCCGGCGGCCACACGCGATGTGATCGGCCCTCGCGGACGGTTGCATTGTTAACACGCATGAACTCGTCGGTCGAAGGCACTGAGGTCCTGGGCTTCACCAGTGAATACTTCAGCGTGCGACGCCTGGCCAGTGGGAACTGTAATGAGAGGATTGAGTTTGTTTGGGCTAGTACTTTCATAGATACCTTGTAGAACTAGGATGAACGCCTGTCCAACCTAAAAGCAGTTCCAATCGACCACTGTTTCCAGCTTTTTGTTTTTTCCAGCCCTGAAAATACGAGAGGGGCGCCAGTCGTTGGCGCCCCTCAAGTTCATTGTTTATGGTGAATTACTACCGCGGCCAGCGATTGTCCCAACGGCCTCTGCGGTTGTTAGAGGCGTATCGCTGGAAACCTTCCCTGTAGCCCTGTTCGAACGCATCACGGAAGACCTGCTTGTACTGTCCCTTATTTCCATAGTACGAGTTGTAGCCTTCAGTGCCGTTCTTCCAGTAGCGTGAACGCTGTGGACTATAGCTTTGGCCACGCTGTGCGTCAGCCGCACCCACGCTCATGCCATAGCTGTAGCCCTGCTGGCGAGCTGTTTGATAACCGGAGTTTCTGTCGCCGTAGCGATCGTCTCGCCGGTATCGATCGTCTCGCCGGTCATCTCTACGATCCCTGTCCCTATCGCGCCACTGGGCCTGAGCGCTTGAACTGGCGACTGTTAGTATTCCAAACAGTAGGAAGAAAGCCAGTAAATATCCACCGAATTTTTTACTCGAGTAAGCTAGTTTCATGTGTACTCAACCTCCGTGCGGCCCTTTTGGCAACTACCATGCCTCTCCGAAACACGCGGATTTTAGGCTGATTTGACAGAGGAACTGGGGAGATCTGACACGATATCGTGCGCAAATAGACGACTTCCGAACTGCATCGTCTAAGCCGGACGTTGCAGGTAGGATCTGAGCTCGGGCCGCGTTGCTTTCCGCATTAAGGCAGCTTTAGCTTTCCATTCCATTGCGCGACTCAGCTCGACGAGAAAGTGTGTCTCGCCGGATTCGAAAGACGCGATGGGCGCGCCGTCATGGTAGAGAATGCGATTACTAGTGTGCGCGGTGAGGCGCGGGCCGGGAATGATGATGCCGACGAGGTTTAAAGGATCGGCGGCACTCACCGATACCAGGCTCTCCTGCGCGCCCGCGCGACGGATCGCACGCAGCATCCCGATTGCTTCCGGCAAAGCAAACTGCTCCCCGGAAATCCCGGCGACGAAACGGCCGCCACGAATCTCACCACGTGCTTCGAGACGATGATAGAAGCGCAGCAGCACACGCCACGGCAACGCCATTCCTTCTCGTTCGAGCAAACGTTTGAAAACTACGCCGTAGCGTTTGACTAGTGCCCACGCGACTTCTTCGGTCAGCGCCTGGTCGTTTGCCGCCACAGTGTTGTTGCGTTGCAGGATGGACCAGCGGCCCGCACTCGCCATCTCGTAAACAGGCTGACGATGTTTCCTGCGCGCCGCCGCCTGCGTCTTCCGGCTTCCGGGTGTCAGCAGAGCACGCAGTCCTGCGAAACTGTCGGAGACGACTACGCCGTTCGCCACCAGCTCAGCCATTGCTTCTTCAACCTGACTGCGTAACAAACGAGTGTTCTCCACGATGTCAGTGAAGAAGGAAGCGCCACGTGTCTTCAAATAGTCGTAGACCATCTGCGTGGTGGTTGAGAACTCTGAGGTGATCGTAGGCGCCGGCTGCGGGAAGACCGAGCTCCAGAGTGCAAAGTTCTTGCGTCGCAACAGTGCGATCGGTGTGTTGCGAACCGGTCCGGAGCCACGTGATCTTTCTCCGTTGTCTGCCACAGAACGCGCGAGGGGAGTCAGCCGTGCCCAAACCACTTCACCAGACAAACACAAAGCATCCAGCCACGCTGGATCGTATTCAACCATTCGCGAGGGCAGTAGTTCGCCTTCCCACGCGGCCGCCGGCGCTTCAACACCTTCCAACTGCTCGATGATGGCCTTGAGGCTTTCCGGGCCTTCCATCTGATGGTCGGGCGCGACCTTCTGCCACGCGAGCAGAAAGCGGATGAAGTCGCTGCTGGCGACAGGCTCGATCTCCTGTCGCAGTCGATTCAGTGTGTAACTGTGAATTCGAGCGAGCAGACGTCGCGCACTCCATTCGGTCGCTGTTGTGCCTGGAGTGAATTTGCCACGAATCACAAAACCCTCGGCTTCGAGTTTCAGCAAAGCGGTTTCGATTTCCAGCCTCATCAGACCGGAAGAGGCGACGAGTTGATCGATAGTGACTGGTCCGAGTCCTTCCAAACGGCCGCGGATGATCTCGACGAGTGCATCTTCGAACGCCCACGGAGTACGAGCGACACTCTCCGGCGCAACGATCGGCGGCTGCAACTCGGCGTTTGGATAGACGATTTGCAGTTGTGGCAGTCGTTCGGCTGCAACCCACAATCGCCTTTCCGAAGTTGTTCCGGTCGACATCACTGCCGCCCGGCGATCCGCATTCAACTCAGCAAAGAACTCCTGCCACGAAGAGCCTTCCTCTTCAGTCAGAAAGCCAAGCTCCACGAGTGCGTCGTGAAGCTCGTCTGCGTTGCGCGGCTCGGGCCAAACTTCTTCGCGCACGCGATCGATCGCGCCTTGATCGAGCTTGCCCATGTCGGCCGCTGTTTCCGGATCCAGCCAGCGTCGTTGAAACACTGCGCGTGTGCGACGCTCTTCAAGCGGCGCATCGTCGAGATACGCGTACGGCCGGGCGTTGAGAATCTCCTGCGAGAGCGGCGAAGCCTCGATCACGTCACGCGCGAACAGGTTCTTCTCGTTTCGCTCGATCGAGGTCAGCAGGCGCTCGAGACCGTCAATGTCCATCGCCTCTTCCAAACAGTCTTTTACTGTTTGCTCGACCAGAGGGTGCGTCGGAATCTCACGTTCGCCGGTAGGAAGGTTTTCAGCACAAGCGACCTGGTCGGGGAAGATGGCGGTGAGTAGATCCTCCGCATCCATGCGTTGCAACTGCGGCGGGATCTTTCTGCCGCCACGGCGCCGCAACACCGCGAGCGATCGCGTGACGTTCCAGCGCCAGCGAATGTTCCACATGGGCGCGTCGAGCAATGCCTGGCACAAAAGCTGGCGTACGGTCTTCGAGTTTAAGTAATGAAAGACGTCGTCGAGCGGGAAACTGTGTGTTGGTCCAAGTGAAAGCACGATTGCGTCTTCGGTCGCCGCGGCCTGGAGCTCAAAGTTGAACTTACGACAGAAGCGTTTGCGCAGCGCGAGTCCCCACGCTCGATTCAGACGACTACCGAAAGGCGAGTGCAGCACGAGCTGCATGCTGCCACTATCGTCAAAGAACCTCTCGAGAACGAGATTGTCCTGCGACGGCATCACTCCTAGCACGATCTTTGCGCCAGCCAGATACTCAACAATCTGCTCTGCCGCCGGCTCTGAAATCCCGACTTCATCCGTCAACCACTTCACGGCCGGCTCGAGGTTCACGGTCGATCCGCGGGAATCCGGATCGTTTTCAGTGTTATCTGTGGTTACTCTTTCCGCGACTTCTTCTCTCAACCGCGACACCGAAACCGACAACTCATGCGTGCGCGCCGGCGCCTCACCCAGCCAGAACGGAATCGACGGCGGTTGGCCGTGCGCATCCTCAACTCGCACCTTGCCCTGCTCGACTCGCAACACACGCCATGAAGTGTTTCCGAGCTGAAAAATATCACCCTGCAAACTCTCGATCGCAAAATCTTCATTCACCGAGCCGATGACGAGATCACTCGGCTCGAGCACGACTGCATAATCTGCCGTATCAGGAATCGCGCCGCCGGAAGTGATCGCAGCCAGACGCGCGCCTCTGCGACCGCGCAGCCGCTGGTTCACCGCGTCGTGATGCAGATACGTGGACCGTCGCCCTCGCTTCGTGCTGAATCCCTCAGCCAGCATGCGCACGATTGAGTCAAACTGCTCGCGTTCCAGATTGCGATAGGGATAGGCACGACGAACCATCCGGAAAAGATCATCTTCGCCCCACTCCTCAGCAGCGACAGCAGCGACAATCTGCTGCGCGAGAATATCGAGCGGCCGTTCCGGAATCTCCAGACGATCCAACTCGCCACGTCTCACGGAATCCACGATCGCGGTGCACTCGACCAGTTCATCGCGCGAAAGCGGAAAGATTCTGCCTTTGGGGAAACCTGCGACGGTATGGTTTGAGCGACCTACGCGTTGCAGGAAACTCGCGATCGAACGAGTTGAGCCAAGCTGGCAAACGAGATTCACGTCGCCGATGTCGATACCGAGCTCGAGCGACGCAGTAGCAACAAGTGCGCTCAACTCGCCTGATTTCAAGCGCTGCTCGGCTAGCAAGCGGTGCTCGCGCGCAAGGCTGCCGTGATGCGCGGCGATGTTCTCGTCGCCAATTCGTTCGCCGAGATGCCGGGCGACTCGCTCGGCAAGCCGGCGCGTGTTCACGAAAACAAGCGTGGTGTGGTGCTGGCGAATCAGTTGGGCCAGTCGATCGTAAACTTC
>Ga0126311_10001466_pt1 | contig 11479 bp, 8 predicted proteins | sample Plot61_FD_92539 | JGI IMG/M metagenome (GOLD analysis project Ga0126311, IMG submission 92539) | Serpentine soil microbial communities from UC McLaughlin Reserve, CA, USA - Plot61 | ecosystem: Environmental > Terrestrial > Soil > Grasslands | place: USA: UC McLaughlin Reserve, Lake County...
CCTGCGGGGAGTCTCCCGAAGCGGGGCCGCTAAAGCAGGCCGCAAGACTTGCGATAAATAGACCCGCCGCGAATCCCTTATGTCTTCCCATGACCGCTGCTCGATTACTTGCCGCTGAAGACCGGCTTTCGCTTTTCGATGAATGCTTTGACGCCTTCGATGAAATCGTCCGAGTGAAAGCACGCTCCCTGATTGACCGCCTCGAAATCGAGAGAAGAAGCGAGGTCGGTCTTCTGCCCATAATTCAGCCCCGCCTTAATTTTCGCAAGCGCGATGGGAGCGGCGGCCGCGAGTCGCCCGGCCATCTCATTCACGGTCGCGTCGAGCTCCTCGACCTGCACGACCCGATTGATCATGCCGAGCGAGAGGGCGTCGCGCGCGCTGACGAGGTCCCCGGTCGCCATCATCTCGAACGCTCGGGCGTACCCGACGAGGCGAGGCAGGAAGAAGGTCGAGCCGCCGTCGGGCATCAGCCCGATCTTCACGAAGACCTGTCCGAACTTTGCCTGGTCCGAAGCTATTATGATGTCGCTCGCGAGCGCGTAATTGCACCCCACGCCGACAGCGGGCCCGTGAACGCGGGCAATGATCGGCTTCGCCAGCGCCCGCATCGCGAGTATCGTCGGGTTGGTCTGTTCCCTCAATGACGCCGTAACGTCGAAGCTGCGGATGTCGCTCTCGTTCGTAGACTGGAGGTCGGCCCCCGCGCAAAATGCGTCGCCCGCCCCCGACAGGATCACGACCTTGCTGTCGTCTTCGGCCGATCGCCGGATCGCTTCGTGCAGCAGGTTGATGGTATCGTGATCGACCGAATTGCGCCGCTCCGGCCGGTTGAAAGTGATTCGCTTGATGCCGTCTTCAAGCGTGACGAGGAGCTTCTCGCTCGATGCCATCTTTTATTCCTTTCAGAGTTGATTGAGAGAATGCAGGCGGCGCTATTTTCTCTTAAAGCCTCCGGTTTTGCAACAAGGAGACACGAGCGCTCGCCGGGCATGGACAAACCCGGAAACATTTCTTAATATCGCAACGCTCACCCGTGAATGGAAAAGGATCACCCGGCGGAACGACGGCCCGCTAATAGTGGCGCGGCTCGGACTGTCGACCTTCAAAAGGAGCTTAACCGTGAAAAGAGCTTTGCTCGTTATTTTGGCCGTCTCCTGTCTCATGCCCTCAGCCCCAATGGCTCGCGGCAGGCAATCGAAGAACGATGTAACGATATACCGGGACGAGTTCGGCATTCCGCATGTCTTCGCCTCGTCGCTTGAGAATGCCGCGTTCGGGGTCGGGTACGCGCAGGCGGAGGACCGGCTCGAAGAGCTCCTGAAGAATTATCGCCGCGCGGCGGGCACCATGTCCGAGGTGTTCGGACCCGAGGCCTACAGGGGCGACCTCATTCAGAGGATGTGGAGACACAGGGAGATCAGCCGCGAAAAATACAACCAGGTGAGCCCGCGCATGCGCGCCGTCATCGAGTCCTTCCAGGACGGGATCAAACAGTTCATGAAAGAGCACCCGGAGCAGGTGCCGGCCTGGGCGCAGGAGATTCAACCCTGGGATGTCGTCGCCCTCTCGCGTTACATAATCTTCGGCTGGCCGCTCGGTGAAGCGGGCGGCGACTTGCAGCGCGGAGGCATTCAGCCGGACCCGGCGGCTTACAAAGGGTCCAATCAGATGCTGATCGCGCCGAGCCGAACGAAAGACCGGGTCCCCATTGCCGTCATTGACCCGCACCTTAGCTGGTACGGCGAGTTCCGCTTCTACCAGATCCGCATCTACGCGGGCGATTTTAACGTCTCGGGCGTGTCGATACTCGGTCTTCCGATCCCCCTGCTCGCTCATAGCAGGTATTGCTCGGTGGCTATGACTACGGGCGGCCCCGACACGTCGGACGTTTACGAAGAAGAGCTTAATCCCGCCAACCCGAGGCAGTACAAGTATGACGGCAAGTGGCGGGACATGCAGGTGAGGAAAGAGAAGATCAGCGTCAAGAATGGCGCGGGCGTGGATGCTCGCGAGGTGGAGATTGAATACACGCATCACGGGCCCGTTGTCGCTCACAAGGGGGGCCGCGCCTACTCGATGGCCATTCCCTACGCGGGCGAGGTGGGATTAACCGACCAGGGCTATGAGATGATGACCGCGCGAAACATCGAAGAGATGAAGCGCGCGCTATCTGGTCTTCAATTGATGGCCCAGAACATCATGGTGGGGACCGTGCAGGGAGACATCTATTACCAGCGGACGGGCCGCGTTCCCATACGGGCGAAGGGCGTCGATCCTTCGAAACCCATTCCCGGTAATACTTCCGCGACCGAATGGCAGGGTATTCACCCCATGTCTGACCTCGTCCAGATCACAAATCCGCCATCAGGGTACATGCACAACAACAACGTGACTCCCTTCGCAATGATGAAGGACAGCCCCCTGACGCCCGAAAAGTATAAGGCTTTCCCCTATATTTATAACGCGTCGGAAACGGCCCCGCGCCATCAGAGGGCCGAGATGATGACCGACCTGCTCGACCCGATAAAAGACCTCTCCGCCGAACAGGCAATCGACCTCGCATTCAATACGCGGGTGTGGAAAGCAGAGCAGTGGCAGGCCAGGCTGAAGGAGGCGTGGGACAAGGCTCCTTCAGCGGGCAAGTCTGCGGACGTGTCCACGGTGTACGACCTGATCCAGAAATGGGACCGGCATAGCAACCCCGAGTCCGAAGGCGCGCTCGCCTACTACGCATTCAAGAAGGGCCTGAAACCCGACTTCGCGAAGCAATACAACGTGCCTGCCGACATAACGGACGAGGACCTCATCGGCGCGGTGGCGAAGGCCTCGGAATGGCTCAAGACCACCTTCAACGCTCTTAACGTACCTTATGGATCCTATTTTCGCGTGGGGCGCGAAGGGGGCGCGAAGACCTGGCCGGCGGGAGGTGGCTCCCTCAATGGAGGTGAAAACAACGTCGGGATGGCGACGACTCGCGCAACCAGCTTCAGGCGGGCGGGTAAGGAGATGGTCGGAGTCGGCGGGCAGACATCAACGCAGATCGTGATTTTATCCAACCCGCCCGAGTCCTACTCGATAGTTCCCCTCGGTCACAGCGATCATAAAGAGAGCGGCCACTGGGACGATCAGGCCGAAAAGCTCTATAGCAAGGGGAAGGCCTTGCGGACATACTTCATGAACCGGAAGGAGCTGATGAAACACATAACCTCAACGAAGATCTTGAGACGTAGCGTTGCGGCCCAGGCTCGGCCCTAGACGGGCCAGGACTGATAATCGTTATATGGAGTGGGCCAGGAGGATTCTTTTAAGCGAGTTTCAAGTGACTCGGGAAGGCTACACCTGGCTGGCCCCTGGTCGCTCAACTGTTATAATGCCCGTCGGAAATAGTCGATGGCCGATGTAACGATTCTAGAGCCCATGTCTACTGGCGATGTGATAGACCGCGCCGTGCGCCTGTACCGCCGCAACTTCGCGCCCCTGGTCTCGATCACCGCTGTCCCTTCCGTCCTGGGGTATATCGTTTCGCTTCTCTTCTGGTCCGGGCTTGGTGAGTTCGAGAGAGGGGGAGGGATGACCGGGGGCGCGGTTGTCTTCATGGCTCTCGGCGCAATCGGGTACCCCATCTGGCTCTTCGTCTTGCTTATCACCATCGCGGGACTCTCGAGAGTCATCGGGGACCACGTAATGCTCGAAGAGGCCATAACCTTCGGCAAGTGCGCCTCGGCTATTCGTCGCAGGTTTAAAGACATTCTACTTATGGGGCTCCTATCGCTCGTCGCGATGGTCGCGATTTATATGGCCGTCTCGGCGATAGTTTTGGTTCTCATTTTGATCGTCGGAATAGTCGCAGGCGTGTTCGCGGCGGCCGGAATGCCTCCTACCGTCATCGGGGTGCTCGTAGGGCTCATAGCCATCGGGGCAATCGCGGCGGCAATCTTTCTTATTCTCGTCATTCTCGTACGTATCACATTCCTCCCGCAGGTGGTCATGCTGGAAGGCCAGACGGCGGGAAATGCGTTGACGAGGGCGATAAATCTCGGGAAAGGTAACTGGCACCGGTTCGGAGCGATTGTCCTTTTCGGCTACTTCGTTTCCCTCTCGATGCTCGCGGCCCTGTTGCTCCCTGTCCTGGCGCTTCTTCAATTATCGGGGCAGGCGAACTCGGAGTTCTTTTCCGGCCAGGGCTGGAACGCGATCTATGGGGCCTGCAATCAGATTGCCAGCCTGCTGGTCCTCCCGATCTGGATAATATCGATCACGCTTCTTTACTTCGATAGCCGCGTGCGAAAAGAGGCATACGACCTTGAGTTGCTCGCGCGTGAAATCGCCCCGGGTTTCTACTGGCAGCCGCCGGTCCAGACATCGGCTTTCGGGTACCAGATGGCGACTCCTGCGGGGGAGGGGCGTTCTTTCACCCAAACCAGTCCCTTAGGCCTTGCCGGGTACGGGATGCCGCCGAGGGTTCCTCCCAGCCCCGCGCCGCCACGCGACTACTCGCCACGCGACTACTCAGAAACTTCCGAGGCTGCGGGCCGTAGGGAAGAGCGGCCAGGCTTGAATGGAGGGAATGCATTTGAAAGCTCGGAGGGAGGGACTGAATCCGGTGGGGTCCCGGCGATGCCAATTATTCGGGCTCCAGGAGAAGCGGGGGGAATTGCAATTCCCCAGGACACAATCGGAGCCGCATCCGCGACCTGCTGGAAGTGCGCTGCCACGCTCGAGGCCGATAGTAGATTTTGCGGTATCTGTGGATCGGCCTCCACTCGCCTACCTTTATGAGGCGCGTCGAGCGCGCAGCCTTTTCGGATTCGTTAGGACCATGAAAATCGGATTTGACCTCAAGCTGTTTATGGAGGCCGCGCCCGGCTCTCGTCATATCAGATGCCGGCCGGTAGCCGGACTAGGGCGCTTTGGCATCGCGGCTGCCCTGGTTATTCTATTTACCGCTCGTTTTGCGAATGGCGCTTCGACCCTGCTCGATTACGAGAAGCGAGTCTTTCGAGCGGCCGAACAGGTCGAGAGAATAAAGACCGATCGGGCTTACGAAGAGGAAGGCCTCGCGCACATTCGTAATCTGGTGCCAGCCGTCGAGTCAGTATCTTTCGACGGAGAAGTCGTACCCGTGGATAACTCATGGGTCCATACTCTGCTCGACAGGTATTCCGGTGAGGCCGACCCCGCAATACGGCTCGCGCTTTTGGAGGAAGCGGGCGGGCGGCTGCTTGCGCTTGATGAGCACTTGCGGGAAGCGGCGGCAATCGCGAATGAGGCGGCCGGAGCGAATCACTCCCGAGAGAAGATCAAGGAGATACTTTCCAGGTCGGAGTATCGCGAAAAACGCGAAGATCGATTTACTGCCTACGTCAGGGAAATCCGTAACAGGATATTGAAATTTATCTCCGATTTTTTCACTCGCCTCTTCCAGATCATCTTCGGGTCGGCCGGCGCGTCGAACGTAATCTCCAAGTTTATAATTTTGGCCATGCTCTCGGGCGCGGCGTTCGGAGTGTATCGCCTGGTCAAGCAGTTTCCGCGAGGCAAGAAAGCTTCCAGGAAGCGGGTAGTGATGGGAGAAGAGATCGAGGCGAATATGACGGCGGAAGAGCTTGCTGATGCGGCGCTCGCCGCGGCGTCCAAGGGGGATTTCCGGACCGGCGTCCGCAATCTTTACATATCCCTGCTCTACGAGCTTGCGGAGCAGGAGATTATCGAGCTGGAGCCGAACACGACGAATCATGAGTACCTGGCGAAAGTCTCCGAGCGCGCCAGGCTCGCGGCTCCGATGGCATACATGACCGACCGATTCGATTACTACTGGTACGGGATGTTCGATTCCACTCGGCGCGACTTTGCAGAGTATCTCGAACGGTATAAAGATGCGATCGCGCAGGCCCGCGCGCCTTCGCAGCCAGTGAGCGGGGCCGGGGTAATCAGGGCTTGAAATTATCTTTTTGCCTTATTTTCCAGTAAATTGGCGGGAGTCCGCGTGCTTGACACCTGGGAAAACGAGATGTTAAACTTCCTTTTGTCTGGGGGTGCCAGGTTTCGACGGGGGACTCCGAGACGATGGATGCATAACCGCGGACCACGCCCCGCGTTATCAAGCTTGGAAAACAGAATCGCGAATAGCGAACTTGCTTTAGCAGCTTAATGCTGCTACGTCTCCCCTGAGATTGCCTGTGTTTCTGGAGCGAGACGTCATTTAGCAGGCTGCTCTTTCGGCTCCGCGCCTGGGGGTCCGAAAGTTAAGACAATCCGGGCTAGCTCGCCGGGATGCTTAGTTGTTTCCACTGTTCCGGTGAGCGAAATAAAAGGAAGCAACTATGTTATGTAGATTCTATCGTTGACGACTTCCGGACGAGAGTTCAATTCTCTCCACCTCCACTGTTTAATGTGCCGATGTGAAGAATAACTCGCTTTAGGCGGACGTCTTGCTCGACTTTCAGGGCAGGATGTCCGCCTATCGTCTTTTTTGAGCATGAATTCGGGATAGTAGAGAGTAAAGATGCCAAACTTCGGATTGAATGAAGCTGCGGCTGTGAAATTGGCGGAGATCTCCCGCGAGGTCGAAGAATTGGAACTTGGCCGCAATTCGCTACTGAAGAGGGTGGACCGCCTGCGGACGCTGCTTCAACGGGCCGGCCAGCGCACCGGCGCGATGCGGGCTTCAATCGATCTTCTGTGCGATCACGTTAGCTCAGTAGCCGCCGCCCTGGCCGAGCTGCGCGAGCTCGAAGAAGAGATTAAGGATCTGGAGCGCGGGCTTGTCGGATCGGAGACGGATACATCCGGTCTTGCCTTCGAATCCGACGGGCTCCTCGACACTATCGAAGATACCGAAAACGAACTGGAGCGGGTCTCCGCGATTATTCTGGAAGGAAAGATGCAGGACAAGAAGGGGCACTGATTGACCTCGCCCCGGGTACGCCTGCTCTCCTCCTTCGCTTGAATTGCTCTCCGTTCGCTCTGTATCTTTGTTACCCTCTATCAAGACTGGCTCAGGCGTAATTGAAGAATCGACTTCTTAATGGCGGATAGAAAAAATCTCAGGGACGCGCCGATCGGCATATTTGATTCGGGGGTCGGTGGTCTCACGGTTTTCCGCGCCATCGAGCGCAGGCTGCCTGATGAAAGCCTGATCTACCTGGGCGATACCGCGCGCATCCCTTACGGGACACGGTCGAATTCAACGGTCGAGCGCTACGCCCTGGAAGACGCCGCGTTCATCCTGTCGAAGGATGTCAAAGCCATCGTAATCGCGTGTAATACCGCTTCCGCTCTGGCCGCTGACCGGCTCGCTAGTGAATGCAGCGTTCCCGTGCTGGGAGTCATAAAGCCGGGCGCGCGCCGCGCGGTAGGTGCCTCGAAAAGCGGTTACATCGGAGTAATCGCAACCGAGGCCACGGTCGCGAGCCGCGCCTACGAGCGGGAGATGCTCCGCCTTTCCGGTACCGTCGAAATCGTCTCTCGTGCTTGCCCTCTATTCGTCCCACTTGCCGAAGAAGGATGGATCAGTCACAAGGTCACCCTCGGAGTCGCCGAAGAGTATCTGTCGGACCTCCGAAAGAGCCGCGTCGACACCCTGGTACTGGGTTGCACCCATTACCCGATACTTCGCCCTATTATCGAGCAAGTAATGGGTGATCATATAAACTATATCGACTCTGGCGAGGCCGTGGCGGAAGAAGTCGCGAGCCTGTTGCAAGCCCGTGGCCTCCTGCGACAAAGGGGCGGCCCGCGCGAAGAATGGTTCTATGTCACAGACGCCGCGACCCGCTTCAGGCGGGTCGCGGAGCTTTTTCTGGGCCGGCCGCTGGAGTCCGTTGAAACCGTAGAATTGGGAACATTATGAGCTATAAAAGAGCTGGTGGCCGCGCTCAGAATCAGATGAGAGTGGTCAAGATAACGCCGGGATTTACCAAGTACGCCGAAGGGTCGGTCCTCATTGAGATCGGTGAGACGCGCGTCATATGCACGGCCTCCGTAGACGAGCGAGTGCCGATGTTTTTGAGAGGGCAGGGAAAGGGGTGGGTTACCGCCGAGTACTCGATGCTCCCAAGAGCGACCGAATCACGGACGCACCGCGAGAGCGGCCGCAATCAGGTCTCGGGCCGGACCCAGGAGATTCAGAGATTGATCGGCCGTTCGCTTCGCGCCGTGGTCGAAGGGAACCGAATCGGCGAGCGGACAATTTACCTCGATTGCGACGTTATTCAGGCCGACGGCGGGACTCGCACCGCCTCCATCACCGGCGCTTTTGTGGCGCTAGTGCTCGCCCTCAGGAAGCTTTATAACGAGGGCAAGATAGCCAAGCCGCTCCCGGTTACGAACTATCTGGCCGCCGTATCCGTGGGCATTATCGCGGGCCAGCCGCTCCTCGACCTGGACTACGCGGAAGACTCACGCGCCGATGTGGACATGAATATCGTCCGCACGGGTTCCGGGCAGTTCATCGAGATTCAAGGGACGGCCGAATCCCGCCCTTTCACCGAATCGCAGATGAACGAGATGACAGCGCTCGCCAGCCAGGGCATTGAGCTCCTCATCGAGCACCAGAAGGCCGTGCTGGGCGATCTGCGCTGACGGGCCAGCCCCGGAGCAACGCCCGGCGGAGAATGCGCCTCTAAATGACCGCTTGCACGGGTACTGGCCCCTGGCCCGCCGGGTCCCTTGCGGGCAATGGTAGAATTTTTTCAGTAACCGTTGCCGGGCTCGCCCGTTCTTATGCAGGAGGTGGTTATGAGGTCAAGCACTTTACTTTTCGTTGCGCTCCTCCTGGGCTCGATCCAGGCGGGGGCAGCCCTCGCTCAATCCGGCGAAGAGTTCGCCGACCCCGATGGAAAATTCAAGATCACGCTTCACGGCGACTGGAAGGCCATAACCTACAGCGATGCCGTCGGCAGGCAGAAGACCGAGTTCGTATACAGGGACCGGCGCGTGGGCTTGCTCAAGATATCGAGCACTAGCCTGGGCGGCGGAAACCTGAGCAACCTCGTGCGCGACGATGAAGAGAACCAGCGGACATACCGGGCGGGCTACGTAGCCGGGTCGAATGAAGATTTCGGCGGCGGGGGACTTCCCGGAGTCAGGCTCGCCTTCTACACGACGGAGAGCTATAAGCAGGTCGCCAATACCACTTATTATCTGCGGGACGGCAGCCGCGTATGGGTGCTCAAGTTCACGGGCCCGAAGGGTACGCTCGACACGATGCGGAATATCACGGATCAGATGGCGCGCAGTTTCCGCCCCATGTAGGCCTCTGAATCGAAGCCATTGCGCTCCGGCGCAAGCGATGGTTGCTCGAAGTCCGGGCGCTGAAACGCCCTGCAATCCGGTTACCCCTGCCAGGTCGCCGCCTTGATATGTTCCGGGCTTTAGCCGGGCGACACGGAGCGTCCCACCGCGCGCTTTCGCGCAAAATACCAGCCCGCTATTTGATCCCGGGGCGGCCATCCCCCGGACCGGTCCTCGGGCTTGCGCGCGAGGCGGCCTCGGTATTAATCTCATTCCGTGTGAGGGATCGAACTTTTGCCACATACACCTCATTAAACAGGTCTATACGAATGGAAAAGCTCTGCGCAGGGCTTCGGCAGGCGTGCACCTCTTTCCGACCCGTCTCGGAAGATGCTCGCAAGCTATTGGGGGCAAGCCAGGCTTCATACAATAATTTCGCCCTGAAAGGAGACCGCACCGATGAAGGTCTACGACACCAAGGAGATTAGAAACGTTGGCATTGTAGGTCACGGCCACGTTGGGAAGACTTCGTTAGTATCTGCGATGCTTTTTGATACAGGTGCGACTAGCAGGCTGGGTCGCGTGGACGAGGGCTCAACTGTGACCGATTACGATGAGGAAGAGATTGCTAGAAAGAGTACCATCCACAGCTCGTTGGCCCATTGCGATTGGAAGGGGACCAAGATCAACCTGATCGATACCCCGGGCTTCGCGGCCTTCATCCTGGACGCGAAGGCCGCCCTTCGTGCCTGCGACGCGGCGATCGTCCTGGTGGACGCGGTCAACGGTGTCGAGGTTCAAACGGAGAAGGCATGGAGCTTTGCGAACGAATATGGAATCCCCCGCATGATCGTCATCAACAAAATGGACCGCGAGCGGGCGGATTTCACTCGCACCGTAGCCAATATCAACGAGGTATTCGGCCGCGAGGCTGTGCCGCTTCAGCTCCCGATCGGCAGCGAGCAGAATTTCAAGGGCGTGATAGACCTCATCCATTTGAAAGCCTATACGTATGAAGGCGACGGGAACGGCGCCCCGACGGAGGGCGAGATTCCGGGCGATTTAAGGGAGGCCGCGCAGGCGGCGCGCGAAAAGATAATCGATATAGTGGCGGAAAGCGCCGAAGAGTTGATGGAGAAGTATTTTGCCGAAGGCACGCTGAGCGATGAGGACTTGATCCCCGGCCTAAAGGCCGCCGTAAGGGAGGGAAGGCTCTACCCGATATTCGCAGCCTCGGCCTCTCTCAATATCGGCATCCAGCCGCTGTTGACCGAGTTAGTCGAGCTCGGCCCCGCGCCCGATGAGCTCGGCCCCGCCAAGGGGCACCCTTCCCCCGACAGCGACGAGATCATAGAGCGAGAGGTGAACAACCTTGCGCCCGTGTCAGGCTACGTCTTCAAGACCATCGCCGACCCTTTCGCCGGAAGGATCACCGTGATGAAGCTTATCTCGGGAACGCTCAAGTCCGACGTGACGTGCTATAACGCCGTCAAAAACACGCAAGAGAGACTCGGGCCGCTTCACGTCCTCCTGGGCAAGAGCCTGGAGAAGGTTCCCGAAGCCAGGGCGGGCGACATAATAGCCGTGACCAAGCTAAGGGAGACCACGACCGGTGACACCTTCGCCGACAAGGCCATGCCGATCGTTTACGATTCGGTGAGCTTTCCGACGCCCGCCATTTCATTCGCAATCGCGCCGAAATCGCGCAACGACGAAGACAAGCTCTCGCAATCGATTCACAAGATGCTTGAGGAAGACCTCACGCTCAAATTCGACCGCGACCCCCTCACCAAGGAGTTCCTGCTGGCCGGATCGGGCCAGACCCATATAGAGGTGGCCGTCAATAAGCTCAGGAAGCGATACGGGGTCGAGGTGGAACTGCACCCTCCGAAGGTCGCTTACTTCGAAACGTTCAGAGGCCGGGCAGAGATCGTGGGCCGACACAAGAAGCAAACCGGCGGGCGCGGCCAGTTCGCGGAGGCCACTTGCGTCTTTGAAGGCCTGCCGCGCGGAAGCGGTTTCGAGTTCGTGGATAAAATATTCGGAGGCGCGATCCCGCAGCAATGGAGGCCGGCCGTCGAAAAGGGCGTCAAGGATGCCGCCTCTAAGGGCGCGATAGCCGGCTACCCGATGGTCGATTTCAAAGTCGAGTTGACCGACGGGAAGTTCCACGCTGTGGACTCCGATGACCTCTCTTTCCAGATGGCTGGAAGAAAAGCATTCCGCATGGCGGTAGAGAAAG
>Ga0126311_10001467_pt1 | contig 11475 bp, 12 predicted proteins | sample Plot61_FD_92539 | JGI IMG/M metagenome (GOLD analysis project Ga0126311, IMG submission 92539) | Serpentine soil microbial communities from UC McLaughlin Reserve, CA, USA - Plot61 | ecosystem: Environmental > Terrestrial > Soil > Grasslands | place: USA: UC McLaughlin Reserve, Lake County...
AAGGCGCTCGGCGAGCAGGTCGCCGGCACGCTCGCCACCATCGCGAAGGACGTGAAGATTCAGGTGGAGTTCAACCCGCGGCTCGTCGCCGGCTACCGGCTCATCGGCTACGAGAACCGCCTGCTCGCCGCGAAGGACTTTAACGACGACCGCAAGGACGCGGGCGAGATAGGCGCGGGCCACACCGTCACGGCCCTCTACGAGATAGTGCCCGCGGGGCAGAGGGTCGAGAACCCCGGCGTGGACGAGCTGAAGTACGCGCAACCTTCCGAAGGGCTGGAGGGCACGGGCTCGGGCGAGCTGATGACCGTGAAGCTGCGCTACAAGGAGCCCGACGGCGACGAGAGCAAGCCCCTTAACGTCGGCGTCGTGGACTCACGCGCCGCCTACGCAAACGCCTCGGCAGACTTCAGGTTCGCCGCCGCGGTCGCGGAGTTCGGCATGCTCCTGCGCGGCTCGCGCTACAAGGGCCAGGCGTCCTACGACAACGCCGCGCAGCTCGCGCGCGCGTCAGTCGGCGCAGACCTACAGGGCCACCGCTCCGAGTTCGTCAGACTCATAGAGTCCGCGCGCACGCTCTCCGAACGCGCGGGCGTCGGGCGCTGACGATACTTCTCAGCATACTCCCGCGAGTGCGCCTCTAAAGCCGGGAGCGCGGGCATCCCTGCCCGCCAAAGCGTGCTCGCGCACGCTTAATAGAGAAGCGCCTTCACTCAAATTTGAGTGAAGGCGCTTCTCTCTATTCGCGCCTGCGGCGCTCATGGCGGGCAGGGATGCCCGCGCTCCCAGCGGAAGCGTCCGCACGCCCCCTTGAAGTGGGCTTTTAAGTTTCAAACTTTGAGACGCTTGTGAGTAGTTCGTGTGTCGGGGGGGGGCGTGCGAGGCCCGTCCCCCCCGTCCGTGAAGTGTGTTTACGGGGTCGGGCTGCCGTACTCGATCTTGATGGTTATGTCCGAGCCGTTCGCGGGGTGGTCGTAGTTGGGGATTCCGCTCCCCGTAATCTCAACCCGCTTGATCTGTTTCTGCTGGTTCGTGAAGTCTCCGCCGACGAGCAGGCCGGGGAAGATTCCGACCGGTATCTTAATCGTGACGGAGCCGCCCGAGACGATGATGGGCGGGTCGCCCTGTTGAGAGGACATAATCTTTTCTCCTTTTGCTGAGGACTAAGGTGGATGCGAGGGGCGCTCATTAAATACCAACGCGCCGTAATTAGCAATCACTTTTTCCGCCTGTGGAAATCGGAGTGACTTTTTGTACGGGAGGGACTTGCAAAGCCGGTTCAACCCGCCGGGTGCGTGAGTTGGATGATTGCGGCGACTACGTAATAAGCGAGAAGCAGGAAGCCCAGGATGCCCGCCAACAGCAGCAGAGGTGAGAGGAATAAGAGGACGAGCAACGGCTTTTCCACCTTCTTATCCATGCCGCCATTCTAGCACGAGCCCGCCGGGACTTTACGTGCAGAGCATCAATCCCGCACATAAAGTCTCTCGGATTTCCACAGGCGGAAAAGCGTGTAGGAAAAGAGAAGGCGAGGCCGCGCACGTGCCCTTTTCATGCGCGGCCTCGCGGCACAGCCCGGTTGAGAGGCGCGGGCGTGCTCAGGGATGCGGCTGCCCGGCCGCATCCCTTTATCGTTACTAGCAGACGAGAATGGACATGAGTACGGCCCTCCTGTGATATATTCCGCGCGTTCTAGTCTTTGATAAGGCAACGGGTCGGATGCGAAGCGTAGCTCACCCTCAACCTCGGAGAGATGAGCATCGCCGTTGAGCACGAGAGGTCTCCACTCACGGCGGATAATCTACGCAAGCGCATTGTACCCGTAATTACGGGCTACTTCAAGCTCCGTCTGTCAGGAGGCAATTCCTGATGGGCAGGAAGGCGCGTGCGAAGCCCGCGATGCTTGCCGAAAAGCTTCTACGGATTAGAGAGGCTTTGGGCTTGTCTCAAAGTGAGATGTTCAGGCGGTTAGACGTTGAAGAGTTCTCCGAAGTGAAGAGGATTTCGGATTACGAAATAGACAAGAGTGAGCCGCCCTTGCCCGTGCTACTGCAATACGCGCGCATTGCCGGGGTCTGCGTTGACGTGCTGATTGATGACAAGCTCGACCTGCCCACCAAACTACCCGCCAAGCCGAAGCATAAAATCTAATCAGGGCCATAGATAACGACACGCACGCGCGAAGGGCACGCATAAGGGGGAGCGAATCTCGCTCCCCCTTATGCGTGCCCCGCGCTAAAGCCGCCACTAGCCCCCCGTGCTCTCCCCCGAGCCCTTCTTCGAGCCGCGCGTACGCGGCTTGTACTCCGAAGACTTCTTCAGCCCGATTGACTGAACCTCGTTCGAGTCGCGCCCGAACTGCGCCGTCACTTGATCCTTCACGCCCAGCATGAGGTTGTGGAACTCCCACTCGCGCGCCACCGCATTGTCGCGCGCCGCCGCCAGCGCCGCCTCTGCCTGTGCTTCGGCAGTCTGCGCGCTCTGCAAGGCGGCGTGCGCCGACGTGACCGCTGCCAGAGTGTAGGTCTGATTGGCGGGCGCATACCCCGTCACCGCCTGCAACGCCGCGAAACTACTCTCGTCCGCGCCTATCAACGCGGGGCTTAAACGTCTCGACTCGTTAGCCATGTCGTCGCTCCTTTACGTGAGAAATAGAGAAGAGTTTGCGAGGCGCACGCATCTTACGCCCCTACCAAATCCCTTGCAATAACAAAATTCGCACGCCCCACAATGCCCTCCGCACCTCCCACAATGCTCTTGCGCCTCATCGCAACGCCATTGCGACACATGACAATGGCGTTGCGACCCGCCACAATGCCATTGCGACCCGTCGCAACGCCATTGTGACGAACTACAACGCCATTGCGACGCCTCACAACGCCGTTGCAGCCCCCCGCAATGCCATTCCCACACGCGGAAAAGTCATTCCAACAGACCCTAACGCGAGCGCGTCCGAAGCAAGTCGCTCACGGCGCAGATTAACGAAGTGCTTTGCAAGGTTCTCTGTCACAACGTGTGCTGCCTGATTCAGTCCATTTACGAGTTAGGCGTGGAGCCGTCGTTCTAGAATGAATCTTGAGTGCGCTCAAGAATAGCTAGTAGAATTCTTGTAAATGCCGAATGGGAAGGATAAGGGCGCTGGTTTTATCCCTTCCCCGTCCTCAGAATCAACGAGGACGAATAGTTTTTCAAAACTGAAGGCGAACCGCATATCAACCTCCGGCGCTTTCGATATGGCCGCGACCTCTTCGGCGCTGAGCCATTGAATAACCCTGATGCGTGCCGTCTCCCCGTGCCGGAGTTTCCTCGCGCTGCTCTCAGCTAAGCGAAGGTGCCCGCCGAGGCGGTTGCTTGCGAACTGAATGTAACCGCCCACTGTCTCTAAAACTGATAGCTCGTAGACAGACGCATTGAAAACAGTAAACGTAAATTCCGTGTAAGGAATTTCCTCCGACATATAGTGCGGATTCCACGTAGCGTGTCGGACTTGAACGACTTTACTAAAGTTTTCCTTATCAAACTTGGCGACGTTAGATAGCCAGTTATCTCTGTGGCCTACACTCTGCGGAAGCATCAGGCGTGCCCGCTCATATTTCGGGAACTGCGTGCCCTCTCCGATCATGATGATTAGTTCATCCATGTAATAAAAAGCTCCGTGCATACCATCTTCACATGTTTGAATAAGGGCTGCTTCTTCAGGGCTAAGGCGCTGCTTTATAGTTAACGTGCCTTTGCTCATCGGGCGGATAGCCCCTGGGTTATAAATCATCTGCTTCTCCCGAAGAAAAGGCTCTCCCGCGAGCTTAATCGCCCCCCGCATTTCATCTTCGATAGTGATTTCAAAAACAGAGTTATTTCTGATATCCACACCGAATACGATGTACGGGATAGACTCTTTCAACTTGTGGTAGCAGAAGTAAGCCTTTTTTACTACGACATACTTGCTTATATCCTTAGCTTGCTTGGCTGCCATTTCATGCAGCCACTTGTAAGCACCTAATTCAGACTCGATGGAATCCCTGTGCGCCCTGAGCGCATCCTTTTGATTCGCTTCAAACCTGGTTTTTTTCACCTCTTCTTCTAGTTCTAGTTCTAGTTCTTTTATGCGGTTTTTCAGTTCCTCGACTCTTAAATTTATTGGATATGTTTCCTTGATGGGTATGGGAGGCAGCCTCAGTCTTCTCGGCTCAACACCTAACGAATCGTCCGCGCCCCTGATTGTGATAAGCACCTCATCGAATTTGAGCACGCTGTCTTGCTCGGAATCTATTAGAGGGTTAATTAGGTGTGGAATCTCTTCGCGACTTACCCACTGTTTAAGAGCCAACATCATAAACCCATCACCGCGCGAAAGGTTTTCTATAGGGGCCTTCATTTTAAGATTGCCGCTAATCTCTTGACTGTTCCAATAGACCGAGCCAATCGGGTCGTTAGGGTAAATTGAGATTCGATGGATAGAGTAGTTAAGCACTTTGAAAGTGATATCGATGTAAGGGGGATCGGCGTTAATGCCGTCATAGTTTACAGCCGGGTCTCTAACTACAACGTACTTGTCTATTTCTGTTTTGTCTCTTTCGGCGAGTCCATGTAGCCTTTCAAATTCCGTTTGAATCCGTTTAGGTGGCCTTCCTCCGGATGCCTTCGGTTCGTTGGGCAAGTGTGCGCCTATACTTTCTATAGGGCGGTTGTTGGATACGAACTGTTGCCCAATTATTAAGAACAGGAAAGCTCCGATACAGATGCCGCCGATGAAGAGTGCGACGGGGCCGGGTAGAGCGCCAGAGAGGTATAGGATGAGTGACAGCACGGCTATTAACCCCGCGCCGATTTGGAACAGGTCAGCATAGACGCCGAGCCATTCCTTCCAGCTAGTGTGTTCGCGCTCGTCAGACATGCCGCAAGACTACTCGACTTTCCACATAGATAAAAGACCCTTTTTCGCACATAAAACCGGGCGCACTTTATGTGCAGACCCCCGACTTTATGTGCAAAACGGACTTTGTGTGCAAAGCCAAGCCGGTGCGAACGAAGTATCACCGTGATACTTCGTTCGCACCTGTGTGTGTTTGTGTGGAAATTGGGGCGAAATCTCGCATTCGGGCGGTGCGAGTCGTATTTGAGCCCGCGCGGAAGGGCGTTTGCCCCGGCCGCGGACGCGTCGTTCCCCGCGGCCAAGCCCCTTTGCTTGACACCATTTAACGCCGCCGTTATCATCCTTGTTTTCGGCTGGTCACGGCCGACGCGTCTGTGTAGTTATGTTCGAGTCTTTATCCGACAAGCTGAAGCGCGCGCTGAAGAATCTGCGCGGCGAGGGCGTGCTCACACCCGAGCACGTTGACGCCGCGCTGCGCGAAATCCGCCTCGCGCTGCTCGAAGCGGACGTGAACTACAAGGTCGCCAAAGACTTCATCTCGTCGGTCAAGGCGAAGGCCGAGGGGCAGCAGGTCTGGCAGGAGCTTAAGCCCTCCGAGCAGGTCGTCAAGATAGTCTTCGACGAGCTGGTCGAGCTTTTGGGCGGCACCTCTTCGCGCCTCGTCTTCACGAAGACGAGCCCGAACGTCGTGATGATCGTCGGCCTGCAAGGGTCGGGCAAGACGACCTCGACGGGCAAGATAGCGATGTGGCTCGCGAAGAACCAGCAGCGCAAGCCGCTTCTGGTCTCCACGGACGTTAACCGCCCCGCCGCGCGCCAGCAGCTCGCGGTCATCGCCAAGGCGACGGGGCAGTCCGTATTCGAGAAGCCCGAGTCGAACGACCCGGTCGAACTGGCGCGCGAGGCTTTCAAGCACGCGCAGCAGACCGGCTACGACACGCTCCTCATAGACACCGCGGGCCGACTCCACGTCGACGAAGAGTTGATGGAGGAGCTTGTACAGATTAAGTCGGAGACGCGCCCCGCCGAGATTCTCTTCGTCGCGGACGCGATGACGGGTCAGGACGCGGTGCGCTCGGCGGAAGAGTTCCACCGCCGCGTAGGCATCACGGGCGTCGTCTTGACGAAGATGGACGGCGACGCCCGCGGCGGCGCCGCGCTCTCCATCAAGCAGGTGACGGGTCAGCCCGTGAAGTTCGTCGGCGTCGGCGAGAAGTACGACGCGCTCGAACCCTTCTACCCCGACCGCATCGCGCAGCGCATACTCGGCATGGGCGACGTGCTCTCGCTCATCGAGGAGGTGCAGTCGAAGGTCGATCAGTCGGAGGCCGAGGCGCAGCTCGAAAAACTTCAGAAGAACAAGTTCACGCTCGACGACTTCCGCACGCAACTGCGGCAGGTCAAGCGCATGGGCTCGTTCTCGAAGATTATGAAGATGCTGCCCGACCAACTGCTCGGCGGCATCGGCATGCCGCAGCTCGACGACGAGCAGTCGGCCGAGATGGAGCATCAACTGAAGCGCACCGAGGCCATCATCGACTCGATGACGAGGCAGGAGCGCGAAGACCACCGCATACTCAACGCGGGGCGCCGCCGACGCGTCGCGCGCGGCTCGGGGACGAGCGTGACGGAGGTCAACCAGCTCATCAAGCAGTACGTGGAGATGCGGCAGATGTTGCAGCAGCTCTCGCGCTCGGGCCTCTTCGGCAACGCGGGCGGGGGCGGCGGCGGACTCAAAGGCCGGATGATGCGCCGCATGGCGGGCATGATGGGCATGCCGGACATGGGCGCGATGATGGGCGGCGGCGGAGACGACGGCGACGAGGCCGGACTCCCCGCACTCCCCTCCGCGCCCGGCCACCGCAAGAAGAAGAAGCCGCGACACAAGAAAAGGCGGTGATAAGTGATGAGTCATAAGTGAAGAGAAAAGCCGTTGCTCTTCTTCTTCACTCATCACTCGTCACTTATCACTTATCACCCGGAGGAAGAATGTTAGCAATCAGACTGATGCGCATGGGCGCGAAGAAGAGCCCGTCGTACCGCGTTGTCGTCAAGGAGAAGCTGTCGAAGCGCGACGGCGCTTACGTCGAGAACGTCGGATTCTACAACCCGACGCGCGAGCCCGCCGAGGTACGCCTCAAGATGGATCGCGTCAACTACTGGATAGCGCGCGGCGCGCAGCCGACCGACACAGTCCGCCAGCTCATACGCCAGCAGGCGAGGGCCGCGCAGGCGGCCGAGTCACAGCCCGCGGCTTAGTTCCAGGCCCCGCGTTTCAATTTCAAAGTCAAGAGCTTCCGACTTTGAATCTTGAAACTCGGAACTCGGAACTCGGAACTCATTATGCGAGACGCCGTCGAGTTGATAGTCCGAAAGCTCGTGCGCGAGCCCGAGTCCGTGGACGTGCGCGAGGTCGAGCGCGACCGCTCGACGACCGTCATCGAGATACGCGTCGCGCAGGCGGACGTGGGCAAGATAATCGGGCGGCAGGGGCGCACCGTTAAGGCTCTGCGCTCGCTGCTGCACGCGGCGGGGCAGAAGCACAGCCGCCGCTACCTCCTCGAAATCGTCGAATGAGCGGCGCGGGCGAGGAGGCCGAAGACGGTCTGAGTTCGGTCGAGCTTGTGATCGTCGCGCGCGTCGCAAAAGCCCGTGGCGTCAAGGGCGAGGTCGCGGCAGACTTGCTGACGGACTTCCCCGAGCGCTTCGAGTGGCTCGAAGAGTTGATAGCGGTCTTCCCCGGCGGCCGCCGCGCGCGGCTCGCGCTCGAAGGCCACTGGTTCCACGGCGACCGCGTCATCCTGAAGCTCGGCGGGTACGACTCGCCCGAAGAGGCGTCGGCGCTCGCGGGCTGCGAGTTGGCCGTCCCCGAAGACGAGGCCGTCGAGCTGGAAGAGGGCGAGTTCTACGACTGGCAGCTCGAAGGCTGCCGCGCCGAGACGGTCGAGGGGAGACAACTCGGCACAGTCCGGGAGGTCTTGCACACGGGCGGCGAGGCCCACGTGCTCGTCATACGCGACGAGCGCGAGCGCGAGCACCTCGTCCCGCTCGCCGAGAGCATCTGCGTCGAGATAGACGTTGACTCGAAGCTCATACGCGTGGACGCGCCGGAAGGACTCTTGGAAATTTAGATTGCGGATTGCGGATTGAAGAACAACGAGCCGTCTTTCGATCCGAAATCCGCGATCCGAAATCCGCAATGCGATTTGACATAGTCACGATCTTCCCGGACTTCTTCGGCGCGGTCTTTGACTTCGGGATCGTGAGGCGTGCACGCGCCGCGGGGCTGATAGAGGTGAAGGCGCACGACCTGCGCGCGTGGACGCACGGCCGGCACAAGGTCGTTGACGACAGGCCGTTCGGCGGCGGCGACGGGATGGTCTTAAAGCCCGAGCCGATCTTCGAGGCGGTCGAATCTTTGACGGGCGTCGAGGGCGACGCACAAGCCATCCGCGGGGCGGGCAGGCGCGTCGTGCTGCTCTCGCCGCAGGGGCGGGAGTTGACACAGGCGCTCGCGTCCGAGCTGGCGACGGTCGAACAGGTCGTCGTCATCTGCGGCCGCTACGAGGGCGTGGACGAGCGAGTCGCCGAGACGCTCGCGACCGACGAGGTCTCCATCGGCGACTACGTACTCTCGGGCGGCGAGCCCGCGGCGGTCGTACTCGTGGACGCCGTGACGCGGCTCGTGCCGGGCGCCCTCGGGAGCGAGACTTCGGCGGTCAACGAGTCCTTCTCCGAAGGGCTTCTCGACTTCCCGAACTACACGCGGCCCGTCGAGTTCCGAGGACGACGCGTCCCGGAAGTTCTCCTCGGCGGGCACCACGCCGAGGTCGCGCGCTGGCGCAGACGTGCCGCGCTCGGCAAGACCCGGCGCAACCGCCCGGACTTGTTCGAGCGCGCGCCGCTCACGGAAGACGAACGCGCCTCGCTCGACGAAGAGGCCGATTGAGTTTTGAATTTTGTAAGTAGTCAGGAGGCGGGAAGCGCCTGCGGAAGCGAGTTCTACTGACTACCGGCTGCTGACTACTGACTACTGCTTTTCGAGGTGAGAATTATGAACCGCTTGGACAGTGTTGACGCGTCGCAGAGGCGCACGGACATACCGGCCTTCGCGCCGGGCGACACGGTGCGCGTGCACGTGCGCATCAAGGAGTCGGAGACGAAGGAGCGCCTACAGGCGTTCGAGGGCGTGGTGATAGCGCGCAAGGGCGACGGCATACGCGAGACGTTCACCGTCCGCAAGACGAGCTTCGGCGTCGGCGTCGAGCGCATCTTCCCCGTCCACGGCCCCGTCATTGGCCGCTTAGAGGTAGTGCGCCGCGGCCGCGTGCGCCGCGCGAAGCTCTACTACCTGCGCAACCTCCGCGGCAAGGCGGCGCGCATACGCGAGCTGGACACGCGCGACAAGGACAGGAAGGCCGCGGCCAGTCAGGCGCAGGGCGCTTCGGCCTCGAACAAGAGCAAGTAAGCTCGCTCGCGTGTAAGTCAAGGACGGGCGACGGGCCGGGACTTTGTTCCCGCGTCCCGCCGCCCGTCTTTTATTTTGCGCGCGCGACCCGCGTAAGTACGCTTTCCGACGCGGCGCCGTGGTGTTTTCAACGCGGCGTGTGTTATGTTCTCCCAACAAGCTCGACGGAAGATATTTATTAGAACTTAGCGGCACAGGACAGTCGGACGCGCGTCCCGTGCCGTCGTTATTTCAAGGGCAGAACTTTTCCGCCGCGGCACCTTTTGTAACCCCCGCACAACAGACTCGCGCGACGCGCATCGCCCCCGAGCCGCCGCGCCCGAGACCGCGCGCGTGCGAGCGCGCCGCCAGGAGATTGCAATGAAGGTACTGCTCGTCTACCCCGAGTTCCCGGACACCTACTGGGGCTTCCGTCACGCCTTGAAGTTCGAGGGCAAGCGCTCGCCGTTTCCGCCGCTCGGCCTCCTGACCGTCTCCGCGATGCTCCCGGACAAGTGGGAGCGCAGGCTCGTTGACCTGAACGTGCGTCGCCTGAAGGACTCGGACATCGAGTGGGCGGACATCGTCCTCGCCTCCGCGATGATAGTGCAGAAGGACTCGCTCGAAACGGTCGTCGCGCGCGCGAAGGCCAAGGGCAAGCGCGTCGTCGTCGGCGGCCCTTACGTCTCGACGAGCGCCGAGCACCTGCCCGACGCCGACCACATCTTCGTCGGCGAGGCCGAGGCCACGCTCCCGAAGTTCATCAAAGACCTCGAAGCCGGGACGCTCGAACGCTTCTACCAGGCGGCTGAGAAGCCCGCGCTCACCGAGACGCCCGTCCCGCACTTCCGTCTGGCGGAACTCAACCGCTACAGCGCGATGAGCGTCCAGTACTCGCGCGGCTGCCCCTTCAGTTGCGAGTTCTGCGACATCATCGAAATCTACGGGCGCGTGCCGCGCACGAAGTCGAACCAGCAGATGCTCGCCGAGCTGGACGCGCTGCGCGCCGTCGGGTGGCGCGGGCTGGTCTTCATCGTTGACGACAACTTCATCGGCAACAAGCGCAACGTGCGCAAGCTCCTGCCCGAGCTGGCCGACTGGTCTGAGAGGAACGGCCGCCCCTTCTCGTTCATCACGGAGGCGAGCGTCAACCTCGCCGAAGACGACGCGCTGCTCGCACAGATGCGGCGCGCGAACTTCCGCCGCGTCTTCCTCGGCATCGAGACGCCGGTCGAGGAGAGTTTGAAGGAGGCGCAGAAGGGGCAGAACACCCGGCGCGACCTGCTCGAATCCGTCCACAAGATTCAGTCTTACGGGATGGAGGTGATGGCGGGCTTCATCGTCGGCTTCGACTCAGACCCCGAGGACATCTTCGAGCGGCAGATAAACTTCATCAGGGAGAGCGCCATCCCGCTCGCGATGGTGGGGCTGTTGACCGCGCTCCCCGACACGCAGCTCTGGCGTCGCCTGAAGAAGGAGGGCCGACTGCTGCGCGAGAGCGCGGGCAACAACATGGAGGGCGCGCTCAACTTCATCCCGCACATGGACACGGCGCGGCTCGTCGAAGGCTACCGCCGCATACTCGACACTATCTACAGCCCGTCGGAGTACTACCGGCGCGCGCTCGACTGCCTCTCGCACCTGACGCAGGGGCCGGAGCCGCGACACACCACGATTCTCAACGACGTGAGGGCCTTCACGCGCATAGTCCTCACGCTCGGCGTCTTCGACCGCGCGCGCGTAGACTTCTGGCGCTACATGAAGAGCGCCGTCACCACGCACCGCGCGAACTTCCCGCACGCCGTCACGCTCGCCGCGATGGGCTACCACTTCCGCAAGCTTACGGAGGCGTTCGGCGACTAGCCGCGGCCTCGCCCGTGACCTCAGATGAGTGAAAATAATCCGACAGGCAACATCGCCGGAGCGGCGCAGGCGCGCCTCGCCACGGGGAGCGCGGGGCTCGACCAGGTGCTCGGCGGCGGCCTGCCCGCCAACCGCCTCTACCTCGTGGAGGGCGACCCCGGCGCGGGGAAGACTACGCTCGCGATGCAGTTCCTCATGGAGGGCGCGGGCCGCGGCGAGGCGGTGCTCTACGTCACGCTCTCCGAGACGAAGGAGGAGCTGACGGCCGTCGCCGCCTCGCACGGCTGGACGC